>Ga0156186_1415_pt1 | contig 11477 bp, 16 predicted proteins | sample RifCSPlowO2_12_FD_107839 | JGI IMG/M metagenome (GOLD analysis project Ga0156186, IMG submission 107839) | Candidatus Handelsmanbacteria bacterium RIFCSPLOWO2_12_FULL_64_10
GACCTCCACGTCATCGCCCCGCCTGCCGGTCCGGCCCTTCCCCCGCCCCCGCTCCCCCCGCCCGGCCCTGTAGCGCTGGTGGTAGCGGAGATCGAGGAGCGTGCCGAGGCGGGCGTCTGCCCGGAAGGTCACATCCCCCCCGTCCCCCCCATCCCCCCCGTCAGGGCCGCCGTGAGGGACGTATTTTTCTCGCCTGAAACTCACGCAGCCATCCCCCCCGTCGCCCGACTGGACGAAGATGGCGACCTGATCGACGAAGGTCATAAAAACCAACGCAGAACGGTGAATGATGAACGATGAACGAAAAGCAAAACAGACTTCAAGGTTTTCATTCTGCGTTCATCGTTCCGCATTCATCGTTGTCTTTAATTCGGCGTGATCAGAAGCCTCTTCCACATGCGGAGGACGTGAAGCTGGCGCCGGGCCTCGGCATAGTGCCCGAGAATCTCGATCACCTTCAGACGCAGAGCGAACTTCCGTAGCTCTTCGTTCATTTCGGGCCTCCTCTATCCAGATGGGGACCTGAAAAAAAACCCTTCAAAATGTAGGTCCGAGGGCGCCCGATGTCAAGGCTTTTCAGGAAGGCCGTACAGCAAAACAGGGGGCGGGCCTCCGGCCCGCCCCCTGCGCGTCCGCATCCGTCGGTCACGGAAGAGAGAATCTTGGAGAGAAAGATCTTCCCAGAAAGAAGGAGAGGTTCTGATGCAGATACCTGCGCAGCTGGTGCTCGTCGATCATCCCCAGGTCCCTGGCGACCAGGGCGTTCAGAAGCTCCAGCCCCTTCTGGAAACCGTACTGGCGGATGAGTTCCTCTGAGTTGTACCTTGGCATGCCTTCGATCTCCTTATCAGTCTCCGCCGTCAGCGTAAATGAGCGACCTGTAGGTGTTGCTCAGAAAGAACGCCAGATCGCTGTCCAGAAGGGTATGAGAGTAATCGATCCCGTCGGCAACGAGCGATTCGCGTCCGCGTAAGGCTGCTGGGGGACCCACCTTGGGGTCCCACCCACCGTCTCTCCTGACTTCGTCCACGTCCTGTTGGTGCATCTTGCCCTCCTAGCAATGATGATGCGAGCGGTGTGGAGGCCACGGTTGGGGGTCTGTATTTACTATCGGAACGTCGCGGAAAAGCTTTAGGATTTCTTGGGTAATTCTCCTTGACACCTTATTTTTAACCATATACATTATCTTTCGCCATGCGCCAGGAAATCGACCTCTCTTCCCCCCCCGTTACCCCCCAGGAGCTGCGAGACCTCCTCAGGGCGGTCCGGATCACCCGCGAGAACGGGACCTTCTACTGGGAGCGGGAGAAGAAATATCACGAAATCCTCGCCTTCTTGACCCATCTCCTGGTCCTGGAACGGGGCCTGAAACGCGACCGGGACCTGCTCCTCGTAGACGGCGGCTGCGGCAAGAGCTACCTCTCCTTCGTCCTCAACCACGTCCTGACGGACAAGGTCGGACGGCCCGTCCACTTCATCGGCGTCGACGCCGACCCCGTGATCATCCAGACCTGTGAGGGCATCGCGCGCGACCTCGGCTTCAGCAACATGGAGTTCCGCGTCGGCCGCGCCCTCGACCAGCGGCTCGAGTCCCCCCCGGACCTCGTCTACGCCCTTCACGCCTGCGACACCGCCACGGACGAGGTCATCGCCCTCGGCATCCGGCACCGGGCCAGGGCCGTGGTCGTGGCCCCCTGCTGCCAGAGAGAGGTCAAACGCACACTCGGCACACGCCACCCCCTGTCGGGCATCGGGCACTTCTCCGTGTTCAAGGAGCGCCTCGCCGTCATGCTCACCGACGCCGTGCGCGCCCTGACCCTCGAGGCCGCCGGCTACGGGGTCAAGGTCGTCGAATTCGTCCCGGCCAAACACACGCCCAAGAACATCCTCCTCCGGGCCAGGCGACGGAGCCACCGCACGGACCCCTCCGCCCTCGACGCCTACCGGCATCTCCGGGCGACCTTCGGGTTCCGCTCCTCCCTGGAGACCTATTTGCCAGAGCTGTTCAGCGCAAAGGAGTCATATAACCTGTGAGCGACATTCAGATCCTCCCCACCGGCGGGGCCCTGGGCGCAGAGGCCCGGGGCCTCGACCTGCGGCAGCCCCTCTCCCCCGGCCAGGTGAACCGCCTGCGCGCGGCCTTCCTGGATCACAGCGTGCTCTTCTTCCGCGACCAGCGCGTCAGCGAGGAGGACCAGGTCCGCTTCAGCCGCTACTTCGGAGACCCGGCCCCCCACGTCCGCGAGCAACCCGACCGGCCCATCCAGGAGATCTTCATCATCTCCAACGTGGAGGAGAACGGCAAACCCATCGGGGCGCTCGGCAACGACGAGATCAACTTTCACTCCGACCTCTCCTACATGCCCAGACCGGGGTCGATCTCCATGCTCTACGCTATCGAGGTCCCCGAATCCGGCGGCGACACCATGTGGGCCAACTGCTACACGGCCTACGAGACCCTCGACGAGGACCTCAAGGGGCGAATCGCAGGGCTTCGGGCGATCCACAAACACCCCCGGCCCCAGCAGAACCCCCCCGTGCCCGCCTCTCACCCGGTGGTGCGCACCCACCCCGAGACGGGCCGCAGGGTCCTCTACGTCAGCCCCCACCTCACCAGCCACATCGAGGGGGTCAGCCCGGAGGAGAGTCGGCGGCTGCTCGACCGGCTGATCGCGCACGCGACCCAGCCCCGCTTCGTCTGGGCCCACAGATGGCGCGTGGGCGACCTCCTCATGTGGGACAATCGCTGCACCATGCACCGGCGCGAGTCCTTCGACAACGCCCGGCGTCGGATCATGAAACGCACCCAGATGTTCGGCGACGAGCCGTATTAACAGATCGGAAAGGAATATCATGCCAGACACACCGCGCTACGACCTGATCCTGAAGAACGGCCACGTCATCGACGCGGCGCAGGGGATCAACGGCAAACGGGACGTGGGGATCGCCAACGGCAGGGTGGCGGACGTGGAGCCGGACCTCCCCGCAGACCGGGCGGAGCGGGCCATCGACGTGGCCGGAAAATACGTCGTGCCGGGGCTGATCGACCTGCACACCCACGTCTACGCCGGCGTCTCCATCTTCGGCATCGAGGCGGACGACCTCTGCCCCAAGACAGGCGTCACGACCTCCATCGACGTGGGGAGCGCCGGGTGGGTCAACTTCGCCGGCCTCAAGCGCTACGTCATCAGGCCCTCGCAGACCCGCATCCTGGCCTTCGTCCACCTGTCGGCCATCGGCCTGACCTTCCGGCGAGGGGAACTCATCGACGAGGCATGGATCCAGCCGCAGGAGTGCGCGAAGGTCGTGAGGGAGAACCGGGACGTGGCCCTGGGCGTGAAGGTGCGCCTCTACCGGGGCGTGGGAGGCGACGCGGACCTGGCGGACCTGCTCAAGCTCACGGTGGACGCGGCGCAGCGGTGCGAGTCCCCCCTGATGGTCCACATCAGCGGGAGCCACGTGCCCCTCACGCAGTTCCTCCCCCTGCTCAGGCCGGGCGACATCATCACCCACTGCTGCCACGGTCTGGACCCGGCCACCATCCTGGATGCGAAGAAGAAGGTCCTGCCGGAGGTGCGGGAGGCGCGGGACCGGGGCATCGTCTTCGACATCGGGCACGGGGCCGGGAGCTTCCACTTCGACGTGGGCCGCGTCGCCCTGGAGGAGGGGTTCCCGCCAGACACGATCAGCAGCGACATCCACACCTTCAGCATCAACGGCCCGGTGTTCGACCTCCCCACGACCATGTCCAAGTTCCTCAACCTGGGCATGCCCCTTGAAGAGGCGGTCGAGCGGACCACCCTCAGGCCCGCGCGGGCCATCGGCAAGGAGGACGAGATGGGCAGCCTCAGGCCCGGCCTGCCCGCCGACGTCGCCGTGCTCGACCTCCGGACGGGCCAGTGGGAGATGCGCGACTCCTACCGGAACGCGCGAATGGGAGACCGGCGGCTGGTCTGCGCCCTCTCCGTGAGGAACGGCAAAGTCTGGTACAACGCGCTCTGAGGAGGTCACCATGGCTACGGCAACGGAGTCGAAACCTGCCACGCAGACCGTCCCGCTCCAGTCCAACTACTGGGAGCTCTACCCCCGCCGTGAGGAGATCGCCCTCGCCTCCGTCCAGCAGGTCTCCGAGGGCCTGGGAGTGCTCCTCTCCCTCCGGACGAGCCTCCGGGACCTCTCCCACTACCTCTGCGCCCAGAACGGGGAGCCCGCGCAGGAGAGCCGGGACGGGGAGGTGACCGTGCGCTTCCGCCGGCTGGGCGACGCGAAGGCCCAGCACATCACCACGGAGATTCAGGCCGTCTCGAAATCCGGCCAGAGGACGAAGCCCCACAGGATCACCATCTTTTGGAGAGCCGAGCATGATAATCCGAGAGATCATCTGGCTGGAGGAGATCAAAGAAAAATGTGCCCTGAAGCATAATGTCACCACAGATGAAGTAGAGGGAATCTTACACGGCCGACCTCGTTTCAACTTTGTTGAAAAAGGCGTTCAACCCGGTGAGGATGTTTATCTTGCACGCGGTCGAACCGAAGCTGGTCGTTGCCTGATGATCTATTTCATCCTTAAAAAGGGCGGTGAGGCTCTGATTGTCAGCGCCCGTGAGATGACCCGAAGGGAGCGTAGATCGTATGAAAAGAAGTAAGACAACTCGGCGTAGAACGCCGATTTCCAAAGCGACCTCACCTGCCAAAATCGGCGAATTCTGGGATACTCACGACTTCACTGACTTTGAGGATCGGTGTCCCGACGTGACCGATAAGATCACAGTGGACATCCAGACGATCAGACATTACGTGGCCCTCGACCCCGACCTGGCGCAGAAGGCCATTCAGGTAGCCCATAAGAGGGGGCTATCTGCGGAGAGCCTGGTCAACCTCTGGATCAAGGACGGCGTCGAAAAAGCCTCGAAAAAATGACTTGGCAGTGAAACCCGAAAGCCAGGACATATTGCGCCTCCCTGCCGACCGCGCCCGCGCCTTCTGCCGCAACGTCTTCTCGCAGCTAAGCGCGCCGGAGGATGAGGCCGCGCTCTGCGCGGACCTGATCGTCGAGACCAGCCTGCGCGGGGTCGACTCCCACGGGATCGTCATCCTCCCGGTCTACGCCCGGCGCGTCCGCTCCGGCCAGATCAAGCCCGGCGTCAAGCCCCTGATCGTCCGGCAGAACGAGGCCACGGCCCTGATGGACGGCCGGCAGGGCCTGGGGCACGTCACGAGCGTCCTCGCGATGGACCTGGCCGTCTCGAAGGCCCTCCACGCCGGCGTCGGCGTCGTCTCCGCCTTCAACCTCAACCACAACGGCGCGATCTCCCTCTATGCCCTGCGCGCCGCCGAACGGGGGCTGATCGGCCTCTGCATGACGAACGCCACCCCCCGCGTCGCGCCCTACGGCGGACGGGAGGGGGTGCACGGCACGAACCCCATCGCCTACGCCCTCCCGGCGGGGGAGGAACCGCCCATCGTCTTCGACTGCGCCACCGGCCACGCCGCCGCGCCGATTATGAGGGCCAAGGAGGCCGGCCTGCCCATCCCGCCGGGGGTCGCCCTGGACCGGGAGGGCCGCCCCACCACGGACGCCGCCGCGGCCCTGGAGGGGTGGCTGCTGCCCGTGGGCGGCGTCATCGGCTACGGATTCGGGCTGCTCGTGGACGCCCTCGTGGGGGCGTTGTCGGGGTCCTGCTGCGGCAAGGACGTGCCGCCCGTGTCCGACCTGGCCTCCCCCTACGGCTGCGGGTTCTTCGCCCTGGCCCTCGACCCGTCCCGCTTCGCGGGATCGGACCGGTTCCGGGAGCGGGTGGACTTCCTGACCCGGAGCGTCCGGGCCTGTCCGCCCGCCGAGGGGGCGGAGGAGGTCCGGCTGCCGGGACATCGGGGGAGCGCCGAGCGGGAGCGCCGGCTGCGGGAGGGAATTCCATTTGAGGGGAAGGGCTGGGAGAGGCTGATGGAGGGCCTGGCCGCGTGCGGACTGGACGTCGCGCCGTGGCGGAGGCCGTAAAACCCGAATGCGGACCGCTTGACAAACGGGGGGTCTAACTCTATATTGTGATAGGAGACCTGCAAGAAGACACTTACCACAGAGGAGAATGGGATGGCCAAGGAGACCGAAGCGAGACGAGGGACGGCAAAGGGGAAGGGCGCGCAACCCAAAGACCAGCCCGAAACCCCCTGCATCGTGTGCGGGAGCGAGAACTGGTGCGATTGCGAATGGGATCACTTCTACAGAGAGTCCGTCGAGGAAAAGACAGAGGAGACGGCCACATCTCCTTCATAGGGCGCAGTTGAATGATGACCTTTGGACGACCTGTTCCTATGGATTCATCGGGGCGTCCCTCCCCTCATCCCGCCTCCGTCTCAGAAACTCCCTCAGGGCCTCGTCGATCACCTCCTGAACGGTCTGTTCCGTCCTGTTCGCGTAGGTCTTGACCTCGTCGATCAGGTCGGCGGACATAAGCCTCGAGAGGCGATCCTCCATAAAGGTGTCCGGCGGGGGCGTGGCGTAAGGCCTGCGACCGTAAAGCCGCGCGGCGGCGAAGATGAGAAGACCGACGATCAGGACGAAAAGTATCGTAGGAGCCATAAGCGTCGATTGCAGATAAAGTAGGGGCGACCCAGGGTAGCGGAACGCGACCTCATGGGAGCGTTTGGCGGCTGGGGGTCGCCCGACCCGATGGGGCGCCCCTGCCAGTTTATCCCTGCCTCAGATACTCCACCAGCAGCCTCGCCGTATTTTCGATGCCCGCGATGGAGCAGATCTCGTAGCCGTGCGTGTTCTCGGCCGGATAGCAGAGGCAGGCCGAGCAGGCCACCCGGCCCGCCTTTTTGGCGATGCTGGCGTCACTCCCGAAGGAGGTCACGCAGGCCCGCTGCACGCCGAAGCCGAGCCCCCTGGCCAGCGCTTCGAGACGCCTGTTGACGCGCTCCGAATAGAGTCCGACGCTGTCCTGATACAGCAGAATCGGGTCGCCCGTGTTCTGCGTCTGATACTCCGCGGCCACCGGCCCCACCTCGAGGGCGATGGCCGTGTCCACCGAGAGTTCCCCGATCCGGTACGTGGCCCCCACCCCCCCCACCTCCTCCTCGGCGCTGGCGATGAAGGTGGTGTCCCGCGCGGGCCTCGTCCCAGACAGTTGGTCCATGGCGGACAACATGATCGCCACGGCGGCCTTGCAGTCGAGGGCGTAGCCGCAGATGTAGTCCCCGATGACGATGGGCCGCTTCCGGTGCCGGCCCACCACGCCCTTCGTGCCGATGCCTACCCCCTGGGCGGCTAAGGCCTCCGGCGAGAGCTTGGTCTCGACCCAGACGAGGTCCCAGGTCAGCGCCCTGTCCTGCTTGACCACGAAGGCGTTGCTCTCGGCCGAGACGTGCTTCGTCCCCACGGAGAGGATGCCCGTCACCACCCCCTGTTCCCCCAGCAGGTCCACCGGCCCCTCGCCGATGGCCCAGGGGTAAGCCCCCCCCACGTTGCGCACCCGGAGCCTCCCATCGGCCTCGACGCGCTTGACGATCATCCCGATCTCATCCTTGTGGCCCGTCACCGCCACACCGGGCCCCCTGCGCCCCCCTTTCATCACGCCTACGATGTTGCCCGCTTCGTCCTGGTAAACCTCGTCCGCCCGGCTGCGGAACGCCTCCTCCACGATCCGGTCGACCTCCGACTCCGCCCCGCTGGGGGAGTGGGCCACGATCAAACGCTCGAGGATATCGAGCAACTCTGTGCGCTGCACGGGTCTCCTTTCTGCGAGTCTTGCGATGGAACCGGAGAGGAGGGTCGCCCCGCAAAAAAAGATGCCTCTCCGGAGAGGGTCTGTATAACTGTAGCAGTCTATGCAATTTATCACAAATCCTGGCCAATGTCAAGCAGGGCTTTGATTTGACAATTCGGAAGGATTTGCCGATATTAAAACTATCTCCCGTCACAGCCGTCGGAGACGGCCAAAACACCCCCCGAAAACGCCCTGATACAAAAAAATCTTGACAGAGCTCGAATCGAGTTACTATATTCGGAACTTCCGATGCCGGATATGTGTTCCATAAGATTAAGGATGTGATCGCATCTCAATACCGACGACACTTATTCGGGGTCGTCTGTCTTTTCATTCCTGCTACACCGAGGTGATTGAATTGAGCCGAGCCCTGCACAGCGCCTACGACGACGTCAAGGATTCTCTGCAGCGGTACCTGGAAGACGTGGCGGCCTCTCAGCCCCTCTCCTCCGAGGAGGAGATCGAGCTTGCCCGGAGGATTAAACTGGGGGACCTCAACGCCCGCACCAAGCTGGTCGAGGCCAACCTCCGCTTCGTGATCAGCGTGGCGCGCGAATACCAGAACCAGGGGGTCCCCCTGGCGGACCTGATCAGCGCCGGAAACATCGGCCTCATCACGGCGGCCGAAAGGTTTGACGAGACCAAGGGGTTCAAGTTCATCTCCTACGCCGTCTGGTGGATCCGGCAGGCCGTCCTGCAGACCCTCGCAGAGCATTCCAGGGTCGTCCGCCTCCCGCTCAACAGGGTCGACCTCCTCCGCCGGATCTCCAGGTTCTCCAGCGACAGGCAGCAGGAGACCTCTCAGCGCCCCGCCGAAGAGGAGATCGCCGAGGAGCTGGGCATCTCCGTGGATCAGGTGATGGAGACGCTGGCCAGCGGCCAGCGCATCCTGTCGCTGGACGCCACCTTTGACGACAACGACGAGAACAGCCTGATGGAGATCATGGCGGACAGCCGGCAGGAGCCGCCGGACGCCCTCTTGATGCGAAATTCCCTGGAGGAGGAGATCGAGATGGCGTTGGGCACCCTGGAGGAGCGCGAGGCCGAGGTGGTGCGGCTCTATTTCGGCCTGGGGGGCGTGAACGAGATGACGCTCGAGGAGATCGGCGTCAAATTCGGGCTTACCAGGGAGCGGGTGAGGCAGATCAAGGAGAAGGCCCTGCGGAAGCTGCGCCACCCGACGCGCGGGAAAAAGCTGATTCCCTACGCAGAAGAGATTTAAGGGGCGCAACTTTCAGGGCCTTGAAGCGTCTACGTCTCAGATTCATGACTCCTGAAAGGAGGGAGTTCTCAGGGTTATTCAGACTTGAGGACCTCCTCCTTTGTTTTTATCTTTTTCAGAAACGTACGCGCTTAAAGCCTTTTTCGATCCCCGATCACTTCGTACTTGACATGTGTTAATAATTGTTGTAGTTTATTCAGTTGAGAGCAATAGGCTTTGGCCCTCTATCTTCGGGGATGTGACTTTTCGGCGCCGTGGCCGTGCCCGGACGACACCTGCGGTGAACGAGCGGTGTTAGGCGTGTGGATGTAGGGACGCGCTGACAGGACCAAAATGGATATAATTTGCCGATAAATTGAGCACTTAGGCCCTCTCAGCTTAGGTGTTATTTTTGTGTTTGGGGTTGGAAAGAGCCCTGGTGTCCTCATCTCTCTGTTTGCAGCTTGGGATTCGGCGCTGAGAATCCCGGAGATCCGGTGTGCGATTCTTGCAGGTCATGGCGGTGCTTATCTTTCTGGCGCTCATCGGAAATCTGTTGAAGCCTCTCTATTGGGACCGCTTGGAAGACCTTCTCAGGGCACGTTCCGATTTCGGCCCAGACATGGATGGAGATGAGGATACAACCGGGGTCTCCGAGGCAGCCGGAGGCTATGTCACCCGACCTGGGTTCGAGCGCTTTCGTCAGGAGGTGCGCGAACGCTACGCCAGGTCGTCGGACGTAGAGCGGGTGCGTCGAGACCTTCAGGACAATTATGCGACGAGGGAGGCCCTGAACGAACAGGCCGTCTCTACCCGGTCTGCCTTCGACTCTCTCTCCCAGGCCCTGCAGACGGACTACCTCTCTCGTGCGCAGATGGACAGTCTGATGAAGGGCTTTGTGACGGGGGATCGTTTCGTCGCCCTTCAGGGAGTCGTGCAGGGGCTGCATCGGGCCAGAGGCGGGGGTGGGATAGGGCCTGCGCCCGTCGGACGTGTCTCCTTCCCCCGGCGCAACCTCTGGAAGGGCTACCATCAGGTTCATCCGCCCTATCTGCCCAGAACAGGGGGGGACCGATGAGATGGCGATGGGCGCTGATCTCGTCTGCCTTCCTGTTGATCGTCTGGGGGGGCTCTTCTCAGGGACAGTGGTTCAAGGGACTCTGGGGCGGCCGGACGCTGTCTGGGGCTGACATCCAGGAGATCGCATCCGTGCGGGCCGTCCTGGAGCGGGAGTTTGACGGCCACCTCAGGCGGGATCTCGATCAGGTCCTCTCCTGCTACGCAGACAACTGCGTCGGCTACTATGCGGACGGTTCCTACGACCCCAGGAAGTGGAGCGTGGGGATCGCGGGCATCAAAGACCTGCGCTCTTCCAAAGAGGACCTCCTCATCCAGATGAAAGAAAATCAGGAGATCTTTGTGACCCACGCCCGGGGGGACGAGGTGCAACACGTCGACGTGAAAGGGAATTTCGCCGCCGCGGCCTCCCGACACTATGGGGCGGCGACCAACAAAGAGACCGGTGAAGAGGTCCGGTGGGACTGGATCAACTTCTGGACGCTGGCCAAAATCGGCGGCCAATGGAAGATCACGGGCTTCATCTCTCAGGTGGTGTCGGAGTGAGGTGGGGGACCGGTGATCATCTCGACCAGGGCTTGGATCAAAGGGCTTCTGCTCCTCTTTCTGCTGTTTGACCTCGCTGTGGTGGGCTTTGTGGGATTTTACCGGTACTACAACCGGCGCCTCCCCAAAGACCTGACGGCCATCCAGGACTACGACCCCAGCGTGTTGAGCCAGGTCTACGCCGCCGACGGGACGGTCATCGGGGAGTTCTTCATCCAGCGTCGCGTCGTGGTCCCGCTGGACTCGATCCCGAAAGTCGTCCTCCAGGCGTTCGTGGCCGCTGAGGATGCGCGCTTCTTTGAGCACAGCGGCGTGGACTATCTCCGGACTCTGAAGGTCTTCATCAAGAACCTTGAACCGCGCCGCCGGCCCCAGGGAGGCAGCACGATCACGCAGCAGATCGCCCGTGAGTTCTTCCTCACCCGCGAGGTCTCCTACACCCGGAAGATCAAGGAGGCGATCCTCGCCTACCGCATCGAGCGCGAACTGTCCAAGTCGCAGATCCTGCACCTCTACCTCAACAACCAGTATCTGGGCCACGGCGCTTACGGGGTGGAGGCGGCCTCGCAAAACTATTTCGGGCGACACGTCTCGGAGATAGGGCTGGCGGAGGCGGCCATGCTGTCCGGCCTTCTGAAGGCCCCTTCTTACTATTCTCCTCACATCAATTTCAACGGGGCCAAGAACCGTCAGATCTACGTGCTCCGACGGATGTACGAGGAGGGTTTCATCTCCCTGCGGGAGGCGCAGCGGGCCGCTGAACAGGATATCCGGATCGTCTCCTGGGAGGACGTCAACGACCAGGTCGCCCCCTACTTTGTGGAGTACGTGAGAAAGACCGTTCGAGCAAAATACGGCTCCGAATCGGTCTACAGGGATGGCCT
>Ga0156186_1268_pt2 | contig 11466 bp, 10 predicted proteins | sample RifCSPlowO2_12_FD_107839 | JGI IMG/M metagenome (GOLD analysis project Ga0156186, IMG submission 107839) | Candidatus Handelsmanbacteria bacterium RIFCSPLOWO2_12_FULL_64_10
TCCCCAGCAACGGGGGAGGGTGAGGTCTCAAATATTACAGGCGTCAGGACCGCTGCTATCCTGACGCCCGGGGGGTGACACCTCATCCTTTGGAGATGAGGCTCGCTGCTCACCTTTAAAACGGTGAAACGTGAAATGTGAAATGTGAAATGTGAAACGTGAAACGTGAAGGCCATGTCTTTTTGTTTGACGTTTGACGTTTGACGGGTTTTATCGTTTGACGTTTGACGGGTTTTATCGTTTGACGGGTTTTATCGTTTGACGTTTGACATTTGACGTTTGACGGTTTACCTTGCAGACACCCAGGCCGCGCGCTCCGAGCCGATGATGCGGCTGAGGCCCGACAGCAGTTCCTCCGCCGGGGCCACGGTGAGGGTGCGCGAACGGATCACGTAGCGCTGTTCGGGCTGGGGCTCCACGTGGAGCAGGAGGGAGCAGGACCCGGCGTACTGCTGGCAGAGCGACTTGATCTCGTTCAGGGTCTGCGGGCTGAGGCTCTGGGGCGGGAGGTGGACGTTGACGGCGCTGGCCAGCTTCTCCCGCGCGGCATCGAGGGTGAGGATCTGGTCGGCCAGGAGGGAGACGCGGCCGTTGAGCTTGGCCTTGCCGCGCACCAGGATGACGGCGTCGGGCCTGATCAGGTCGCGGGTCTTCTCGAAGGTGTCGGGGAAGACGACGAGGTCCACGGTCCCGCTCTCGTCCTCGAGGGTGGCAAAGGCCATCGGCTTGCCGTTCTTGGCCGTGTGGGGCTTCACCTCGGACAGCAGGCCGCCCACCTTCACCTCCGCGCCGTCCCGCACGTCCTTGACCTTTTCGACGGAGAGGACGCCGAGGGCGCGCAGCTCCTCCGCGTGGCGCGAGAGGGGGTGCCCCGACAGGTAGAGGCCCAGGACCTCCTTCTCCTTCACCAGTTTCTCCCGCTCCGTCCACTCCGGGACGCGGGGCAGGACGTGGTTGGCGAACGCCTGCGCGGCGGGGGTGGAGGGGGCGGCCTCGAACAGGGAGATCTGCCCCCGCTGCCGGTCGGCCTGCGTGGCCTGGGCCGTGTCCACGGCGTGGTCGAGGGCGGCCACGAGCTGGGCGCGGTGCCCCTCCAGGGAGTCCATGCCCCCGGCGCAGATCAGGCTCTCCAGCGCCCGCTTGTTCAGGGCCTTCAGGTCGACGCTTTCGCACAGGTCGAAGATAGTCCTGAAGCGCCCCTTCTCCTTCCGCGCGTCCACGATGGACTGCATCGCCCCGGCCCCGACGTTCTTGACGGCGGCCAGCCCGAACCGGATCCTGCCGTCGGCAGGCTTGAAGAGGACGTCGCTCTCGTTCACGTCCGGGGGGAGGACCTCGACGCCCATCCGCCGGCACTCGTCGATCAGGACGGCGAGGCGCTCGATGTCGCCGATCTCGCTGTTGAGGTTGGCGGCCATGAAGTAGGCCGGGTAGTTGGCCTTGAGGTAGGCGCACTGGTAGGCCACGAAGGCGTAGCCGGTGCTGTGGGCCTTGTTGAACCCGTAGCCGGCGAAGACGGCCATGTCCTGGAAGATCTTCCGGGCGATGTCGTCGGGGATCTTTCGTTCCCCGGTCCCCTTGAGGAAGAGGGTCTCCTGCTCGGCCAGGAGGCTGGCGATCTTCTTGCCCATCGCCTTGCGGAGGATGTCGGCCTGGCCCATCGTGAACCCGGCCAGGTCGCGGGCCACGCGCATGACCTGCTCCTGGTAGGTGATGACGCCGTGGGTCTCCTTCAGGATGGGCCCGAGCAGGGAGTGGTCGTAAGTGACGGGCTCCTTCCCGTGCTTGCGGGCGATGTACTGGTCGATGTGCTGCATCGGGCCGGGCCGGTAGAGGGCGTTCATGGCGATCAGGTCTTCGAGCCGGTCGGGCCTGAGCTTCTGGAGATAGTCCCGCATCCCGCCGCTTTCAAACTGGAACACGCCCGTGGTGTCACCCCTGCCGAACAGGTCGTAGGTGGGGGCGTCGTCGAGGGGGAGGCGTTCGAGGTCGATCTGGACCCCGTGCTCGGCCAGCATGCGCACGGTGTCGTCGAGTACCGTCAGGTTGCGGAGGCCGAGGAAGTCCATCTTGAGCAGGCCGAGGTCCATCACCTCGTCGTAGGTGAACTGCGTGGTGACGGCGTCCTCTTTGGGGGCCCTGTAGAGCGGGACGTAGTCGATGAGGGGCCTGGGGGTGATGACGACGCCGGCGGCGTGGACCGAGGCGTGGCGGGCCGTCCCCTCCAGCTTGCGGGCGTGGGTCAGGAGCTGCCCCTGGAGGCCGCCCGACTCGGCCATCTGTCTCAGTTCCGGGACATGTTCGATGGCCCTGTCCAGGGTGATCTTGAGGTCGTTCGGGATGAGCTTGGCGATGGTGTCGCAGTCGCCGAAGGACATGCCGAGCACGCGGCCCACGTCGCGCACGGCGGCCTTGGCGCCGAGGGTCCCAAAGGTGATGATCTGGCAGACGTTCTCCTCGCCGTATTTCTTCACGACGTAGTCGATGATCTTCCCCCGGTCGCGGTCGGCGATGTCGATGTCGATGTCGGGCATCTCGATGCGCTCCGGGTTGAGGAAGCGCTCGAAGAAGAGGCCGTAGGTGAGGGGGTTGACGCCGGTGATGCCAAGGGCATAGGCCACGAGGCTGGCCACGGCGGAGCCGCGCGCGCCGGCCAGGATGCCGCTCTCGCGGGCATAACGGACGAAGTCGGCGACGATCAGGAAGTAGCCCGCGTAGCCGGTCTCGGCGATGACGCCGAGTTCAAAGTTGAGGCGTTGCTCCAGCTCCGGGGTGATCCCCCCGCAGCGGCGCTCCAGACCCTCCCTCGCCAGGGAAGTCAGGTAGGCCTCCAGGGTCTCGTAGCCTGCCGGGAGGGGAAACTCGGGGTGGGCGATCTGCCCGAATTTCATGTCGAAGGCGCACTGCTCGGCGACCCGGAGGGTGTTCTCGATGGCCTGGGGGAGGTCCTTAAAGAGGTCCTTCATCTCTTCGGCGGGCTTGAAGTGGACCTCCTGGCTGTAGCAGAGGCGGTTGGCGTCGGTCACCATCTTGCCGGTCTGGACGCAGATCAGGACGTCGTGGGAGGCGTGGTCGTCGCGGCGGAGGAAGTGGGAGTCGTTCGTGGCCACGAGGGGGATGCCGAGGTCCCTGTGGAGCTTGAGGATGCCGTCGTTGATCTTCTCCTCGCCCTCGATGCCGTGGCGCTGGATCTCCAGGAAGTAGTCGTCGCCGAAGATGTCGCGGTACTCGAGGGCGGCCCTGCGGGCCTCGGCGCAACCCTCGCGGACGATCAGGTGGGCGATCTCGCCGCTCATGCAGGCGGACAGGCATATCAGGCCCTCGGCGTGCTGCCGGAGGAGGTCCTTGTCGATGCGGGGGTTGTGGTAGAACCCTTCGAGATAGCCCTTCGAGACGAGTTTCGACAGGTTGCGGTAGCCGGTCTCGTTCTTGGCCAGCAGGACGAGGTGGTTGGCGCCGGACTGGAGACCCTTGGCAGACCTCTTGCTGAACCGGCCCTCCACGGCCACGTAGACCTCGCAGCCTATGATGGGCTTGACGCCGGCCCCCTTGAGGGTCTTGTAGAACTCCACGGCCCCGAACAGGTTGCCGTGGTCGGTCATGGCCACGGCGGGCATCCGATACTCCTGCGCGAGGGCGGCCAGGTCCCCGATCTTGCAGGCCCCGTCGAGCAGGCTGTACATCGTGTGGCTGTGCAGGTGGACGAAGTCAGACATGGTGCGGCGCTCCGGCGGTCGTAAGAAGTGCTGAGCGATGAGTGCTGAGCAATGAATAAAAGCAGTGTTCTCATTGCTCATTGCTCAGCACTTGAATTCTGAGAGGGCAGACGAGGACAGGCAGGCAGAGAGGTCGAATGAGGCCGATCTGCCGCGCAGGGCAAAGGACTATTCAGACCCGGCCGGGAAGGGCCTGCGACCCCGGCAGGAAATTTTTAGAAGAAGTTGTTTAAATTTGATTTGTGAGAAGGTGGGGGTCCCGAAGACGCATTGGGGAGAGGGGTACCTCTGGGGATGAGGTCTTGCGTCTTTTCGGGCGTCACCTGGGGTTGCGCGCCGGTTGGAAGATAGGTTAGGTGAAGGGCACGCGATTCGGGTTATAAGGTAATCATTTTTGAGGGAAAGTCAACACGAACTTCAGGCGATGCCATGCCCTGTCCGACAGTAACCGACAGAATAATCCGTCTTTTAAAGGTTCGAAAATTTTTCAAGAAAGGGTAAAATAGACCACTAAATGGAGGGGTGTTTCGGGCTGAGAACGCAAGATATGGGAAATTTTTTCGGGCGATGAGGAAAAGTGAAAATCGAAGGCTATCTTTATTTATAACAATTTGTTAGAGAGGAGTATCCGTGAAAATCGGCCACTGTCAGTTAGAGTCCCTCTCCGGCGACTTTGAGGCGAACTTAGACAAGGTTGAGCGGGGTGTAGAGCGCGCGGAGCGGGAGGGGGTCGAGGTCGTCAGCTTCCCGGAGTGCTTTCTGACGGGCTACCAGGACAACGAGGAGATGACGCGCCAGCACGCCTTCGCCGTGGATTCCCCCCAGATGCGCGCGGTATTGGACCGGACCAGGCGGTTCGACGCCACGGTGATCGTGGGGTTCAACGAGCGCCGGGGGGAGGACCTCTACAACACGGCGCTGGTGGCGCGCCGGGGGGAGTTGCTGGGGACGTACAGCAAGTGCTTCGCCTACATGAAGTTCCATAAGCAGGGCCGGGAGTTTCCGGCCTTTGAGCGAGACGGCGTGAAGTTCGGCGTCGTGATCTGCGCGGACGGGGGCTACGTCGAGCCGGCGCGCATTCTGGCCCTCAAGGGGGCGAAGGTGATCTTCTCACCGCATTTCAACTACATCGGGAAGGAGGGGCTCATCAGCCACTTCCAGATGGTGCGGGCGGACCACGTCGCGCGGGCGGTGGAGAACCGGGTCTATTTCGTGCGGGGGAACAACGTGGTCCTGGGCAAGAACGAGGGGTTCAGGGGCTACGAGGGGGTGGGCTACGGGGACAGCTACGTCGTGGACCCCTACGGGGAGATTCTGGTGCGGAGCCGGCGTCACCAGGAGGACTTCATCTGCGCGGAGATCGACCCCTCGATTGCGGACACGGCGTGGAAGGTGGGCCGGTCGCGCTACAGCATCCTGGAGCTGCACCGGCGCCTGATGGAGGCCGCGGAAGGCCGGGGGGCGGAATCCACTTGACGATTGAGCGGTCCATCCTTACATTGTCGTCATGACGATTCCAAACGCAGAGCGCAAGGAGAATATCTCATGGGGTTGACCCAGGAACAGATCGACTTCTTCTGGGCGAACGGGTATCTGCCGCTGGGCAAGGTTCTGGACGACGCGGAGGTGGAGGTCCTGCGGCGGGAGTACGACGCGGAGTTCGAGAGGGCGTGGCAGACGAACAGCCTGAGGAACCTTTCGGTCAGTGACGGCCTGGACGCGGAGGGGAAACGGGCGGCCCCGGCGCACATGCTGCAGATCATGCAGATGTGCGAGCGCAACCTCCACTTCCGGCGCCTGCTGTATCACGAGCGCATTCTGGACCTCGCGCAGGACTTGATCGGCCCCAACCTGATGCTGTTCCACGACCAGGCGCTGTTCAAGCCCGCGCGCACGGGGGGGCCGGTGTTCTGGCACCAGGACAACGCCTACTGGCGGTGCCGGCCCGCCACGCTGGTGTCGTGCTGGATCGCGCTGGACGGCGCGGACGAGGAGAACGGGGCCATGCGGTTCGTGCCGGGCAGCCATCTCAGGCCCGTGTGGCACGAGCGGAGCGAGAGCACCGGCGCGTTGCTGGACGCCGGGGGCCAGGTGGACGGGGAGAAGGCCGCGGTCGTGGAGCTTCCGGCGGGGGGCTGCCTGTTTCACCACTGCCAGACGCTCCATCACACCCCGCCCAACAGGACCGACCGGCAGCGCAGGGCGTTTGTGATCCACTTCATGCAGCCGGGCACGCGGAACAAGGCCGGGGAGGTCATCCGGCCGGGCTTCAAGAACCCGATCCTGAGGATGAGCATCTAACTTTATCCGTGAGGAGGTGTCCCGTGGCCCACACTTACGAAGAGCTCAGGAAGATGAGCGTGACCCAACTCCGGGAGATCGCCAAGGACATCGAGCACGAGGCGCTGCAGGGGCACAGCGGCATGCACAAGGAGCACCTGCTGCCCGCGCTGTGCAAGGCCCTGGGGATCGACGCCCGCGCGCATCACGTGGCGGTGGTGGCCAACAAGCGCGAGATCAAGGGGCAGATCCACAAGCTGAAGACGGAGCGGGAGGCGGCCCTGCAGGCGCACGACCACAAGCAGTTAAAGATGGTCCGCCGCAAGATCCACCGCCTGAAGCGGGAGCTCCGCAAGGCGATGGTCTGAGTGTGAACCGTGGTGCATTTCGTCCATATCAGCGACACGCACATCGGCCCGACGGCGGATTACACCCTCTACGGCGCGCGGACCCTGCCGCCGCTGGAGCGGGTCGTGGAGCGGATCAACGCGCTGCCGGTGAGGCCGGACTTCGTGATGCACACCGGCGACGTGGTGGCGCAGCCGGACCCGGAGGCCTACCGGCTGGCGGCGGGCGTCATGGACCGGCTGCCCGCGCCGGTCTACTACGTGACGGGGAACCACGACCGGTCGCGGGACATCCGGGCGTTCCTCCGGATGGGACCGAGGGTGGACCTGGCCAAGGGGGAGGACGCCCTCGCCTACCGGTTCGGCCTGCGCGGCCACCGGATGATCGTCTTAGACGCGCGGGGGCCGGACTCCATCGACCCGCACGGGCTGCTGCCGGAGGCGCAGCTCCAGGCCCTGAGGCGAGAGGTCGAGGAGGGGGACCTTCCGCTGACGGTCTTCGTCCACTTCCCGCCGGCGCCGCTCGGTTCTCCGTGGCTGGATGAGGGCATGCTCCTGCTGAACGGCGGGGACCTCCATCAGGTCCTGGTCGCCGCGCGGGAGCGGCTGCGGGGGGTCTTCTTCGGGCACGTCCACCGGGGGATGCACGTGCTCCGGGACGGGGTCCTGTATTCGAGCGTGGGGAGCACGTTCTGCCAGTTCACGGCGTGGCCAAGCGACGAGAGGCCGGGGTTTGAGGCGGGCGGGCCAGGGTGCTTCAACTTCGTCACACTGCTGTCGGAGGGGTGCCTTGTGAAGGAGCACACGGCCTGAAAAAGGATGCGTTTTTTACCTATCCATATTGCGATGACCGCGCTGTGTCTCGTGGCCGCAGCATTCGCCCAGGACGTCAGGGTATCGAACGTCCTGGGTAAACATTTTCCGGCGCACGGTCGTGTGATTGAGTTAGAACTGCCCGATGAGATGGACGGCGCATGGTTTATCATCGGATGGATCAAGGCCGATGGCCAGCAGGTCGGGATGCGGCGGGTTGGACGGGCAGGCAGACACTGCTACGACATGCGCCGGAATCCGGACTGGCAGGGCCAGATCCAGGCGGTGGCCGTCAACCTGACGGGGGTCCGCGGGCGTGTCAAAGAACCGGCCTTCTTAGATGAGATCGACATGTTCTGGGAGCCGGAGTGGATCACGCCGAGCGTGGTCAATGTCCTGACAGGACACACCCTGTTTTCCCGGTCGTGGGAGGTCATCCTGCTCCTTGTGTTTGGCTTAGTCGTCGTGTTTTTCAGGTGGAAAAAAAGGTCGATGGCCCTGTGCGTGGTCCTGGGGTTCGGGTTTGTCTGGGGGGTGATGGACCTGCGCAATGTGTATGATCACGGCGTTGTTGTATGCAAGACTGAAAAATACCGGCTGGCGATGCCTCCTCTGGCGGAGGCAAAGGTGTTTGCGGACCGCGCCTCGGAGATCATCGGCAGGGGGACATGGAGCCCCGGACCTCTGAGGGGGGTTTCGGGCAATTTTATCAAATATCGCCTGGCGGGGCATCCCTATGTCCCTCCGGGGGCTGATCCTCCCGCGCGCTATCTCATCACACAGACACCGGGAGAGGGCACTATCCTTTTACAGCACGCGAACTATTATCTTGTCCAGAAGGATAGGCCGTGACTGCCTTTCCGGCGATTTGCGGACATATCGCCTTCAATATCATTGCGGGCTGGGCCCTGTTGGGCCTCTGCCGCCACGAGCGCACCTGGGCAGAGACGCTGTCTCTGTCCGTTTTATTGGGGATGTATGCAGAGACCCTTTCGGTGGCGACCCTGATGTTTCTGGGCGTTCCCCTGTCCGTCGCCGGCCTTGTCGTGCTGGCCCTGGCGGGGGGAGGGGCAGCGGTGGCGCTGTATCGAGGCAGGCTACGGCTTCCCCGCGTCTTCATCGAGCGGCTCAGGTGGTATGAGTGGCTCCTGCTGATCACGGTGGGGGAAAAGGTCTTTTTTGCGCTGTGGCAGCTCACCCGCACGCATGTCTATTTTGACGACGCGCTGACCCACTGGTCGGGCCGGGCAAGGTCGCTGTTCGGGGGGGTCAACTGGTCGCTCGATCCCGCTTCGCCTTTCTTTCTTGCGGGGCACGTGGGGAGCCTACATTATCCTCTTCAAACGATCTTGTGGCGCGCCCTCACGGCGAGATTGAGCGGGGTGTGGGATGACGCCATTGCGCGGGCGGATGGGCTGATCTTTTTCGCCGTTCTTGTCAGCGCGATCTGGCTGGCCGTCTGGAGGTTCTCAAGGGTTCGATGGCTGGCCGCAGGGGCGGCTTTCACGGCATCCGCCGTGCCGCTTCACGCGTGGCACGCCGCAGCCGGATACAGCGACATCGCGGTAGAGGTCTTTGCCGTGGCGGCGCTGGCCGCCCTGCTGAGGGGAGAATGGCTGCTGGGGGGGGTCATGGTTGCGGGGACCGCGTGGAGCAAGAACGACGGCCTGGTCCTGTATTTTCCGGCCCTCCTGATCGCCGCAGGGCTGTTGCAGGGGGGGAGGACGCTTCGGGATGGAGGGCAGAGCGTGGGCCGGTTTTTGGCCGGGTTTGCCACGCTTGCGCCCTGGCTGATCTTTAAATACGCTCATTCTCTGGGGGTATCCCCCGGCCAGAACAGGCTGGGCTGGCATTCGGACGCCCCCGGGCTGTTCTGGAATACGGTGATGATGGGCCCCACCAGCGGCATCCTGTGGGTCTGTGTCTTTGCCTGTGCGATCTGGACGGGCAGGGCCATGTCCAGAGACACGACAGGGCGTGCGTTGCTGGCGGCATTCCTGACCTCCCTGGGGGGCATCGTCTTTGTCTTCGGCTTCACCGACGCCTATGCGTTTTTGAAGGACCAGACGACCATTCACAGGAGCATGATGCAGTTTTCCGGCGTTGCGATTCTGATTGTGACGTATGGTATCTGGTTAAAACTCCGCACGGAGGCGTCGTGAGAGGCGCATGGTCTGAGGGTAAGAGGGCGTAAAAGATAACTTCCCGATTCGTCATTCTGAGCGGAGCGAAGAATCTCGTTTTTTAAGGAAGAGACCCTTCGCTTCGCTCAGGGTGACACCGGGGCAATATTTTTACAGCCTCTAAGTGTCAAAGGAGGGTTTACCGTGTTCCGGTTGGAGGGCATTGATCACGTGGCCCTGACGGTCCGCGACGTGGCGCGTTCGGTCGCATGGTACCGGGAGATGCTGGGCCTGGAACGCCGCTATGAGGAGGCGTGGGGAAATCATCCTGCGGTGGTCTGCGTGGGAGACACGTGCCTGGCGCTGTTTCCGTGCGGCGCGGCAGAGCCGGGGCCGGGGCCGGGCCGGAACGCCATTGCGGTGCAGCATTTCGCCTTCCGGGTGGACAGGGTAAATTTCGAGGCGGCGCAGGCCGCGTTGCGAGAGCGGGGGATCGCGTTTCAGTTCCAGGACCACACCCTGTCGCACTCGATCTACTTCTCCGACCCGGACGGGCGCCGGCTGGAGATCACCACGTACGAGGTGTAACGCCTTGCGTCGATTTCTACTTGACACCTGAACAATTCTGTTTTACATTTCCGGCCCATTTTATAATATGATATGACTTTCTTTGTCGGGGGGATTCTATGGACGCTCGCATACACATACAGTTGCGAGGAGGAACCTTACTATGACCCATGCACTTCGGCAGAAAGTGAAAGTGCAGCCTGGGGGCGTGATTGAGATACGCTCGCCGGAACTTACACCCGGCGTAACGGCCGAGGTGATCGTGCTGATGGAAACAGGGGAAGGGGAACCAGCGCGGATGGCCCGTGTCCGAGAACTGGCTGAACTCTTCAAGACGACGCAGGCCCTTCCTCAGGCACAGGCCATCAGTGAGGATGAGATTGCGGCTGAAATAGCTGCGTATCGGGCTTCTCGCTCATGAGAGCCGTCATCGACACCAACGTACTCGTGTCGGCAGCTTTGAAAGACAGAGATCCGGAAGCGGTCATTCTCTGGATCGCGGCGCAGGCCGACTGGGAGTGGGTCGTTTCGCCTGAGATCATGGCGGAGTACAAAGAGGTCCTCAGCCGGGACAAATTCCAGTTGCTCCCGGAAGTGCGACAGAAATGGTCTGACCTTCTGGACGCGCTTACTGCGGTGGTGGAGGTCGATATCCCTGTTCAACTTCCTCGTGACCAGAAGGACGCCATGTTTTTGGCGTGTGCTCTGGCAGCTCAGGCAGACTATTTTATCACGGGAGACCGTGACTTTACCGAGGCGCGAAAATTGGTCTCGACCACAATTCTATCGGTGACACTGTTCAAAAAACTGATTTTGTCAACATAATGGCTCCTTATGCGAAGTTGCGCCTCGCAGCACTTACAGAGAGCACCCAACCTGCCTTTCCTGGGCGAATTGACTATACATCCTTTCTGTGGTGGCGAATGAAATATCACGAAGTATTTCGGGGACGGACTAACACAGAGGAGATCCTGCGATGAAGATACGATGCATGGACTGTGGCGTCTTCGAATTTGAGCTTGAGCTGGATGCGCGAGCGCTTGATGTTCAGCCCGTAATTTCATTGACATGTCCAAGGTGCGGATCTTCCACAGCACTGCAGAAACGAGATGGAGGAGGCGTCGAGATTGGGCTCGACAAGCATCTCAAGCCGAAGCACTCGCGCGAGTAGCGATTGCGAACCAGGATGTTGAGACCAGTGGACTCCCAATCAAGGCGCCGACCGTGTAATCGTACCTCGTTTTTGTGCGTCCCTGATGTCGGGGAGGGAAAAATGCACGCCCTCACACACAACAGTCGATTGCAAAAGTGACAAGCCGAACCTGGGTAGGTGCGGCTTTTTCGTTAAAGAATTGAGTGTAGATGTGGCCTATTTCATCAGGCACGCTCCTCAAGGGTTCTGGCCGGTTCTCAAAGGCGGCGCACCAGCCGTCTTGTTCTGCTTCCTCTGGCTCTATGTCTCCTCGGCTGGGCCGGGCCTGTGGAGCATCGATACGCTTCGACGCCGCAAGACGGGCGCGGTCTAACTTAGTGGGCACTAATTTATTCCGGTGTCAAGAACCGGTTTGAATTTTGAATTTGGCAGGTATCATCTTATCTTTCCGTTGGACATCAAGCAGG
>Ga0156186_1023_pt3 | contig 11441 bp, 9 predicted proteins | sample RifCSPlowO2_12_FD_107839 | JGI IMG/M metagenome (GOLD analysis project Ga0156186, IMG submission 107839) | Candidatus Handelsmanbacteria bacterium RIFCSPLOWO2_12_FULL_64_10
CCTTCATGCGCGTGGAGCCCGTGATCACCTCCGGCCCGACCAGGGGGACGATTTTCACGTCCGCCTCCACCTCCTGGGCGGAGGAGGGGTTGCACGTGAAGAAGATCGCGCCGGCCCCGGCGCGGCGGGCCTCGGCCAGGGCCCCCCGCACGTAGGGGGTCACCCCGCTGGCCGCGATGCCCATGACCACGTCCCGGTCGGAGAGGCGGCGCTCGCGGAGCGCCCCGGCCCCGCGCTCCGGGAAGTCCTCCTCCTTGCCGAGGGACCGGACGAGGGCCTCATGCCCGCCCGCGATGACGCCCTGGACCATCTCCGGGTCGGCCCCGTAGGTGGGGGGGCACTCCGAGGCGTCCAGCACGCCCAGCCTCCCGCTGGTGCCCGCCCCCACGTAGAACAGGCGGCCGCCTCGCCGGAACGCCGCCGCCACCAGTTCCACGGCCGCTGCCACGGCCTCCAATACGGCCTCCACCGCGTGGGCCACCCTCTTATCCTCCTCGTTGATGACCCGGAGGACCTCCAGGGTGGTCCGCTCGTCGATGTCAGCGGAGGCCGGGTTGCGCTGTTCGGTGAGGAGGTGGGACCATTGAGACACGGATCGTTCCTTTTTCTCTCTGGAGGTTTGTATGCGCCCTCTATTTTTATTCGCCCGTCGCCCGGACCTGGAGGCCATCTGGCCGTTCGTGCCGGAGCGTCTGATCGCCCGCCTCGGCGAACTCGGTGAGGCGCAGGTCATGAATGCGGACCACGAAAGGCCCCTGTGCGAGCAGGCCGACCTCGGCAGGGTCGTGGGCATCGCCCACTTCGGCGGGAGGCTCACGGACGCCTGCGTGTCCGCGGCCCCGAACCTCAGGATGGTCGGGGGCGTGCTGGACATCGGCGGCCACCGCAACCTCCCCATCGACGCCCTGTTCAGCCGGGACATCGCCGTCATCGACGCCACGCGGGCCTGGGGGCAGTCCGTGGCCGAGTGCGCCGTCGCCCTGGCCCTCGGCGCCCTCCGGGGCATCCCGCAGTGGCACTGTCGCATGGCGGACCGGGAGCCGCTCTGGACCTACGCCGCGCAGCAGTTCTGCGACAACCCCGGGTTCGTCAATGGCGACCTGGGCGCGAAGCGGGTCGGCGTGATGGGCCTCGGGGCCATCGGGGGCCGGATCGCCCGGTGGTGCTGCGCCTTCGGCGCGACGGTCTTCGGCTACGACCCCTTCCTCCCGAAGTCCCGGGTCGAGTCGTGGGGCGTGACCCCCGTGGAGATGGACGCCCTCGTGGACGCCGCCGACGTCCTGTTCGTGGCCATCCCCCCCACGCCGTCGGCCAGGGGCATCCTCTCGCGGGAGCGCATCCATCGGCTCAGGAAGGGCGCGCTCGTCGTCGTCATCACCCGCGCCCATCCCGTGGACATGGAGGCCCTGCGCGAGCGCATCCTGGCCGATGAGTTGTTCGGCGCGTTCGACGTCTATGACACAGAGCCCCTGCCCGTGGAGGACCCCCTGCGCGGCAGGGCCAACGTCGTCCACACCCCCCACATCGCCGGCCGGACGCGGGACGCCAACCTGCGCGCCGCCGACATCATCGCCGACGAGTTCGGGCGCCTCCTGCGCGGCGAGGCCCCGGAGCTCCGTCTGACGCGGGAGGCCATCGCCATCCGCGCTGAGATCCGGGAGACGCCGCCGGTAGAGTAAAAGCCCTTTACCGCAGAGAACGCATCCGCAGATTGCGCAGATGAACGCAGATGGTTTTCTATCTGCGCCTATCTGCGGACATCTGCGGATGATTTTCAGCCGTCCAGCCTGGCCCGAAACGCGTCCCGCGCCCTGAAAAAGGTGTGAGCGTAGGCGGAGATCTGCTCCCTTCCGCCGTCGGCGCCCCCCTCCTGCCGGGCTCCGTCGGGACTCCCTCGCTCCAGGTAGGCGGCCACGAGCGATGACGCCTGGACCTCCGCGCGGATCTCCTGCGCCATCCTCTCCGCAACGCCGCAGATCCGCTGCACCCCCTCTGCGTCATAGGTCTGCATCCCGTCGATGAATCGGTTTAGCTCCCCCAGCCTCTCCACAATCTCCCGCGCCGTCCGGGCTGCCTTCGTCACAAAGGCCGGGCCATGCCCGTAGACGCGGCGCTCGAACGGGTCCGGGCTCATCTTCTCCCCGAACCGCTCGTTCAGGAGCGCCCACCGCTCCGCGGCCTGCGTCGCCCGACTGCGCGCCCGATTCAGGGCCGCCTGCCATCCGAACGCCCTGAGCGGGGTCTGCCCTTTCAGGCGGGCGGCGAGACCCCGCACCATCGCCATCTCGCCGACAAAGACGTGGGCGAAGGCGTGCATGTAACCATAGTAGACAGTCATCGACACCGATTCCCGCTCGTCCATCGCTGCCCCGCTCAGCAGACGTGACAGCCCCCTACCCTCCCCCGGTGCTGTAGAAAAGCTTGTGCCCCCTCCCCCCCCCCACGTGTGGGGGAGGGAGGGGGAATAGCCTGATCTCCGGCAATGGGGGAGAGTGGGGGGCCGCGTTTGCCCTCTGCCGTTTGCCTTTATCGCTGCTATTTCACAGCCTGAATCTGCAACATCGACCCTGCGTGCGCGTGGAGTCCATCCTCCGGGGTCTTCGTGGTTCCGTCCAGCAGCCCGTTGAGCGCCGTCAGCAGGTGGTCGATGTGGACGCCGTAATCCCGCGCCGCGTCACCCAGGATATGGTTGTCGCTGATGTTGCATGACGAGCACCCGCCCAGGTGGAACCCGGCCATCACCGCCGCGGCCTGAGGGTGCAGCTTCATGGCCTCGCCCACGCTCATGTCCCCGTGAAAGGCGGGGCCCCCCTCCCGCCGCCGCAGCTCCGTCTGCACCCGCGACAGGATCTCACTCTTCATCCGCTCGTGAGAGACGTTGACGAGGGCGCGGAGTTCGTCCGTCCCCCGCTCGAGGCGCTCGACCTCCCCCTTCAGCCTGGCGCAGCGCCGCCAGTTGACCAGCGAGAGGAGGGTGAAGAGCCCGACGGCTCCGTAAAGAACGGTGTCCATGGTTGATACCTCTGAATAGGATCAATGGGACCGACAAATTGCACGACACCAAAATCGGCATGAGAATATAATAAAAAAAGACCCCTCAGGCCATGTCTTTATCACCCCCATAAAAGGCTGTCGCCCGGACCTCCGCGAGAGATCCGGGCGACTCAAAAAACAACCACGGGGGGACGACGGGCCGTAGGGGGTCGGTCAGCCTCGTCGGCCAAGCCACCGTGGTTGTATTATTTTCCGCTCAGTCCGCCGCCTGGGCCTCCTCGGCCTTCCGGGCAATGGGCTGGATCTGGAGCAACCCTCCATCCTTGCCCGGCACCTTCAGGTCGATCCCGGTGGCGTACTCGGGCAGCGGCACGTCCTTCTTGTTGGCGTAGATCGGGTGCCGCCCCTTCGTCTTGAACCACTCTGCCGTCGTGGCGTTCATGTACATCTTTTCGATGATGTTCCGCCAGCCGATGCCGGTGTTGTAGGCGCAGAAGGAGATCTCGCCCAACTGCGTCCCGTAGGGGATGATGCACATCTCCGTCCGCCGGAAGTCGTAGTTGAACAGGTCCTGGAACCACATCCCGGCGATGAACAGGATGAGCCATTCGTCCTGCTTCCGGTTGGTGTTGTCCTGAGCCCCCATCTTGCCGCCCAGCGACCCCCCCGTCTGCTTGTCGAACTTCTTGAGCATCGCCTTGAGGGTGAGGCCCTCCGGCGTCTGGAGCGGGTCGTAGTTCCGCAGGACGCTCAGGGCCACCTGGAACTTCGTCCAGAAGGGGCTCCGCCCGGAGTCCACGATGGCCTTCGCGTCCTTGAAGAGCCGTTCCGCGTTCAGGAACTGGGTCAGAGGCGCCCAGACCTTCGTTTTTTTGTGGACCATCAGCGCCGTGCCGACGCCGCAGTTCGGGTGGCACCCGCACTTCATCGTCCCCCAGTCGGACCCCGGCCCCTTCAGGTGGTCCGTCAGGTCGGAGATGCTCCCGATGGCGGACAGGGGGAACCAGTCGCGCAGGGGCTCGGAGATGCCCGTCTGCCGCTTCACGTCGTGGGCCAGGTGGGACAGGGTGTAGCGCTGCCGCATCCGCGTCTCGTCGTCGATGTCCTCGTCCCGCCCGGTGAACGAGACCGGCTGGAAGGCGATGAACGAGACCTTGTCGGAGTTGGCGATAGCGAAGTCGATGATCGGCCCGACCTGGTGGTCGTTGATCGTGTTGACGATGGTGACCACCAGCACCACGTCGATCCCAGCGTCGTAGAGGTTCTGGATGGCCCTCAGTTTGACGTCGAACAGGTTGCTGATCTTCCGGTGGGCGTGGTTCTGGTTCCCCACGCCGTCGAACTGCAGGTAGGCCAGGCGCATCCCGGCCTCCCTCGCCCGCCGGGCGTAGTCGGGGTCCTGGGCGAAGCGGATGCCGTTGGTGGCCGCCTGCACGCTGAAGTAGCCGACCTGCTTGGCGTAGGCCACGGCGTCCAGGAAGTGGGGCGAGATCGTCGGCTCCCCGCCGGAGAACTGGATCGACATCTGCCGGCGGGGCTGGATCGTGAGGGCGTCGTCGAGGATCTTCTTGACCTCGTCGAACGTCAACTCGTGGACGTAGCCGACCTGGTTGGCGTCCATGAAACAGGGGTCGCACATCATGTTGCAGCGGTTCGTCAGGTCCACCGTGAGCACCGTCCCGCGCCCGTATTTGATGGAGGAGGTGCCGTGGTTGTGCAGGTCGGTGATGGCATTGAAGTCCCGGCCGGGGTAGAGGCGCTCGATGCGTTCAAGGAACTTGGGGTCGATGGCCATCACGTCCGTGAACGTACCGTGCTTGGGGCAGGTCTTCTCCATGATGATCTGGCCGTCCCGCTCGACGATCTTGGCCTTGACCTCGCCGGGATGTCCCTGGATCAGGAGGTCCAGGTCCGCCTCCCCGGAGAGGATCATCTCCCGGGCCTCCTTGACGCACCTGGGGCAGAGGGAATCGGTCTCGCGGGGCCAGCCCAGTTTGGGCATCGACCGCTGCTTGCTCTTGAGCAGGGGCGCAGGGGCCCACTTCGGCTGGAAGGACGGAGACGGCTTCAACATCTTCGTGTTGAAGAACTGAAACACGGGCCAGGCCACGGCCGCCGCCTTCGTCAGGACCACCTCCATCACTTTGGAGAGACTCATGGCGAAACCCTCCCTAACTTATTATTACTATGATATCTTATGAGAAGGGAAACCTGAAAACAGTCGAACCCTCTCCCAAGAGATGATCACCGATTTAGAAGTCCCAACTGAGGGCCTATAATAGCCAAAACCCGTCCTCAAAGCAACGCTTTTGCAGCGAACGGCCTGTTCTGAGACTTCGGGCGTCGTATGGGCGGCTGAAAGGCGAAAGGTGAAAGATGAAAGACGAAAGGGGCTCCTTTCCTTTTTTTTCTCATTTTCTTTCTTGAATTGACATAAGATGTTGTTATGAAGGAACTTCTACGATATAGACCTGGCTCCATCCCGTCCGGTCGGAGGTGAAGGCCACCCACCTTCCGTCGGCGCTGAAGGAGGGGTGGGGGCGGGTCCACTGGGGCCCATAGGTCGACTCCCGCAGGTCCGGGCCTGTCGCGGGCGGGGCAGGGTCTCGGGGAGTTGGCCGGGGGATGGGGGCCTCCTCGGCCGGCAGGTCGAAGGCCCACTGCGTCCCTTTGTTGGAGCTTTTCGGATGGCAGAGCGTCCGATGCGCCCCGGTGGCCGGGTCGATCAACTGCAGGCCGATGTCCGGCAGGTGGGTGTCGCTCACGATCAGGGGGCCGTCCCTCCGCGAGCTGGGGTGCCACCCCGTAAAGCCCGCGATCGTCCGCAGGCCTGTCCCGTCCCGCCGGATGGCCCGCACGGCGCGGGGCCAGTGCACGAACATCACCTCGTCCCCGGCGCCGAGCCACGACTCGTGGGTGATCCACTCCGTCGGGGGTTGGCGATAGAGCAGCCGGTCGTTCGACCCGTCGAAATCGACCAGGCGCACCCGGTGTTTTACGTCCCCTGAGTAGAGAATGGTGTTGTCCGTGCGGGGTGAGAACTGGATGTGTCCCACCTCGCCCGCGGTCTCGAAGATCGTGCGCGCCCCTGAGCCGTCGACCCTCACGGCGGTGATGGCGTTTCGACCGTCCCGCTTCACGTTCGTGGCCACCATGGACCCGTCGGCGCTCAGATGACAGTTGGACAGGGACGCGCCCGGAAAGGAGGCCAGGGTCTCCTGCCGGCCCGTCGCGACCTCCACGGCCCGGACCGCCTCCCCGGCCGTGAAGACGACCCTCCCGTCCCGTGTGGGGACACCTGAAAATGTGTTCAGGTCCGGCCGATCCGTCAGGCGCCGGATCTCCCCAGACGAGACCTCGGCCGCGAACAGGTGAGGGGGACCGAGGCGGTAGGAGACGAAGATCAGAAACCGCCCGTCCGCCGTGAAGGACGGGTTTGTGAAGTAGAGGTGGTGATGCACCGACGGATGGTCCGTCATCTGCCAGACCGTCGCGCCGGTGACCTCATCCACCGCGCTCTTTTTCTCCGGACGAAAGGTTTTGGGCATGGCCTCCACCCCCCAATTTAGGTTAAAAAAAACGCTTGACAGACAAAAAAGATTATCTTATCTTAGGGGCACCCTCACAATACTTTGGCTTCAGCGGGGTGTTCATCTCCGTTAGAAGCGGTTCTTGAGGCCATCCTGTCGCCCGGCAGGGTGGCCTCAATTTTTTCGGCTTACCTCCGTCCATCCGTCAGTTGAAGCGTGGGCACGATCGTGACCTCCCGGACCTGCGACTGCGGGGGGAGCGTGGCCAGGAAGACCGCCACGTTCGCGATCTCCTCGTCCTGCAGGATCGTGGAGGGGTCCTCGCCGGGGTGGTTGTCCGCCCGCATCCGGGTCGCCACTGCCCCGGGCGAGATGGTGTGCACCTTGATGTGGTGCTCCCGCACCTCCAGCGCCAGCGTCTCCATGAAGGCGATGGCCCCGGCCTTGGCCGCACAGTAAGCCGAACACCCCCGATAACCCCGGTGCCCACTGATCGACGCCACCGTCAGGATGCACCCCGATTTCCGGGCCACCATGCCGGGCAGGACGGCCTGCGTGCAGAGGAAGACACCCTTCAGGTTCACGTCCATCGTCGTGTCCCAGACCTCTTCGGTCAGTTCGGCCACCGGAAAGTGTCTGGCGTAGCCCGCGTTGTTGACCAGAATGTCTATCTGGCCAAACTCGGCGAACGTTCGATCCACCATCCGGCGGGCCTGATCCGCCCGGCTCACGTCTGCGGGGACGGCGATGGCCCGCCGGCCCGCAGCCCGAACCTCCCCCGCCACCCGGTCGATCTCGGCCTGGTTCCTGGCCGACAGCGCCACGTCCGCCCCCTCTCCGGCAAGGCCGAGGGCGATGGCCCGCCCGATCCCCCGGCCCCCACCCGTGATCAGGGCAACCTTATCTTTCAGTCGCATGGGAACCTCACTAGACCTCACCCTCCCCCAACCTTGGAGAAAAGCCCTTGTTTCCCCCTCCCTCTCCCAATGGGAGAGAGGGCAGGGGTCGCGACCTCATGGGAGCGACAGGTTGGGAAGGGCAGGGGGACAGGGGGTGGGTGAGGTCCTCTCGCCTTTTTTAATGTCCTCCGCCGGCCGGGGCCGAACGCCTCCTGGGGGTGGCGCCCATCACGTCGACGCGGCCCGACGCGAGGTTGTACCTCCCCCCGGCGATGGTCAGCTTCCCCTCGTGGATGAGATGGGCCAGGATGGCGCTCCGCCTGACCACGTCTGCCAGGGCCGCGCTCACGTTTTCATCCACCGCGGCGGCCACCAGGGCGTCTCCGGCCCTCCCCGAGGCCCGGACCTTCTCGACCGCCGGGGCGATCTTGTGGACGATGGAGGCGATGTGGCCGGGTACCTCCCCCCCCTGCGCAGCGGCCGTCACTGCCCCGCACTTCTCGTGTCCCAGCACGAAGAGCAGGGGGACGTGCAGGTGCTCTGCCGCGTACTCGATGCTCCCCAGCGCGACGGAGTCGGCGACGTTCCCGGCGACACGGATGACGAACAGGTCGCCGAGCCCCTGGTCGAACACGATCTCCGGCGGCACGCGGGAGTCGGAGCAGGAGAGGACGATGGCAAAGGGGTGTTGCCCTTTCGCCAGCTCGGCCCGGCGCGCCGCCCCGATGACCCGTCTGGCGTACTGATCGCCCGAAAACCGGCGATTCCCGTCCATCAGCCTCTTGAGCGCCTCGTCGCCTGTGACCCCGCCGCCCGCCTCCTCCTCCGCCCCGACAGGGCTACCCAGCGCCACCATTGCCAGGGTAAAACCGGCGATGAGCGTCCGCCGCGTCCACTGTGTCGTCATAGGATGCCTTTCTCCGCCTCGCGCGAGGGCGGCTCGAACGTGTAGCCCACGCCCCGGATCGTCCTGATGTAGCTTTCGCCCGCCACCTCCAGCTTGGACCGGACGCGGCGGATGTGGACGTCCACCGTGCGCATCCCCCCGTAGTAATCGTAGCCCCAGATCTGGTTGAGCAGGTCGCCCCGCGTGAAGACGCGGCCCCGGTTGATGACCAGGTGCTTGAGTAGTTCGTACTCCTTGAGCGTCAGCTCGATGGGGACGCCCCGGACCCGCACCTCGTACCGGGTCAGGTTGATCAGGATGTCGCCGACCTTGACGATGCCTGTCTGAACGAGACGATCATCCCGCCAGAGCATCAGACGCATGCGGGCCTCCACCGCGCAGAGGCTGTAGGGCTTGACGATGAAGTCGTCGATCCCGGATGAAAAATCCAGGCCGCGCACCCGCTCCTCGTCCACGATCGCTAGAATGGGCGCCCTTCGCGCGACCTCCCGATCCCGCAGCGCCCGGCAGAGCGCGCCCAGGTCCTCCTCAGACACCTCGACGTCCAGCAGAACGAGGTCCGGGCTGCAGGATATCTCCACTTCTGACAGACGTGTCTTCTCGACAAAATAGGCGACGTGTCCGACGTAGATGAGGTCCGACCTCAGCTTGGGACCGTAGACGTCATTGGCGATGACCAGGATGGTGCTCATAATGGCCGTCAATAATAGAGGGTCTTCTCCCCTCTGTCAAGCGATATTTTATCTTGTTTGAGCCGCGATTATTTCGTACTTTACCTATCGCGAAAGACGCGAAGGAGATGAAAAACGCGAGGCCACCCTCAGCACCCCCCTGAAAGAGAGCGCAGACCATGCCCACCCGATCCCTGTTCTGGATGTTGCTGGGGACGCTTGCCGTCCTGGCCCTGATCTTCCTGAGAGTCGGAATCGACATCTACACGGACTGGCTCTGGTTCCTCAGCTTAGGCTATGCGTCTGTCTACTGGACGTGCCTGAAGGCCAAATCCGCCGTTTTCCTGACCTTCTGGGCCCTGTTCGTCCTGATCGCCGGGGCAAACGTGGGGATCGCCCGGCGCTATGGCCGGCGCACCAGGCGCACCTCGCTGGGGGTGGTCATCATCGACGCCTTCCCGGGCCTCCTCTGGAAGCTCCGGCACCCCTGGGTCGCCTGGGCCGCCGTGATCCTTGTCCTCGGCGCGTTGATGGGCCTCGTGGCCGTGCAGATGTGGCTGGCGTGGCTGCGCTACGGGCACCCCGTCCCCTTCGGCGTGGCCGATCCCCTTTTCGGGCAGGACGTGGGATACTATGTCTTCTTGCTGCCCCTGATCAACTTTTTTCAGGGGTGGCTGGTCGCCGCCGCGCTCATCTCTACCGCCCTGGCGCTCGGGTCCTATTACATAGACCGATCCCTCCTGCGCCAGGACACGGGCTGGGAGATGACCTCCTGCGTGGCGTCGCACCTGTCGGCCGCCGCCGCAGGCGTGGCCCTGCTGGTGGCATGGGGATACCATCTCAAAAAGTTCGACCTGCTCTACGCAGGGGAGGGCCTCATCGCCGGCGCGGGCTACACCGAGGCCAATGTCCAGCTCTTCGCCTACCGCGTCATGCTGGTCATGTCGGTGGTGCTCGCCATTCTGTGCATTTACAACATCTACTTCAAGGGCTGGCGATTGCCCAAGTACGGGGCCGTGGGTTTCGGCGTCTGTCTCGTCGGGCTCAGCTGGGCGCTGCCGGTGGTCGTCCAGCAGTTCATCGTCAGGCCGAACGAACTCGCCAAAGAGACCCCCTACATCCGGCAGGCCATCGAATTCACCCGGAAGGCCTACGGTCTGGACCGCATCGAGGAGCGCGCCTTTCCGTCGGGCGGGGGCCTCACGCTCCAGGCGGTGCAGGCGAACCCCCTCACGATCAAGAACATCCGCCTCTGGGACCAGCGCCCCCTGCGGGAGGGCTACCGGCAGCTCCAGGGGATCCGCCCCTACTACCAGTTTACGAGCATCGACGTGGACCGCTACACGATCAACGGGGAATATCGCCAGGCGATGATCGCGCCGCGGGAACTCTCCACGGCGCAACTCCCGGCGCGGGCCAACACCTGGGTCAACCGCCACCTCATGTACACGCACGGCTACGGGGTCTGTCTGAGCCCCGTCAACGAGATCGCGGGGGAGGGCCTCCCTGTTTTTTTTGTCAAGGATATCCCGCCCGTCTCCAGCGTGGACCTGCAGGTCAAACGGCCCGAGATCTACTTCGGGGAGCTGATGGAGAACTACATCATCATCGGGACCGGGACGCAGGAGTTCGACTACCCCCACGGGGAGGCCAACGTCTACACCACCTACCGGGGCGAGGGGGGGGTCTCCATAGACTCCTTCTTCCGCCGCGCGGCCTTCGCCTGGAAGTTCGACGACATCAAGATCCTGCTGTCGGGGGACATCACGCCCAGGAGCCAGATCCTGTTCAACCGGCAGGTCGTCAAACGCGCCCAGCTCGTCGCCCCGTTCCTGAACTACGACAATGACCCTTACATCGTCGTCGTGGACGGGCGGATCTTCTGGATCCAGGACGCCTACACCACCACCAACATGTACCCCTATTCCGAACCTTACGCCCGCCGGGTGCGCGGGCCGAACTACATCCGCAACGCCGTGAAGGTCGTGACCGACGCCTACACCGGGGGCCTGACCTTCTACGTCTCGGACCCGGAGGACCCCCTCATCCGGTCCTATCAGGAGATCTTTCCCGGCCTGTTCCAGCCGCTGGGGCGGATGCCGGAGGGCCTGCGGACGCACCTGCGGTATCCGGCGGACCTGTTTGCGATCCAGGTGTCCCTCAACAACACCTTTCACATGACCGACCCCCAGACGTTCTACAACCAGGAGGACGTCTGGAGCATGCCGCAGGAGATCTACAACGACCGGCCCCAGCCCATGCCCCCCTATTACGTCATCATGAAGTTCCCCGACCGGGCCAGGGAGGAGTTCGTGCTGATGATCCCCGTCACCCCGGCCAACAAGGACAACATGATCGCCTGGATCTTCGCGCGCTGCGACGCCCCCGACTATGGCAAGCTCATCGTCTACCGGCTCGCGAAGGACAGGCTGTTCTACGG
>Ga0156186_1246_pt2 | contig 11429 bp, 11 predicted proteins | sample RifCSPlowO2_12_FD_107839 | JGI IMG/M metagenome (GOLD analysis project Ga0156186, IMG submission 107839) | Candidatus Handelsmanbacteria bacterium RIFCSPLOWO2_12_FULL_64_10
ATCGACAGGGAGAGCGCGACGGACGCCCGAACGGTCCGGCCCTCCTCCGCCCAGAGCAGGGCCACGACCAGGCAGAAGATCGCCAGGGCGTCCATGTGTCCGGCGCCGGCCACCTCCACCACGACGAGGGGGCTCCAGAGGTAGACGATCAGGGCCTCCGGCGGCCTCCCGCGCCGGACGAGCAGGCGGCCCAGGAGCCACGCGGTCCCCAGGTCGAACAGGGTGAAGGTGACCTTGACCGCCAGGGGCGTCGGGGAGATCAGGGCGATGAGGAGGAAGACGGCCTGGGCGAGGGGGGGGTAGATCGTGAGGATTTCGGGGTGGTTGATGTGGGGGTGGAGGTCGTTCCGGAGCGCGGTTAGCTCCGGGGCGCCGGGGGGGTAGCGATAGGGGTTGATGCCGTGCGCCTGGACGCGGCCGTCCCAGAGGTAGCGGTAGAGGTCATCCGACAGGACCGCAGGGCTGCACCAGAGGGTGACGCGGAACAGGAGGCCGAACGCGACCATCCAGGCCATACCTCGCGCCCCTAACCGGGAGGCCCCCTTCCAGAAGGGGAGGACGGCGGCGAGGTAGACCAGAAAGGCGGCGAGATGGAGGAGGAGAACCCCCGGAATCTGGCGGCGCAGGTCGCCGAGGGCCACCATCCCGACGAAGCAGGCCTCCATCAGCAGGCCGGCCAGGACGACCCGGAGGACGGGCTTCATCCCTGAGCGATCTCTTTCAGCCGGTCGATCTGCGATTCGTTGCCGAGCACGATCAGGACGTCCCCTTCCTGGATGACGGTTGTCGCCAGGGTGGCGCCGGGGGTGGAGAGGTGGCAGAGGCCGGCGGCCCCCTGGACCCCCAGGACGATGGCCCCGGTCCTCTGGCCGATGTCCGTCTCCCGGACCTGTCTGCCGACGAGGAGGGACCCGGCCTTCACCGGGATGTCCTCCACCCGGAGCGGGGATGGGCCGTGGCCCATCACCACGTCGAGGAAATCGACGACCGACGGGCGGAGGGCGGCGAAGGCCATGCGTCGTCCGCCGATCTGATACGGGGAGACCACCCGGTCTGCCCCGGCGCGCAACAGCTTGCTCTCCGTGCCGGGCTCTGAGGCGCGGGCGATGATCCGGAGGCCGGGGTTGAGCTGGCGCGCGGTGAGGGTGACGAAGACGTTGTCGGCATCCTCCCGCAGGGCGCTGATCAGGCCCTTAGCCCGGTCGATGCCGGCCTTCCGCAGGACCTCGTCATCCGTCGCATCCCCCTCCACGAACAGGATGTCCGGGTCGCTCCTGAGTTCGGAGGCCGCTATATTCCGCTCCACGACCACGAACGGCGCCTTCTCCTGCTGAAATTCGAGCGCGACCTCCCGGCCCACCACGCCGCTCCCGCAGATGATGTAGTGATCCCTCAGCTTCGCAATGGCCGACTCCATTTTCCGCCCCCTGTAGATATCCTGGATCTCCCCCTCCACGATCAGGGCCGTCAGGCTGCTGACGGCGTAGCCCACGGCCCCGACGCCGAAGATGATCAGGCTGATGGTGAACCACATCCCCGCGCGGGACAGGTCCCCCATCTCCCGGAATCCCACCGTGGCGACTGTGATCACGGTCATGTAGAACGATTGAAACGCCGACCACCCCTCCACGACGGTGTAACCCACCGTGCCGGCGATGAACACGGCGACGACGAGGCCGAGCGAGAGGAGGAAGCGGGAGAGGGGGGACACGGGAATACCTCCGCAGTTTTGATGCAATCTACGACCTGCCACCTCCCTTTTTTTATTTATCCCTGTTCCTTGAGCAACTCCCTGAGATAGGCCACGCTCTTGCCGTCGCCGTGGAACTGGTCGCCGAGGCGGAGGCCCTCCACGGCGATGTCCCCCTGATAGCCCGCCCGGCGCATGGCGGTCAGGGCGAACCGGTAGTCGATCTCCCCGTCCGGCAGGGGGGCCTGGAGGAAGACGGTCTTGCTCAGCTCCGGGAAGTGGACGCGGCGGAGGTTCTTGCAGTGCCAGTATTTCGCGCGCGGGGCCATCGCCTGGATGGCGGCCTCGGAGGACTCCTCCGGGATGTCGTAGTTCCAGTAGATGTTCCCCAGGTCGGGGTTGAGGCCCACGCCGGGGTGGTCCACCAGGGCCATCAGGTGGAGGCCGGACCAGGAGTTGTCGGCCAGGCAGTGCTGGTGGATCTCGATGGAGACGGCCAGGCCGAGGTCGGAGGCCAGGGGGGCCACGGCCCGGAGCTCCCGTGCGGCGCGCTCGAAGTCCTCCTCCCGCGCCTCCCGGCTGGAGCCCTGCGCCGTGGGCTCGCCGACCTGCGTGCCGGGGCCTCCGGGCTTAGACATGGGCATGCCGATGGTGGTGTTGAGGACCGGCGCCCCGATCCAGGAGGCGTAGCGGAGGGCCCGCTCCATGCTCGCCCGGCTGCCCCCCGTGGTCCTGGGGCGGAGGTTGATGCCGCCGCCCCGGATGGCCCGGCAGGGGAGGCCGGCGTCCTCCAGGGCCTTCCGGAGGTCGCGGACCTCCTTTTCGGGGGCGTCGGAGGGGCCCAGTTCCAGGCCCTCGAACCCGATCTCCTTCGACTTCTTGAGGAAGGCCGCCCGGTGCTCGCCGGGGGGCAGGTCGAGGCCGCCGTTGTAGGGGTGGAGGGTGACGCGGCGGAAGGCGTAGATGATCTTCATGACGGGTCTCCTTATGCGCTGGGCTTCGGGTAGACGAGGTGTCCGGCCACGTTCACCCGGATGGAGAAGAGGGTCTTTCCGGCGACGACGTAGAGGGTCCGGAGGTCCGGCCCGCCGAAGGCGAGGTTGGTGATGGCGTCCTCCGGGATGGGGATGCGGCCGAGCATCTCCCCCTTAGGCGTGACGACGAAGATGCCGGTGGGCACCTCCGTGGTCTCGTTCGGGTTGCGGGCGCGGTGGACGCCGGCGGCGATCCAGAGGTTGCCGTTCACGTCGGTCCGCATGCCGTCCCCGCCCCGGCCCGGCGCGAAGTCGTAGACGACCCGCTGGCCGGAGAGGGAGAGGTCGTGGGCGATGTCGAAGGCCCAGATCTTCCGGGCGCCGCCCGGCGCCGGGCTGCTGTCCACGACGTAGAGGGTCCGGTTGTCCGGGGAGAGGGTGATGCCGTTGGGCTTCTGGATGGCGGGCTGCCGGAGGACGCGGGTCACGCCCCCGTCGGGGTCGATCCGGTAGACGCCCTCCACGTCCAGCTCCCGGCCGGTCTGGTCGCCGTAGCGGGGGTCGGTGAAGTAGATGCGGCCCGCGTTGTCGATCACGAGGTCGTTAGGGCTGTTGTAGCGTCTCCCCTCGAACCGGTCGGTCAGGACCTCCACGGCCCCGGTCCTCATGTCTGTCCGGGTGATGCGGCGGCGGCCCCCCGGCCCGAACTCCGCGCCCTCGCAGGTGACAAGCCGGCCATAGGCGTCGAACAGGTTCCCGTTGGCCCGGCCGCTGTCGGCCCTCCAGACGGAGAGGGTCCCGTCGGCGGCCCGCCTCATGATCCGGTTGTTCTGGATGTCCGAGAAGAAGACGTTCCCTTCGGCGTCCACCGCAGGGCCTTCGGTGAAGGCGATGACCGCCGCCGGGGCCACGTCCGCGTCGGCCACGAGGCCGGCGGGCAGGGGCAGGTGTTTCAGGTCAGGCATGGGTAGCTCCTTTTCACTTGTATTTCGCCTTCAGCGCCGTCCCTTTCTTCGCGCTCTGGTTCGCCAGGTCGAGGATGTGGATCGGACGCCGGGCCCACTCCGGGGTGATGACGAGCGGCGTCCCTTTCGTCAGGTGGTCGGCGACGTTCCGGTAGTAGCGCTCCCATTGGCTGGGGGTGTTCCTCCCTTTGGCGACGACCTTCTGGTCCTCCCTGAACTGGGTGATCTCATAGGTGCTCCCGTCAAAGACGTAGGTCCCCCGCGTGCCCGTGACCTCGAGCCAGCCCGGTCTGGAGTTGGATTCGAGCGAGGAGATGGTCAGGGTCAGCCACGCGCCGCTTTTGAACCGGACGACGGCGCAGGCCACGTCCTCGTTGGTGTCCTGCTTCCAGACGGTCTTCCAGAAGCCGGCCCTGGCGAAGCCGGTGACCTCGACGATCTCCGAGTCGATGATCTGGAGCGAGTATTCGAGGAGATGCACGCCCCAGTCGTAGAGGATGCCGCCGGAGATGGTCTTGCTGCTGCGCCACCAGTCGCCGGGCTGCCCGTAGCCCCCCATGTGGGCCTCGACCCGGTAGACGTCGCCGATGGCCCTCTCCCGGCGGATGCGCTTCATCGCCTCGAGAACGCAGCCGTCCCAGTGGCGGTTGTGGTAGGTGGAGAGGAGGAGTTTCCGCCTCCTGGCCTCCCCGATCATGGCGTCGCACTCGGCGGTCGTGATGGCGAATGGCTTCTCGGTGATCACGCGCCGGCCCGCACGCAGGCACTGCAGGGCCAGCCTGGCGTGGGTGTTGTGGGGGGTGATCAGGACGACGAGGTGGACGTCCGACTTCCTCAACATCTTCGTGACAGAGTCATAGCCCTGGATGCCGGGGAAATCCTCCAGGGCGACCCTCAGCCGGGCCGGGTCGACCTCCGCCACGGCCACGGGGGTCATGCCGGCCTTCTGCATGTCTCCGAGGTGTCGCCGGCCCATGTTGAACGCGCCGCCGTAGCCGACCACGCCCACGTGGATGTCGCTCGCCTTCTTGAACTGCGCCATGAGGGGCTCCTTTTATGAAGATTTGATGGGCACCGCATTTTGCGCGACGTAGCGCTGGACCTCGTCGCGGCCCACCGCGCCGATGAAGGTGACAGCCGGGGGGACGTAGAAGGCCTCGGCGCAGTCCAGGCCGTATTCCTGACCGAGCCTCTGGTACTCGCGCAGGCCGAACAGCCGGATGTAGGCGCGGTCCGCGGCCTCGTCGTCGCCGTCGAGGGCCGGGAGGCGCAGGCCCTGCCCGGCCAGGCGGGCCCTGAGCCGGGAGCCGTTCGCTCCGGCAGGGCCCTGGGACTTGTTCACGCTCATGGCGGCCACCTTCTGGTCCGTGTAGGCGCTGATGTCCACGACCCGGTTGTAGGGCTGGCCGGGGCGCACCACCCAGTAGTAGCGCTCCTTCACGGAGTGGGGGGAGAGGCCGGCGGCCAGATGCTCCGGGTAGTCCTTGTCCATGCCGGCCATCCAGCGGGCGGCCTCCACGGCGTGGCCGGTGACGTAGTGGTCCGGGTTCTCCTCGTCGTGGCCCCAGGGGTTGAAGGTGAAGACGGTGTCCACCTTGAGGGCGCGGAAGAGGAAGACGAGCCGGGCGCGCAGCTCCGTGGCCGCGGCCTCGTCCATGAAGTGGTTGCGGTAGCCCAGGAAGAAGGCGTCCTTGAGGCCGAGCGCGCGGGCCAGGTCCTCCACCTCGCGCTCGTTGCTCAGGATGGTCTGGCCGAGGCTCTTCGTGGGGCCGCACTTCTCGTCGTTGGTGGTCTGGATCAGGTAGCCGGTGTAGCCCTCGTCGATGAGTTTGGCAATGGCGCCCCCGCAGAAGAGGGGGATGTCGTCGGCGTGCGCCTGGACGGCGGCCAGGATCTTGCCCCGGTGGGGCTTGCCGGGCGCGGGACGTTCGACGGTGACGTCGCCTAAGGGCGTTCCGTATTTTCCTGTGGTATTGGACATGGTTCCCTCCACCTATTTCACTTCCCCGGAGGAGTTCCCTTCGCCGAGTTTCTCCTTGGGATATGGTTCCTCCGACCAATCTTCTATTCTGTGATCACAAAATTCTCTTTGAAAACAGCCTGGACAGTAGCCGTCGCAACCGTCCATATGTAGGGCAAACCCTTCGGGGAATTCAAGAGGAATCGGGTGATGAAGGATCTCTTTGACGATGTATTCATAAACCACTTCGTCTGGCAAAGAAGGGGCCAAATCCATAAAGATTCCGTGTTCCTCCAAAATCTCTTCTATGGCCTTCAGTTTCTTTTTAAGCTGGGCTCCGTCCAGCGACGCAACTGGAGGAAACTCGAACCCTTCCGGGAAAATGGTGTAGAGGGACCTTTGAGGCCCTTTATCCATTTCCTCGAAAGCCTGTATGTATCGCAGAAACTGGTTTTGAAGATAAGGGTCTGCGTCTTCCGAAATGAACATCGACTCGTCTGGCAGGCCCAGTTTTGCTCTCAGGAGTTCGTTGTCCAGTTCCAGGCTGGGCTCGGAGTCCGCTTCGTCATCCCATTCAGAGAGATCGTTCATGATAGCCTCGCTCGATTTATTCAGGTGAACCCGGCTCTCACTTCCACATTCCCAACCAATCCGTCGGCATTCCTGAGCCGCTTTCAGAAGCCTGCGACAATAGGTTTCAGGCCATTCAAGGTCCATCAGTTCTGCGCCACAACCTCCACGCGCACGGTGTAGTGCTTTGTCAAAGAAGATTTGACGGGTTGTCATTCTGAGGGCGCAAAGCGCCCGAAGAATCTCGTTTTAGAGATTCTTCGCCTCCGTTACACTCCGGCTCAGAATGACGACCATTCGTTTTAATCTTGACAGAGCAGTAGCCCAACTTCTGCAAAAACCTCTCGCATTCGTCCCACGTCAGACCGAACGCCCGCACATCCGCCGCGCCGCGCCGTCTGACAGTATTTCCATCTCCTCATTCCAGTTCATCCAGCACCAGCACGCGCAGTTCTGTTACGCGCTTCAGCCCGTTGTCGTTGGTCAGAAACGCCTCGCAGCCAACCGACAATGCTGCCGCGATTTGCAAAGCGTCGGGTGTGCGCAGGTTGTAGCGGGCGCGCAGGTCTGCAGCGCGTTCAGCAATGGCAGTGCCTATTGGGATGAGGGCGAAATTACGGCTGTGAAGAAGTAAGTCGCGATATTCGTTCTCAAGGGATATAGCGCCAGTCCTTTTAGGCTGGGTGAGTACTTCAGTCAAGGTGATCACAGAACTATACCCTGCCACTGTCCCTGTATCCACACGCTGGACGACCTCACGCACCAGGGCCAAATAGGTGGGATAACGTTCGACAAAATAGATGAACGGCGATGTGTCAAAGCCCAGCGCGGTTACGCCCGTCAGCGCCTCATCGAGTTTCATGGACGATGATCCCATTCCTTTCGCAACTCATTGACATATTCCTGCGCGTCGATACCTTGCCAGATTTCTGCTCCCAGCCCTTCGAGTTCCAGGAGACTGCGCTTCGGCTTTTCGGCAGGTTGCGACACCAGGTCCTGGGCAATCATCGCCACTAATCGCAGCCGTTCGGCAGCGGGCAGGGGCTTGACGTGTCGCTCGTAGAGTTCTTCGACGCTGCTCGTCACCATCAATGCTCACCTCCTATTTCACTTCTCCGAAGGATTTCCCTCACGCGACTCTCGTGACCTTCACCGGCCCCACGAACTCGCTACTCCGCAAGCCCTATTCCGTCCTTTCCGCTTCGTTTCACTTTATACATGGCCTCGTCCGCCTTTTTGACGGCCTCCTCCGTGCTCTGGGGCACGCCGCAATAGACGCCGATGGACACGGTGCCCTCTGTCCTGTCCGCAATCGCCCGGTGAATCCTCTTTGCCAGGGCCAGCGCTTTCTGCCTTGTTGTGTTGTCCACGATCACGGCGAATTCGTCCGCGCCCCATCTTGCAATGAAATCCGAGCCTCTGACGACGTCTCCCAGCACCCTTGACATGTCGATGATAAAACGGTCGCCGGCGTCGTGGCCCTTTGTGTCGTTGATCTGTTTCAGGGTGTCCGAGTCCAGGTAGATCAGCGCGATGGGGTTGTCCTTTCTTCGGGAGGCCTCCGCCAATCTCCGGAAGATGTCATCGAAACCCCTCCTGTTGTAGAGCCCTGTCAGGAAGTCGGTCCTCGACTCAACCTCCATCTGCCTTGCAAGCGCGGCGTTAATCCTGGCCAGCTCCCTGTAGAAAGTGGCCACGATCTTCATCAGGTCTGCGGAGTCCACCGGCTCGTCGGGCAGCCAGAGGATCTGGTTGCGCCCCTGCTTCTTCGATTGGATGAGGAGCTGACGGGCTACGGAAAAGAGGACCTCCTCCATTCTGGGATCGAGGCCAAGGTCTTTTCCGGGGTTCCTGACCCCTCCACCGGAGAGGGTCACCTGAAGCCCCGTTTTCTCTCGTATCAAAAGACCGGTCCCAACCCTGAAGCCCTCCCCGTCGAAGGCCTCCCCACCTCCTCTGAGGATCAGGCCGAACTCATCCCCCCCGATTCGATACCCTCTCCATCCTCTTTCCGAGATCGACGCCCCGATGAGCGCCAGGATCTGATCTCCGGTCTCCGTGCCCCTGGTCATGTTGATCTGGTGAAAACCGTCGATGTCAAAGAGGAGGAGGGCCTCAAAACGGTCTTCAAAGATGGCCTTCTTCAAGCCTTCGTGGAGTTCTTTTGCCCCCGGCAGGAGAGGGCCTGGGGCTCTTTGGGGGTCCATAGCGTGTCTCCTATCTGACGCCTCGGAAGTTTCCCCCTAAAATAGGCGTAAAAAAAACAAAAGGCAAAGGGAAAAATGGAGACCCATCTTTCACCGTTGCCTTTTGCGTTAGTAATAGGCGTGAGGCGTGAGGCAACCTCACCCTCCCCCGACATAGGAGAGAGGCCCTTTTACCCCCTCCCTCTCCGCCTGCGGAGAGACCGACAGCGAAAGCTGTCGGAAGGCGGGGATGGGGGAGGGGGCAGGGGGTGGGTGAGGTCTGTTGCCTCTCGCCTGCCTTTAACATCCGCCGCTGACGGCCGGCACGAAGTGGACCTCGCTGTCCGGCCTGACGGCCTGGAGCATGCCCATGCGGGTGATCTCGCCGTCCACGGCCACGGCGACACCGGGCCGGATGCGGTCCTCCTGGCAGAGCCGGGCCTTTGCGCCGGGGAAGCGGGCGTCCAGGTTGTTGACGACCTGGCGAAGGGTGGCCCCCTCCACCTCCACCCGCTCGGCCCCGCCGGTGAGGTCGCGCATCAGCGCCGGGATGTAGACCACCGGCATGGCGCATCATCCTTTCTTCTTCAGGATCTCCTCCAGCACCCTGCCGGGGGACATCGGGAGGCGGTCCATCCGGACGCCCGTGGCGTGGTAAATGGCGTTGGCGACGGCCGCGGCCGGGGGCACGATGGGGACCTCGCCCACGCCCCGCACGCCGTAGGGGTGGCCGGGGTTGGGGACCTCCACGATGACGGTGTCGATCATGGGCAGGTCGAGGCAGGTGGGCATCCGGTAGTCGAGGAGGCTGGCGTTGCGCATGGCGCCCTTCGAGTCGTAGAAGTACTCCTCGTTGAGGGCCCAGCCGATGCCCTGCACGGAGCCGCCCTGCATCTGCCCCTCGACGTAGGAGGGGTGGATGGCCTTCCCGGCGTCCTGGATGACCGTAAATCGGAGGACCTGGGTCTTGCCGGTGTCGGGGTCCACCTCCACGTCCACGATGTTCGCGGCGAAGGCCCCGCCCACGCCCTGCGGGTCCACGCTGGCGCGGCCCACGACGGGCCCGCCCGTGTGGTCGAGTTTCTTGGCCAGTTCCTTGAAGATGATGCGCTTGTTCGGGTCTGATTTGGAGACGCAGGCCCCATCCTCGTAGGCGACGTCGTCGGAGGAGATCTCCCAGAGCCTGGCGGCCCGCTCGCAGAGTTGCCGCTTGATGTCCTGCGCGGCCTCGTAGCAGGCCCAGCCGGTGGCGAAGGTGACGCGGCTGCCGCCGGTCACGTCGGTGTAGCCGACCGAGTCGGTGTCCCCGACCGTGGGCTTCACGTCCTCGGCGGCGATGCCCATCTCCTCGGCCACGTGCATGGCCGCGGTCGTCCGGCTGCCGCCGATGTCCGTGGACCCCTCCACGAGGCTGACCGTGCCGTCGGCGTTCACGCTGGCGGACGCGCTCGACTTGAGGCCCACGTTGAACCAGAAGCCGAGGGCCACGCCCCGGCCCCGGTTCGGGCCGCCCAGCGGGGCGGTGTAGTGGGGGTGATTCTTCGTGGCCTCGAGCACCTCCACGCAGCCGATGCGGGGGAAGACCGGGCCGTCCACGCGCCGGACGCCCTCCTTCGCGGCGTTCTTCAGCCGGAGGTCGATGGGGTCCATCTTTAGTTTTTCGGCGATCTCGTCGATGAGCGTCTCGGCGAGGGCGGCGTTGGTCGCGCCGGGGGCGCGGTAGGCGGAGGTCTGGGGTTTGTTCACGACCACGTCGTAGCCGTCCACCTGCGCGTTTTCGAGGTCATAGGGGGCGAAGATGCACATGGCCCCGGCACCGACGGGCGATCCGGGATAGGCCCCGGCCTCGTAGGCCAGGTAGGCCTCGGCGGCGGTGATTTTGCCCTCCTTGTTGGCGCCGATCTTCACCCGGATGTAGGAGCCGGGGGTGGGGCCGGTGCCCTCCAGGACCTCGGCGCGGGTCATGACGATCTTGACGGGCTTGCCTGTCTTCCTGGACAGCAGGGCGGCCACGGGCTCGATGTAGACCCTGATCTTGCCGCCGAACCCGCCGCCGATCTCCATGGGCACGACCTTGATCTTCGAGATGGGGATGCCCAGAAGCTCCGACACCTGCTGCCGGACGGTGAAGGCCCCCTGGGTGCTCACCCAGATCGTGAGCTGCCCGTCGGGGTTCCACACGGCCGTGGCGTTGTGGGTCTCGATGTAGCCCTGGTGCACGGTGGCGGTGAAGAACTCCCGCTCCACGATCAGGTCGGCCTCCCGGAAGCCCTTCTCCGGGTCGCCCTTCTTGAACTGGAAGTGGCTGGCGATGTTGCTCGGCTTATCCCCTTTCTGGCCGAGGGACGTGGTCCTGAGCTCAGGGAGGAGCAGGGGGGCGTCGTCCTTCATGGCCTCCCGCACGTCGAGCACGGGGGGGAGGATCTCGTACTTGACGTCGATGAGGGAGAGGGCCTCCTCGGCCACGTGGGCGTTGACCGCGGCCACGGCGGCGACGGCGTGCCCCTTGTAGAGGACTTTGTCGTCCGCCAGGACGTTGTTGCCGAGGTACTTGAGGTTGACCGCGCCCTCGCCCAGCTCGGCGATCCGGTCCGCCGCGTCGGGCAGGTCCTTGCCCGTCACGACGGCCTTCACGCCGGGGAGGGAGAGGGCCTTCCTGACGTGGATGGACTTGATGCGGGCGTGGGCGTGCGGGCTGCGGAGGACCTTGCCGTAGAGCATGCCCGCCATGCGCACGTCGCCCCCGTAGAGCGCCCGGCCGGTCACCTTGTCGGTGCCGTCGTGCCGGATGGGCCGGGTGCCGACGACTTTGAATTCCTTGACGTCTGCCATGTCTATGTCACCTCCAACCTGTTAGATCGCGTTTGAAAATGTTCCACCGACACCGTTTTCCAACTTTTCTTTGCTTGCCCAAAGAAAAGTTGGACAAAAGAAAGGGCACTCCTCAAACGCCGGAGAGGCTTGGCGCGCCGCAAGGGCATTGTTCCAGAAGACGGATCATCCAGAGGTTTCCACTGCGGCCTAACGCCTCTCCTGAACCCCGGTGGTTAGCCCTTCTGCGTCGCGCCCCTTATCGTTTAGCCA
>Ga0156186_1098_pt3 | contig 11422 bp, 6 predicted proteins | sample RifCSPlowO2_12_FD_107839 | JGI IMG/M metagenome (GOLD analysis project Ga0156186, IMG submission 107839) | Candidatus Handelsmanbacteria bacterium RIFCSPLOWO2_12_FULL_64_10
CCCGCCTCCGGCCCGGCGGCCCCGTCCTGGTCGCGCTTCCGTTCAGCTTCACCGGGGCCATCCTGGCGCTGCTGGCCACCGGGAACACGCTGAACATCTACAGCATGATCGGCCTGATCCTGCTGATGGGCCTCGTCAAGAAGAACTCCATCCTTCTGGTCGATTTCACCAACCAGCGCCGGGAGCAGGGGGAGGATCGGGAGACGGCGTTGCTAAAGGCCTGCCCCATCCGCCTCCGGCCCATCCTGATGACCTCCACCTCCACCATTGTGGGGGCCCTGCCGGCCTGCCTGGCCATCGGCCCCGGCGCGGAGACCCGCGTCCCCATGGGCATCGCCGTGGTGGGCGGGATGATCTTCTCGACGGGCCTGACGCTGTTCGTCGTCCCCGTGGTCTACACCTTCCTGGACGACCTGGCCGTGTGGCTGGCCCACCTCCGGCGTCATAGAGAAGAGAAGGTCGCGCCTGTGGCGGCGAAATGAAAAACAGACCTCACCCACCCCCTGACCCCCTCCCTCTCCCAGTGGGAGAGGGAGGGGGTAAAAAGGGCCCTTCCCCTTTGTCGGGGGAGGATGAGGTCTACGTCCTGCTCATCCCGCACGGGCTTGAGGAGGTCGTCCTCCGTCACGTCGCGGCGATGCCGGGCGCTTCGGAGGCGGACCTCCTGACGGACGGGGCCGTGGAGCTCCGTTACGCCGGCCCCCTCACCCGCCTGCGCGATTTGAGGGTGGCCGAGGGCGTCTTCCGCCTGCTGGGCGCCTTCCTGTCCAGCCGGAACCTGGACGAGATGATGCGGAACCTCTTCTCCCAGGTCGATTTCAGGGGGTGTCTCAAAAGGGGAGACGCTGAACCCCCTGACGGACGATTCTCCCTCTCCCTCTCCCTCGACCCCGCGCTCGGCATCCCCTACCGCGACTTCCGGTCGGAGGTGGCCTTTGCGCTCCAGGCGACCCTGCGCACAGAGCCTTTTTCTGAAGAGGCCGACGCCTCCATCCACGTGGCCGCCGGGCCGGAGGCGGGGTGGGTGGGCGTGGGGTGGTCTGAAAGGCATCCCGCTGAGAAAGGCGGGATGATCCCGGCGTCCGTGGCCGCCGGCCTGGCCCTCTGGGCCGGCGCCAGGCCCGACGACCGGGTCCTGGACCCCTTCTGTGGCCCCGGCGAGGTCCTGCGCGAGCGGGCCCTGACCGGGCCTGCGGCGGCGCTCCTGGGCGGCGATGTGGACCCGAAAATCGTCCGGTCCGCTCAGGCCAGGCTGAGAGAATTTCCTGCGCGCCTCTGCCGGTGGGACCCCCGCCGCCTCCCGCTGAAGGCCAGATCCATCGACACCGTTCTATCCAGCCTCCCCTCCGGCCCTCAGGCCGGCAGCCGTCAGATCGCCCGATCCCTGTACCAGAGCCTCCTGCGGGAGACCCTCCGGCTCCTCAGGCCCACGGGCCGGGCCGTCCTCCTGGCGGGGGAGGGGGAGGTCCTGGCCGGCCTGCTCGCCCGTCAGCCGGAGTTCGCCGTCGAGGTCCAGCGCCCCGTCCGCACAGGCCATTTCCGGGCGGAGCTGTTCGTGATTCGTCCCGTGTTAAAACTTCTGTGAGGAGTCTCCACCATGAGCAAACCCAAGGTCCTCTACATCCCGACCCCATCCCACACCAAGCGGGCCTTCCGCGACGCAGATTATCAGCGCATGTGCGACATCTTCGACGTGACCGCCAACCCGCAGGACAAAAACCCCACGACCGACCAGGTCGCCGCCCAGATCAAAGGGTTCGATGCCCTCGTCACGGGCTGGGGCGTCCCGCCTCTAACCTCGAAGGTGTTCGAGAGCGCCGATCTCCTCCGCATCATCGCCCACTCCGCCGGGTCGGTCAAGGGCTTCCTCTCCCAGGAGGTCGCGAACGGCTACCTGATCCCGCGCAGGATCGTCGTGTTCAGCGCCAACCACGCCATCGCCTACAACGTGGCGGAGTACACCGTCGGAATGCTCATCACGGCCTCGCGCCGCATCTTCGACCAGTCCGAGCACATCCACAACACCGGCGGCTGGAAGCACCCGGAGTTCAACGGCAACGGGCAGTTCCTGCAGGGGAGCGTCGTGGGCATCGTGTCCGCGAGCAAGGTGGGGAGAGAGGTCATCCGCCTGCTGAAGCCGTTCGACGCCCACATCCTGGTCTACGACCCCTACCTCTCGGACTGGGACGCGGGCCGCCTCGGCGTGGAGAAGGTGGAACTGGACGACCTGTTCGCGCGGGCGGACACGGTCACCGTCCACGCCCCGAACACCCCGGAGACGCAGGGCATGATCGGCGCGCGCCAGCTCAAGCGGCTGCGGGAGGGCGCGCTGTTCGTGAACTGCTCCCGCGGCGCGGTCCTCAACCACGACGCCCTCTACACCGAGGCCGCCTCCGGCCGCATCCGCGTCGTCCTGGACGTGACGACCCCGGAGCCCCTCCCGCCCGACAGCCCCTTCCGGAAGCTCCCGAACGTGACCCTCACGCCCCACGTCTCCGGCGCCGGCTACTACGGATACCACAGGATCGGGTCTTCGACCCTGCAGGCCCTGGAGGAGTTCTTCTCGGGCCGGCCCGTCACGGAGGCCGTGCCCTTCGACCGCTACGCGACCCTGGCGTGAAAAGGATCGACACCCAATGAAGCAGACCTCCCGACCTGTCAATCTGTTCTGGTCCATCGTGGTGGTATTTTTCAACGGAGCCCAATGCATGAAGCAGACCTCACAACCCGTGCAAGCCCCTGACCCGCTGGTGGTGGAACTGTGGCCGGGCCCGGTCCCCGGAGACGTCGGCATAGACGGAGAGGAGAAGAGCCGCATCCACAACTCCAGGTTTATGGGGGTGGGGAACACCCTGCTGGTCACCAACGTCACCCGGCCCTCCCTGACGGTGCGCCTCCCCCCGGCGGAAAAGAACACGGGGACCGCCGTGCTCATCTGTCCGGGAGGAGGCTACTGGGACCTCTTCTGGGAGCTGGAAGGCGAGGAGGTCGCGGCCTGGCTGAACGCCCAGGGAATGGCCGGCATCATCCTGAAGTACAGGGTCCCGCGCCGTCCGGGCGACGTGAAAGGGGTCCCCCCATTAGGCCCGCTGCTGGACGCCCAGCGCGCCGTCAGTCTGGTGCGCAGCCGTGCGACCGAGTGGCGCATCGACCCCAACCGGATCGGCATGGTGGGGTTCTCCGCGGGGGGCCACCTGGCCCTGGCGACGGCCATCAGTTTCCACGAGCGAAAGTACCCGCCCATCGACGCGACCGACGCCGTGAGCTGCCGTCCGGACTTTGCCGTGCTCTGCTACTCGGGGTACCTGAAGGCCCGCGACCGCGATGAGATTTCGGAGGGCATCCACATCCCGCCCGACACGCCCCCCATCTTTCTGACCCACGCCAGCGACGACAGCGAATCCGAGGTCGCCCACAGCGTGATCATGTACCTGGCGCTGCACCGGGCCGGGGTCCCGGCGGAACTGCACGTCTACGCCACCGGCGAGCACGACTTTGGCGTGCGCCAGAACGACAGGTTGCCCTCCAGCTGGCCACACCTATGCCTCAACTGGCTGCGCAGCAGAAATCTGCTCCCGGTACCCCTACGCTGACCGTCATCGCCGCTACCTCCCCATCCGCTCCACCTCCTGCGGCGCGGCCTTCAGCGGGTCCAGGCCCGTGGCCCGCGTGAGGCAAATGGCCGCGAGGCTGTCCTGTCCCAGGTCGGCGTGGAGGCGCGACAACTCCATGTAGCCCTCCGCCGTGGGCCGCTCGGCCATGGCCTTCTCCAGGAGCTCGATCCGGCCCGCGTGCCGGCCCTGCCGCGCAAACGCCCCCAACTCCCGCCTCCCCTCCTCCTCCCTCCCGGCCCGCACGTAGGCCCTGCCTAACAGGTAGCGCGCCCGCGCCAGGCGCGGGTCCCTCCTCAGCGCGCCCTCGAAGTAGACGATCGCCTCCCCCACGCGCCCCCCCCTCAGGCTCACCTCGCCTAAGTCGCACAGAAGCCCGGCGTCCCCCGGCCGCCGCATCGCGGCCCTCAGCAGGCCCGCCGCCGCCGAATCCGCGTCCCCCATCTGCGCGTAGAGCCGCCCGACCTCGGCGTGCGCCTCCGCGTCCTCCGGCCCCAGCGCCTCCGCCCGCCGGTAGACCCGGAGGGCCTCGTCAGACCGCCCCTGCGCCGCGAACGCCCTCCCCAGCTCGATCAGGACCTCGCCCCGGTCCGGGGCCAGGTCCGCCGCCCTCCGGCACGCGGCCACCGCCTCCTCCCGTGCCCCCGCCTCCCGCAGCGCCCGGCCCAGGTCCATCCACGTCCGGGCGTCCGCCCCCCGCAGGGCCACGGCCCGCCGGAGATGGGCCACGGCCTCGTGAAACAGCCTGCGGCTCAACTGGATGCGGCCCGCCCCGGCGAACGCCTCCCCGGACTCCGGGTCGACCTCCGCCGCCCGTCGGTAGGCCGACAACGCCCGGTCAGGGTCCCCCCGGCGCAGACACGCCTCCGCCTCCCGGCAGAGCGCCTCCGCCCGCCCGCGCGGGTCCCCCCTCCACAAATACAGAGCGCCACCCGCCCCGCCCAGTACAAGGACGATGACGAGCAGCGCCAGGTAGCGACGTCGCATAAAATTAGAACAACAGCACTGACACCGACTTCTGAATCATCGCAATAGACACCGACGCCATCCCCACCAGCGCCATGCCCACGCTGAACCCCACGGCCAGCACCGTGGCGTAGAGCCGCCATTGCTGGCGGCCGTACTTCTTCATGAAGTAGAACCGGGCCAGCAGCGCCCCGATGATCTCCGTGATCACGAAATGCGGGAGCGCCCCCACGCTCCGGATGAACCCGAACACGAACAGGATCGGCAGACCCAGGACCGACAGGCCCGAGAACAGGAGGAGGCTGAAGACGAACCCCGTGACGATGACCGTCGGTTTGATCGCCTCGTAGAAGATCGGCCGGTCCGCCGACGTCTGGAGGAACGACCCGTCGAAGGTCGGGGCCTGATCGATCTCAAAATAGTACTCGACACGTTTCCCGTCCGGCCCGACCACGGAGGAGACGACGAGGTTGGGCGTCGGCGTGTCCGCGCGTTCGCCGCTGGCGAAGCTCAGCAGGTGTGGCGCGGAAAGGGCGCGACCCTCGGGTGTCCGTCCGGGAGACGGACCCGTCTCCCCCTGATCCGGGACGGCAGGTTTGTAGGCCGGCAGCCCCTTCCCATCGAAGTCCGTGTAAAAGGCGCCGACCTTCGACCAGGGGCCGTAGCGGCGGGCCTTGGGGTCCTTCTGGTCCACATCCGCCGTGGCCCGGACGCGCCAGTACCACCAGCTCCCGTCCGTCAGGTTGGAGGGGCTCCAGGTCACCTGGTCGGGCCTCACGGTCATCTCGCTCTTGAGCGTGCTCGTGAACCAGACGCAGCTCTGGAGCGCCCGCAGGGGCCAGAACACCTGCGCGTAAGGGTAGGACTCGGACGGAATGGGGGCCAGCTTCCAGATGTAGGACCAGTAGAAGAAGCTCGTCACTAAGACGAGCGGGACCATGAAGACCTCAGCCTTCAGGATGCTGGTGAACCGCGTGCCCGTCAGTTCGATCTCGCGGAACTTCTGCGCCTGGCCGCCGTGCACGGCCAGGGGGAAGGGGATGAACCAGACCTCCACCCCCCGGAAACCGCTCAAAAAGATCGTGGCCTCCCGGATGTAGGGGATGTTGACCGATTGCCCGACCAGACCGATCAGCCGGGCGTTCACGAACGAGATGATCGGGGTGTAGACGAAGGCGAACAGGATGAAGAAGAGGATAAGCCTGTTCGTGACGAGGCCGGGGAACAGGTATTTGGCGAGGCCGATCGTGTAGATGCCCGTGATGGCGAACAGGATCAAACAGGGGAGGATGCGGAAGTCCCCCCGGCCTGCCGGGGGCCTGAAACTCCTGACCGGGGCCCCGGCCTCCTTCTGCCGGGCGCTCCTCACCCCGGCGAACATCTGGTAGAACCCGATGAGCGTGACCGCCAGGGTGGTCCCGAACCCGAAGCTCATCCAGAAGTCGACGCCGTTGACGAACGAGGTCTGGATGGTGTCCATCCCCAGGAACCAGTGGGGCAGCATCCCGTATTTGTAGAGGATCGGGTTGGCGACGGTGTAGACCATCACGCCGAAGAACGTCCCGATGATCCCCCAGAAGGGGGCGACCAGCCCGACGAAGATCGGGCCCAGGTGGCAGGTAAACCCCAGCGGCGTGGCGGGCAGGAAGTAGCCCGTGTACTGCGTGAAATCGACGTAGGGGATGGGGATGATCTGCAGGGGTTCGCTCATAATCGTCCCGGTGATGGCGGGCACGGCCACGTAGACGATCCCCCACACGATGCCGATGACCCCCCCCACGCTGAACATCCGCCACCGCCAGCCCGTGCCCCCCTCGCTCTCCTCGGCTAAGGCCATCGCCCCCTGCGCGTTGATCGGGGCGAACGGGAACGGGAGCCGCTCATAGTCAGAGGTGAGCCGGAAGAGGACATAGCCCCCCGTGAACCAGGAGATCTTACCCATGACCATGCCGATGACAAGCAGGGCGATGGGCGCGAACCAGTCGGGGTGGAGGAATGTCCGGTTGAGGAGGGCCTCCGACCCCGGCTGCGGGGCCACCCAGGAGGGGATGAATTTGGTGATCCCGAACTGCTGGGCCGCCGGGGACTGCACGAAGTATTGCCACCAGAGCAGACCCTCGAAGGCCCCCGTCTCCGCCCCGATGAGGGCCGTCGTCACGTAGAAGAGGAGATAGATCTCCTGCCGTTTGAGCGTCGTGAAGGACCGCTTGGACAGCTCCAGGAACAGGATGATCGTCACCCACTCCGCCGCCGCCCCGATCCCGCCCCCGATCATCAGGTGCAGGTAGATGTTGCCCGGCACCATGATCACGGAGACAAAGATCGCGCCGATGATGGTCTTGAGGTTGAACGCCTCCTCGTAGACCTTGGGCGGCTCTAACAGCGCCCGGTACTCCTCGATCTCCTCGAACTGGGTGTTTTTCTTGCGATTGAAAAATGCCAAAATATCCCGCCTTCCCCTCAGGTAGGGGCGCGGCATGCCGCGCCCCTACATTTTACCCTCTCACCTGTTCACCTTCCTGCGCGATCATCCGCCTCCCCTCTTCGCGGTACTGGTCCTTCGCCTCCGCGCTGATCGTCCGCCAGATCAGGAACTGCTTCCGGATGACGTTCATGAACCGCTGGTTGCAGCGCTTCCACGAGGAGGCGTCCCCCGACAGCCGCTCGAGCGTCAACTCCATCGCGTAGATGTCGTGGTCCCCGGTCGGGACGGCCCTGAACAGCACCGTCTGACTCACGCCTAAGTCGAACGGGGCCAGCCAGACCGTCGTCCGGATGGTGTAGCCCTCCCCCTTCTCCGCCGGGAAGGCCGCCAGCTGCGCCCCCTCCGTGTAGAACGTCCCCATCGACCCCTCCGTGTGGAAGTCGAAGTACTTGACTAAGAAGACGCACAGCCCGAACACCTCCCGCCCCCCCACCGTGAACGGGAACTAGAAGTGCCACCGGTCCCCGTGCGGGTCGGGCAGCTTCCAGCGCCGGGTCACGTCGGGCACGGCCATCTGCGACGCCTTGCGCGCCGGGTACACGGTGGAGAGGATGACCACGGCCATCACTAACCCCGACGAGGCCACGGCCGACAGCGCCGAATAGTTGAGCGTGATCCCCTCCATCAGCCCCAGCCAGAGCAGGACCTTGGCCACGCCCTGGCCCAACAGATACCCGGACACCGTCCCCAGCACGGCGTAGACGCACGACTCCGCCATGAACAGGAAGGCGATGTGCACCGGCGCCAGCCCCACCGACGAGTAGATGCCGATCTCCCGGAAGCGCTCGTAGACCGACCCCATCATCGTGTTCAGGACGATCAGCGCCGCGATGGCGATCGGGATGAACAGGTTGCTCATCCCCTTGAGCGAGGTCTGACCGAGCGAGGAGTAGATCGACACGTCGACCCGCACTAAGTTCCGGCGCGCCTCGTTGCCCACCGCCCGCTCGAACGCCCCGCCCAAATCCCACCCCGCCAGCCGCTCCACCTGCTCGTCGTGCGTCTGCCGCGGGATGCCCGCGAACAGCACCACGGACAGGCGGGAGATGAAGTCCTCCACGCGGGCCCTCACGGCCGTCGGGTCGCGGAAGCGCACGGCCACGGCCTGGAGCGGGCTGCGGACCTCCCTCAGCGTCTGATAGGGGACGATCAGGACATTCGCCGGGTCTAAGTGGACGAACTCCATGATCTCCACGTCCGGCTCCTCCAGCCCGGCCCTCTCCCGCCGCTCCTGCTGCGACATCTGGATGACGATGTTCTGGTCCGTGGCCTCAAAGTCCGCCGGGGTCAGCGGCTCCCCGTCTAAGTCCTTGAGCGACTTCACCCGGTCCGAGTCGATCAGCCCCACCACCGTGAACAGGTCCCCGAACAGCCGCACCTGCGCCCGCCCCACGTCCTCCCGGGTCAGGCCGAGCAGCTTGGCCATCTCCCCCGGAACGACGCAGACCTTCCGCTCCCCCTCCTGGAACCACCGCCCGGCGTAGAGGCAGGACTGCATCTGCGTCACCTCCTCCTCCTGCGCCGACAGCCCCACGATGCCTAAGGCGTTGGCGGACTTCTCCCCGTGCTTCAGCTTGATCGCCTTCTTGTCCCGCGAGGAGTACCAGCTCCGGGGGGCGATGACCGCCTCGTCCGAAAAGCTCGCCTGCGTGTAGTCTAAGGACGACTCCTCCAGCGCGCCCCAGAACTTGCTCCGGAGGAGGAAGCCCGGATACAGCCCCGGATTGTCGCGGGCGATCTGATGGAACCGGAGGGATGACTTGATCGAGGTGAACGACAGGACCGTGAAGGTCAGCAGGACCAGCGTGGAGAACGTCAGCGCCGTCCTGAGCTTCCTGCGTTTCATGTTGGCGATGCCGAGATGGAAGGCGGCTAAGGAGGCGCTCACCCGGCCCACGTCCACGTCGTGGATCACCGCCGCCTCGGTCCGCAGTTTCCGCATCTGCGCGTTGAACCGGGTGAAGATCAGGGTGATCACGAACACGGCCAGGGCCATGATCACGAAGGCTAAGAGGATGACGAACGGGTTGGACAGGTCGAACGCCGGGTGGACGAAAGAGAGGAAGACCCAGATCACCACGAAGATGGCGGAGAACCCGGCCACCTGCCACCGGATGTCGCCGGCGGTGATCAGCAGCCGCTCCGCGAAGAAGGCGCAGGGGATGACCAGCGCCATGAAGAAGATGATCCCCTGGATGACGTCGTTCTGGGTCGCCTTCACGTCCGGGTAGGCCCGCGACTCCACGCCCAGCGCCGCGCGCGTGTGCTTGATGAACGCATCCCACCTGAGATTTGCGAGCGCCTTCTCCGCCAGGTCCACGTGCGCCCTGGCCTGGGCGTGCAGCGCGTTGAGGCGCTGGTTCTCGATGGCGTAGGCCTTCAGGTCCCGCATGCGCGCCTCGTCCAGCGTCCACATGTCCTTCGCCGCCTGGAACGACGTGCGGGCGAAGGACCCGTGCGTCAGCGTCGCGAATCCCTTGCCGCGGGCCTGCTCCTCGCTCTCCGCCCCCACGGCGTTCAGGAGCACCATCCGGATGCCGATGGACCCCGCGCTCATCGTCAGCTTCACCTTCTCGCCCGGCCTCGTGAAGATCACCCCCACCGGCTCGTTGGGGCCGTAGCCGAGGGTGTAGCCGTACTCCTGCGGCGACACGTTCCCCTCCCCGTACACGCTCAGTTGAGGGAGCTTCGACAGGTAGCGGGGGTCCACCGTCTCGTAGAAGTCCGTGGCGATGCAGGGGAACAGGATGCGCGTGGCGCGGGTGATCCAGAAGTCCATCCCGAACTCCGGCTTGTAGATCTTCGCCGACTGCCCCCGATCCGGGGCGTAGGCGATCTCCCCGGCCTCCGGGTCCAGATAGTAGGCGTCCACCCCCACCCACCGGACGGCCACGCCGGGGATGTAGAACTCCCCCTTCTCGTTGGCCATGTCGTAGAAGATCGTCCGCACCCCCTTCACCGACTTCTCGGCGGTCATCCGCAGCACGGCCACGGCGCCCACGCGCGGCCGGTCCGGGACGATGCTCCGGCGGGGAAAGGTCAGGATGCGCCCCTTGAGGGCGCGCATGTTGTCCTTGAGGTCGACGCGATAGTCGGGGAGGAGTTCCGGGTCGTTGAGCCCCTTGCTCCACACGGCAGTCAGGAGCTGGATCTGCTTCGTCAGGTTCGAGAGGTTGACGCGATCCACGGTGTCGAACGGCGTATCGACGTTGAACCGGGCGTCGTTGATCGTCACGAACGCCAGGGTGGGCATCCCGGCGGTCAGCGCGACCTCGGAGTCGGTCTTGAGGACCCCGCCCGGAATGAACATGTTCCAGCTCATGCCGGAGGGGGGCGTGATGCCGTCCACTAAGGACCCCGTCTTGTCCAGGCCGAAAGAGGGCGCAAACTCCTCGCCTAATTCGGAAAATTTCTTCCCGAACGGCGCAAAAAACCGCTGGAAATAGTAGTAGGAACTGCCGTTCCAGACCCCCATCTCGTCCGTCTGCGAGGAGAGGTCCAGGGATATCCAGAGCCGGATGTCGATCGGCGCGGTCACTAACTTGACGAAATGCTCCTCCTTGCGGGCGTGCCGGGCCAGAAAATCGCAGACCCCCCGGAAGCCGAGGTGATGCGCCGATGACGCTAAGAACAGGACCGTGCGGGCGGGCGGGTGCGCCTTGAGATACTCCGCCATCTCTAAGAGGCCCACGATGCCCGACGCCTGCTCCGCGCCGGGGGCTAAGGCCGGGACCACGGACATGGCGTCGTAGTAGGCGTCGAACAGGATGATCTGGTTCTTTAACTGAGGGTCCCGCCCCGGGATCCAACCGATGACGTTTTGGGCAGGATGCTTCTCCCAGACCATCCGGCTGCGCAGCTCCACCTCCATCCGCTCCCCGGAGGCCAGCCTCCGGCGGAGCGCCTCCCCCTCCGCCTGCGCGACCCAGAAGCGGGGGACATTCAGGGGGACCTGGAAAAATTTCTGCTCCGCCTCCGTGTGGGTCGTGGAGTCGGGGGCGATGAAGATCACCGCCTTCGCCCCGAGCATGGAGGCGTTCATCCAGTGGTTCCAGGAGTTGAACCCCATCAGGACGGCGCTCCCATCCACGGCCTTCCCGTTGAAGTCCTCGAACGCCCCCCTGCCGCCGTCGATCAGCCGGAGGCGAAGGCCCTCGCGGGGGAGGGTGGACGTCCGCACTAAGTTCGGCCAGATCGCGTGGATGGGGACCTTCAGGCTGTCCCCGACGACCTGGAGGCTCCCCCCCTTGTCGATGGGGGAGGTCACGTCGTAGGCCTCGACCGTCACCCGCTCCAGCCCGATGCGCTCGAACTCCCCTTGGATATAGCGGTAAGCCGCCTCGTGGCCCGGATATCCCAC
>Ga0156186_1241_pt1 | contig 11373 bp, 10 predicted proteins | sample RifCSPlowO2_12_FD_107839 | JGI IMG/M metagenome (GOLD analysis project Ga0156186, IMG submission 107839) | Candidatus Handelsmanbacteria bacterium RIFCSPLOWO2_12_FULL_64_10
TCCCCCGACCCCTCCCCCAGAGGGAGAGGGGAGAGAACTGCTTGCTCCCCCTTCCCCTCTGGGGAAGGGGGTTGGGGGGTTGGGTCCGTTTGCCTTTTCACCAATGATGGAGACTTTGCATGTTGACCCCATCCCAGCTCCAGCAATTCAAAGACCAGGGCTACGCGATCGTCGAGGACGCCGTGCCGGGGGGCATGCTGGGGCCGCTGCGCGGGGCGACGGATCGCGTCACGGAGCGGACGCGGCGGGGGGAGTGGCCGCACAAACGGAAGGCGGGGGAGGACGACATCTGGGGGGTGAGTCACCTGCTGCACCCCGACCTAGGAGAGCCGGTCTTCGCGGACTACGTGGCGTCGCCGGTGGTGATCGACGTGGTGGGGGACCTGCTGGGGCTGAAGGAGGGGGAGCGCTCGGCCAGGCTGCAACTGGAGCTTGTGAACATGCTCGTCAACCCGGCGAAGCGGGACTTTGAGATCGGCTGGCATCGGGACCTGATCCGCGAGGACCTGCCGCCGGAGGAGGAGCTGGCGGAACTGCGGCGGCTCCAGCACGGGGTGCAGTGGAACACGGCGCTCTACGACGAGGCGTGCCTCTTCATCGTCCCGGCCAGCCACCTCCGCCCCAAGACGCCGGAGGAGCGGGACGTGGTGTTTAACCGCTCGAAGGACCCGATGCCGGGGCAGATGGCCGTGGCGCTCAGGGCCGGGCAGGGGGTCTACTACAACTCCAACCTGCTCCACCGGGGCATCTACTCCGCGAGCCAGCGGCGGGAGACGCTCCACTGCTGCATGGGGTCGATCGACGGGTTCGCGCTGCGCCGGCGGCAGTACCTCTACCGGCAGCTGGCCTGGATGGACGCGCCGGGGTTTCGCGAAAGGCTGCCGGGGCCGTTGCTCCCGCTCTACGACAACTTCATCCGGATGAAGGCGAGGGCGGAGCAGGGGGAGGCCGTGTAACTGTGGAGGAATCTGTGAACGAGAGGGACAGGCAGCGGCTTGCGCTGGAAGGGGGCATGAGGGCGGTCTCCCGGATCGAGGGGAGGGGCAGGCCCAAGATCGGCGTCGAGGAGTTCATGTCCGTGGCCGAGCGATTCGGGTTCTCGCCCGCAACCCTGGAGAAGGTCCGGCGAGCCGTCTCCGAGGAGGAGATGGGCGCGGGGCCCTTTCTGGCCAACTATTACGCCAAGTTGCCGGAGACCAAGGTGCAGGCGTTTGAACGCGCGGCGCGGGAGCTGTTCGGGGTCCGGCACGCCATCGGCGTCAGCTCCGGCACGGCGGCGCTGCACGCGGCCTTCGTGGCGGCGGGGGTCGGCCCCGGCACGGAGGTGATCTGCCCGGCCATCGGGTTCTTTGCGACGGCGGCGACCGTGGTGCTGGCCAAGGGCATCCCGGTCTTCTGCGACGTGGACGAGTCGCTGGGGATGGACCCGTCCCGGATCGAGTCGCTGATCACGCCCCGCACCGTCGCGGTCGCGCCCACGCACGTGATGGGGGGCGTGTGCGACATGGGGCCGATTCTGGAGGTCGCCCGGAGGCGCGGTCTGAAGGTGGTGGAGGACTGCGCCCAGTCGTGTGGGGGGAGGTACAGGGGGCAGTGGGTCGGGACGCTCGGGGACCTCGGCTGCTTCAGCATCTCGGCCTACAAGGTCGTGGGCGGGGGCGAGGGGGGGCTTATCCTCACGAACGACGAGCGGATCTATGAGCGGGCCAACGGGCTGGCGGAGTGCGGGGGGCTGTGGCGGCCCAGCCGCTTTGCGCCGCCGCGCTACGAGGGGGAGCTGTTCTGCGGCACGAACTACCGGATGTCGGAGCTGGAGGCGGCGGTGGACGCGGTCCAGCTTCGGAAGATGCCGGACACGGTGGGGCGGTTCAGGGCGGTCAAGCGGCGCATCCTGGGGCGGCTGAGGACCTACCGGGAGGTCCGCCCGCAGAGGCTGAACGACCCCGACGGGGAGGTCGGCTACGTGCTGCGCTTCTACCCGGAGACATTTGACCTGGGCGAGCGGATCGTCGAGGCGCTCCGGGCGGAGGGCATCGGGTGCGGCACGCGGGGGCGGAACGCGCCGCCGGACTGGCACATCTACCACTCCATGTTCGCCGTCGTGCAGAAGTCGGGGGCCACGCCCGACGGCTGTCCGTTCACGTGCCCGATCTACCGCGAGAGGGGAGGGGACGCCCACTACGCCAGGGGGGACTGTCCCGTGGCCGACGACCTGTTCGACCGGATGATCACCGTCGGGCTGAACCAGTGGTACACCGAGGAGGACTGCCGGAATATCGCGGACGGGATCAACAAGGTCCTGTCGGCTTACTGCACGGAGGACCCCGGCGCGACGCCGTGGGTTTAACCGCAGAGGAAGAAGATTCGTGACCCTTTACATCGCGGCCTATGACACGGAGTCGCCGGGGTGCCTGGATGCCTGCCGGAAGATCGTCGAGATCCATCGCCGGCGCGGCGTGCCCGCCACGTTCTTCATCACAGGGAAGACGCTGGAGGCGAACCCGGAGGGCTACCGGGCCTTGCTGAGCGACTCGCTGTTTGAGGTCGCCTCTCACACTTACTCCCACAAGATGCTGCGGGATCACCCGTTCTGCGGGCCAGCGGCGTCGGCGGAGCAGGTCCGGCAGGAGGTCTTTCTGGGAAAAGAGTGGGTGGAGCGGGTCTTTGAGCGGCCCTGCATAGGCATCCGGCCGGGGTGCAGCTTCGACCGCGGCCTGCGGGGCGCGCCGGAGGTCCTGCGTCTGGTCCGGGAGGCGGGTCTTCGGTACGTGAGCAGCGTGGCCTGGGGGAAGGACTACTCGCTGCCGGCCCCGCTCAACCAGCCGTTCACCTACGAGGAGGAGGGGTTTTCGGAGGTGTGGGAGCTGCCCGGCCACGGCTGGCACGAGAACCTGCTCAAGAATCACAACCGCTGGGGGACCAGGCGTCTGACGCTCTGGCCGCCGGAGATGCCGGAGGCGATCCCTCCGGGCTTCATCGCCACGCCGGAGGAGGAGTTCGCGATCAACCGGGTCTTTCTGGAGCGGGCCGCCTCCGGGGGGATGACGTTTGTCTCGCTCATCTGGCACCCCTGGTCGCTGAACGCCTTCGACCCGGATATGAGGATGCTGGACCTGACCTTTGCGCACGTCCGCAGCCTGGGGCTGAGGCCGGCCACGTACGCGGGGCTTTTCCAGCAGGTGTCGAACGGAATGACGAATGACGAATGACGAACGACGAGTCACGCGGGACAGGGTGTGGAGGGGAGTTCGATGAAGAGAGAGATGAGCTCCAAAGAGCGGGCGCTGACGGCCTTCGCCCGGCAGGAGCCGGACCGGGCGCCGATCAACTACTTCGCGAACCCCGGCATCGACCGGCGGCTCAAGAGGCATTTCGGCCTGGCCGGGGACGACCACGAGGGGCTGCGGCGGGCGCTGAGGGTGGACTTCCGGTCCGTGAACCCGCCCTACATCGGCCCGAAGCTGCACGCGGACGCGCCGGGGCGCACCGTGGATATGTGGGGGATCCATCGCCGCTGGATCGAACACGAGTCGGGCGGGTACTGGGACTACTGCGACTTTCCGCTCCAGGACGCGACGCCGGAGGAGGTGGAGGCCTGGCCCATGCCGTCGCCGGACCACTTTGACTATGCGCGGGTCGTCGAACAGTGCCGTCGCTCGCAAGACTACTGCGTCGTCACGGGGGGCGCGGGCACGGGGGACATCATCAACAGCACGGGGATGATCCGCACGATGGAGCAGGTGCTGGTGGACCTGATGACGGATGAGCCGGCCGGCCTGCGCTACATCGAGCGGAAGATCGAGGTCCAGCTGGAGGTCACCCGGCGGACGCTGGAGGCCGCGAGGGGGGGGATCGACGCGCTCTGGATGGGGGAGGACCTCGGCACACAGAGGGGGCCGCTGATGAGGCTCGATCTCTACCGGAGGCGCCTCCGCCCCCATCACCAGAGATTCGTGGACCTCGCCCAATCTCACGGCATCCCCGTCGTGATCCACTCCTGCGGGTCCAGCAGCTGGGCGTTCGACGACTTCATCGAGATGGGGATCGGCGTCGTGGACACGCTCCAGCCGGAGGCGAAGGACATGGCGCCCGCCTACCTGAAGGGGCGCTTCGGGGGCCGGCTGGCGTTTCACGGGTGCATCTCCACCGCCGGGCCGGTGGCCGGGGGGACGGTTCAGGACACGGTGCAGGATGTGCGCGAGACGCTGGAGGTCATGATGCCGGGCGGGGGTTATGCGCTCGCGCCGACGCATCAGCTGCAGGACAACTCCCCGACGGAGAATGTCGTGGCGATGTACGAGGCGGCCTATCAATACGGGCGGTATTGACAGAAGGTATGGACATGAAGCCCGACGGAAGGCCCAACATCGTCCTGATCTTCTCCTGCTCGCACAACGCGCGCGTCATGGGGTGCGCGGGCAACGGGGTCGTGCGGACGCCTCATCTGGACGCGCTCGCTGCGGCGGGGGTGCGGTTCACGGACGTGAACTGCTCGTATCCCCTGACGGTTCCGTCGAGGATGGGGTTCCTGACGGCGCAGGATCCGGGCGAGATCGAGGTCTATGAGATCGGCGGGGTCCTGGCGTCGGACGCGCCGACGTTTGCGCACCTGCTGGGCGCGGGAGGCTACGAGACGGTCCTGTGCGGAAAGATGCACTTTCAGGGGCCGGACCCGTTTCACGGGTTTGAGAAGCGGCCGGTGGGCGATCCCCTGAAGGCGCTGTCCCCGGAGGTCGAGGGCTCAGGCGCGAACCGGACCACGGCGCAGGTCAAATATGCGGTCCAGGTCTCCGGCCACGGAAAGACGGGGTTTCAGGCGTTCGACCGGCTGGTCACGGAGAAGTCGTGTGAATTCATCTCTTCGCGCAGGGCGACGGACAGGCCTTACTGCTTAGTCAGCAGCCTGATCCTGCCGCGCAACCCGCTGATCTGCTCCAGGGAGTTGTTCGAGTACTATATGGACAGGATACCCCCGCCGGCCCCGATGTCGCGGGACTATCTGGACAGGCTCCACCCGGCGATGAAGCGGTGGCGGGAGCGGCGCGGGGTGGACGACCTGACGCCGGAGGAGAACCGGAGGGGGCTGGCGGCCTACTACGGGCTGGTCACGGAGCTGGACCGGAACGTGGGGCGGATCGTGGACTGCGTGAAGGCGTCGCCGGAGGCCGGGGACACGGCGGTCGTCTACTGCGCGGACCACGGGGACATGGCCTGCGAACACGGCATGTGGTGGAAGAGCAACTTCTACAACGGCACGGTGCGCGCGCCGCTGATTGTGTCCTGGCCCGGCAGGTTCGAAAAGGGCAAGGTGGTGGACGCCGTGATCAGCCTGATCGACGTGGGGCCGATGCTGCTGGAGATCGCGGGGGCAGAGGCGATGCCGGACGTGGCGGGGAGGAGTTTCGCGGGGTTCCTGAAGGGGGATGAAGGGGTGGCGAAATGGCCGAACGAGGTCTATTCGGAGTTCATCGGCCTGCTGGGCGACCAGCCGTCCTGCATGGTCCGAAGTGGGCAGTGGAAGTTGAATTACTATCATGAGTTCAGATCGTATCAGCTTTTCAACCTGAGGGAGGACCCGGAGGAGGTGCGCGACCGGAGGGACGACCCGGCGTGCCGGGGGGTGGCGGAGGCGTGTCTGGAGAAGGTCCACCGGCGATGGTCTGCGGAGCGGATGCTGGAGCGAGCGGCCCGAAAGCAGCGGGCCAGGCAGGCCGTGTACGGCTGCGGGCACTCGCTGATCCCTCAGCCGGTGACGCCCTTTAGCGCGCCGGAGGGGAGCAACGAGTTCGATTTCGGGCAGTTCCAAAAAGATGGAGGATAATCCAATGAATCTGGAGGTCGGCATCGCGGGATGGATCCTCAGCGGCGAGATCCTGCGGGAGAAGACGCTGACGCTGCTGGAGTTCCCGAAGGTCTGCGCGTCCTACGGGGTGAAGACAGTGGAGCTCTGCTCGGCGTTTTTCGCGGGCCAGGACGCCCGGTATCTGAACGAGTTGCGCAAGGCCCTGGAGGACAACGGGCTGTCCGTGCGCAACATCGCCGTGGACATGGGGAACATCGCGGGCGCGGACCCGGCGGCCCGGCGCACGGACCTGGAGGCGCTCAAGCAGTGGTTCTACGCGGCCTCGGCGCTGAAGTCCGCGGCCATCCGGGTCAACACCGGGCACGCGGAGGACGAGGGGGCCATGGGGCGGGTGATCGAGGGCTACCGGGAGCTGGTGAAGGTGGGCGAGCAGGCCGGGGTGAGGCTGCTGATCGAGAACCATGGCGGGGTGTCGTCCACCTCCGGGAACCTGACCCGGATTCTGAAGGCGCTGGACACGCCGGGATTTGCGACGTGCCCGGACACGGGGAATTTCCCGGAGGGGGACTGGGAGGCCGGGATGCGCGTGCTGGCCCCCAGGGCCTTCTCCTGCCACGTGAAGGTGTTCTCCTACAGCGCGGACGGCCGGCAGTCCTGGAAGGGCCGGGACGGGCAGACGCGGGAGTACGACCTGAGGAGGAGCCTCGCGACCCTGAAGGAGGCCGGGTACCAGGGGCCGCTCTGCTTAGAGTCGGGGGCGTCCGGGAACGCGCGGGACAACATCCGGGACGGCATCGCGTATCTCAGGGAATTGACGGCGAAGGTGTAATGTCTGTAGGGGCGGGTTTTCACCCCGCCCCTACACCATTTTCATCAGGAGCACGAATCCGTGTCCTGGCAGATCGTACACGTGACGCACGAGTCCCCGGAAGAGGAGAAACAGGGGGTGCTCCGGTTCTGGAGCGGGGACTATCTGTGGGCGACCCGGCTGCGCCTCCAGGCGCCGTGGGGGGACGAGACCTATGGGTTTGTGGGGGCGTTTGACGGGGGCCGGTGCGTGGGGACCACGTCCTACACGATCTCCCGGCGCGGGCAGGGCATCCTGTCACAGGTGTTCACGGACGAGGCGTTCCGGGGGCAGGGGATCGGGACGGCCACGGTCCGGGAGGCGGTGGAGACGTTTCGGAGACACGGCGCGCGGGCGGTCTACCTGGCCGCGTGGCGGGAGTGGGTCCGGGAGATCTACCGGAAGGTGGGGTTCGTGCGGGTCGGGACGATGGGGGAGCGGCACGCGTTCAAGCTGACGCTCGACCCGTCAGGGGAGGACGAGAATCTGTTCCGGGCCGGGCAGCGGACGCAGGTCCGGCGGATGGAGGCCGGGGACCAGGCGGACCTGTCGGCGCTGTTCAACGCCGGGCATCCGTGCGTCGTGAAACATTATGGGCTGGGGTGTTTCCTGGGCTCGCACTTCGAGGGGGAGTTTTTCACCCTACGGCAGCAGGAGGGGAGGCCGGGGTTCCTGGCGGTCGCCCTGGACGGGGAGGAGACGGCCGTGGGGTTCGGGACGGTGATGCCTTCCTCGCGCCGGCACGAGGGGCACACGGGCATCCTGGACCTCCTGATTCATCCGCATTATGCGGACATGACGGATGAAGTGCTAAAGGCGCTGGAGAAGGGGTGCGGGCTGGAGCGCCTGTGGGTATACGTGGGGGATTCGGAACAGGAGAAACGGCGCGTCTTTGAACGCGCAGGCTACCGACAGGTCGCCTGGCTGGAACGGCAGGTCAAGATCGAGACGGACTATTACGGTCTGACGCTCTACGAGAAGGCCGTGAATCGTGGATCGTGAATCGTGAATCGTAAAAACTGGACAACAAGTCAAAGGGGGGTGGAGGGGACGAATCACGGATCACGAATCACGAACGACGAATTTTGAGGAGGTCTCATGAAGGCCGCGTGGGACTGGCATCTGCCCCGAAAGACGGAGGGGGAGCAGCGGGCGGTCGTGGAGTTTGCGCACGCGTGCGGGTTCGACACCCTGATCGTCTCCGGCCCGACGGAGGCGATGGTGAGGCGCGGGAGGGAGCTGGGCGTCCGGGTGGTGGCGGTGGTGTCGCCCAATGCGACGGCGGGCTTTGTCGAACAGCGCCCGGAATGTCTCCAGGTCGCGCTGCCTGTGGAGGAGAACATCGCCGCCGCGGTCTCAGAGTGGGCGCCCCCGCGTTACCAGCACCTCTCCCACAGGTGGTTCTCCATCGTCCAGTCCAACCGGCTTCTCTGCTACGAGCATCCCGAATCGCAGGAGGAGTTGAAACGGCGGGTGCGGGGGGCGCTCACCGTTGCGGACGGGGTGGCCTTCGACGGGTTCGGGTTTCAGAACCACTACGCCTGTTTCTGCGACCGGTGCCGGGGCGTCCGGGAGCGGATGATGGAGGAGGGGATGGAGGAGGAGGAGGCCATCCGGCGGATGTCGGAGGAGAGCCTGGTGGATGTCTCCCATCACCTGTATCTCTGCGCCAAGGACGCCAAACCGGACGCGGTCGTGACCAACCACGTCTGGCCGCCGTTCAACCCGAACCCTTACTATGGATGTCGCCTGAGGCTGGACTACTGCACGCAGACGATCTCCTGGTTCTACCGGCCTGTCTGGAGCATCGAGCGGGTGGCGTTCGAGGCGGCGGAGATGAAGCGGCTGGAGGACCTTCGCGCCAATGTCTTCGCGCCGTTCATCGGGGTCTACGCGGACCCCGATCTGGTGCGCCCGGAGGATCGCCTCGCGCAGGAGCTGGAGATCGCGGGACGCTACGGACACGTCGCCTTATGCACGCTGGGGGCGCCCAGGAAGTACCCGGAGATTTTCCGGGTCGTGAAGGCGGCGATGGCAAGGATAAAGTAGCAGGCGCGTGAAGGCAGGGGTCGACTTCTGTTGGAGACGAAGAGGTGACTTTTAGTGGGATTTTTGTTTCCTGAAATGCGCCTGAGCGATGATCTGGTCCGTGACCTGCGGCGCATGAACCCCTGGTGGGAGGGCGAGCCGCTGCCGGTGCTCCCTAAAACCCGGCGCCATCTGGTCGGCGCCATCCATCGGCGGTTGAAGTCGAAGTTGGCCCCCATCGTGGTGGTGCGCGGACCGAGGCAGATCGGCAAGACCATCGCACAATTGCATGTGCTTCAGGACCTTCTCGACCGTGGGGTAGCGCCCAACCGCATCCTGCGCGTCCAGTGCGATGAGCTTCCGGAGATCGCCGCTTTCTCAGAGCCTATTCTCCGCCTGGTGGACTGGTACGAGGATGCCGTAATCGGCAAGACGCTCAACAAGGCCGCGCATCAGGGAGAATCTGCCTACCTGTTCTTTGACGAAGTCCAGAGTCTCAAGGACTGGGCTCCTCAGTTGAAATCTCTCGTGGACAGTTCCACTGTGCAGGTGCTGGTCACAGGCAGTTCCTCGCTTTGCCTCGAACTGGGGCGCGGTCTTGCGTGTCGAACCACGACCATCGATGCGGGAACGTTGTTGTTGACGGAGAACACAGGAGATTAGCCCATGGAAGCCCGTTTTGAGGTTCGCGACCCGGCGTTCAGGAAGGTTGTGAGTGAGAAGGCGGCGATGGAGCACCTGGCGACGGGGTTCCGGTTCACGGAGGGGCCGGTCTGGCTGAAGGACGAGAGGTGTCTGCTGTTCAGCGACATCCCCAGCAATCGCATCGTGCGCTACCGGCTGGGAGAGGACGGCCCGCACATCACGACGCATCGCCATCCGAGCGGCAACGCCAACGGCAACACGCTGGACCGGCAGGGGAGGCTGGTGTCGTGCGAGCACAGCGGCCGGCGCGTGTCGCGGACGGAGACGGACGGCAGGATGACTCCCGTGGCTTCGTATTACAACGACAGGCGGCTGAACAGCCCGAACGACGTGGTCGTCCGGTCGGACGGGGCGGTCTATTTCACGGACCCGCCCTACGGGCTGAAGAATTATACGGAGGGCAAGGAGCTGGCCTTCAACGGGGTCTATCGCGTCGCGCCGGATGGGACTATCGCTCTGCTCACAGAGGACTTCGAGCGGCCCAACGGGCTGGCGTTCTCGCCGGACGAGTCCATTCTCTACGTCGACGACTCGGCGCACCGCCACATCCGGGCGTTCGACGTGCGGGCGGACGGGACGCTGGCGAACGGGCGGCTGTTCCTGGACATGCAGCACGAGGATAAAGGATCGCCGGACGGGATGAAGGTGGACGCGGAGGGGAACGTCTGGTGCACGGGGCCGGGGGCGATCTGGCTGATCACGCCGGACGGAAGGGCGCTGGGGCGCATCGTCTGCCCCGAACAGCCGGCCAACCTGGCGTGGGGGGACGACGACTGGCGCTCGCTCTACATCACCGCGCGGACGAGTCTCTACAGGCTGCGCGTCGAGGTGCAAGGTGTCCAGATACCTTAGCCAAAAGGATTTTCCCCATGGCTTCCTATCCTAATCTTCTCCTCATCACCACCGACCAGCAACGGGGCGATGCCCTGGGCGCGGACAGGAACCCGGTCATCCGCACGCCCGCGCTGGATGGGCTGGCGAGGGGCGGCGTCTTCTTCGGGGCGGCCTACAGCGAGGCGCCGGTCTGCGTGCCGATGCGCTCCTGCTGGATGCTGGGGCAACACCCGCTCACGCTGGGGCAGAACCGGTGGCGGAGCAGGGCGTTTCCGCCGGGGCAGACGCTGCCGGAACAGCTCGGAGCGGCGGGCTACCGCTGCGGTGTCTTCGGCAAACGGCACTTCCATCCCGTGAAGGAGCCCTACGGGTTCCACGAGATGCAGGTGCACGAGTCGGGCCGGATGCCGGAGGAGATGGACGACGACTACCTGGCCTGGCTACGGCGCGAGACGGACTGGGGGGGCTACTCGCGGGCGCACGGGGCGGGGAACAACGACGTGTTCGCGGCCCCGTCGATGATCCCTGAGCCGGAGTACGTCTCGTCCTGGGTCGCGCGGGAGACGGCCCAGTTCCTCGAACGGCACGCCCGCGACCGGAGGGGGCAGCCGTTCTTCTGCTGGTGCAGTTTCAACAAGCCGCACTCGCCCTACGACCCGCCCAGGCCCTTCGACACGCTGTATCGACCGCAGGACGTGGCTCTGCCTTATCTGATGCCGGGGGGGGTGGCGGACGAGCTTCCGATCAACCAGCGGCGCATCCTGTATTACACCTGGCAGACGATCGGGGAGGCGCAGATGCGCACGTCGAAGGCCTACTATTACGGGGTGATCACGCACATCGACGTCTGCGTGGGGCGGGTGCTGAGGGCGCTGGACCGGCTGGGCATGCGTGAAGATACGATCATCGTGTTCACCTCGGACCACGGGGACATGATGGGGGACCACAACCAGTACTTCAAGTCGACGTTCTACGAGGGGTCGGCCCGCGTGCCTTACCTCGTGAATGTCCCTGAGGCGTGGCGGGGACGGAGGGGGATCGTGCGCGCCGGTCGTCAGGGGGAGCCGGTGGGCGTCTCCACGCTGATGCCGACGCTGCTCGATCTGGCGGGCGTGCCGAGGCCTGAGACGGCCACGGCGGACTCGCTGCTGCCGAT
>Ga0156186_1152_pt1 | contig 11365 bp, 8 predicted proteins | sample RifCSPlowO2_12_FD_107839 | JGI IMG/M metagenome (GOLD analysis project Ga0156186, IMG submission 107839) | Candidatus Handelsmanbacteria bacterium RIFCSPLOWO2_12_FULL_64_10
CCCCACATGTGGGGGGAGGGAGGGGGTTATATGGGCCTTTCCCCCAGGCTTGGGGGAGGAAGGGGGGCGTCACTCAGCACTCATTGCTCATTGCTCGTATCCCGCCGGGACGCCGATGGGCTTCTCCAGGATCTGAGGGGGCGCGGACGGGGCAGGCGGCTTGATCGCCGCTTTCAGGCGCTCTTCACCCTTGGCCAGGCCCTTCGGGTCCCTGTCCCACACGCGCGCTGCCAATGCCTTGCACACGGAGACCTCGCCGTTCCGGATGCCGGAGAAGAGGCCGCCAGCAGAGGGACCGCGCAGCTCCGCGATGCCGAGGGCGTGCTCGCAGTAATTCAACGCGGCCCGCTTGCAGGCGGCGGCGTAGATCGGGTCGCCCGTCAGCTCATAGGCCAGGGCGCAGAGTTCGATGAGGTGCCCGCCGCCCCCCCGCGCGATGACGTGGTCCGCCTCTTTGAGGATGGTCTCCCGCAGCAGGGGGCTGTCGAAGTGCCGCAGCCCCTCGTAGTAGGTCGGATACATCGTCCCCGAGTGCGAAAGAGGTCGGTCGGTCGGCTCGATCACGGCCTCGTCCCCGCGCTCTCCCCGCGTGAAGACGCTGACCGGGAAGATGCCCACCTCCTCCTGCGTCCGCAGCAGCCAGTTGAGGCTCCGGCGCGCCAGGTCTCCGTACTTCGGCATCCACGTGGCCACGTAGGCCTCCGTCACGCAGTTCAGCGGCCCGGTGAACTCCCGGTTGAGCCTGCCGTGCCGGCAGGAGATGATGCCCGCCGGCTCCTGATTGTTCACGGCCCAGTCGGCCACCTCCAGCGCGATGTCGTACATCCGCCGGTCCCCCGTCGTGTAGTAGTGCAGGAACAGGGAGGTGTTCAGCGTGTGCGACGGGCTGTAGCCGCCGGACCAGAAGTGGGCGTTGTGGTAGTGCACCAGGCCGGCCACGTTCTTAGACGGGTGCGCGTGGCAGATGCCCACGTCCCCCATCGCCCGGCTGTAGCCGCTGGCGGCCAGGAAGAAGTCCCTCCGTCCCGTCCGCAGGAACTGTGTCCAGACCCCCCAGCAGGGGTCGTCCGCTTCATTATTGTATGGACCCACGTGCCGCAGCCCCTGGATGGCGTCGGGATAGTGGAGGATGTAGGCCAGGCCGGCCCCGGCGGTGTGGGAGCAGCACATGTGCCCGAACCACCAGAACCCCCACCGCCGGCCCAGGCGCATCGGCTCGATGGCCACCCGCTCCGTGACCCTGTCCAGCAGCCGGTCGATCTCCTCAAAGCGGGGGTCGGACCCGCCGTGCAGGTCCCGCGTGGCCCGCGTCGCGCACATATACGCCGGGTCCGCGGGGGCGATGACGGGGTTCTGGATACAGATACTTAGCGCCTCCGCCTCCTCGTCCGAGATCGGGGAGGCGCTGAACCGCATCCAGAACTCGTGGGTCTTGGCCGCGCCGACGCCGGTCTCCGTGCCGGTGTCGTTGTGGGAGGCCGGGCGGTCGGGGGCGTATTTGTCCACCATCTCCTCCACCCAGCGCACGTCCTCGACGTCCCTGACGGCAAAGCTCTTCAGGTTGAGGGGCTCGGTCGGGAACATCTCCAGCAACTGCCTGACCGCCGCCTCATCCCGGCTGGCCGCAGGGGCCGTGGGGCCTCCGCGCAGGCCGCTGAAGAAGACGCAGTCCTCCTTATAGGGCGTGGAATAGACCAGAGGCTCCCCGCACTCCGCCGGCCAGAACTGGACGTCGATCCCGTCCTTGCTCAGCCGGTAGCCCTTCGGGTACTGCTGCCAGAGATCGCGCACGGCGACGAAGGCGGAGGCCGCACGCCCGCACAGCGTGGCCCATCCCCGTGTCTTCTCGCCCTGCCCCCAGGGCTCCCCGTCTCGCGTGACCCGGTAGGAGACGTCCGAGTCCTGCAAGAAGTGCGCCTCCTCCCATCGCTCCGCCCAGTGGGCCTTCTCCTGACCTCCGAACGACGTGCGGAGGCCGTCCCCGCCCAGGTCCAGGGGGAAGCTCATCCCCACCTCCGCGAACTCCAGGGCCTCCGGCTCCTGGTCGAACACAAAGGTGTGGAACATCTTGACGTCGCTTTTGCCCGCGTAGAGGTGGATGCGCAGCGCAAACGGGCAGAGGCGGATCCCGCTCTCCGTCGCGTGGTAGCCCCTGACGCAGACGCAGACGCGCATCGGGCCCTCGTCCTCGATCGTCACCCTCGGCGTGGGGGCTGCCGCGCAGGAGTTGTAGACCTGGCCCTTCGTGTCCACTAAGTAGAGGTAAGGGCCGGGGGCGCCCCGGAAGACGTCGCGCCAGCCGTTCTCCGTCTTCACCCAGCAGCCGGCCAGGAAGTCCCTGGCCCGCTGGAACGAGGCCACGGGGGGGCGGGGCTGGCGCGTGGGGACCCGGAGGTCCATCCGGAGCGCGCCGGTGTCCACGCGGATGCGCTCGTCGCTGCGCTCCACGCAGACCCCCTGCTCCGGCGCGACCGCCTCCACGCCGGGGCCGTACTCCAGGAAGAACTTCTCCGTCTGGCCGGCCCTCAGATCGGCCTGGAAGTCCACCAGGAGCCACTTGACGTAGTTCAGGTCTTTGTTCCAGGTCGCCAGGCAGGAGGACTGCGTCGGGAGCACCTTCCCCGAGGCGTCCACGACACGAACGGGAGCGCCTTTGGGGAGGTCTCCGTCGGCGAACGGGACGCCCTGCGTGATCGGCCAGGCCTTCCGCTCCACCCCGCCCGCATTCTCCACGGTGAGGGGGATGCGCTGGATCGAATCGGACATCGGGACTCCTTTTTTAAAATTCGTGGACTTATGAGGCTTTAACTTAGGGCGGGGTTTCGGCAGTCCCCAGGCATCTGTTGCAGCGTCTGTTTTGCCACTTTCTTTAAAAGAAAGTGGCGCAAAGAATTCCACCCCGCCTAACGCTCCTGGCCGTCGCGTTCCACATCCCTCTCATGCGCCGGGCAGGCTTGGGCGCGCCGCAACCTCAACGTTCTGCGGTCGCACCGAATGTTGTGCCCCCGGAAGGTGGGTTGCTTCTGCTGAACGCCTGCGGTGGGGGTTTCCGGCGGCGCGCCCTCTAGTCGCTTTGACAAGGTTGCTCCCCCTTCCCCTCTGGGGAAGGGGGTTGGGGGGTTGGGTCTTTATCCCGTGGTGTCGTAGCGCGGGTCGGTGGAGAGCCCCCCGATCATCCGGAGCGGGACGACCTTGAAGGAGGCGCTCGTGTCTACCGGCCAGGCGTCGAGCAGGTCCCGGTGCCCCATCTTGGCCGCGGTGAACCACTCGCTCTTGCGGGAGGTGCGGCAGTCCACGTCCCAGTACATCAGCCCGTCCGCGCCGGTCCCGTAGTAGAACCGGGCACGATCCAGATAGCCGTCCGCGGGCATGCGGCGGGGATAGACGTCCGCGTAGACTTTGATGTGCGTCCCCTGCGCCAGCGACTTGAAGAGCGGGACCGACTCGTGGACGCGGAGGTTGTCGCGCCTCCCGCTGGCCCCCTCGCTCCAGCCGTTGGGGTGGACCATCAGGTAGTCCACCAGCCCCTCCCTCACCCAGGTCCGCACGTCCAGCGCGTTGTAGAGACAGTCCTCCGGGCGGTCCATCACGTAGTAAGCGGCCTCAAGACGCCTCCCTCGCGCCCGCCCGAATTCGTCCAGGATTTTGCGCATGGGCCGGACGAAGTTGTCGGTCATGACATCGGCCTTGTGCTGCATCCAGCGGGGGTCGTTGCGGGGGAGTTTTCGGGGGTCCTCCCCGTACTTTTTGAGGAACGATTCGACCACCGGCGCCTCGTACATCACCCAGGGCCACCCCCGGCACCACATCATGCAGACGCCGTCCGCGCCCCGCTCCAGGCCCTCGCGGAAGATGCCGAGGGACTTCCCGGCCACCTCCGGGTAGGCGAAGCTCATCTGCTGGAGGGGGGTCCCGTCCTCTATGCGGCAGCGCCACTGCCTGTTTTCCATATACCAGGGGCTCTGCATGTCCTCCTGAAAGGGGGCCATGTGGGGCGCGGCGGGCCGGTTGGTGACGAGGATTTTCACCCCGATCTCGTGGGCGTAGTCGATGGTCTCTTTCAAAGGGTCGATCCCGTGGGCCGTTAGGCGCTCCATGGAGTCCCCCACCGTCCAGAAGGTGGGGTGGTAGTAGCCCATCTCCCGCGTGCGGACCGTGCCGACGCGCGTCGGGAACACGCAGACGTCCGACCGCGCAATGGTGTAGCAGACGATGCCCACGTCCGAGTCCCTGAACGGCTCCATCTCCTCCCAGACGTCCTCGCGGGACTCCGGGAGCCAGGAGAAGGTGTCCCCCCCGTCGATGCTCCCCATCAGCGTCCGGGTCCCCTCCGTGGAGCGCAGGCGCTCCAGGGCGGCGACCTCCGCGTCCGTCAGGGGCACGCACTTGACGTAGGCGACGGAGGCGTTCGCGGTGGCCCGCACGCTGCCGAGGTTGGGGCGGGCGAAGGTGATGTCCTGCCCCGTCAGGTCCTCGCAGCGCCAGAGTCCCTCCACCAGGTCGTAGCGCGAAAAGGTCCTCTCGTTGAACTGCTCCTTCCGCCCCAGGTAGGCCAGGTCCTTCGGCGTGACGACCTGGTGGAAGAGCCGGTGAAAACAGCGGTCCTTCGTGAGTTTGGCCTTGAGGGTGTAGGACTGGGGGTCCCAGCCGTGGTGGCTAGCCAGGTAGATGGCGTGTGGCCCCTTCAGGTTGAGCCGGAGCGTGACCGGGGGGGACTCGGTCTTTTCGCTGGCGTAGAGCATCCGGCCCTTCAGGTGGACCGTCCGGGCGGGGTCTGTCTCGTAGTCCCAGAGCGACCAGTGGCGGACCCGGCTGAAGGCCGAGAGGGCGTGCGCGGGCTCGCACTGCCCCAGGTCGGTGAAGTAGATCGGTTCCCTCATGAAGTCTCCTGCTTGGACGGGTTTGAATATGTCGGACAGATTGACAAATATCTATAGGAGGCAATATAGGGGCGGTCGGGAGGGTGTGTCAAGCCCTTTCTCACCGGCGACGTTTATGTTTCTTGTTCTTGGCCTTCTTCCTTTTTCTGGCCGAAACCAGGCGTGCATGCCCTTCCTGGGATGGCTCTGGTAACCCATCGGAGACGTTGGTGAACAGCACAAGAGGGATCGGGTTGTCATCTTCTCCCAGGGGTAGCTCGTGTTTGTCCTCCGGGACAGCATCAAGGTTAACGATGCCCGCCATAACGAACTCATCACCGACGTCCCAGTGGGGCAAACTGTACTGGAGAAATTGACGCACCTCGGATGGGTTGATCACCACCGTAGGACAGCGACCGCAAAACCAACCCATCTCGTTGCTTGCTATAAAGTCGTCAGCGACCTTATTGCCGCGATAGGTCGCGATCAGATAGGTTTGACGGCTCTGTCGCAAGGGGCCTCCGCAACGCGGGCAGGGACCAGGCTTGCCTTCAAACGACTGGTAGATGCACTCGCGGGGCACGGAGATGTCAATCGGGATCTTTTCCGATGTAGATTCTGATCCTCTATCTTCAGAAGTCGGCTCTGACTTGCCCCTCGAACGCCAGCGCCACGGGATGGGCAGTTTCATGATGCCTCTCCTTCCCGGAACCACTCGATGGTCTTCCGCAGTCCCTCGTCGGGGCTGATCTTCGGCTCCCAGCCGAGGAGCGCGCGGGCCCTGGTGATGTCGGGCCTTCGCTCTTTGGGGTCGTCCTCCATCGGGGGGCCGAAGACGATCCTGCTCTTGCTCTCCGTCAATGAGATGATCTTCTTCGCCATGTCCAGGACGGTCATCTCCTGGGTGTTGCCGAGGTTGACCGGGGTGTGGGCGTCGGCCTGCATGAGACGGTAGATGCCGTCCACCAGGTCGGAGACGTAGCAGACGCTGCGGGTGTAGGTGCCGTCCCCGTAGATCTGCACGTCCTGGCCCTTCAGGGCCCAGTTGATGAAGTTGGGGATCATGCGACCGTCGTCCCGCCGCATCCTGGGCCCGTAGGTGTTGAAGATGCGGACGATGCGCGTGTCGATGCCGGACTCCCGGTGGTAGGCCATGGTCATCGCCTCGGCGAACCGCTTGGCCTCGTCGTAGACGCCCCGCACGCCGATGGGGTTGACGTTGCCCCAGTAGTCCTCCCGCTGAGGGTGGACCAGGGGGTCTCCGTAGACCTCTGAAGTGGAGGCGAGGAAGAATTTTGCCCGCTTGGCCCTGGCCAGGCCGAGGGCCTTGTGCGTCCCGTAGGACCCGACCTTCATCGTCCGGATGGGGAACTGGAGGTAGTCCTTCGGGCTGGCGGGGCTGGCGAAGTGGAGGACGTAGTCGAGGGGCCCTCTGACGTGGATGTAGTTCGTCACGTCGTAGTTCAGGAAGGTGAACCCCTCCCTGCCGATGAGGTGGGCGACGTTGTCGGGGTTCCCGGTCAGCAGGTTGTCCACGCAGAGCACCTCGTGGCCCTGATCGAGCATAAACTCGCAGAGGTGAGACCCGATGAACCCCGCCCCGCCGGTGATGAGGATGCGCATAAAGCCTCCGAAAAGCGTGAGACGACCTCACCCTCCCCGATGCCGGGGGCTACGCCCCTTGTCCACCCCGCCTGTCGCTCCCATGAGGTCGCGACCCGCTTCCCTCCCTCCCTCTCCGTATACGGAGAGGGAGGGGGTGCCGAGCGTAGCGAGGCGGGGGTGGGTGAGGTCTGCCTTTACAACTCTACGATCTCCACCTTCAGGGCAGACAGGTCCAGAAGGCCAACGGTGGCCCGTCCGGTTACCCAGCCTCCGGCCTCGCCCGGGTTGACCACGAGCGGGCGCCCCTCCCGCAGGTCGATTTTGTGGGTGTGGCCGTAGAAGATGACGTCGTAGACGCCGCTGGCGATCAGGGCGTCGAGGGCATCCGGCTCGTGGAGCAGGAGGATTTTTTTGCCGGCGTGGGCCAGTTCGTGGGGCGCGCGATGGATCGGGCCGATGTCCGCGAACGCCGCCCGGAGGCCGAACCGCTCCCCGTCGTTGTTGCCGAAGACGCCGATGAAGGGGGCCTTCAAGCCCTTGAGGGGTTTGGCGTTGAACGGGGCGATGTAGTCGCCGCCGTGGAGGACCAGGTCGGTCTTCCTCTGATTGAAGACCTCCACGGCCTTCGCCGTCGTGACCTGGTTGTCGTGGGTGTCCGTGATCAGCCCGATGAGAGGTCCGCTCATAGGATTACCTCCTGAGAAGGTCCGCGACAACTTATGCAGGGCAGGGGGATTTGTCAATACGAATGTTGACCCGGTCGCCGCCGAATGATATATTCACCGTATCGGAGTATCGGAGATTCCCGTCAGCATCCCGACGCCCCGCGGGAATGCCTTCCAATCCCTGATTCCCAACCTCTAACGCTTTCTCTGTCGCCGTGAAAAAGGCGCCGTTCAGAAATCTCTCCCCGGCCTCCGTCGCAGCCCTGGCGGCAGGGATCGCCCTCGTCGTGGGGGGGATGGCCCTCCACGAGGTGCGGCAGGCCCGCCGGGAGGTCCTCAGCGTCCTGGAGCAGGAGGCGTCCTCCCTGATTGAGTCGATCGCCATCGCCGGGGAGGGGGCGATCCGGTCCTACAGCGAGATCGAGGACCTGGTGGCCGACCGGCTCTTAGACAGCGGCAGGCTCCTCCGGCGGCTTGAGGACCGGGGACCGCTGTCCGACGACCTCCTGACTCGCGTCGCGCAGGAGAACAGCATCTACCGGATCGCCGTTTTTGACCGGGAGGGGAGGCGGGTCTTTCAGAGCCACGGGGACGAGGGCGACGGCCTCGTTCTGCGGCGTGTCCCCGAGGAGGTGGTCACGCACCTGCGCGACCAGGACGAGGCCGTCATCGGGTTCCTGGGAGAAGGCCACGAGCCTGGCCGTCGGTTCGCCGTGGCCGTCCGCAGCGCCCGGGGCGGGGCCATCGTGCTGAGCGTGGACGCGGCGCACATGCTCGATTTCCGGCGCTCCATCGGCGTGGGCAGGCTCGTCCAGGACGTGGGGGAGAACGCCTGGATCGACTACGTCGTCCTGCAGGACGAGGAGGGCATCCTCTCCGCCTCAAAGGGCATCGCAACGATGCACAGCATCGCAGGCGACCCCTTCTTAGAGGCCGCGCTCAGGGGGAGCGCGACCCCCCCCTCCCGCGTTACGGCGTTTGGGGGGCGGGAGACGTTTGAGGTCGTGCAGCCGTTTCTCGTCTCGGAGGGCCGGATGGGCCTCCTCCGCGTCGGGCTGTCGATGGACGCCGTGCGGAAGGCCGAGTGGAGGGTGGCGCGCGGGGTCGGGGCCGTCATCGGTCTGCTGACCGGGATCGTCGCCGCGTTCATCGGACTGATCGCCGTCCGGCAGAGCCACGCCCTCCTGCGCCGCGCCCACGTCCGTCTGGAGTCCACCACCGGAAACATCCTGTCCGGCATGGCCGACGCCGTGGTGGCCGTGGACCGCGAGGGCCGTATCACCGTCTTCAACCGGGCCGCGGAACAGATCTTCGGGTACGCCGCACTGGAGGCCGTGGGCAGGCGATGCGCCGACCTGATCGCTGCGCCCACTCCGGCCTTAGAGGAGACGATTTCGCGGGGTGAGCCGGTGACGGATCTCGAGTGCCACTACGAGACCCGGCGGGGGAGGCGGCTGGTCCTGTCCGTCAGCACCGCCCTCCTGAGGGACGACGAGGGCCGGATCGACGGCGGTGTGGCCGTGATCCACGACCTGACGGAGCGGAAGCGGCTGGAGGAGGAGGCCCGGCGGCGAGACCGTCTGACGGCGATGGGGGAACTGGCGTCGGGGGTGGCCCACGAGGTCCGGAATCCCCTCAACGCCATCGGGGTCATCGCGCAACGTCTGAGGAGGGAGTTCGCGCCGGCGGAGGACGCAGAGGGCTATCGCGCGCTCGTCGACACCGTGCGCGCCGAGGTGGCGCGCGTCAACGACATTGTCAGACAGTTTCTGGAGTTTGCGCGTCCCCCGAGGCTCAGTCCTCGTCAGACCGACGTGGCCGGCCTGCTGGAGGAGGCCGTGCGCGTCGTGGAGAGTCGGGCGGGGGGGAAGGGGCTGACCATCCGGCGCGACTTCGACGGCGTGGGCAGCGCCGCGCTTGACCCCGATCAGATCAAGCAGGCCCTCCTCAATCTCCTGACGAACGCCATCGAGGCCACCGAGCGGGGGGAGATCACGGTCACAGCAAGAATAGAAGCGGAGAAGCGGAGAAGCGGAGAAGCGGGGAAAGAATCCCTCACCGATTCTCCCCCTCTCCCCTTCTCCGGTTCGGGAGGGCGGGGCTGGGTGGTGGTGACGGTGGCGGACACGGGGCGCGGGATTTCTCCCGAAAACCTCTCCCGGATATTCGACCTCTATTTCACGACCCATCCCGAGGGGACGGGCCTCGGTCTGAGCCTCGTCCACCGCATCGTGGCGGAGCACGGCGGGCGCATCGACGTGGACAGCGAGGTGGGTAGGGGGACGACCTTCACGATCACGCTGCCGAGGGTATAGCGCTTTCGACCGGGCGGTCGAGGGGTTCGACCAGATGGTCGAGGCCCGCTTTGCTTCCCACCCCCTTCCTGTCTCTGCCCGCGACCCTCAATCGATATTTAACTCTCTGTGCAACAGGCGGTTGAGATGTTGCGTCGCATGATCTGCGCCGCTCTGGCACGCCCGTTGCACCGAGAAAGGGGTGTAGGGTGACCGATAAGACAACGATATATCTTTACGCTGCGGCGCTTATGAGACGGCTGACGGTCTATATCCTCTGCGCAATAGGGCTCCTGGCAGTCTCTGTCCGGGGCGAGGCGCAGACGCCTGCCTTCGTGGACGCGGACGGGGACGGCATCAATGACGCCTATCAGGGGGTGCACCGGGCGCGGGGCAGGATGAGAGGGGCCGGAAAGGGGGACTGGTTGACCACCCTGTCGAAGGTGAAGCTGACGGAGGAACAGCGGGCGCGTCTCAAGCAGGCCTCCCTAGACTATCAGAAGACGGTCTCCCCGCTCAACGCGACCTTCGACGCGGCGCAGGTTAAATTGAGGGAGACGATGCAGGCCGCGCCGCCCGACCCGAGCGCGATCAACACCCAGATCGACGCCGTCAACACCCTGCGGTCCCAGATCCAGAAGGCCGCCGCCGCCTATCAGCTCACGATCCAGGGCATCCTGACCCCGGAGCAGTGGGTGGCGCTGAACGTGGCTGCAAGAGATCCGGGGGTGGCCGGCCCGGCCCTGCGCGGGGCCAGAAAGGGGAGCGACGACGTATTCATCGACGAGGATGGGGACGGCATCTGCGACGGCCGGGGAGTGGGCCGGAGGCCCGCAGGTCCGATGAAACGCGGACCTCGAGGGCGCGCGGAACAATAGAGCGAAGAACAAGGGTGGGGGTTGAAGGGTGGGGGGCGAAAAAAAGGGGCGTTGTGGATTGGGTCCCTCGCCCCTCACCCCCCAATCCCGACGCCTTAACAGCAACGGATGTTCACACAGAAGGAGGTAGTTCTCATGAAACGAATCACCCGCATCATCGCAGGCGTCGGGGCGCTTGTGGCCGGGGTGACCCTGGCCGCGTGGGCGCACGATTTCTTTGTGGATGAGAACGGGGACGGCATCAACGACCTGGCCGGGTACGCGCACCGGATGAAGGGGCGCATCGGCGGCCCGTTCGGCGTGAACCTGAGGGACGTCACGCTCACGGCCGATCAGCAGACGCAGGTCGACCAGCTGGCGACCGACCACCAGACCGCCGTCACGGCCCTCGTCACCACGCTCCAGGCCAAGGAGGTTGAACTCCGCACCCTGAAGGCGGCAGCGACCCCCGACCAGGCCGCCATCACCGCCAAGATCGCGGAGATCAACGACGTCCGGTCGCAGATCCAGACCGCGGACGTCGCCTACCGGACCTCCGTCCTGAACCTGCTGACGCCCGAGCAGCGGGGGAACCTGGATGCGCAAAAGCTGGGGCTGAGGGGCATCACGCTCAGCACGGACCAGCTCACGCAGATCGACAAGCTGACGACCGATCACCAGACCTCCGCCGCCACCCTCCAGGCCGGCCTGCAGGCCAAGCAGGCGGAGCTCCGGGACCTGATGAGGGCGGCGACGCCCGACCAGGCCGCCATCAACGCCAAGATCGACGAGGTCAACTCCGCCCTGTCGCAGCTCCAGAAGGAGAACGCCGCCTACTCGATCGCCGTGCGCGGCGTGCTGACGGCTGAACAGCAGGCGGCCTTAGACGCCGCGCGCGCCGCAAACGCCGGGTTTGGGCCGGGCCCCAGGCGTGGCCACGGTGGAGGCAAGATGGGACACGGGCGTCGCTGAGGGGCGACGCTCAGCGTTGCCCGGATAAAGGTGTGAGCAGGGGCACGGCGCGTCCGTGCCCCTGCACGATGCCGGAAGAATGGAAGGTAACAGGGTCTTCTCAACATAAGGCG
>Ga0156186_1221_pt1 | contig 11351 bp, 11 predicted proteins | sample RifCSPlowO2_12_FD_107839 | JGI IMG/M metagenome (GOLD analysis project Ga0156186, IMG submission 107839) | Candidatus Handelsmanbacteria bacterium RIFCSPLOWO2_12_FULL_64_10
CTGTTCCCTCCATAGCTAAACGTGGAGTGACTCACGAACAACCGTAAGATATACAAAAACTTACTTCGTTCTCAAAAAGTCTCAATCAGTTCTGAGATAAAACTGCTTAACGCCCCAACGCGCCCGATTCTATTCCTGGCGCCCGAATGACCTTGCCTGGCTAGTCATGGGCAGTAATCGAGCCTTTGGGCAGGGGGCCTGTGCCATTGTCGTTCTGTGACCAGGCGAGGAGGAGCCCTTTCCGTGTCACAAGCAGAGACAGTACCTGCTCAGGGGCCGATTTGCCCCCGGCAGCCTCCTCCAGGATCGCATTGATGCGATTCGTGTAGTCTGCCAGAAGTTGATCGTGAGAAGGCGTGAGCATATCCGCCCTCAGCAGGGCAGCCGCCAGTTGCGTGTTGCCGCTGATTCGACACCAGTATATCCCATCGGGTGTCTGATACCACCACCGGGACTCTGTCTTCTGGTACGAGGCCATGGCTCTGGATATCCCCAGCGTCTGGTAGAATCTGTCGGGACTCTCCTCGAGCGCGATCGCACGCTCGGAGACCCCTCTGTCCTCTTTGCCCTCTTTGCCCTCTTTGTCCTCTTTGTCCTTGCATCGACACCAGGCCAAGAACGGCACATAGGGCGTGACGACGAACACGGGCTCAAGATTTTTGTTCTTGGCCTGATCCCGCAGCTCATCCAGAAGCGCATTGATTCGGGCTGTGTATCTCGCGAGCCCGGCATCGGTTCCAGCTACCGATAGAAAGCTCGTCGCGCACGTCCAGCCGTCCTTCTCGCAGTGAACGATCCCCTTCGCATCCACCGTCGCCAGTTTCCAGGTGGCGGCGTTTTGCGCCTGTCTTTCCTGTTGCGCTGCGACGGGGCCGACAAAGGCGGTCGCGGCTACGACGGCTAAAGATAGGGTTAGTAGTTTTGTCACGGAAATCCTCTCTCTCGTTGAATGTTACCGGTTCACCCCCCTCTCAAAGTGTACTCACAAGGGTTGAATTTGTCAATAGGGGGAGAGAGAGAAAGGGGCAGTGTGGAGGGGCTTTCGCGACTTTCACGGCTTTCACGACTTTCGCGTTTGATTTCGCGTTTTTCGCGCCCTTCGCGATTCGTTTTTGGGCATTGCGCCGGGGCTGGTATCCAGCTTATATTTGGGGGACCTATAGGGCTATCGCAGCGCACACGATATAGATGAGGATGCCATGGTCACCTGGGAGAACACGTTCAAGGAGATCGAGGACGCGAGGCCGGACGTGGCCGTGCTGCCCGTCGGGGCGCTGGAGCAGCACAGCCTGCACATGCCGTTGGGCACGGACTTCATCCTGGCGCAGGAGTCGGCCAGGCGCATCGCACAGCGGCTGCCGAACGCCTACCTGCTGCCGGCCCTGCCGTTCAGCAACTCGCAGGAGCACCAGGACTTCGCCGGGACGGTCTGGATCAGGCCGGCCACGCTCGCGGCGGTGCTGGAGGACATCTGCCTGGCCCTGCGACACCACGGGATCAAAAAGGTGGTGGTGGTGAACGGGCACGGGGGGAACTGGATTTTGAAGCCGGCCGTGCGGGAGATCAACCTGAACCACCGGGACATGAAGGTCATCTTCGCGTCCGCCGGGGCATTGGCCAGCGGGACGGGGCAGCAGGAGGAGCTGCACGCGGGGGAGTCGGAGTGCTCGCGGCTGCTGGCCGTGGCCCCCCATCTGGTGAGGGAGGAGCGGGTCGATTTCATTCCGAAGGAGGGGCGGGAGTTCCTGGACTACGTGGGGGTGCGGAAGGTATCTCCCACAGGGGTCTGGGGGAGGGCCACACGGGCCACGCGGGAGAAGGGGGAGAAGGCCCTGGAGGAGGGCGTGGCGCGGATGGTGGCGTATATCACGGAGACGTTCAGAAGGCTGGAGGAGATGGAGAGGTAGACCCCTCCCCCTTCCCCTCCCCTGAAGGGGAGGGGAGAGTACAACCTGCTCCCCCTTTCCTTCAGGAAAGGGGGCTGGGGGGATAGGTCTTCTTTCTAAACTCCTCCCTCATGCCCGCCATGAGGGCCTCGCGGCGGTCGTAGAGGCGCTTGAGGGGGCGGCTCCCCCGGCGGGTCAGGGCGTAGGTCGTGAGGATGGGCAGGGCGATGGTGGAGTCGCAGTAGCAGACGACGGTGTCGGGCAGGGACGCGGGGTCCACCTTGCCCCAGCTCACGGCCTCGCCGGGGGTGGCCCCGGACAGGCCGCCCGTGTCGGGCCGGGCGTCGGTGATCTGGATGAAGTAGTCGTGGCCGGCCTCCGGGATGCCCAGGACCTCCTGGAGGTGGGGCTCGGTCTGGAGGAGGAAGTTCTTGGGGGACCCGCCGCCCACGATGAACACGGCGCTCTTGCCGCCGGATCGCTTGGCCCCGAGGACGATGGCGGCGGTCTCGTTGACGTCGATGGAGGGGTCGAGCTGGAGGCAGTTGCCCTCGATGGCCTTGGCCGCGATGTTCATGCCGATGGAGGAGTCGCCGGGGCTGGAGGTGTAGACGGGGACGCCGCACCGATAGGTGGCGGCTAAGAAGCTCTGATTGGACAGGCCGAGGGACCGCTCCCGCTCGGCCACGTAGCGGCCGGCGAGGTGGTGGAACTCGGCGGTGCCCATGGTCTTCTGGAACTCCGGGGCGGAGATGACCTCCCGGAAGAAGGCGTCGGTGGACAGCAGGACGCGGTAGTCGAACAGGATGTCGTAGATGCGGACGACCCCCTCCCGGCGCAACAGCGTGTCGTCTATGAAGGGGCTGCCCCGGTGCATGGACAGGCCGATGGCGAAGTGGGTGTCGTGGTAGAGGTTCGCGCCGGTGCTGACGACCCAGTCGACCAGGCCCGCCTCGACGAGCGGGATCAGGCAGCTCATGCCGAGGCCGGCGGGGGTGAGGGCGCCGGTCAGGCTGAGGCCCACGGTGACGTTTTCGTCGAGCATCTTGCGGGCGAAGAGGTGGCAGGCCTCCCGGAGGCGTCCGGCGTTGTAGGCCAGGAAGGCGTCGTCCACCAGGTCGGCCACGGTCTGCGCGGGCCGAAGGGGGTGGGGCTGTATGGCCTCTCCCCGCAGCAGGGGGTTGGCTTCGCGAGGGGTGTCGTGCGCGTTCATGAGGCTTCCTTCGGCAATGCGAATCTGGAACTCAGGAACTCAGGAAAGCCGATCCATTTTCCTGATTTCCTGATTTCCAGAGATGTCCTTGAAAGAGAGGTGGGCTTTCCAGAAATAGACCAGGCCGATGGCCGTCACCGGGATGTAGCCGGAGGCGTGGAGGACCACGGAGAACCCCAGCGCCACGCCCTGGGAGATCCCGAACAGGGCCAGGGCCAGGATGCAGAACCCCTGAAAGACCCCCACGAAGCCGGGCGAAGAGGGGAGGACCACGCCGAGGGCCAGGATGGCCTCGACGGTGAACGCCGCGTACCACGGCAGGTCGAGATTGAACGCCTCCAGGATGCACTGGAGGGAGGCGATGTTCACCATCCAGAGCACGAGGGAGAGGCCAGAGGTCGAAAACAGGTGTCTTCCCTGAGAGAGCACATCCAGTCCCGAGGCGAACAGTTTCAGTTGCTTGATGAGCTTCTCAGAGATCCGACCCGGCAGTGGGCGGAGGAGATATCTCGCCATCTGAACGGCTGTCTCCGTCCGCACGTGGAGCAGATAGAGAAAGGCGATGCTGAGGCCGTAGAGCCCCAGGGCGCTTATCCCCGCTCGCCTGACCCAGTCGGGGAACGACGCGAAGGCCAGGGGGGCGACTAAGAAGAGGAGCAGGGTCAGGCCGTCGAACAGCCGCTCGACGACGATGGTGGCGAAGGCCGCGCTGCGGCTGATGGCGGCCTGCCGGCCGATGGCGTCGGCCCGGATGAACTCCCCGAGGCGGGCGGGCAGGACGTTGTTGGCCATGAAGCCGATCATGGTCGCTGAAAAAAGGGGGCGCATTCCGATCGGCTTGACCGGCTGCAGCAGGATCTTCCAGCGCAGGGCCCTGATCCAGAATCCGACGACAAGGAATACGATGGAAGGGAGGACGTAGAGGTATTGGGCCTGGCTCAGCGCGGACTTCATCTCGCCCAGATCGACCTTGCGGAACGATAGATAGAGGAAGAGGACACTCACGAGCAGGCCGATCCAGGTTTTCCAGCGCATAGGAATAAGGAGCCAGGAGTCAGGAGTCAGGAGTCAGAATGGCCTTCCAATATAACCTCAAATATCGTTCAAAACAACCCCAATTTGCTCCTTCCCGATGGCTCTCAAGTTTCCCCACGCCCTGAAGGTCCTCGGCTCGGCGCTCGTGGATTTCGTCTTTCCTCCCTTCTGCTCTCTCTGTCGAGAGGCCCTGAGGGATGGGGAGCGGATCGTCTGCGAGGCGTGCTGGTCGAAGGTGGGGGCCCTCTCCGGCCCCCGGTGCCCCCGGTGCGGCGCGCCGTCCACGGATGGCGAAGGGTGTCGGAACTGTGCAGGCAAGGTCTTTCGGTTCGGCGGGGCGTGCGTGCTGGCCCCGTTCGACGAGGGGGCGCAGGCGCTGATCCATCTCCTGAAATACCGGGAGAAGGCCAGTGTGGGGGTCCGATTCGGGCGGATGCTGGGCGAGGCGGTGAAGGCGGACCCCCGGATGGCCGGGGTGGAACTCGTCCTGCCCATCCCGCTGCACCGGAGTCGCGCGCGGGAGAGGGGCTACAACCAGAGCGCCCTGATCGCCAGGGGGGTCGGAGAGGCGCTGGGCAGGCCGGTGGAGGAGCGGGCGCTGGCCCGGACGCGGGCGACGCGGACGCAGACCGAGCTGTCGGCGGAGGAGCGGGTCCGCAACGTCTCCGGGGCCTTCGTTGTCCGGCGGCCGGGGCGGGTGGCCGGGCTTCGCCTCCTGCTGGTGGACGATGTGTTCACCACGGGGGCCACCTTCGACGCGTGCGCCGGGGCGCTTTTAGACGCCGGGGCGGCCGAGGTGTTCGTGGCGGCCGTGGCGAGTCCGTTTAGAACGTGATATGAACCCCGAAAAACGTCTCATCCGGATCGTCACCCTCTGCGCGGTGGCCGTGGTCCTGCTCCATCTCCTCTTCGCCCTCTGGCGGACGCCGGCGGGGTGGGGTGTCCACGCCCTGGCGTTCTTCCCGGCCTGGGCCTCGGTCGGGGCCACGGCGCTGGCCCTGGTCCTCCTGCTGCCGGCGGTGTCGGGAATCTGGAACTCAGGAACTCAGGAAAAGCCCTCTTCTTTCCTTCCTGATTTCCTGAGTTCCAAATTTCCAAATCTGCGCTACGCCCTGATCGGACTCCTGTCCGTCATCCCTCTCTATCTCCTCCGCGTGCGCGTCCAGACGCTGGGGGACGGCCCGCTCTGGGTGCGGGAGCTGACCGGGCCGGTGGGCCGGCTCGCCAGCGAGCCGCTGACGATCTATCTGGTCCGCCTCCTCTACGGGTTGACGCAGGGGGCCGGGTGGGAGGACGCCCTGCGGGTCTACCGGGCGCTGAGCTGGGCCTGCGGCGCGCTCTATGTCTTCTTGGCGCTGCTCACGGCGGACGCGGTCGGGCGGGATCGACGGGAGCGGGCGGTCCTGCGGCTGTCCCTGCTGACGGTCGGGACGGTCGAGATGTTCTGCGGCTACGCGGAGCACTATGCGCCCCTGACCGTGGGGGTTCTGGCCTTTCTGTATGCCGCGTGGCGCTATCTGGACGGCCGGGGCTCGCTGATGGGGCCGGCCCTGGTCTGGGGAGGGACCTTTGCGCTGCACTTCTCCGCCGCCGTGCTCTTCCCCTCTCTAATCTTTCTGTATTTCATCGAATGGCGGCGCAGCCCCGCCAGGGCCGGGTTCTGGTTGAAGATGGCGGCCCCGCCCGCGCTGGTCCTCTTCGTCCTCCTGCTCATCGGGTGGCGGCTGGACCTCGATCCGCGGAGTTTCGGGACGGCGCCTCACGTCGTTCCCCTCTGGGGGACCGACCCTTTCCTCCGTCCCCACGCGCTGCTGTCGGGGGTCCATCTTGCGGATGTGATCAACGAGCACCTGCTCGTCGCGCCGATGGGGCTTCTCCTGGTCGGGGCGACGCTGCTGACCGTGAGGGACCGGGTCGCCCGGAACCCCCATCTCCTGCTGCTCGGCTCGGCGGCGTTTTTTCACGTCGCGCTGACGGTCCTGTTCAACCCGGAGATCGGGGCCTTCCGGGACTGGGACGCCCTGAGCCCCGTGGCGGTCCCGGTCGCCCTGCTGGGGGGGTATCTGTTGACGCGGTGTACGGAGCCGAAGACGCAGCGCCGTCTGGCGTGGGTCACGGGCGTGGTGGCGCTTTTTCACCTGGTCCCGTGGCTCTGGGTCAACGCGGACGCGGAGCGGGCGCTGGCCCGCTTTTCGGCCACGCTGAAGGGGGGGGCGCGGCTGTCGGCCCACGCCAGGGGGACGGGCTGGGACGAGCTGCGCGGCATCTGCGAACGGATGGGGCGGAAGGGGGAGGCGCTGGGGGCGGCGAAGGCGTCGTTCGAGGCCAGCCCCCGGCATCCCCGCTATCTCTCCAATGTCGTGCGGCTGACGGATGAGACGGGGGGCCGGGAGGCGCTGGAGCCCCTCCTGAAGGAGATCGCGGCCCGCGATCCGGGCTTCGCCCAGACCCGGGTGCATCTGGCGACGCTCTACCACGAACAGGGGCGCTTCGCCGAGGGCGAACAGGAGTACCGCGCGGCCCTGTCCGTTGATCCCGGAGACGCCTCCGTTCACACGGGCCTGGGCCTGCTCCTCTACGCCGCCGGGAGGATGGAGGAGGGGGCCGCGGCGTTCGAGGAGGCGGCGAGGCTGGATGCCGGGGACCCCGTGCCTTTTTCCAAGCTGGGCATTTTCCACATGAACCGGGGACAGATCGACCGGGGTATCGAGGCGTTTCGCCGGGCCGTGGCGCTCAGGCCCGACTATGCGGAGGCTAAGGCCAATCTGGGGGTCGCGCTGTATCAGAAGGGTCGCCTCGACGAGAGCGAGGCGGAGTTGAGGGGGGTCCTCCGGGCAGATCCGAACAACGGGCCGGCCAAAAATACCCTGGCGATGATCCACAAGGACCGGGGGCGTCTCGACGAGGCGGTCCGCCTGCTCATAGAGGTTTTGGGGTCGGACCCTCAGAACCGGGGCGCGCTGACCAATCTGGTGTCGGTCTATTTCCTGAAGGGGGACCTGGGGCGCGCGGTTCAGGGGTGTGAACGGCTGCTAAAGGCCGACCCGAAGGATGAGTGGGCGCTCTACAACCTCTGCGCGCTGTATGTCCGGATGGGGAGGGTGGAGGAGGCGGAGCGATGCGCCCGGCGCTATGTGGAGGCGTTCCCGGACGCGCCGCAGGCGCGGGCGTTCAGGGAGATGATGGGGGTCGGGGGCCGGGGGGCGAAAAGGTAGGGGCGCGGTCACCGCGCCCCTACGACATCCGTTGCCTGGCCAGGACGGCCGCGCCGAGGACGCCCGCGTCGTCGGCGAGCTGCGCGGGGACGATCTGAACGTGGTCCCCGGCTAAGGGGAGGACGCGCCTCTCCACGGTCTTGCGGACGACGGGCAGGATGTGATCCCCGAACGCCATCGCCCCTCCGCCCAGCACGATCATCTCCGGGTTGAGGACGTGGATGATGTTGAGGATGCTGACGCCGATGGCCTTTGCCGCGCGCCGGATGACCTTGAGGGCGACCCGGTCGCCCTCCTCCAGGGCCTTTGCGATGTCGCCGCTCTTCAGGTCGGAGGGGTCGATGGCCCGTCTCTTTCCGAGTTTCGACTTTTTCCCCTTCCGGATGGCGGCGGCGATGTCTCGCGCGATGGCCGTGCGGCTGGCGATGGCCTCCAGGCAGCCCCGGTTGCCGCACCCGCACTTGGGGCCGCCGATCTGGACGATCATGTGGCCAATCTCGCCGGCGGTCTTGTTGAACCCCCGGTGGAGCTGGCCGTTGAGGATGACGCCCCCGCCGATGCCCGTGCCGACGAAGATGCCGACGAGGTCGCGGATGCCCTTCCCGGCGCCGAGGACGTGTTCGCCGAGGGTCCCGACGTTCACGTCGTTCTCCAGGAAGACGGGCTTCCGGAGGGTCTTCTCCAGCGCGGCCTTGACCGGCACGTTCTTCCACCCGCTGAGGTTCGGGGCGAAGATGACGACGCCTTTCTCCGGGTCGAGGGGCCCCGGCGCCCCGACGCCGACGGCGCGCACGTCCGACCATTCGCGGTCGGCCCGCGCCACGGCCTCGCGGGCGCAGTCGGCCAGGCGGTTCAGGACGGCCCGGGATCCCTCCTCCGAGTCCGTTGACCGCTTGGCCCTGCCGAGGATCTTCCCCTGCGCGTCCACCGCGGCGGCGAGGATCTTGGTGCCGCCCAGGTCGATGCCCACGACAAGGTCGGAGTTCTTAGCCACGGAAAAGTCCCCTGTAAGAGAAGGTGAGACGGCGGACGTGATAGCCCCCTTACCCTCCCCCGTCGCTAAGGGCTACGCCGTTTGTCACCCCCTCCCTCTCCCCACTTGTGGGGGAGAGGGAGGGGGTCAGGGGGTAGGTGAGGGGGCGTCTGTCTCACCACGCCTCCGTCAGTCGCCGCATCTCCTGGACGAGGTCGTGGATGCGCTTGAGGTCTCTCCGGCGGCCCTTCTCCGGCTTCACCTTGAGCTGGCGGATGGAGGTTAGCATCGCCTGGATGCCCTCCTCCCGGTCTCCCCCATTTTCCTGCATCACTTCCTGAAGCTGCGCGATCTCCCCCTCGACCTTCGTGGCGTAGTTCTCGACGATCTCCCTGAACAGCGACCGGAGCCGGTTGAGTTCGATGCCCATCGACTTTCTGGGGTCCCGGCCGTTTCGCCCCGCCGCAACGCGTCGAACGCGCAGGGCAGGCCCTGAGGATGCTGCCGATGCCCGCCGGACAGATGAGTTCATGCGGCGCTCCTTTCTAATATGGGTTCCACGCGGGCCTGAAGGTCTTTCGCGATGGCTCGAATGGACCGGTTGCCGTTGAGGATGTCGAATCCATAAGCCTTCTGCATCCGCTCGAACTCGGCCTGGATAAGCCCCTGATACTTCAGGAAGCTCTGGAACATGTCCCGCGACAGCCCCAGGTCCATGCCGGACTCCCAGTAGTCCAGCGTGGCGTGCTTCTGGAAGTTGCGCTCCACGAGCTGGCGCGGGCTGACCCGGAGGTAGAAGACGATGTCGGGCACGATGGCGATACCGTAGAGGGACTCCAGCCAGGCCCGGTCCCCCTCCCGCGCCACGTCGCGGGCGATGAGGGTGTAGATGTAGCGGTCGGCCAGCACCACGAACCCGGCCTTGAGCGCCGGCACGATCCGGTTCTCGAGTTGGTCCGCAAAGTCCGTGGCGTAGAACAGGCTCAGCGTCCTCTGGCTCAATACGTTGCCCCCCTTGGCCCGGCTCAACTCCCTGCTCACCAGCGTGGAGCGGTTCAGGCCCACGTTGACCGTGGCATACCCCTTGCGCTCCAGCCAGGCCGTCAGCAACTCCGCCTGCGTGGACCGACCGGAGCCGTCGGCCCCCTCCAAAACGATCAGTTTGCCGCTCAGGTCCTTAGATGCCACGCCGGGCAGGCCCCTCCCGTAAAACCGCTTCATCCCTACCTCCTGGTGCGCCAGCGAAAACCGGGCAGGTCGATCCGCTCGGTGACGATGGCCCGAACCTGCTCCTGCTGTACCTCGCTGGCCTGCGCCGCGTCCACGGCCACGAAACCGAACTCCCGGACCATCTTGAGATACACGTCGTTGATCCGTTTCTGAAACAGGCGGAAGCTCTCGTAGGGGTCCTGCGACAGACCCAGGTCCATCCCCGCCTCGAAGTACTTCAGGGACGGACGGCCCCCCAGGATGCGTCCCAGGGCCGTGTCTAAGGGGACCTTGAAAAAAAAGGTGATGTCCGGCTCCACCGCGAAGCTGTAGAGGTTGTGTACCCACTCCCTGTCGCACCCCCGCACGATGTCCCGCGCAAACGCCGTGAAGACGTAGCGGTCGGCCAGAACGATGTAACCCGCCTGAAGCAGGGGGAGGACCTGGTGTTCGTAGCGGTCGGCGAAGTCTGTGCAGTGGATGAGGGAGAAGGTGGTGGGGGTGAGGAGTTGCCGCTTTTTACCGCGTTTGGTGGCGTTCTTCACGACGACGGAGGAGTTCCATTCCGTGAAGAAGACCTTCAGGTCCTGGAGTTCCAGCCAGCGTTTGACTAAGTAGATCTGCGTGGATTTGCCCGACCCGTCCAGCCCCTCCACCGCGATGAGTCTGCCGGGATAGGCGTGACCTTTGCGCTGTCCAGCCATGACCTTTTCTCACGGTCCACGAACGATCTGCAAAATCGTCTCATCCAGGGTTCTCAGGGGCATTATTTAATACATTCTCATGCGATTTGTCAACCCCAAAAGAACGCCATCCGGGCCGATCCGTCGCTTTTCCATACCGTGTGTACGACCCAAAGGGATACCACACCTAATAGAGGCCAGGCTGAGGCGCGAGATGGGATTTGGGGCGCGCGTCACACCGTGGACGCGGCGATCTGCTTGGCGAACTCCGTCCGGGATTTTTTGGCCTCCTGCCGGGACCTGGAGAGGTACTGGTTGTTCTCCCGGAGGCGGGAGACCAGGATCTGAAGGAGGTTGTGGTAAATCTTCATGCCCATGTCGGCATCCTCCTTCAGGAGTTTGGTAAAGTGTCCCCTGTTGATGATCAGGACGTTCACGGAGGTGACGGCCGTGATCGTGGCGCACCGGGGCATGTTCGTGACGAGCCCCATCTCGCCCACCGTCCCGGCAGGCCCGATGTGGGTCAGTTCCACGCCGTCGGAGGTGGTGACGGAGAGGGCCCCGGTGACGAGGATGAACATCTCGTTGCTGGGCTCCCCGGCCTTGCAGAGGACCTGGCCGGCCTTGTAGGTCCTGCTCTTGCATCCCTTGAGGAATTGCTGGACCTGATACGGGGAGAGATCGCTGAAGACGGGGATCTTTTCGATCACGCGGGTGAAGTCCATGTGCCCTCCTGATAGGACTTAATTTAACGGCTCCTCTTTCCGAACTGCTCCGCGAACAGGAAGAAGTCGGGGAAACCGATCTGGTTGTCCCGGTTCAGGTCGAAACGGGAATCGTAGCCGGGCTGGTCCGCCGAGGCCCCGAAGGCCGCGGCGAACTGGAAGAAGTCGGGGAGGCCCACGAAGCCGTCTCCGTCGAAGTCAGCGGCGGCCACAGCGCCCGGATCGGGGCCGGCATAGATGGGGCGATTCCGGAAGGCGATGTCCCGGGGGCCCTGCGAAAGCCGGACGGTGCGGATGATGCGCCCGGTGGCCGCGTCGATGGCGAGCAGGTCGTCGGAGTCCTGGTTGGCCACGTAGACCCACGCCCCGTCCGCGCCGACGGCGATGCCCCGCGTGTTCTGGCCGGGCACGG
>Ga0156186_1198_pt1 | contig 11258 bp, 10 predicted proteins | sample RifCSPlowO2_12_FD_107839 | JGI IMG/M metagenome (GOLD analysis project Ga0156186, IMG submission 107839) | Candidatus Handelsmanbacteria bacterium RIFCSPLOWO2_12_FULL_64_10
TTGCAGATCGGTTCAACATCTTGATGCTGGCCATCGGGTTTCGAGGGCGCGCCATTCCTCTGGCGTGGGATATTCTATCGCACAAAGGGGCCTGCTGTTTTAAAGAGCAGAAAAAGTTGTTGGACCGTATTGCCTCCCTATTGCCTGCAAATGTCCTGATTGCCTTGATGGCAGACAGTGAATTCCGCAATGTCGAGTTGTTTTCGTATGCCCGCGCCAGAAACTGGGATTATGCCCTGGGTCATAAAGGCGACACCCTTATCTTCCGGGATGACCTGAAAACCTGGCAGCGATTGGACGAACTGCCCGTCCGGTCAGGAAAGCCGATCTTTTTAGAAGGGGTACTTCTGACCCAACAACACGGCTTTGGACCCACCAACCTGATTGCCTTTTGGGACGACGATGATGACTGCGCCCGATATCGCTTTACCAATCGTCCTCCCAACGGCTTTACGCTGCGATGGACGCGCCAAAGAAGCTGGATCGAAGGGTTGTTTCGGGACTACAAATCAGGAGGATTCCAACTGGACAAGACCCGATTGGAACATCCTGATCGGCTCAATCATCTCTTGTTGGTGATGGCCATTGCTACGTTATGGTTTGTGGCGATGGGGCGACGGCTGGTTAAAATAGGTCTACGGTATGAGATCGATAACGCCCCTAAACGATCTCGAACGTATTTCCAAATCGGGTGGAGTTGGCTCAAAAAACAGACCAAACTCTATCGCCCTTTACCATTCTTTATCTACGTCTACTCCTAACATTTCAACAGGTGAACCCCTGTGAGAAGCGCCTTCATAGCATGTTTGATCAAGCAGGACTTTTGCTTCTCTTACTCTTAACCTGGCCAGTTGTCGAAGCGATTCATAAGATAAAAATTTCATGTTCTGTATTCGATGATTACGCGATCCGCTTCCGAGGCCCCCGACGAGGAGCGATGTTCGCAGTTGCGTCTGTCCATCCTCAAGACAGACCTGAGCGCGGAACTTCTTGAATCCTTCGCCGAGCTACCCGATGTGGCCCTGGCCGTCCGAAGCTCTGCATCCGTGGAAGATAGCGCTCGCGGAAGCTACAGTGGTCTGTTCAGGACCTGTCTGGGAGTCAGGAGAGGAAGGAGTCTCACGGAGGCCGTCAAGGAGGTCTGGGCCTTGGTCTTCACGCCGCAGGCTCTGACCTACCATCGGAAGGTGTCTCAGGCCAGGGATTATCCTCTGATGGCTATTCTGATCATGCCCTTGCTCAACGCGGAGGCAGCAGGCGTGGCCTTTTCGGCCAACCCGGTGGACGGGAACCCCTTTCAGATCGTCGTGACCGCCTGCCTCGGTCTGGGGACCACCGTGGTGGATGGCGCGGGAGGCTGCGACCGGTACGTGCTCGATCTGGACAGCCTCGATATCCTTGAAACGCACCCGGGCAGTCAAAAAGCAGGCGATTTTGCAGGGCCGGATGGGAATGTCGAGCGCAGACCGATACCTCTGGAACAGGCGCATAGCCCTATCCTCTCAGAGATGCAGTTGCGACAGCTTGGTGAGGTCGTGCGGTCCATCGACGACCTCCTGGAGCGGCGCGTGGACGTGGAATTCACCTTCCACACGGGAGGGCTGTCCATCTTACAGGCCAGGGAGATCGTCGGGCTGCCCCCGTTTTTTCCGGACAATCCCGCAGAGAAAGACAAGTTGGTAGGCTGCGGTCACCAGACGTGGGGAGATCCACTCCCACCCTTTTTGAGGACTGTCGCCCTGGCGCATCCGCAAGTTCCATCGCCACCGTGGCCGTTAGAAGTGGATGAGGTGTTCTTCCACCTTGGAAGAGTGTTCGGCCGGTCAGTGCCAAGCTACGGTGAGGGGGTGGTAGAAGGACTTCCGGAGGTGTCATGGACGTGGAATTACCGCGCCTTTTTACAGCGGATGGAGGCCCTCGACGACCCGGAGAGGTATGCTGAGGACTGGTGGCCCTGGACGCGCCATGCCTATCAGCACATCATCCCGGACCTGCGACAACGCAGTGAAAAGGCGCTTTCCCTGTCCGAAAGAGAGCTTGACGCCCTGGACACCCTGAAGTTAGGTCGGCTGCTCCGTGAGACTATTGCCGGGCTGGTATACGAAGACGGGAATTGGTTGTGTCACGAATCGAACCTCTGCCGGGAGCTGGGCAAGCCGGCGGTTGTCTGCATGGGCGACAAGATCGACCTGATTCAGCCGGGTGAAAGGCTGCGAATTGACGGGAGCAAGGGGACTGTTCATCGGCTGGGGATTTAGGAATATGATGATGTCTCACATCCCGCGTTTGAACGGCATTCAGACGTTCTTCGTCATCTGGTCCGGCCAGCTCATCTCGACGCTCGGCTCCCAGATGACGCGGTTTGGCCTGCTGGTCTGGGCCTATCAGCAGGCGGGAGCGGCCACGGCCCTGGCCCTGTTGAGCTTCTTCTCGGTCAGCGCCTACGTCGTCGTCGGTCCCTTCGCCGGGGTCCTGGCCGACCGCCTGGATCGGCGGCGGGTCATGCTCTACGCGGACGTGGGCGGAACCCTGATCACCGCCGCTCTGCTGGCTCTGTATGCCACCGGGCGTCTCGCCCTCTGGAACGTCTACCTGGCCCAGACCCTCAAGGGCGCGTGCGAGGCCCTTCGGGGACCGGCTTACACCGCCTCCGTCACGTTGCTGATGCCCAGGGAGCACTACGCGCGCACCGCCGGGTTGCGTTCCCTGTCGGGGTCCACCGCGCAGGTCCTGGCCCCGTTCCTGGCGGGCCTCCTGCTCCCCTTCGTCGGCCTCGGAGGCGTCCTGCTCGTGGACGCGGGGACCTTTCTCATCGCCGGGATCGCGCTGCTCGTGGTCCGCATCCCGCGTCCCGCTCCGGCGCACGGCGGCCTCTCCGCAAGAGCCGGGGCGTGGGAGGACATCCGGTCTGCCTGCGGCTATATCTTCCGGCGTCCCGGCCTGCTGGGCCTGCTCCTGATCTTTGCGGGGATGAACCTGCTGGCGGCCCTGACCTATTTCGGCGTTCTGTCTGCGATGATCCTGGCGCGGAGCGGGCGCAACGCCATGGCCCTGGCGGGCGTCCAGTCCGCGCTCGGCGCCGGGGCGCTTGCCGGCAGCCTCCTGGTGAGCGCCTGGGGAGGGCCGAAGCGGCAGATCCACGGCGTCCTGGCCGCCGGAGGCATCTCTTTTCTGCTGGGGGACTTCCTGTTCGCCGCCGGGAGGACCGTGCCCGTCTGGGTCGTCGCGGCCTTCGTCAGCGCCTTCTTCATCCCCTTCATCACGAGCGCGAACACTGCGATCTGGCAGACCAAGGTGATCCCTGCCGTCCAGGGCCGCGTCTTCTCCGTGCAGGGCATGCTCCAGAACGCCACGGCGGTCGTCGGCTATCTCGCAGCGGGGCCGCTGGCGGACCTCCTGTTTGAGCCGGCCATGTCGGCAGGGGGCAGCCTGGCCGGGACGTTCGGCTGGCTGGTGGGGACGGGACCCGGCGCGGGCATGGCGCTGATGTTTGTCGGCACCAGCATCCTCGGCGGGACGGGATGCCTGAGCGGCTATCTGTTTCGCGCCGTGCGCCGGGTGGAGGAGGATCTGCCGGATCACGATGCGGGACCGAAGGAGAACACCCCATGATGGATTTCAAACACCAGGTCGAAGCCGCGTTCGCCCACGTGTCTCTCCCGCCCGGCGTCTCCATCCGGGCCTGGTCGGAGGCCGACTTCGCGGGGATTCAGCGCCTCTCCGCCGCCGAGGGGTGGCCCACGCCCAACGAGAGGCCGGAGGAATCGCTGACCTCCTGGCGCAACGCCTGGCCGACGCTCGTGGCGACGGACGGGGAGGCGGTCATCGGGTTCGTGCGGGCGCTGACGGACGGGGAGATCACGATGTACATCGCGGAACTCCTGGTCGTTCCTGAACGACGCGGGCAGGGGCTGGGCCGGGCGCTCCTGGATGTGTGTCACCACCTCTACCCACACACCCGCCTTGATTTGCTCTCGACCGTATCCAGCGACGGATTCTACGAGGGTTTCGGGTTTCGCCGGTTTCAGGGGTTTCGGAAGAGTTATCAGTGACCCCTCCTCCGTAGGGAGGGGAGAGAAGAATAACAGTCATGGTCTTCGGTCTGTCGAATGATACCATTGCCGCACTGGTGGGACTGGAACGTGCCAACGGTCTGACCGTGGAACAGCCGGCGCTCCCCTTCGGCGGCTTCACAGGGGACAAGGCGCTCGTCCGCCTGACGGCTCCCGATGGCACAGTGTGCAAGGTGATCCTAAAACGCACCAGCCTGTCGTGGGCAAACAAGGAGGTCAACGCCTACCGTGCGCTAAAGGCCGCTGGCGCGCCGGTCGTCGCGTGCTACGGTATGCACGTCCTGGATGACGACCGCGCGGTCGTGGCGGTCGAATATCTTCCGGTGGCGTCGGCCTGGCCCATTTTGCCCGATACGCATCTGCGCTGGTCCGAGGCCCTGGCTCTTCTGGCGAAATGCCGGATACCCGCATCCGTCACTCTGCCGGAGATTCATTACACCCCGGAGCGCGACGCGATCCTGTCCGGCATCGAGGAGGCGCTGGCATTTTCCGACCCCGAACTTCAGGTGGCGTTGTCGCCCCTCGACACTATCAGATTCCGGGATCGTGTCCGGGCGGTCCTGAAGGGCTTCCTGGCCGCTGTCGATGCCCTGCCGCGCGGCCTCACGCACGGCGAGGCCTACAGCATGCACGTCGGACGCCGGACGCCGGACGGCCCTGTCCTCCTGTTCGATGTGACGAGCGCGGCCATCCGCCCGCGCTTCTTCGATGTGGAGGCATTGATCGTGGATCACGGAGAGCCTTACGAGATCGGCGACGTGACGCCGGTGCTCCGGAGATTTCGGGAGGTCTACGAGTCCAACTTGTCCTGGGATGTGTTCCGGTGTGAGGTCGCCATGATCGAGGGGTTGATCGCGCTACGGGGGATCGGCCAGCAAGCACAACTCATGCGCAGGGGAATTGAAGAGGCGTGGCAGAACGAACGGGAGGCGCATCTTGGACACGTCAAATGGATACGGCTCTCCATCCTGAAGGCAGATGAGGCGCTGGCAGAGTGGGAAAGGAGTGTTGCAGGCGGGCCGCTTGTCTAAAGATATGAATATTGTGTTTGCGCTCGATCTCGGTTATATTCATGCATTGGTTGACCTGTCCAATGGGACAGGTTGAGACCTGTCCTTTTGGACGGGCGGGAAATCCGGCTTTTGTACGGTGCGGAGGGGCTTTGAAGCAGGTATATTCAGGCGTGGGAAGGGTGGGGATTGGGTTGGCCATATGTGAACCCTTTCTGCAAAGGAGTGTCTCCCATGGCAGACAATAGATTCGAGGTCGCGCGCGCCGCCGCGGTTCCTGAGGTGGACGAGGTGGTTGGCGCCGGCCCTGCGCCCGCCCCCTCCGGGTGGAGCGACGTCATTTACCACCGGCTCTGCCCGGCCGCCGAGGTGGTGGAGGGGGAGCCGCGCGCCTTCACGGTGAACGGGACGCATCTCGCGGTGTTCCGGCACAACGGCGCGTTCCACGCCGTGGACAACCGCTGCCCGCACATGGGCTACCCCTTCTCCAAGGGGACGGTGAAGGACGGCATCCTGATCTGCCACTGGCACCACTGGCAGTTCGACCTGAAGACGGGCGGCTGCTTCGTGGGGGGCGGGGACGACGTGCGCACCTTCCCCGTGGAGGTGCGGGACGGGGACCTGTTTGTGGGTCTGTCCCCCGCGGAGGCGGAGGAGGCGCGCCGGCGGATGGTCGCGCGCGGGGAGCGGGCGCTTCAGCAGGGGCTCAAGGACGCCAGCTCGTTTCTGATCGCCAAGGCCGTGACCGCGCTGAGGTCCGCCGGGGCCACGCCGAAGGACATCGTCCGGCAGGGCCTGCTCTACGGGGTGACGCGCACGAACGAGGGGTGGTCGTCGGGGGTCGCGATCCTCACCATCGGGGCCAACATGTGGGACGAGGTGGATTCCGAGGATCACAACCTCTTCCTGGTGCATGGCCTGACTCAGATCGGCCGGCGCACGGCCGGGCGGTCCAACCGCCGCCGGCAGTTCCCCCTGCCCGGAATGGAGACGCACGACGTGGACACGCTCAAGCGGTGGTTCCGGCGGTTTGTGGACCAGCGGGACGTGACCGGGGCCGAGCGCATCCTGATGACCCTCTCCGACCGGGGGTATCCCAAGTCCGTGATCGCGGACTTTATCTTCACGACGGCCACGGACTCCTACTTCAAGGGGGATGGCCACGCGCTCGACTTCGGGAACAAGACGCTGGAGGCGCTCGATTTCATCGACTGGGAGGGGGCGGTGGAGGTCCTCCGGCCCATCGTGATCGACCTGATCGTCCGGGACCGGCACGAGGAGACGGCCCTCTGGGCGGAGAGCGTCCCGATGCTGGAGGATGTGTTCGCCCGGCTGGATGAGGTCTGGGCGGACAATCAGAACCGGAGGGCGGGCTTAGACATCTCCGCCTTCGCGCAGACGCTGCTGGGGGAGGACCTGCGGGGGGTGGTGTCCGCGGTCGAGGCGAGGCTCCGGGAGGGGGTGTCGTGCACGGACATCTGCCGGGCCATGACCTACGCCGGGGCGATCCGGACCGCGCGTTTCCACCTCAAGAACGAGGGGGACTGGCACGCGGTGGCCAATCTCTACTCCTACGCCCACGCCCTCTACCGGGCGTTCCACATCGCGCCGAGCCGGGACCTCTTGCGGGGCATCTTCCACGGGGCGGTCTACACCAATCTGATCCGGTGGCTGAACATGCCCGCCGCGCGCGTGCCGAGGCCCGGAGAGGGGACGGGGGAGCGTTACAAGGGGCCGGGGCAGATGCTGGATCGTCTGCAGGAGTTCGCGGACTTCCAGAAGGTCTACGAGGCCGAGCTGCTGGTCAACCAGTACCTCGCCGAGGGGCACGACATCTCCTGGCTGCGCCGGACGCTGACGCACATCCTGCTGCGGGAGGACGCGGAGCTGCACATGTTCCAGGCGCTGGAGGCCGCGTACCGGCACTACGACCTGTCGAACGACGAGGAGGAGAGGCGCATCCACCTCTTAGCCGCCACGCGCTACATCACGGCGCAGAAGGTGATGAAGGGCATCCTCTGGTCCACGGAGAACGCCGAGCGGCTGCAGCGTGGGGAGCTGTTGAGCGAGAGGGAGGATGACAATTAGAAATCCCTCACCGCCCTGACAATCCCTCCCGCATTGTCACCTTTCTTGCTCGTGCAAGAAAGGTGACACCAAAGAAGCACGCTCGCTCAAGCGCCGCGAGGGGCTTGGCGCGCCGTAACCTTAATGTCCTGTGACCTATCGGGATTTGTGCCCCCGGCATGTTTGGTGATTCTACCTGGCTCCGGCGGTGGGGGTTTCGACGGCGCGCCTTTGTCATTTTGACAAATCTTCTCCCCCTTCCCCTTTGGGGAAGGGGGGCGGGGGGTTAGGTCTTTTATCTTTAGGAGGGATGCCGTGGGTGTCCGGGTCAATCGGGTCAAGCAGATTTTGAAGCAGGGGGGGACGGTCTACGGGAGCGCGGTGCGGCTGCCGGAGCCGGGCCTCGTGGAGGTCCTGGGCTACGCCGGGTTCGATTTCGTGCTGATCGACGGGGAGCACGGGTCGGTGACGACTCCGGCGCCTGAAGGCGTCGGCTTCTCAGGCAACGCATGAGTTTACGACCTCTACGTTAGCGCCTGAAGGCCCCGTCCGGGCCTAAAGATTTGCTCTTGTTCGAGGACACCCAACAGATTTTACCTGATACGGGCGTTTCGGTATCAGAACCTCGTCGAATCTGTTCTACTGTCAAAGAGCAGAGCCGCAAGGTGCGGCGAGCACCGGCGCTTGAAGCCTTGTGCTTACCGGAAAATATACGCACATTTGAGGCGAAGTCAACCCCCAAAATACGGAGACGGCGAAGGGCTATCGGGCCATCGGCTACGGGGGGGCGGAGTCCTACGTCATGCAGTTCGCGCGGCAGTACCTGAGCGCGGTCAGGGGGTCATGAAAAGTGAGAAAGCCACCCTCACGTCCCTGTGGGGGCGGCTTTCCATTGAGACGGCATCCTCGCTCCTGCGTGTGTTCACGTCTCAATATTCACCACTCACGTCTTTCCTTTTGTAGAGCTTGGCCCTGTGAATGGGGGTCCCCATCTCGTTTTCGAGGTAGACCTTGTAGGGTTGGCCGTTCACCTTGCGGTACTCGTATCCCATCACCCCCCGTTTGAGGAGGCCGGACAGGGTCTGAAGGAAGGCCTGCTGGTCCTCCGGGGACATGTCCTGCATCACCGCGAACAGGTTCCCCATCCCGCCGGAGCCGGCGTCCAGCACCCGGTCCAGGGCGTCAAAGGGGTCGTGTCTCCGCCTGCGCCCCGGTCTCTTGTCTTCTTCCGCCTCGAGGGCCGCGATCAGCCGGCGCAGGTCGTTTCCGCGTCTGGCGGGGCCTCCGCTCAGGAGGCGGTCCATCGCCGACAGGCCTTCGGACGAGAGGCGGTCGGCGATCTTTCCAAATATCCGGTAGCGGAGGTCGAGCCGGTCTGAGGCGCTCTCAGGGGGTGTTTTCCGAAGATCGGTTCCGGGCGCCCCCTCCACCTCCTGGGCCTGCTGGATGCGGGCCTCGAACGTATCCGGGATGATCATCGGGTTTCAGGGATCGGTTTGCGGATAGAGGTTGCCAGCAGCAGGGCAAGGCCCAGGACCCCCAGCGTGACTCCAAAGAAGAACCAGGGTTCCGGTCGGCGGCGCATGTCGGAGGCCATGTGGGCGCAAAGGAATCCGAGAGCGATGTGGATATTCAGCATTATCAAGATGATCCATCCCATCTTAGACCTCCGCACGGGACTCATTATTTAGAGTTTATATGTTGTATGTTTTAGTATCATCTGGTCTATATATCGGTTCATTTAGAGATCTCTTGAGAGAAAAAAGTACGAAAAAGTAATTTTTGGGATAGAGATTTTAGGGCTCATCCGACATTTTGGCGGGGATAGGGTGGTCATTCTGAGCCGTAGGCGAAGAATCTCGTTTATTCCGAATGACTTAGAGATTCTTCACTCCGCTACGCTCCGTTCAGAATGACCCGTCCCGTAAAAAAGTCGGATGAACCGATTTTAGCTGAGAGAGGGTTTTTCGTGGCCCTTCGGGCAGGCGTCGGAAAGAGGGACATTACCCCTCCGGTCGGGACCCCCCTGGCAGGGCGACCCAGGGCGTATCTTAGCCACAGCGTTCACGATTCGCTCTGGGCGAAGGCGATCTATATAGAGTCCGGGGATACGCGGGCGCTCCTGATCAGCGCGGACCTGCTCCTGCTGGAACGGGCGTTTGCGACAGGGGTCCGGGAGGCGATCTCAGGGTATCTGCGGACGCCGATGGAAGCGGTCGTCCTCTGCACGACCCACACCCATTCCGGGCCGGGCGTGGGCGACTGGTTCCCCTGGGAAGGGCGGGAGGCCTACGAGGAGGGCCTGAGACGCCAGATCGTGGAGGCCGCTCAGGAGGCCCAGGCGGCTGCGGCCCCGGCGTCGGTCTTCTATGCGTCGTCCCGGCGGGAGGGCCTGAGCCACAATCGCCGGTTTGTGACGCGGGCGGGCCCTGTCGTGACCCATCCGGGGTCGGAGGACGGGGCCTTGCACCCGGATGGGCCGGTCGACCCGGAGATTCAGGCGGTCCTTGTGACAGGCGAAGGAGACCGTCCCATTGCGGTCCTGGTGGGGTTCGCGTGCCATCCCACGGCGATGGGGTGGAAGGAGGGCGCGATCTCGGCGGACTACCCCTGCTGGATCGAACGGGAGGTCAAGGGGGGCTTTGGCGACCGCGTGGAGATGCTGTTCTTCTCAGGGGCGTTAGGGGATGTCTCAGATGGCGGCAGTCCGACGGTCCGGCTGAAAACGCTGGGGAGCGGTCTTGCCGAAAAGATCGGCCGGGAGGTAGGCCGGGAGGCGGTTCAGGCGCTGAAGGAGAGGAGGGTGGAGGTCTCCTCTGAACTCGTCACGGCGCACACGGAGGCGCGTCTGCCCACGATCGACATGGGGCCGGAGCGACGGCGATGGGCGGGGGAGGTCCTAAAGACCCCTGAGGGCCGGCCCGGCTGGCAGGTCCGGGACGCCCGGATGGTCCTGGAGATGTGGCGGTCCTGGCCGGGGGAGATCGAGACGGGGTGCCCGCTGGTGGCCGTCGGGGAGCTGGCCTTCTACGGGATTCCGGGGGAGCTCTTCTGCTGGTACGGGTTGCAGTTGAAGGCGCACTCCCGGTTTCGCCACCCCTTCGTTCTGGGTCTGGCCAACGACAGGATCGGATACATTGCGGACCGGGTCTTTCCGACCAAAGACATCTTCGACGCGCCGTTGAACTTTGAGGACCGGCGTCTGGGGGAGAGGGACGATGCAGGCGAGCGTCTGGTGCGCGCTGCGCTGAGGCTTGGAAACGGTTAAGACACAGGAGGCGGACGGTGTTGACTCAGGAGCAGATCGACTTTTTTCGCGAGAACGGCTTCATCCGGCTGGAGCAGGTCTACCCGCCGGACGAGTTGCAGCGCATGAGCGACGAGCTGGACTACGTCATTCAGACCTTCGCGACCTGGGGGGCTGCCTGGCGGGGGCCGTGGCGCAAGCACTACGTGAGGGACGAGGAGGAGGACCGGAAGGCCACCCTGGTGGCCATCCACGAGCTGCAACACTTCTCGGCGGCGTGGATGCACGCCGTGACGAAGCCCGATCTGGCGGATGCGGTCGCGACGCTGATGGAGGCGGACGCGCTGGAGCTGCACCACTGCACGCTGCACGCCAAGCCGCCCGACGTGGGCGCGCCGTTCCCGATGCACCAGGACGTGCCGTTCTACGAGCATTCGGACGGGCGCTACATCGACGCCCTAGTCCACTTAGACGACGCCGACGAGCGGAGCGGGTGCATCAAGTTTCTCAAGGGGAGCTACCGGATGGGGCCTCTGAAACACATCCTCGGCCCCGACACCGCCCCGCATCTGCCGACGGATCAGTACCGTCTTGAAGACGCGGTCTTCGTGCCCGCGAAGGCCGGGGACGCGGTGCTGTTCCACCTCTGGACCGTGCACGGCTCCGCCGTGAATCACAGCGGGCGCTGGCGGCGACTGGTGCGGCTCGGCTTCCGCGACCCGCGCAACCGGCAGGTCGCCGGACAGGGCCTGGGCCGGCCCGGCCTGATCGTCAAGGGGGTGCGCCCGAAGGTGGAGGGGATGGAGGTGAACGTCTACGGCAACTGGACACAGAAGAAGTAGGGGCGACCCACCGGGTCGC
>Ga0156186_1193_pt1 | contig 11248 bp, 8 predicted proteins | sample RifCSPlowO2_12_FD_107839 | JGI IMG/M metagenome (GOLD analysis project Ga0156186, IMG submission 107839) | Candidatus Handelsmanbacteria bacterium RIFCSPLOWO2_12_FULL_64_10
CGCGGTATAATTTTGTGATCGGGGAGTTGCGTCCGTTTGAGGACTGGAAGTTGCAGAAGGTCTTTCCTCTGCAACTGTTCGACCTGAGCACAGGTCTCAAATTCTACTTCTGGCAGTAAAAGAAATCCGCAGATTGCACAGATGAACGCAGATGATGATTTTTCTTCTCTGCGCAAATCTGCGTCATCTGCGGATCATTTTTCTCTTAACCCTGTGGCACGTAGACGCTCTCGTGCCCCGCCGGCCAGGGGAACCGGTAGTGGTCGGCCAGCTCCCGGTTGGCGGACACGGCGAGCATGTCCTCCAGGACGGCCACGGCCTGCTTGTAGGACCGGGTCTGGTGGCTCTCCAGAATGTTATAGAGCAACATGCTCTTGTCCCCGGTCTTGAACGCCTCGATGCCCCGCTCCATCGACAGGATCTTCGGGAGGACCTGCTCCAGCGCGATCTTCCTGGGCAACGCCCCCACGTGAAGAGGCTGGATGCCCTTCTTGTTGATCACGGCGGGTACCTCCACGACCACATCGTCCGCCACCCCCTCCAGCGCCCCCCTGTTCGGGACATTCACCTGGAACTGCCCCTCCACGTCGTTTGTCAGCGCGTCGATGATCGGGACCTGCTGCTCGCGGGTCTTGTTCATCCCGAACACCTCGGTCATCCTCGCCTTCGGGTCCGCCGAGGCCCTCTGAATCTGCGCCATCCGCTTCTCTAAGTTCTCCACGTGGATGGGCCGGGCCAGCTCCGTGTCCGGCCCCCCCCACGGCTCCCCGAACCACCACTTCTTGGTCCCGAGGTCCGTGTGGTACCACCACCCCCCGCTGCGGGGGGAGTCCCCGATCGGGAACAGCCCGTACATCCGGTACTGGTGCACTGCCCCGCGGGACATCTGGATGTCGTGGGTGCGCTGCGCCACGTGCGTGCGCCAGTAGGTCTCCGCCTCGGTCTCGATCCACCGGTCGATCAGCGGGTACGCGTCCTGCCCGTCGTGGAGGAAGTGCGTCATCCAGATGCAGTGGTTGACGCCGGGCGCCTGAAAGCCCACCCGCTTCGGGTCCAGGCCCAGGGTGCGGGCGATCTCTAAGTAGCCGTAGTGCCCGTGGCAGAGCCCACAGACCTTGACGCCGGTCTCCCGCGTCATTAGTGTGCACCCCTCGAACACCGGGTTGGCCGACTGGATCAGATAGGCGTCCGGGCAGATCTTCTCCATGTCGCGGGCCACCTCCAGCATCAGCCGGAACTGGTAGAAGCTCCCCAGGCCCACGCCGCCGTAGTAGTAGCCGTGCTTGGCGTTGAGCTCCCGCATGGCCCGCTGGTGGTGGTGGCTCTGGACCATGGCCGTGTTGATCACGAAGTCCGCGCCCTTCAGGGACGCCTGCCGGTTCGTGGTCTTCTCGAACCTCAGGTCAGCGCCCAGCTCGTCCGCGTAGCGGACGGCCATGGCCGTGACCGCGTCGAGCCGCTCCTGGTCGATGTCCATGAAAGAGACCTCGCTCCCCTTCAGGTTCTCCGTCAGACAGAGGTCTTTGACCAGGCCGAGGGAGAAGGTGGCGCTGCCAGCGCCGATGACGCTGATGCGGACGTGTCTGGGCATGGATATCCTCCTTTTATACGGTTTTCTTGCGGTTAAATCTTGATCTCCCACAGGTACCCGCTGCGATACGGCGTGTCGTTCTCCTCTATCGACAGAGGGACCGGAGATACCCGGCGTCCGCGATCAGGGCCTCCTCCGGGTCTTCCTCGCGGACGAACTCCACCTCCAGGTACCCGTCGAACCCGGCCCTGCGCAACTCCCCCACGACGGCGGCGTAGTCCACGGCCCCCTCGGAGATCAGGACCCGGCGGTTCTGGCCGGTCTGCGGGTGGTTTTGCGCGTGGACCGTGGTGACATAAGGGGCCATCTTCCGGGCCTCCTCCATCACCCGGGCCGGGCTGTGCGCGGACATGGGCTGGAAGTTGAGGCGAAAGTTGGGCCGGTTCACCCCCTCCACCAGCCGAAGGCTCCCCTCGGCCGTGTCGGTCAGGTAGCCTCTGTGCACCTCGACGACGAGCGTGATCCCCAGGTCCGAGGCGCGGTCTGAAAACGTGCGGTGGCCGGAGATGGCCGTCCCCCACTGCGCCTCGTCAGCCTCGGCGGAGCCCGTCCGCCCGGCCCAGACGCGGATCTTGTCCGTGCCCAGGTCCCGCGCGGTCCTCAGGGCGTCCTCCATCTCCCGCTCAAAGCGGTCAGAGGTGGGATTGGCGTAAGAGCCGAACTGCGAGACCTCCAGCCCGCGCGCCCGCACGGCCTCCGCGACGCGCAGGTTGTACTCCCGGTCATACGTCGCCGGGGTGTGGTCGGGCTTCCCCCAGGGCTCCACCCCGTCGAACCCGGCCCGGGCGGCTAAGTCCAGGACCGCCTCTATGGGCCGGTCCCGAAAGGTAATGGTGCAGAGACCAATCTTCATAACAGCCTCTCTTTCAGGTTCACTTCCTCACAAACTTCTGAATCCTCTGCCCCTCCAGCACCTCCCCCACGTAGAGATCCCCTCGCGAGTCGGTCCACGCCGCGTGCGGGGCCACAAACTCCCCCGGCCTGCGGCTCTCCGCGTCCCCCCATCGCGCCAGCACCCCGCCGTCTATCGACAGGATGCTCATCCGGTGGTGCAACTCCGGCACGTACACGGCCCCGTCGGCGTCCATGAAGATGTCGCACGGCCGCTGGAACCCGGACCACTGCGACAGAAACCTCCCCTCCGGCGTGAAGACCTGGATGCGGTGGTTCTCCCGGTCCGCCACGTAGACCCGCTCCTGCCGGTCCACCCAGACGCTGTGCGGCAGGCGGAACTCCCCCGGCCCTTCGCCGGGCGTGCCCCAGGAGAGGAGCAGCTCCCCCTCCGCCGAAAACTTGTGCACCCGCGCGTTCCCGTAGCCGTCCGACACGTAGAACGCCCCCGACGGGGAGAACGCCAGGTCCGTGGGCTTGTTGAAGGGCCTCTCCTCCGCCGGCTCCCCGGCCCGGCCCAGCGTCCTCAGCAACTCCCCCTCCGGCGTGAAGATTCGCACCGTGTGGTCCCCTGCGTCCACGAGATAGATCCTGCCGTCCGGCCCGATGCAGATCCCGTGCGGCATCTTGAACACCCCCTCCCCCCACGCCCTCAGAAAGCGCCCCTCCCGGTCGAAGACGATCACGGGGTGCTCCCCCCGGCAAAAGACGTAGACCCGGTCCTGCGCGTCCACCGCCACCCCGGCCACCTGCTTGAAGGTCCATCCCTCCGGGAGCCGTCCCCACCCCTCCGCCACTTCGTAGGTATGCCTGCCTGAGCCAAAGACCATATCCATAACCTCCTTCCTTCGACAAGGGTTCGAACTTCGGAATGTCGCCACAATATAGAAGAATCCCCTCCCCGGAGCAACCGGAAAGAAAAAGCGGCCTGTGGACGCAGAAGAGATAGAAGTTGACGGCCTCTTCAGGGCGCGCTATATTGAAAGGGATTCTGGAAAGGAGACGAACATGTCAAAATCGGATGAGAAATGGATGGCGGATGCCTTCTTCGGCATCCACTACGACCTGCACGCCAACGCGCAGGACACGGAGCTGGGGCGGGAGTTGACACACGATCATCTGAGGGCCGCCCTCCGGAAGGTGCGGCTGGACTGGATCCAGTGCGACTGCAAGGGGCACCCCGGCTACACGAGCTGGCCCACCCGCGTCGGCTCGGCATCCCCCGGCGTGGTGCGCGACGCCCTGCGCATCCACCGGGACGTGACCCGCGAGCTGGGCATCCGCCTGGGGATGCACTACTCCGGCGTCTGGGACACGCGCGCCGTGGAGCTGCACCCCGACTGGGCCGTCGTCGGCCCGGACGGAAAGCGCAGCCCCGATCACACCTGCCGCCTCAGCCCCTACGCGGACGAACTCCTGATCCCCCAGATGCTGGAGCTCATCGAGACCTACGACATCGACGGCCTCTGGGTGGACGGCGAGAACTGGGCCTCTCGGCCCTGCTGGTGCGACCGTTGCCGGGCGGAGTTCACTAAGCGGACCGGCGTCACGGCCATCCCGACCGCCCCCGGTCAACCCGACTGGGGTCGCTTTCTGGCCCTTCACCGCGAGGTCTTCATCGAGTACGTGGCGCGCTACACCGACGCCGTCCACGCCCGCAAGCCCGCCTGCCTGGTCTGCAGCAACTGGCTCTACACGGCCCGCCAGCCCGATCCCATCCAGGCCCCGGTGGACTACCTGAGCGGCGACTTCGACCACGCCTTCGGGGCCGACCGCGCGGCCATTGAGGGGCGCGTCATGGACGCCCGCGGCCTCCCCTGGAACCTGATGGCGTGGGGATTCACCAAGACCCGCGCCATGGGCGAGACCCCGCCCTGGACGATGAAGACCGCGACGCACCTCTGCCAGGAGGTCAGCGAGGTGATCGCCCTCGGAGGCGCGGTCATGGTCTACAACGCCCCGCAGCGCACGGGCTGGCTGACCGGCTGGCACCAGGACCTCCTCGCGGAGGTCTCCCGCTTCTGCCACGCCCGCAAGGAGGCCTGCTTCCGGACCCAGACTGTCCCCCAGGCGGCGGTGCTGCACTTAGCCAGCCACACCTACGCGCACAACGCCCCGCTGTTCAACTACGGGGAGGCGCTGCAGCCGGTGGAGGGGGCGCTGCACGCCCTGCTGGAGAACCACTGGTCCACAGACGTGCTGCTGGAGGATGCCCTCAAGAGGCTGCGCGACTATCCCCTTGCGGTGGTCCCGGAGCAGACGCGCCTGACGGAGGCGACGAGGAGGGCGCTGGAGGGCTACGTGGAGGGCGGAGGGAAGCTGGTGCTGAGCGGAGATTGGATCGCGCGGGGGCACGGCGCGTGGCTGGGGGTCGAGGCCACAGGAGACCCCATCCCGCAAACCTGTCTCGCCGTGGGCCACGAGGCCACGCCGGTATCCGGCCCGTGGCAGCCCGTGCGCTTGAAGGGGGCGGAGGCGTATGCCTGTCACATGACCAACCAGGACCCCGGCAAGGACAGGACCGACCGGCCCGCCGTCACCCTGCGTCGCGTCGGCGACGGCGTCGTGGCCGCCATCCACGGCCCCATCTTCCGGGACTACTACCTCGGCCACTACCCCCGCCTCCGGCGGTTCATCGGAGACCTTTTGAACAGCCTCGGCGTGGAGCGGCTCGTCGAACTGAAGGCATCGCCACGACTGGAGCTGGCGCTCCGGCAGAAGGAGGACAGGCTGGTGGTGAACCTGATCAACCGGGGGGCCGGGGAGATGCTGAACCCGCGGCGGGTGATCGTGGAGGAGTTGCTGCCCGTGCGGGAGGTGGAGGTCCGGGTCCGCCGCGACCGTCCCCCTCGCAGCGTGCGCGTGGCGCCCGAGGGGACGGCGTTCACCTGGTCCCACGCGGACGGCGTCGTGACCGTCGCCCTGCCCGCCGTGGAGATTCACTGCGCCATAGTCGTTGAGTAAGACGGCGATTTTACAGCCCTCACCCTCCCCCAGGCTACACACAAGCTGAAGCCCCCTCCCTCTCCCAATGTTGGGAGAGGGAGGGGGGGAGGGGGTGGGGGAGGGCCGATTCTTCTTTGCGAGCTTTTTATCTTCCCAGCGCCAGGACCGCCCCCGTCACGGCGAGCGATACCGCGACCACGATCCTCACGGCCCGCTCGTTCACGCGCGTGTAGATCTTCGTCCCCACGTAGGCCCCCAGAAAAGAGACGGGGAGCAGGAGGGCGCACGCGAAGAGGACCTGCCGGGTGAGAAGCCCCGACGCGGCGTAGCCGAAGAACCGGGTGAAGTCCACCACGCAGAAAAAGGCGATCAGGGTCGCGCGGAACGCCGCGATGCCGACCCCCCGGCGGCTCAGGTAGACGATCATCGGCGGGCCGCTCGTCCCGAAAAGCCCCCCCAGGACGCCGCCCAGCAGGCCCGCGATCACCCCGGCGGACTCCGGCCACAGACGCGGCGGCCCGGCGTCCTTCCGGCCCCTGCGAAACAGCCCGACCGAGAACAGGACCGTCAGAATCCCTACGCCCCGCTTCAGGAGCGCCCCCGGCTGGGTGACGAGCAGGTAGGTGCCCAGCGACAGACCGGCCAGGGCGCTGGCGGAGGTGAGGAAGAACGTCCGCCGGACCACGTCCCGCCGGAGGGCATAGGCCAGACCCACCCCGTTGAGGACGGACAGGACAGCGGTGATGACGGCCGTCCGCTTCAGGTCGAGGAACAGCGTGAGCAACGGCGCCATGACGAGCGCCGTCCCGAACCCCGTCAGCCCCCGGAGGAGGAAGGCGGCGAACACGACGACGTGGGCGTAAAGCCACTCCTCCCAGCCCATGAACTATCCCCTGCCCCTCACCGACGCCTCCACCGCCCGGCGCAGCGCATCCGTCCTGGCCGCGTCCTCCAGCGAACTCAACGGCATCTTCCCCCCCCGGATGCACTCGGCGAAGTCCTCGATCTCGGCGGCGTAGCCGCTGGCGTAGAGCGTGTTCAGACGGTTGTAGGCCACCGAAGCCGAGTTTCGCCAGATCGTGCCGCCCGCCGTGTCGAACTCCATCTCCCGGCTGGGGACCGCCTCCGGCCCCCGGTAATGTCGCAGATCCGACCGGTCCGTAGCGCGGAGCATCCCGTCCGGCCGCGTGACCTCCACCTCCTCATACGGGATGGCGTGATTCTGGAACGCCGTGGATCGGATCGTCCCCAGGTCCCCGTTCTCGAACTCCAGGACGACACGCCGGCTCTTCCCCTGCCCCCACGCGTGAACCCCTTTCACCTCCCCCGCCAGATAGAGGGCCATGTTGTAAAAGTGGTGAATCCACTCATAGTAGCGGATGTCCAGACAGAAGGCCCCCTCCCCTTCCTTCCGCCAGGCGTCCAGCAGCGCCCTCAGCTTCCGGTAGATCGGCGCATACCGGAGGCAGAAGGCCACCTGATAGACCCTGTCCGTCCTGCTCAGGACCCTCCGGATGCGCTCCGCGTCCTCCGGCGACGTGATCGCCGGCGTCTCGCACAGCACGTGCTTTCGGGCGGACAGGGCCGCCGCCGACAGCTCGGCGGAGATCCCTCCGGGCACGGACACGATCACGGCCTCCACCTCGTCGTCCGCCAGCAGACGCTCGTAGCCCGCGTAACAGCGGACGTGGAAGTCCATCTCCGCCCGCGCCGCCGACTCCACCGTGCGCGTGGCGATGGCCGTCAGCCGTACGCCCGGCACGAAGTGTAGAGATGGGTAGAGCATCGACCGGGCGTGCTGCCCGGCCCCGATGAAACCGATTCGAACGGGATCTTCGATCACGCGGTTGCTCCTTTAGGAAAAAAAGAACTTTACCGCAGAGAACACAGAGAGCGCGGAGAGAAACAGAGGGCAAGATGCAAAATGTAAACCGTAAAAGCAAGGGATAAAATCCTCCGACGTTTTTTTATTGCCCTTGTCCCCTTTCATGAGTATCATGCAACGGCAAACGGCAAACGGACCTCACCTACCCCCGTTCCCCCTCCATCTCCGCGTGCGGAGAGGGAGGGGGTGTCAAGGGCCTTTCCCCTCTGCTTGGGGGAGGGTGAGGTCTCTTCACCCTTTTGGGAGGTTCTCTATGGAATACCGCAACCTCGGCGTCGCCGGCGTGAAGGTCTCGCGGCTCTGCCTGGGGACCATGATGTTTGGCGGGCCTACGAATGAGGCCGAGTCCATCCGCATCATGCACAAGGCCTGCGACCTGGGCATCAACTTCTTCGACACCGCAAACGTCTACAACGACGGGGGGTCGGAGCGCGTGGTCGGGAAGGCCATCGCGGACCGCCGCGACCAGATCGTGCTGGCCACCAAGGGGCGATTGCCGTCCCGCTCCCCCTCCGGCCCCGGCGGCCCGAACGACCAGGGGGCCAGCCGCGTCCATCTCCTGAGGGAGGTCGAGCAGAGCCTGAAACGCCTGGGTACCGACACCATCGACCTCTACTACATCCACAGCCCGGACAGGACCACGCCCATCGAGGAGACCCTTCGGACCCTGGACCGCCTCGTCCAGCAGGGGAAGGTGCGCCACATCGGCCTGTCGAACTACCGGGCGTGGCAGCTCTGCCAGGCCCTGCGGGCCGGAGACCGGCTGGGCGCGGAGCCGATCGCCGCCCTCCAGCCCCTCTACAACATCGTCAACCGGGACATCGAGGTGGACCTGCTCCCCCTCTGTCGCGAGGCCGGCATCGGCGTGGTCTCCTACAGCCCCCTGGCCAGGGGCGTCCTGACCGCCAAATACAAGCCCGGCGAGCCTTATCCGGAGGAGAGCCGCGCCGCGCGCGGGAACAGGCGGATGGAGGAGGCGGAGATCCGCGAGGAGAGCTTCGTCATCGCGCAGCAACTCAAGACCCTCGCGGAGTCCAAAGGCGTCACCGTGACGCAGTTCGCGCTGGCCTGGTGCATAGCCAACCCCCTGCTCACCTCGGCCATCGTCGGCCCGCGCACGATGGAGCAGTTCGACGACAACATCGGGTGTCTGAAGGTCCAGATCACGCCGGAGGACGAGGCCGCCGTGGACGCCCTGGTCCCGCCGGGGGAGCACAGCGGGAAGGGGTTCCGGGACCCGTCCTTCCCGGTCGAGGGGAGACCGGTGAAAAAAAATTAAATGCTTTTCATAAATCTTGCGCATGGAACGATGTCGCCTGATGCACAGGCCCTCACCCCGGCTCACGTTGTTCGCCACCCCTCTCCCATATATGGGAGAGGGGAAGCCGAGCGGAGCGAGGCGGGGTGAGGGCCAGAGCTGCAGCGATTCTTTAATCGGGCTCTCGACAGGCTCCCTGCACAGGAATCGTGAAAAGCTATATAAGGCGCAGACGTATGTCCATTCACCTATGGGAGCCCGTCGCAGAGCCGAGCGAGCGGTTTCCTGCCTGTCACTGCTCTGTGATCCAGGAACTCAAGGGCGGAGACCTGCTGGTGGGGTATTACGCGGGGTCTGGGGAGGCCAGGCCGGATGCCGCCTATGGGGTGGCCCGGCGTCGTGCCGGGGCCAGCGGCTTTGATCCGCTGCAGGTGGTGGCGGACACCCCCGGAAAACCCGAGGGAAATGGCATCCTGTTTCAGAACCGGAATGGAGCCGTCCTTCTGATCTACGGCACGATGCACGGCAGGCTGGACGGGCCTGCGGGGCCGGGCGTGCGGTGGAGGACCTGCGACCTCCGGATGAAAAAGTCCGACGACAGCGGAGAGACCTGGTCCCCCGTCCGGATGATCGAGGAGGACCTGGGGCACGTCCCGCGCTGCAAGCCGATCCGCCTCCGGTCCGGCGAAATCCTCTTCGGCACGGAGTACAGAGACGGGAACTCCCGCATCTGGGCCAGCGGGGATGAGGGCGAGACATGGAAGATCGTGGGATCGATCCCCGGCGAGCGCAACCAGCACCCGTCCCTGATCGAGCGGTCTGACGGGTCGGTCCTGGCCCTCCTCCGGCCTTCGGGCGGGCAGCGCTGCGTCCTGCAGAGCGTCTCCACCGACGCCGGCCGGACCTGGTCCCTTGCCGAGCGGACCTCCCTCCCCTCCCCCTTCGCCGCGCTGGACGCGGTCCGCCTGTCCGATGGACGGATCGCCCTGGCCTGGAACCGCAACCCCGAGGCGCGGAACCCCCTGACGCTAGCCCTGAGCGAGGACGATGGCCGGACCTGGCCTCACTTCCGCGACCTCGTGAAAGGTGAGGGACAGTTCCACTATCCGGCGCTCATCGAGACGCGGGACGGCCTCCTCCACCTGACCTTTACGAACAACCGCCGGACCATAGACCATCTCGTGCTTTCACCTGATTGGATCACAGGTCAGGGTGAGGATCTGCCCCTCTGGGATGGAACGGGCCGGCGACTGCGGTGATCGAAATAAGGTGTGTCCTGTTTGTATTTCTCCCCTCTCCCGAAGGTCGAAGGTCGAATGCCGAATGTCGAATGTTGTCACTCGTAATTCGTAATTCGTAATTCGCACTTCTGGTGTGGGAGAGGGGCCGGGGGAGGGGTCTCAATGCCAACAGCCATACCCACGCTTGCCCGGCTCTCCTTCTGGGTCCCGCCGGAGCGGATGGCCGAGTTTGAAGTCGCCTATCGGGAGAAGCTCGTCCCCATCCTGAAGGCGCACGGCCTGGCCGAATCCTCCGAGCGCGGACGGGCGACGCCGGCGGACGTGTTCAGCCGATTGTTTGAGTTCAACACGCCGTCCGAAGTGGAGGAAAAGCAGAAGACGCTCCGGGACGATCCGGCGTGGACGGCGGCGCTGCGGGGTTTGGGAACGGACTTCGGGACCACCGGGCCGGATGTTCTGATTCGACATCATTTGATGATCTACTCTTCCCTTGCAGGACCTGGCACGGTCGTATCTGCCAGTCCTGGCAAGGTAACACCCGCCGGACGCGGACGCGGCCACTGGCGCAATTTCGATGTGACGGATGGGCTTGCAGGGGCGGCCGTGCGTTCGATCTTGCAGGATCAGGAAGGGGCCCTCTGGTTCGGCATCGAGGGAGGCGTGAGTCGGTATGATGGAAAGTCCTTCATCTCTTTTACCACCAGGGACGGCCTGGCGCACAATTTGGTTTTGAAGATCTTGCAGGATCGGGAGGGGATCCTCTGGTTCGGCACCTGGGGGGGCGGTGTGAGCCGGTATGACCCTTCGACTTCGCTGGCGCTCCGCTCAGGGCAGGCTCCTTCGGCAAGCTCAGGGCATGTCTGGACCACTTTCACCGCCAGAGATGGCCTGGCAGACGACCACGTAGGGGCGATCTTTCAGGACCGGGAAGGATATATCTGGTTCGGCACCAAGCGAGGTGTGAGCCGGTACGACGGCAAATCTTTCATCACCCTGACCACCCGGGATGGCCTGGCGCATAACACCGTGTATTCGATCTTGCAGGATCGGGAAGGTTATATGTGGTTCATGACCTGGGGCGGCGGCGTGAGCCGGTATGATGGGAAATCCTTCATCACTTTTACGACCAAAGACGGGTTGGCGTTCAATGCTGGGGGGGCGATTTTCCAGGATCGAGACGGAAATCTCTGGTTCGGCACCAGAGGCGGCGTGAGCCGGTACGATGGGAAGTCCTTCACCAACTTCACTACGAAAGACGGGTTGGTTGACAATCGGGTCCGTTCGGTCTTCCAGGATCAGGAGGGAGTCTTCTGGTTCGGCGCCCTTTGGAATGGCGTGAGCCGGTACGATGGGAAGTCCTTCACCAACTTCACTACTAAAGACGGGTTAATAAACGATCTCTTGTTTTCGATCTTTCAGGACCGGGAAGGGAACCT
>Ga0156186_1015_pt1 | contig 11237 bp, 10 predicted proteins | sample RifCSPlowO2_12_FD_107839 | JGI IMG/M metagenome (GOLD analysis project Ga0156186, IMG submission 107839) | Candidatus Handelsmanbacteria bacterium RIFCSPLOWO2_12_FULL_64_10
TGATCAAGGCGGCGATGGTGAACGTGCAGCGGCGGATCGACCGGGACGGCCTGCCGCTGAAGTTGCTGCTCCAGATCCACGACGAGCTGGTGCTGGAGACGCCGGCGGAGGAGGCGGAGGCGCACGCCAGGATCGTGTGCGAGGAGATGGAGCGGGCGATGACGCTGCGAATCCCCCTCCGTGCGGAGGCGGGGATCGGGCCGGACTGGATGACGGCGAAATAGGTTGCGAATGTGCGTGGGGAGAAGATCGGGTTTGAAGGGTAGTGCCACCTATAACGAGTTCGCTGCAATGGCGACCTCCGTAGCGGCGGCCCATCCGCGCGCTGCCGGAAAACCATCTTGACAAGCAAAATAGGTGAGGGTACATTCTGGCACGCCGACTCGTTATTCGGCTGTGGAGAATGAAATATCCAGAAACATTTCGGAGGCGAACAGGATAGTTATGCAGATGCCGACACCCGCACACAAAACTGTTGAAACGACTGTGAAGCCGTTCGACGAGATAGTTCACGAGCGCGGTTCTGCTCTATTGTCATTCGGCCCTCAACTTTGGTCGGCGGCTGACCGCTTGCGCGGCCATCTGGACGCGGCGGAATACAAACACATCGTCTTGGGCCTCATTTTCCTTCGCTTTCTTTCCACGACAGATGATGTGCCGCTGGAGCAAATGGCTTTCGTTTGGAAAGGGGAGGTGGTGGCGAGCAACCGCAAAGATGGGCATCGCAATGGTTCTTCGGTTGAGTTGTCCAGTTTTGCCGTCCCCGAAGAATCCTCTTGGCGATTCATCTGCGGGAAAGCTTACACTTCATCAATCGGCCGGACGCTTGACCGGGCAATGGAGGTTTTGGAGCAGGCTAATCCAATATTGGCTGGGGCTTTGCCCAAGATTTTTGTGCGCACAGGTCTTGCCGGTTCAAAACTTGGGGAACTCATCGGCGTAATCAGTGAAATTGACTTCACGGACTACAATGGATCTCGCGCCGATATTTTGGGGCGCGTGTATGAGTATTTCCTCGGCCGCTTCGCATCAACCGAAGGAAAACGCGGCGGCGAGTTCTACACGCCCCCGTCCATCGTGAGGTTGCTCGTAGAAACGCTCGAACCTTTTTCAGGGACAGTTTACGACCCGTGTTGCGGTTCTGGCGGGCTGTTTATTCAGTCCCAGAGATTCATTGATGAGCATGGTGGCAATCCCGGAGAACTCCGGTTGTTCGGACAGGAATCGAATCCCGGCACGTGGAGACTCGCTCGGATGAACATGGCGATCCATGGGCTCAAAGTGAATCTCGGTTTGAAGGCCGCTGATACGTTCTCCGAAGACCTTCATTCCGAACTCCGGGCCGATTACATCCTAGCCAATCCACCGTTCAACATGAGCGACTGGACGAGCAAGCCGATGCTCAGCGACTCGCGGTGGAAGTTTGGAAAACCAAACTCCGGGAACGCAAACTTCGCTTGGATTCAGCACATGATTCAGCATCTCAGCCCGTGTGGCCGCGCTGGCTTCGTAATGGCGAACGGATCGCTTTCGGTGCAGTCGGGTTAGGATGGCGATATTCGACGGGCAATCGTTGATGCGGATCTGGTGGACTGCGTTGTTTCACTTCCCAGCCAACTCTTTTTCAACACATCCATTCCAGTCTCGCTTTGGTTCTTGGCGCGCGACAAGGCAGACGCTCGATACCGAGACCGTCGCAGACGGACGCTTTTCATAGACGCAAGGCATATGGGAACGATGGTTGACCGAATTCATCGAGAACTCACGGAAGACGACGTAGCCTTGATATCCAAAGCCTATATCGATTGGTGTCATCTTGACGGCAAACGGAGACACGCACTCGATCCGGGGTTTTCTGCGGAAGCAACTGTCGAAGAAATTCGCCATCATCGTTACGCGCTTGTGCCAGGCCGATACGTTGGTTTTGCCCCACGCGAATCGGTTCAATGGAATCCGAAAGTGTTACGGAAAGAACTTAATGAAATCGAACAGCAACTCGCCGGAATAGACACGGCCTCACGGTCCGCGCTCACGCTGCTCCGAGAATTACTCCATGGCTAGTTCCTATCTCCCAACTCCGAAATCTTGGTTTCGCTCGACTCTGTCACCGGACGCCGAGGCGGGCCTGATTCTGAAAGTCGAAACCGGGAGCACGCCTGCAACTTCGTACGATGAGTTTTGGGATGGTGACATTCCGTGGCTGACTCCCAAGGAGGTCACGGATTTTGGCGACAACCTTTTCGTCTCGCGAACGGAACGAACACTGACCAAAGCCGGGCTTGCCCAAGTTGGTGGGCGGCTGCTTCCAGCCGGGACTGTCCTGCTCACGAAACGCGCTCCCGTCGGTTGTGTCGTCGTAAACGCGATTCCGATGGTGACTAACCAAGGATTCTTGTCCTTCACTTGTGGGCCGCGATTGCGCCCAATCTATCTTGCGCACTGGCTGCGAGCGAACCGCCCCTATCTGGACAAGGTGGCAAATGGTTCGACGTATCCTGAACTCTATGCGGGTGATCTTTTCGAGTTTGAAATCGCCGTGCCTGACTTGCCGACACAAGACCGAATCATCGAGGTGATTTCGTCGCTCCAATTCTTAACGGCTCTTGGGCATCCGCTGGAACAATCAGTCTATTCGCCGGATGCTTTGTTGGCTCGCCAGGAGCAAACGCGCCGACTGCGCAGTCTGCGTGATTCAGTGCTTCCGTTGCTTCTCGGCGGCGAACTGGATGCAGCCCACCTCAAGAACGGATTTTTCGCCACGACATGATCGCACCTCTAAATCTGCCTGCCCTTTGTGGAGTTGATGGCTGCCGACGTCTGCACGGACATCGCGGTGACCACGACAAGTATCCTTCCGAAGCGTGGGGATTTCTTGCGGACAAGGATAAGGATAAGTTGACCAAGGCGGGCTTTGCGACGCCACGCGGCGGCGCGAAAGGCGCGTATCAAAATCACGTCGCTCGCAACAACAAGGTCATCATCCCGTTCGAGTGGTTGGCCGAAGTGAAACTCGAAAACTATCCAGATGGTTACGTGGTGCGCTTGCTGCCAGACCAATACTTTGCAGATGCAAGGAAGCCGCGTCCTGAATTTTTGAAAAAGAATCCGCCCGTGACTGTGGGCAAGGATGCCTTTGTCCTCTATCGTACATACGACGATCTAAATCGCTTTCCACCGATGCCCGGATGGGAAGTTCGCTACCTCGTGCGTGAAGGGAAGAAGGTCGAAGATCGTGGTGATGGCGCTGAAGACCGAGGGCACTACGTCCTGCGGGTTGCTGCAATCACCAAAGCAAGAACGAGGCGCCACGATGGTCCGCCACAAGGAATCTTCGCGCCAGAATACGCGGATCGCGAAACAAACTATCTTTGCAAGTGCGTCCTGGCGTGGCTGACCGTCCAAACTCGCCACAGCCCCTACACAACACTGCAAGCCGGTCATCTGCGCGCCATACTACATGCGGCCAGACTGCTCGACGCTGTCGGCTACGAACGACGGAACTCTCTGCGCCACGGGCTTACCTGCTGTCCTCTCTGCCTGCGCACGCTGGAATACGAACAATTGCATTCAACCATTGCATTCGAAGATGAAGCTGGAACGGGAAACGCGGCAACGCAGATTGAAGGTGCTACTCGTTCCACTACTGTGAATCTTTTTCACCTGATCCCGCTCGTTTACTCGTCGCTCGAACACACACCTGAGCGGATCGCTTGGGGACACGCCATATGCAACACCCGTCTCGGACAGCGCCGTTGCTACTCGCTTCAAGAATTGCAGGAGCGTGATTTGAAAGTGGGCGTTATTCGCGAAGAAGGAATCGAAACATTTGGATGGATCAGCGAAGATTTTCAGATGATTCGTTCACCCTACGGCGCGGTCTGGATTCAGCTTAACGGAGATACATTGACCGAGGCAGACTTGACTCCGCCGTCTTCAACGTAGAGGGTCGCGATTTGGTTCATCTGTGGGAGCAAATCCACAAGAGGGTTCGTAAGGTGTTTTGATGAACTATTCTTCCGTGAAAATATCCGCATCCACCGCGAGAAGGCTGGCCGTCCGGTGTCAGGGGCTGGACGGCGGGTGGCGGCTGCCGAAGGGCAAAGAGGGCGCGGCCCAGGTCATCGACCGGCTGGGCTACGTGCAGATCGACACCATCGCCGTCATCGAACGGGCGCACCATCACGTTTTCTGGACGCGGCATCCGAACTATGATTCCCGGATGCTGCACGACCTTCAGGCGAAGGACCGCCGGGTGTTCGAGACGTGGACGCATGCCGCCGCCTACGCGCCTACGCGCGATTACCGCTACCACCTGCCGGTGATGCGCGTCCGTGCGAACCGGCTGCACCGGTGGATGAAACAGAACGCCCAGGTGATGGAGGCGGTGTTGGACCGCATCCGCCGGGAGGGGGCACTGGGGTCGGCGGACTTCGAGGCGACCGGCAAGCGGGGGCCGTGGTGGGGCTGGAAGCCGGCGAAAGTAGCGCTGGAGACGCTCCTTTTGACGGGGGAGCTGATGGTCACGGAGCGGAGGAACTTCCACCGGATCTACGACCTGACGGAGCGGGTCCTTCCGGCGGAGACGGACAGGTCCGAGCCTGCGCCGGAGGAGGTGGCGCGGTTCGTGGTCCGGCGGCTGCTGGGGGGCCTGGGCGTGGCGTCGCTCCACGAGATCCGGTGGGACCTGAGTGAGTCGCGCAGAGAGAGCCAGAAGGCGGTCTCCGGGGCGCTCCGGGAGATGGCCGACGCGGGCGAGGTGACGCCGGTGGAGGTCGAGGGACTGGAAGGAGAGGGGTTCTATGCCCTGACGGAGACGCTGGAGGCGGCGTCGAGGCGGGGGCGGACGCCGGTTCACCTCCTTTCGCCGTTCGACAACCTCGTCATCTGGCGTCGGCGGCTGAAGAAGCTGTTCGGGTTTGATTATACGATCGAGTGTTACGTGCCCGCGTCCAAACGCCGGTACGGGTACTTCTGCCTGCCGATCCTGTGGGGGGACCGGTTCGTGGGCCGGCTCGACCCGAAGGCAGACCGGAAGGGGAAGACGTTCATCGTGCGCAGGCTGATGTTCGAGCCTGATTTCAAGGATTATGACGGTCTGCTGCCGGCGCTCGCGGAGAAGCTCCACGCCTTTGCCGCGTTCCACGGATGCGAGCGGGTCGTGGTCGAGCGAACGGCGCCGGGGAAGGTGAGAGCGGAGTTGCTGCGCGTACTCAAATCCGCACCCTAAAGGGTGCGGTTACAGATTCGTGTGACGATCCCCGTCCGGGCATCTGGACGGGGATTTGTTTTGGAGGAGGCCGTCTGAAAGAATGCTTGACATCCCGCCCCTGTCTTCTATCTTCCAGGATAAGGCAAGCTCTCTCTTGAGTTTGCCGCCCGGCCTCGAGTCGAAGACCTGCTCTTCAGGAGGATTCCCATGAAACACGTGGAGACAGATCCCGAAACCGGTACAGAGGTCTACCAGCTCACCGAAGAAGACCGCCCGTCGGACAACATCTACGGGGAACAGCCCTACGCGTCCCCTGAGGGCGACCGGATCGCCATCCGCCACTACCCCGAAGGGGGGATGGACGGCGGCCTCTCCATCCTCGACCTGGAGGGCGGCGCCCTCCACCCTGTGCTCACGACCGCGCCCCGCTTCCCCGCGTTTCACGCCTGGGGCGAGCACCTCTACTACCAGGAGCAGGTGGGCGACCGCCTGGTCCTCAAGCGATGCCACTACCGGACGCTGGCGAAGGAGGAGATGACGGCGCTCCCCACGCGAGAGGGGCGGTTCAGCTACGGCACGGCTTCTCCGGACCATCGTTACTACGCGGCCAGCGTCCATCCGGAGGGGGGGTCCAGCAAGGTGGTCCTGATCGACCTTTCGAGCGGCAAGGCCAGGACCCTCGCGCACCGGCCCGACTATCACTTCAAGCACGAGCAGTTTTCCCTGGACGGCCAGAACCGGGTGCTCATCCAGGCCAACAGGCTGCCCGATGTCAAGGAGGTCCACCTCGGCGCCCTCGACGCCGGCCGGGAGGGCATCGCCTGGTTCCCGGCGGACCGGCCCCACACCCCTCGCCCCACCGGCCACGAGACGTGGATCGGCCAGACCGGGCGGATATTCTTCTCCACGGCCACAGACCCCGACAGCGAGGGGAACCTCTGGGACGCCGGCCTGGGCGATCCGGCTCCCGCGCTGGTGAGCAAGACCCGCACGCGCTTCGGCCACGTCAGCGTCTCGCGGTGCGGGCGCTACTGGATCGGCGACGCCACGCGGGACGCGGACATCCCCATCCACATCGGCTCTCTGGCCTCCGGCGCTCACCGGAGGTTCGTCTTCAGCCGAACGGCGCACGACGGGCAGCAGTGGTCTCACACGCATCCCTATATGACGGCTGACAACCGCTGGCTGATCTACACCTCCAACCGGTCCGGCCGGCCCCAGGTCTACGGGGCCCGCATCCCGGCGGGCTTTCTGGAGGGTCTGTGAGCTGGACTCAGGAATAAGGAGGTTCCCCATGAACGTGCTCGTGACCGGATCTACCGGGCTGATCGGGGCGGCGCTGGTCCCGTCTCTCACTGCGGGCGGGCGCCGGGTGAGGCGTCTGGTGCGGTCGCAGGCGGGAGAGGGGGCTGTGCGGTGGGACCCCGAGGCGGGCGCTCTGGACGCGGCGGCGCTCGAAGGGATGGACGCGGTCGTGCACCTGGCGGGGGAGAACATCGCGGCCCGGAGGTGGACGCCCGAGCAGAAGGCCCGCATCCGGGACAGCCGTGTCAGGGGGACGCGGCTGCTGTGCGAGGCCCTGGCCCGGCTCGCGCAGCCGCCGAAGACGCTGATCTGCGCCTCGGCCATAGGGTATTACGGGGACCGGGGCGACGAGGTCCTGCGGGAGGAGGGCGCGCCGGGGACCGGGTTTCTCCCGGAGGTCTGCCGGGAGTGGGAGGGGGCGGCGGAGCCGGCTCGACAGAAGGGGATTCGGGTCGCTCACCTCCGCTTCGGAGTGGTACTTAGCGCGGGGGGCGGGGCGCTGGGGAAGATGCTGTTTCCGTTCCGGATGGGCGTGGGGGGCGTCATCGGGAGCGGGCGGCAGTACATGAGCTGGATCGCGCTGGACGACGCCGTAGGGGCGATCCAGCACGCGCTGGGGACCGGGGCGCTGGAGGGGCCAGTCAACGCGGTGTCCCCTCATCCGGTCACGAATCGGGAGTTCACGAAGGCCCTGGGGCGGGCGCTGAGGCGACCGACGATCTTTCCCATGCCCGCGCTCGCCGCCCGGATCGCCTTCGGAGAGGTCGCGGACGCGCTGCTGCTGGCCAGCCAGCGCGTGGAGCCGGCGCGGCTGCTGGCGGCCGGCTACGTCTTCCGGTATCCGGAGCTGGAGGGGGCCCTGCGGCATCTGCTGGGGAGATAGGGCGCTTACTCCTGGTTTTCCGAAGGCGTCCGGCCTGACTCGATCTCCGTTCGCTTCTGATCCGCGAGGCCGAGGGTCGTCCGGATCAGCCACCGGGCGTTGGCGCGGCGGCGGAGTTTGGAGCGCTCGAACAGTTTTTTGGCCCTCTCGAACAGCTCCGGGTCCGGGAGGGTCGATTTTTTGCGGCCCGACAGGGCGCTGTGCACGTCCGAGAAGTGCTGGCTCTGATAGACCTCCCGGATGCGTGTCCATTTTTCGTAGGCGTGGGTCTTGATCGAGAATTCGGAGGGGTCGTAGGTAAATTTAAGGCCGAGCGTCTGGACCTTCAAGCCCTGTTCGGAGGCCATCAGGTCGGCCCGGACGATCTGGCCGAGGAGGGAGGCCTTCATCGGGAGGTCGGTGCGGTACATGTCGAGCCCATAGACCGAGGACCGGACGATGTAAAAGGTCAATCTCAGGCCGGCGTAGCGGACGGGGGCGAGGGGGTCGTCCGGGGAGAGGGGGACATCGGGGCCTTCGGACAGAAAGGCCATCAAGGCGTCGGCGTCGGCGACCTTGACCCCCCCGGCGCTGAAGTCGATCAGTTCGACCCGCTTCCCCTCCTCCTGCCGGGTGTAACGGGGCCTGAGCACGAGATGCTCCGAGGCCACCCGGAGGACCTCGGCCACCATCTCGACGTAGCGGGGAGGCGCTCCGGAGACGGACGTTATAGAGAACCCCAGGACGATCACGTCCCCTCCCCCGAGGGCGTCGGGGTCGCCGGTATCCGGGTTCATCTTGGGGGGTTTTCGGATGAAGATGGACCTCTCGTCCGGCCGGTCCCGGTCCAGACCCAGCACCTTGGCGCGCCCCAGGACCATCGGGACGATGCGAAGGCTGCGCTGGTCCATGTAGGGCTTGGTGACGTGGACGACCTGGTCCGGCACGGGGTTCCCGCGCATGGTCTCCTTGAAGCCCCGGACGAGTTCCTGCGTGGTCTGGGTGGCCGGGGGGACAGCACAGGGGAGCGAGACGCGCGGGGGCAGGGGGCCCTGGGCGGGGTAGAGGAGGTCGGTATGGTTGACGTAGAGGTCGAACTGGGCCGGGAGGCGGGAGTGGACGCCGCTTGCGGAAGAGGCGTGGATGAACCGGGCCGAGGCGCGGCGCTCCGGCTGGGAGGCGGGTGCGGTCTGGTCGGACATGGAAAGATATTTACCGAAGGCTGTCCGGGGGGGGCTGGAGGACCTCCGGCTGTTCCTGCCCCCTGGTGAGGTACCACACCCGGCGCTGGACAACGTCGATGTCCTGGCGCAGGGCGCGGACGTGGGCGTCGAGGCTGTCGAGCCGCGCCAGGACGCGGACTGCATCCCCCGACGGGGAGCTGGCCGAAGGCGCGGAGACGCCGGGCGACGCGTAGTTCCAGAGGCAGACCACGAGGGCGAAGGCGGCCAGGACGAGGGCGACTGTGGAGGCCGAACGGTGCCCCTCTGCCCGGCGGGCAAACGCATTGCCGACCAGGAACACCAGGACCAGGAGGGAGAACAGGAAGTTGACGGTGTTGAGCAAGGGGTCTCCTCGCTATGCAGGGACGGTCTCTCGCACCTTCGTCTCAATGTGTACAGGCTTGCCCCCGGCCCGGCGGACGGCGATGAGTTCGGCCACGACGCTGACGGCGATCTCCTCCGGGTTGTCCGCCCCGATGTCCAGGCCGATGGGGGCGTGGACCTCCTCGAGGCGGGCGCGGGGGATGCCCTCCTCCTCCAGTTGCTTCCACATCAGCGCGATCTTGCGCCGGCTGCCGATCATGCCGATGTATTTCGCGTTCGTCCGGACGGCCTGCCGGATGACGGGTTTGTCGTGCTGATGGCCGCGCGTGACGGCCACGAGGTAGGACTGCTCGTCGACCTCGAGGTGGTCGAGGCAGGTCTCCATGTCCAGGACGAGGGTCTCGTCGGCCTCCGGAAAGCGCTCCCTGTTGGCGAACATCGGGCGGTCGTCCATGACGACGATGCGGAAGCCGACGATCTTGGCGATCCGGGCGATCTGGAGGGAGACGTGTCCGCCGCCGAACAGGTAGAGGGTGGGTTCAGGAACGATGGATTCGAGGAAGACGCGGACCTCCTTCGGGCCGGCGGGGGTCTCGACCTCCACGCTCAGGACCTTCAGGAGGTTCTCGTCGATCTCATCCCCGATCTCCTGTCTGACGCGCAGGTCGAGGGACGGACTGCCGAGGGTCCCGAAGGTCGTGCCGTCCTTGCGAATGAGGAGCTTGGAGGGGACCTCCTCGCTGCCGCCGGAGACGAGGGTGGCCAGGATTGCGGACTGATCCTCCCGCTTCAGGCGGACGATCTCCTCGAGGATGGGCCTGGACCGCTCGGCGGTGACCGGCTCGGTGAAGATCTCGACGTTGCCGCCGCAGTTCAGGCCGTTCTCGCCCGCGTGCTTCTCGGTGAGGATGAATAGCTGCAGGGTGGGGACGCCGGTCTCCAGGACCCGCCTCCCTTCGGCCCAGACGTCGGCCTCCAGACAGCCGCCGCCCACGGTGCCGACGATCCTGTTGTCGGGCTTGATGAGCATCTTGGCCTTCTTGCTCATGGGGAGGGATCCCTTGCTCGACACGATGGTCGAGAGGGCCGCTCGCTCCCCACGCGCGACGATTTCCAGGGCTTCTTTGAAGATGTCTTGCATAAGTAGACCCCTTTTTAGCCGCAAAGGACGCAAAGAAAAACAGCCGTCAGTTACAGCATAACCCGTTCACGGAGAAGATCCTCGTCGCCTTCGGCGCATGTCCCTCCATACCGTTGGCAACGCGAAGATGATGATCAGGAGGAAAATCCCCCCATAGATGATCATGATATTAGTTTCCGTTGATCCCATCTTTATCCATCCTTTTCAAGATCGTGTACCCTATTCCATAGCACGACAGGAGTACGATTACGCCGATGATGATGATCCATACTTTGACCGGTTTATCCGAAACCATTGAACCGAACAGGAGGGCAGCCGTCGCCATGTTGCCGATGCCCTTTAGACCATCTGCGAGCCATTTTCGCTGATCTTCGTTCACCCTGCCCCCCTTTTTCAGGCCAGGCTGCTATCTTTTGCTATATCCATACCTCCCTGAGCGTCCGGGCCAGTTCCACCAGGCTCTGGAGGTTGTGCGCCGGGAGGAAGTAGTCCAGGTAGGGCAGAGCGGTCTTCATGCCCAGGCAGAGGGGCTGGTAGCCGGGGCTGCCGAGCAGGGGATTGAGCCAGATCACCTTGTAGGAGCGCCGGCGCAGGCGCTCCATCTCCCGGCGCATCAGGTCGGCGTCGCCCCGGTCCCAGCCGTCGCTGACGATGACGACGACGGTGTTGCTCCGGAGCATGTCCCGGCTGAACTTCTCGTTGAACTCCCGCAGGCTCTTGCCGATGTCGGTGCCGCCGGCCCAGTCCTGCACGGAGTGGGCGACCTCGGTGAGCGACTCCTCCACGCCCTTGGTGCGGAGGAGGTGGGAGATGATCGTGAGGCGGGTGCTGAAGACGGCGACCTCCACGCTCTTCAGCTCGCGCTTGAGGCCGTAAATGAACTGGATGAGGAACTTGCTGTAGCAGTCCATCGACCCGCTGACGTCGCAGATGAGCATCAGCCGCGTCTTCTTGATCTTCCGCCGTCGGGTGGCGATGTTGACGCCGTCCTTCCCGTAGACGATGTTGCGCCGCCAGGTCCGGCGGAAGTCGATCTCCCTCCCCCGCCGGGCGGGCATGCGGCGGCGGCTGATCTTGGTGGAGATGATGTCCACGATGGCGGCGATGACCTTGCGGGCCTCCTCGATCTCCCGGTCGCTGAGGGAGGCGAGGTCCTTTTGCGCCAGCGCCTCA
>Ga0156186_1171_pt1 | contig 11221 bp, 7 predicted proteins | sample RifCSPlowO2_12_FD_107839 | JGI IMG/M metagenome (GOLD analysis project Ga0156186, IMG submission 107839) | Candidatus Handelsmanbacteria bacterium RIFCSPLOWO2_12_FULL_64_10
CGTGGGTCGTCTACCCTGAGCGCAGGGACAAGGCCCCTGCCGTGATCGTCATCCACGAGAACCGCGGCCTGACCGACTGGGCCCGCGCCGTGGCCGACCAGCTCGCGGAGGACGGGTTTATCGCCGTGGCCCCGGACCTCCTCTCCGGCAAGGGCCCCGGCGGCGGCGGAACCGACTCCATCGCCAGCCGGGACGAGGTCGTGAAGCTCATCGGGGGCCTGTCTCCCGAGGAGGTGACCGCCCGCCTGGACGCCGTCCGGGACTACGCCGTCAAACTCCCCGCCTGCAACGGGAAGAGCGCCTCCATCGGCTACTGCTGGGGCGGAGGCCAGAGCTTCCGCTACGCCGTGACCCAGCCCGCCCTGAACGCCGCCGTGGTCTACTACGGCTCCGCCCCCAACCCTTCCGCACTGGTCACGATCAAGGCCCCCGTCCTCGGCCTCTACGGCGGCGACGACGCGCGGGTCAACGCCACCATCGACACGACCGCCACTGAGATGAAGCGGCTGGGCAAGGTCTACGAAGTGAACATCTACGAGGGCGCAGGGCACGGCTTCCTGCGCGCCCAGAGCGGACGGGAGGGCGCCAACCTGAGGGCCGCGCAGCAGGCCTGGCCGCGCACCATAGCCTTTCTGAGAGAGAGTACCCGATGATGAACTCCGCTGAGAGCAGACCCCGCGTGCTGGTCGCCGAGGACGTGGAGGAGAACGCGCTGATCACCACCGCCCTCCTGGAGAGAGAGGGCTTTGAGGTCGCCGTGGCGCAGGACGGGGAACTGTGTCTGGAGAAGGCCCGGTCCTTCCGGCCGGACCTGATCATCCTGGACCTCATGCTCCCCAAACTGCACGGGCTTCAGGTCCTGAAACGCCTCAAGTCCGACCCGGAGACCCGGGCCATCGGCGTCATCATCTGTACGGGGAAGACCTACAAGACCGAGGTGCATCAGGCTAAGGAGCTGGGGGCCGTCGATTTTATCTCCAAGCCTTTCCGCGAGCAGGACCTGTTGAGGGCAATGGAGCGGTTCTTTTCAACGAGCGCGGCGGCGCCCTCCGAGGAGAGGTTCGAGCAGGCGCCGGCCCCCCTCTCCGAAGGGGTCTTTCGCCCGAAGATACAGACGGACCACGGCGTCCTCCGGCTCTGGGGCACGCGGGGGTCCATCCCCGTCTGCGGGCCGCGCTTCATGCGACACGGGGGCAACACCACCTGCCTGGAGGTGGACTACGGCGACGAGCGGATCATCTTCGACGCCGGGACGGGCATCCGGGACCTGGGCCTCTCCTTCGTGTCCGGCAAACCCCGAAAGATTCACCTGTTCATCACCCACACCCACTGGGACCACATCCAGGGCTTCCCCTTCTTCGCCCCGGCCTACGTCCCCGGATACGACATCACGATTTACGCCTCCCCCAACATAGACAAGGACCTGAAATCCATCTTCGAGGGGCAGCTCGACCGGGCCTACTTCCCCGTGCAACTGGAGGACATGCGGGCCAACCTCACATTCAAGTACCTCGGCGATGAGCCCATCCAGATCGGGGACATGACGGTCTCCTGGGAGTACACCCTGCACCCCAGCCCGACGGTCGGCTACAAGGTCCAGATCAAAGGGAAAAAGCTCGCCTTCATCCCGGACAACGAGTTCCTGAAGGGCTACCTCGACGCGCCGGACCTGGTCACGCGGAACCACGAGGCGGTCGCCGTCCACCGGAAACTGATCGACTTCCTGTTGGACATCGACGTCCTGATCCACGAGGCCCAGTACACCAACGAGGAGTACATCAACAAGGTCGGCTGGGGGCACACCTCCCTGTCCAACGCCTGCGCCCTGGTCCGGCTCACCTGCCCCAGGAAATGGATCGTCATCCACCACGACCCGCTGCACGACGACGACTTCCTGCAGGAGAAGCTGAACCTCACCCAGCAGATCCTGTGGGGCCTCGAATCTTACACGGTCGTCGTCCACGCCCACGACGGGATGGTGAGGTATTTGTGAGCAAGACCCGTGAGACGGCAAACGGCAAACGCCCCCCACCCGCCCCCGTTCCCCCTCCCTCCCCCACATGTGGGGGGAGGGAGGGGGCATAAGGGCTTTTCACCAAGGATGGGGGAGGGTAGGGGGCTGCCACGTCTGCCGTTTCACGTCTGCCATTTGCCTGCCCTTCACCCTTGCAACAGTTGTCTCCCCCGCTCGGCCATCCGCTCCACCACCGCCTTCACGTCCTCTCTTCCGAACGCCTCCTTTGGAGCTTGACGGATGAAAAAATCTTGACGGATAAAAAAAATAGGTTATATTGGATTATCCCCCTGGGGGGGATATAGGGAAGGGAGGAGGTATGGACCACAAACACGTCAATCAAAAGATCGTCAATCGCCTGTCCCGGATCGAGGGCCACGTGCGGAGCATTCGGGAGATGGTCGCTTCAGGCCGGGATTGCAGTGAAGTTCTGATCCAGATTGCGGCGGTACGCTCTGCCCTGGACCAGGCCGGGCGTGCGATTCTGGAAGATCACCTGGAGCACTGCATCGCCGATGCGCTCAAGAACGGCAGGGGGCAGGAGGCCGTTGACGGTCTCAAGGCGGCCTTGAAGCACTTCATCGGATAACCTGTCTCATCGGGCAGGCGCCCAGGAGGACCCATCCATGTTCGGGAAACGGCATTCGCACGGGGATGCACACCCTCACGACCATCACCCTCACGATCATCACGGCCACGACGAACACGATCACGCCCCCCCTCATCACGATGCCCACGGCCATCACGGTCACGAAGGACACGGTCACACCCACGGTGTGACCGATCCAACAATTGCGACCACAAGCCGGGGGATATGGGCCATCAAGTGGTCGTTTATCGGGCTGATAGTGACAGCCCTGTTTCAGGTCGTCGTGGTCGTCCTGTCCGGCAGCGTGGGCCTGCTGGCCGACACCATTCACAACTTCGGCGATGCGGCCACCGCCATCCCCCTCTGGATCGCCTTCATGTTCGCCCGGCTGAAACCGAGCAGAAAGTTTTCGTTCGGCTACGGTCGGGTCGAAGACCTGGCCGGGGTCGCAATCGTCCTGACCATCCTGTTCAGCGCGATGGTCGCCGGTTACCAGGTCGTGGATCGCATCCTCCATCCCAGGCCGGTCACTCATTTAGTCGCCCTGGTCGCAGCCTCGATCCTCGGTTTCATCGGCAACGAGGCCGTGGCCGTGTTTCGCATCCGGGTGGGCAAGGAGATCGGCAGCGCCGCCCTGATTGCGGACGGCTACCACGCGCGCGTGGACGGCTGGACGAGCCTGGCCGTGCTCTTCGGGGCTCTGGGCGTATGGCTGGGCTACCCCCTTGCCGACCCCATCGTGGGCCTTCTCATCACCGTCGTCATCCTCGGGATTGTCTGGCAGTCCGGGAAGGCCGTGTTCACGCGGATGCTGGACGGCGTGGATCCCGAGGTCATGGACGAGATCCAGCACGCGGCCCACCACGTCTCCGGCGTCCAGGAGGTGTCGGAGGTCCGGGCCAGGTGGATCGGCCACCGGCTTCACGCGGAGGTCAACGTCGCGGTAGACCCTATACTCACAGTGGCAGAGGGGCACACCATCGCCAAAGAGGTCCACCATCAGCTTCTTCACCATCTGCCTTACCTGTCCAAAGCCGCGATCCACATCGACCCGGTTGAAGAAGCGGGCGAGGGCCATCACCACGTCATCTCGCACGCCCACGATGGCCTGTCGGCTCACTCGCATTGAGGCATCGAGGCATGATCCTCCGTTCTCCTCAAATAGTCCGTTCCCTTCTGGTCTGCGCGCTTGTCTTCGCACAGATCGCGGCCCTCTTCGCCTCGCCCTGGTTTCACCGGCACCCTGGAGAGGACCATGCCGAGACAGACGGGGAGGTCTACCATACACACCTCCCATCCTCCGCCTCATCCTCCTCGGAAAGCGAAAGCAATACCCCTCATTCAGAGGAGATGGCGCACCTCGGGACAGGTGAGCCCCACCAGCCACCTGCGGTGATGCCGGGTTCTCTGGCGGCCAACTGCGGAAAGACCCTCGCCCTGTCTAATCAGGCAGCGGACAGGGACGCCTGCGGTCTGTCCGCTGTCTTACCGTCCCCCTCTCTCCCTACGCCTGTCATCCAATCCCTTCTCAGACCCCTGCACGTCCTCCCCTCACAGGATAACTCTGTCCTGATCGAAACGGACCTCCCCCCTCCGCTTGCCTGATTTTTCTCCCTGCTGTCTTTCCGTTTGCCATAGCCTCGACCGTGCCGTCGGGGCAAGATGCTTTTTGGGATCCAATTCCGGGGAGGACTCTATCTTGAAGTCTATCCGACGCATCCTGCGCTCCCTTTTCGTCATCGGGGTCTTCGGCGCTGGAACCCCTCAACCCATTGGGGCGCAGTCACTAACGCTGGCCCAAGCCGTCGAGCGAGTACTGCAAAACCACCCGACACCCCAGATTCAGCGCCGCGCGATCGAGGAGGCGCGGGGACAGAGAACCACAGCCGGTCTCCTGCCCAACCCCCTGATCTCCTATTCCAGGGAAGACCTCCGTCTGGGCGGACAGAAAGGGGGCGAGCAGATATTTTCCATCGGTCTGCCGCTCAACTTCCTCTGGGAGCGCCGGCCCCAGGTGGAGGCCGCCACTGCCCGCGTGGACGCGGAGACACGCACGCTTGACGACGTAGAGCGCCTGATCCGATTCGAGACGCAGAGGGCATTTGTCGAATGCTATTATGCCGCTCAGAGCTATCAGGCGTGGCAGAAAGCGGCTGCCGCTTTTCAAAAAGCCGCTATGGCCAGCAGGGCACGTCTGGCCGAAGGGGACGTTGCCGGGTATGACCAGCAGCGCATCGCACTGGAATACCTGCGCTATCAGAAGGCCGAAGCCGAGGCGCAGGTGGAACTCCTCAACAGCCGGAGGCGGCTCGCCTTTCTGCTCGACCCGGCGCAGAGCGAAGCCTCCTTTGAAACGGTCGCCGGTTTCCCGTCTAAAGCGCCGGAAATCACCCTGGAAAATTTGCTGACGCAGGCGATGCAAAACCGTCCCGACCTGCAGACCGTCAGGGCCACCCTGCGCAACCGGCAGGCGGCCCTGAGCGCCGTTCAGAGGCAGCGCCTGCCGGCAGTTAGCGTCTCCGGAGGCTACAAAAAGCAGGTGGACAATTTCAAGGGCGCGGTCGTGTATCTCAACCTCGGTCTGCCCATTTTCAATCGTAACCAGGGAGAGATAATGAGCGCTGACGCCGCCGTTCAGCAGCAGAACTTGAGCGTGGACCTGATGGAAAAACAGGTGGCGCTGGAGGTGCGGCAGGCCTACGACCGGCACCGGCTCTACCGTGAGCAGGTGAACAAATTTTTGAATGAGGGCTCACAACCACCCGCACAGGTCCTGGAAGTGGCGCAATTCTCGTACGCGGAAGGCGAGATGTCCCTCATCGAGCTGCTGGACGGCGTTCGCGCTTACAGCGAGGCATTCCAGGCCACGTATGACTTGTTGTTGAAGTATCAACTCAGCATCTTCGAACTGGAGAGGGCAGCCGCGACCCCGATCACGGGCTTTTGAGGCGAATTTTCCTCAGAAACAATCTCTTCAAGAGGATTTACCATGTTCCGAAAGGTGTATTTTACGTCTGGTATTCTGATGGTTGCCCTTTTGAGTGGCTGTCAGGGCCACAGCCCCGACGAGGCTGCGCCCAGGCCGAAGCCCGGCGCATCCTCCGTCACGCTGTGGGCGGAGAAGACCGAACTGTTTATGGAACACCAGGCCCTCATCGTGGGGCAGGAGCGGGGTTTCGCCGTGCATCTCACCGACTTGAAAGACTTCAAGCCCGTGACGCAGGGCAGGCTCACCTGCGTGTTTAAAAAGGCCGGCGGGGGCCAGGTCACGGTCGTCTCCGAATCGCCCAGCTACCCCGGCATTTTCAGACCCGTGGCGAAGTTCTCCGAGGCCGGGGTGTATGACATGGAGCTTCGGCTCGAAGGGGGGCAGGTGTCGGACACCATCCGCGTGCCGGGCGTGCGGGTCTTTGCCGACGAGGCCTCCGTGCCGCACGAGGAGGCGGCGAAGGCCGGCGAAGAACTCATCTCCTTTCTCAAAGAGCAGCAGTGGAAGATCGACTTCCGCACCGAACCGGCCCGAAGGCGCGCCCTTTCGGGGTCCATACAGGCCGTGGGCGAGATCCTGCCGAAGGCGCAGTGGCACGCCGAAGTCCCGGCGCCGACCAGCGGCGTCATCCTCGCTGACCAGAACGTCAACCTCCCCTCTGTGGGCACGCGGGTGCGGAAAGGGACTGTCCTGGCGGTGATCGCTCCCCCGGCCAACACCGAGTCCAGCCTCAACAGCATTCGCAATGAATATCTGCTCGCGAAGGCTGAATTCGAGCGCGCGCAACGGCTGTTCGAGAAGCAGGCGATCCCCCGGAAGCGGCTCGATGAAGCCAGATTGCGGTTTGAGGCGAAGAAGGCCAGCTATGAGGTCATCGCGCAGCAGGTGGATTTTGGCCCTGTTAGAGGGGACAGCGAGGCCGCCCTTCTCCATCTTCACCTCAAGTCGCCCATTGACGGCGTGATCGGGGAGATCCACTTTCATCTCGGTCAAACCGTAGAGGCGGGCCAGAAACTCTTCACCATCACCAACCCGGAGCGCATCTGGCTCAAGGCGCAAATCCCCCTGGCGCTCATCGCCCGAGCGAAGGGCGTGAGCGGGGCCTCTTTCAAGGTGGAGGGCTATGAGCAGGCGTTCAACGTGGACGAACTCAACGGCAGGCTGGTCTCCGTCAGCAGTACGGTGGACGAGAAATCGCGCACTGTGCCGGTGATCTTTGAACTGGACAACCCCGATAACCGGTTGAAAATCGGTATGTTCGCCGAAGTCTCCGTGCGAACCGGCGAAGCCGTGGAGGCGCTGGCTGTTCCGACGAGCGCGATCTTCGACGACAGCGGCACGCCGGTGGCCTACGTCCAGGTGGAAGGGGAGGCGTTTGCCAAGCGGGCGTTGAAAACCGGGGTTGTCGACCGGGGCTTCACGGAAATTCTCAGCGGTATTGCCCAGGACGAACGGGTCGTCACCGTCGGGGGGTATCAGGTGCGCCTGGCCTCGCTTTCGACCTCCGTGCCGACGGGGCACGGCCATGAGCATTAACCCTTTGAACACCGGAGATTTTCATGTTTGACAGACTGATCCAGCTCTCTCTTGAAAATCGCCTGATCGTCCTGGCGGCCGCGCTGCTGCTGCTCATCGCCGGTGTCATCGTCGCCGTCCGCCTGCCGGTGGACGTCTTCCCCGACCTGACTGCGCCGACCGTGACGGTCATCACCGAGGCGCACGGCATGGCCGCCGAAGAGGTCGAAACCCTCGTCACCTTTCCGGTGGAGACGGCGGTGAACGGCGCGACCGACGTACGGCGCGTGCGGTCCTCCAGCGCCGCCGGCATCTCCATCATCTGGGTGGAATTTGAGTGGGGCACGGACATCTTCATCGCCCGGCAGATCATCAACGAAAAGCTGCAAACCGCCAGCGCCTCTCTGCCCAAGGGCATCGACCGCCCGGTCCTCGCCCCGATCTCCTCCATCATGGGCGAGATCATGCTCATCAGCGTCAGTGCTGACCCGGCCACGGCGGACGGAGGGCAGACTGTCAGCCAGATAGACCTGCGATCCATCGCTGACTGGACGCTTCGCCGGCGTCTGCTCTCGGTGCCCGGTGTCTCGCAGGTCGTGCCCATTGGCGGCGAGGTGAAGCAGTATCAAATCCTGGCCTCTCCGGAAAAACTGGCGGCCTACGACCTCTCGCTCAACGAAGTGTTGCGTGCGGCGGAGGCGTGCAACACCAACTCCTCCGGCGGCGCCTACATGGACGCCGGACAGGAGTATCTCATTCGGGGCATCGGCCGTGTGCAAACCTTGGACGACATCGCCACCTCGGTCATCGCCATGCGGGGTAATCTACCCGTCCTGATGCGTGATGTGGCGGAGGTGAGGATCGGTCCGGCCATCAAGATCGGCGACGGCTCGGCGAACGCCAGGCCTGCGGTCATCGTCATGGTGCAGAAGCAGCCCAACGCCAACACCCTGGAATTGACCCGGCGCATCGAAAAGACGGTCGGCGAAATTCAAAAGACCCTGCCCCCCGGCGTCGCCATCAATACCCACGTCTTCCGACAGGCGGATTTCATCCGCGTGGCCATTGACAACGTGATCGAGGCGCTCCGGGACGGCGCGGTCCTGGTCATCGTTGTGCTCTTCTTCTTCCTCGGGAACATACGCACCACGATCATCTCGGCGCTGGCCATCCCCCTGTCCCTGGCGGTCACCATCCTGGTCTTTCAGTTTTTTGGCATCACGATCAACACCATGACCCTGGGCGGCCTGGCCATCGCCGTCGGCGCGCTGGTCGATGACGCGATCATCTACGTGGAAAACGTCTTTCGGAGACTGAAAGAGAACCACCACAAGACGCCCGCCGCGAAACGTCCTTTGCTGGAGGTCGTCTTTGATGCCTCCCGAGAGATCCGCTCGCCGATGGTCAACGCCACCCTGATCATCGTCATCGTGTTCGTGCCTTTGTTCTTTCTCAGCGGCGTCGAGGGCCGGCTGCTCCGTCCGCTGGGCTACGCCTACATCACCTCCATCTTCGCCTCGCTGCTCGTCGCCGTCACCGTGACGCCCGCGCTGTGCGCCTATCTTCTGCCCAACGCCGGTCTCATGAAAAAAGAGGGGGATAGCTGGCTGGTGACACGCCTCAAGCGGGCTTACCGGAAGACCCTGGACCTTGTCCTGCGCTTTCCGGTTCTGGTGCTCGCCGCCTCCGGGGCGGGGCTGGTGGTGACGCTGGCGGTCCTGCCGTTTCTCGGTCGCTCCTTTCTGCCGGAGTTCAACGAGGGCGCGCTCACCATCAGCGTGCTGACCGTGCCCGGCACGTCATTGGACGAGTCCAACAAGATCGGGCGGCTGGCCGAGCAAATCCTGCTGTCCCATCCTGAGGTGAAATCCACCGCCCGGCGCACCGGCCGCGCAGAACTCGACGAACACGCGCAGGGGGTCAACGCGGCGGAACTCGACGTGCGCTTTGAACTCAACGGCGAGGGCAAAGAACAGTTTTTTGATGGGCTTCGGCGCTCCCTCTCGGTCCTCCCCGGCACGAACGTCACCATCGGCCAGCCCATCGGCCACCGCATCGACCACATGCTCTCCGGCACCCGCGCCAACATCGCGGTGAAGGTCTTCGGCCCGGACCTCTACCGCCTGCGCTCCCTGGCCGAGGGCGTGCGGAAACAGATGGAGGGCATCCCCGGCGTGGTGGACCTGGCCGTCGAGCAGCAGATGGATGTGCCGCAGGTGCGCATCAAGGCCAACCGCCGCGCCATGGCCACGTATGGCGTTTCGGTCGGCGACCTCGCCGAGGCCATCGACGTCGCCTTCAACGGGGAGGTCGCCTCGCAGATCCTGGAGGGGCAGCAGAGCTATGACCTGGTGGTACGCTTCAACGAGCAGAACCGGGGCAACGTCGAGCGCATCCGGAATGCGCTGTTCGACACGCCGGTCGGACCGAAGGTGCCCCTCAGCCAGCTTGCCGAGGTCGTCTACGAAAAGGGGCCGAATACGATCAGCCGGGAGAATGTGCAGCGCAAGATCGTCGTGCAGGCCAACGTCTCAGGCCGGGACCTGCGAAGCGTGATCGATGACATTCGGGCGCGGCTGGCCCAAAACGTCACCCTCCCCCAGGGCTACTACGTCGAGTTCGGCGGGCAGTTCGAGAGCGAGCAGGCCGCCACGCGGATGCTGGCGCTCCTGAGTCTCGCATCCATCGCCGCCATTTTTCTGATCCTCTACGCGGAATTCGGGGCGTTCCGTCCGGCGCTGCTCATCATGGTCAACCTGCCTCTGGCGCTCATCGGCGGCATCTGGGCGGTCTATTTTACCAGCGGCATCATCAGCGTGGCCTCGCTCGTGGGCTTCATCACGCTGTTTGGCATCGCCACCCGCAACGGCATTCTGATGATCGCCCACTACCAGCACCTGCTGGCCGAGGGGAAACCCTTCCGCGAGGCCATTGTGCAGGGCTCCCTGGAAAGGCTGAACCCGATCCTGATGACCGCGCTGGCGGCCGGCCTGGGCCTGATCCCCCTGGCCCTGGGCGGCGGGGAGCCGGGCAAGGAGATCCAGACCCCGATGGCGCTCGTCATCCTGGGCGGCCTGCTCAGCTCCACGGCGCTCAACATGATCGTCGTGCCGAGCCTGTTCTATAAATTTGGCAAAAACGGGTCAATCCTTGAAAGTGAGGGCACAACCACCTGAAAAATTTAGACCCATCTCTCGCTTGCTCAAGGCCCTGGAAGATTGCCCTCCAGGGCCTATTTTTTCAACGATTGGACTTGATTTCGTAATAAACGTTTTATATATTTGAAACAATTGTTTCAAAGGAGAATGGCGGTGTCCGACGTCCGGTTGCACAAATGGGTGCTGTTGACCCACCAGATTCCTCCGCAGCCCTCCGGCTTCCGGGTGAAGGTCTGGCGGAAGTTGCAGGAGCTTGGCGCTATCGCTGTCAGAAACTCCGTCTACGTCCTTCCTGGCAGCCCGGAGGCTCTGGAAGATTTCCAGTGGCTCCGGCAGGAGATCGCAGACGCCGGCGGCGACGCCACGGTCTTCACCGCCGACGCCGTCAGCGGCGCGGAGGACCAGGAGATCGTCCGCGCCTTCCAGGAGGCCCGGGATCGCGACTACGCGGCGATCCTGGAGGAGCTACACCGTCTGGAGAAGGCCTGTGCCAAAGGCGCGGGGCGCAGCCTCTCCGCCAACCTGGCCAAACTGAGCCGCCGGCTGGAGGCCGTGGTGGCCGTCGACTTCTTCGAGGCCCCCAAACGAGCCGAGGCCCTGGCCACCCTCCAGCGGTGCGAGAAACTCCTCCAGTCGCCAAAGCCGGCCCTGAAAGCGATCTGTATCCCCGACCCTTCCGCCTACCGGAAGCAGCGCTGGGTGACCCGCAAGCGCCCCCACATCGACCGCCTGGCCTCCGCCTGGCTCATCCGGCGCACCATCGACCCCGAGGCGCAGTTCGCGTTCGTAGAGGAGGGGGCGAAGCTCCGCAAGGGCGACGTTCCATTCGACATGTTCGGCGTGGACTTCGGCCATCACGGGGATGACTGCACGTTTGAGACACTCCGGAAGGTCTTCGGCCTGAAAGACCCGGCGCTGGAAGTCATCGCCCGGATCGTGCACGACGCGGACCTGAA
>Ga0156186_1175_pt2 | contig 11192 bp, 6 predicted proteins | sample RifCSPlowO2_12_FD_107839 | JGI IMG/M metagenome (GOLD analysis project Ga0156186, IMG submission 107839) | Candidatus Handelsmanbacteria bacterium RIFCSPLOWO2_12_FULL_64_10
GCCGCCCTGGCCACGTGAATCGAATGATCCACCCACGCGCCGGGGTTGCGCCCCTGCGCCTCGGCCAGAAACCCCCTCGCCTCCTTGAGGGTCGGCAATGTCATGGATTCCTCCGAGCTGAATGGCGTGGGTGATGCCCCTCCAAGAGGCTTGCTTTATGCGTCTCGAATCGTATATTCTAACGCGATTAAATGACCGGACTTCGCATTCTACCACAAGGGGAGGACCGCCATGAAGCCCCGCGAAAGGATCCTCACAGCGTTGCGCCGGCAGGCGCCGGACCGGATGCCCTGGACGCTCGGCCTGACCCCTGCCATCCAGAAGACCTTTGAGCGGAAAACCGGCGCGAAGAGCCCCGAGACGTTCTACGATTTCGATGTTCGAGGGGTCGGCCCCCGTCCGGCCCTGACCCCTCCCGACTTTTCAAGATACTATGAGGGCCGCAACTTCACCGGCCCTGTGGCGCTGAACCCGGAATGGGGCTTCGCCCAGGTCTCCCCCGACCCCAACAGCCACTTTGCGCACCGGGAGAGCCCCTTCGGGGACAGGCCCTTCACCGTGGAGGATGCGGAGACCTATCCCCTGCCGGACTACGAGTCCCCCTCCCGCTATGAAGGCGTTGAAGAGACCGTCCGGGCCTGGCGCGACAGGGGCTATGCCGTCCGTTACATCCAGGGGTTTGGAACCTTCGACTACTCCTGGCTCATCCGGGGATACGAGCCTTTCCTGGCAGACCTGGCGACGGAGGAAGAGGCCGCCCTCAGACTCATGGACCGCGTGAGCGATGCCATCGCCTCCGTCCTGAAGCACATGGCCGCGCACGGCGCGGACATCGTGGGCTTCGGGGAGGACGTGGGGACCCAGAAGGCCCTGATCGTAAGCCCGGACTGCTGGCGAAGGCAGTTCAAGCCCCGCTTCAAGAAGATCGTGGACGCGGCCAAAAACGCCAACCCGGCTGTCCTGTTCTTCTACCACAGCGACGGCCAGATCCGCGAGATCATCCCGGACCTGATCGAGATCGGCGTGGACATCCTGAACCCCATCCAGCCCGAGTGCATGGATCCCGCGGAGATCAAGGAGACCTTCGGCGACCGGCTCGCCCTCTGGGGCGGCGTCGGGACCCAGACCGTCATGCCCTTCGGGACGCCGGAGGAGGTCCGCGCCTGCGTCCAGCGCCTCTTCCGGGCCGCCGGCAGAGGCGGCGGCTTCGTCTGCGCCCCCAGCCACGTCCTCGAACCTGAAGTGCCCTGGGAAAACGTCGAGGCCTTCGTGGCCGCCTGCCAGGAGTGCGTGTATGGATTCCGTTAGGAGGGTTTCTATTTCTCTTTCCTCACCCCTCCACTCACCAGCATCCCGTGAGCCGCACCTGTGATGCGCACATCCGCAAACCCCGCCGCCTCAAACAGCCGCCTCAGCTCGCGGGGCGAGTACAGGTAGAACCTCGCCCCGCCGCTCGTCAGCGGGAAGAACAACCGGAGGATTTGCCCCGACGGTCCCCTGCCCCGCGTCCAGAGCAAGGCGCGCCCCCCGGGCCGGAGGACCCGCCGCATCTCGCGGACCACGCCCCCCGCGTCCGCCGTGTGACAGAGCACCCCGAACGACATCGCCAGATCGAACGCCCCGTCCCGCGCCGGCAGGGCCGCCGCGCTCCCCTGCACAAACCCCACACGGCCCCCCTCCGCGCCTCGTCGCGCCCCGGCCAGGAACTCCGCCGACAGGTCCAGGGCCACGACCCGCGCCCCTGGATACACGCCTGCCGCGAGGCGGGCCGCGGCCCCGGTCCCCGTGCACACGTCCATGATGTCCTGGGGTGGGTCCGGCAGACCCGCAATGGCCCGCCGCATCATCCGGCCGTAGCCCATCCAGCCGATCAGCCTCAGCCAGGCCGGATAGGCCCTCGCCTGCCTCTGCGCCCACGCCCGGACGCGAAATTCCTGCTCCCTGTCCTCCATCGCTGGCGATAAGATACGGCAGGCCCCCCGAACGGACAATAAAAAAACCGGAGGGATGGCCGGTCGCCCCTGCACCGGAATAATTTTCACCTTGACACGGACCCAAATAGATGCTATTTTGTGCAGGCATTGTTTTGCGGTAATGATCGAATCCTCTCGGAGCCTCCCCATGGAAACCCGCAACCTGATCGTGCGCGGGGCGCGCGTCCACAACCTCCGCAACGTCAGCCTCGAACTCCCCCGCAACCGCCTGATCTGCTTCACCGGCGTGAGCGGGTCCGGCAAGTCCTCCCTCGCCTTCGACACCATTTACGCCGAGGGCCAGCGCCGCTACGTCGAGTCCCTCTCCGCCTACGCCCGGCAGTTCCTGGGCCAGATGGAGAAGCCCGACGTGGACGCCATCACGGGCCTCTCCCCCACCATCTCCATCGAGCAGAAGACCGCCGGCCGGAACCCCCGCTCCACGGTCGGGACGATGACCGAGATCTTCGACTACCTCCGGGTGCTGTTCGCCCGCGTCGGGACCGTCCACTGCGCGCGATGCGGAAAGCCCATCGGCGCGCAGACCCGGGAGGGCATCGTGGAGCGCATCCTGGGCCTGCCGGAGGGGACGCGCATCCACGTCCTGGCCCCGCTCGTGCGCAAGCGGAAGGGGGAGTACGCCGACCTCTTCCAGGACCTCCAGCGCGACGGCTACGTCCGGGCGCGCGTGGACGGGAGGATCGTCAACCTGGCCGAGACCCCCAGGCTGGGCCGCTACATCAAGCACGACATCGACGTCGTGATCGACCGGCTCGTCATCCGGCCCGACGCCCGGCCCCGCATCGCCGAGGCCGTGGACGCCGCCCTCCGCCTGGGCCAGGGCACGGTGATCGTCAGCGTCGAGAAGGCGGAAGGCGGAAGGCGGACCCCTCCCCCGACCCCAAACAGACCTCTCCCCCCATCCCCCTCTCCTAAAGGAGAGGGGGCGAGAAAAGGCAATTCCCCCTTCCCTTTAGGGAAGGGGGAAAGGGGGATAGGTCCTTCCGACTCGGAAGATATTTTTTTGAGCTGCAACTTCGCCTGCCCCGACTGCGGCGTCAGCGCGGAGGAGCCCACGCCGCAGATGTTCTCCTTCAACAACCCCCAGGGGATGTGCCCGGACTGCCACGGCCTGGGCGCCCGCTTCGCGATGGACCTCTCCCTCGTCGTGCCGGACGACGGCCTCTCCGTCAATGAGGGGGCCATCGCCCCCATCGGCGTCCCCCAGAACCGATGGAAGGCGCACTACTACGAGGGCGTCCTGACGCACTTCGGGTTCCACTGCAGCGCCCCCTGGCGGCTGATCAGCCAGGAGGCGCGGCAGGCCCTGCTCTACGGCCTGGGGCATCAGAAGATCTGGTTCTCCTGGCGTCGGCGGGACGGGTCCATCTTCCGGCATCGAGACGCCTTCGAGGGCATCCTGACCCCCCTGGAGCGGAAGTTCGCGGAGGGCCGGTCCGGCCACTGGATGCGCAGGATCGGGGCCTTCATGCGCACCGGCCCCTGTACGGCCTGCGGCGGGGCGCGCCTCAGGCCGGAGGCCCTGTCCGTCAAGATCGCCGGCCGCTCCATCGCGCAGGCCGTCTCCACGTCCGTCGAAGAGGCCCACGCCTTCTTCTCCGGCCTGGACCTGCCCCCGGCGCAGCAGGCCATCGCCTCGGAGGCCCTCAAGGAGATCGTGGGCCGGCTGAAGTTCCTGCTCGACGTGGGCCTCGGCTATCTGGCACTCTCCCGCACGGCCCCCACCCTGTCCGGCGGCGAGGCCCAGCGCATCCGCCTGGCCGGGCAGATCGGCAGCGGCCTGGTGGGCGTGACCTACGTGCTCGACGAGCCCTCCATCGGCCTCCACCACCGGGACAACCGGAGACTCCTGAACGCCCTCGGCAGGCTGCGAGACGCGGGGAACACGGTCATCGTGGTGGAGCACGATGAGGAGACCATGCGGGACGCGGACCTGATCGTGGACTTCGGGCCTGGGCCGGGGCATCGGGGGGGAGAGGTCACGGCCGTGGGCCGGTGGGACGAGGTGGCCGGGACCCCCGGCTCCCTCACCGGCGACTACCTGGCCGGCAGGCGAAAGATCCCTGTCCCGGAGCGCCGGAGGCCCCTCAACGGGGAGTGGCTGGGGGTTTGCGGGGCGCGGCAGAACAACCTGAAGGCCATCGACGTTCGCATCCCCATCGGCCTGTTCACCTGCGTCACCGGCGTCTCCGGCTCCGGCAAGTCCTCCCTGATCAACGACGTCCTCTACGCGACCCTGGCGCGCGACCTGAACGGCGCCCAGACCGAGCCGGGTCGGTGTCGAAAGATCCTCGGCGTCGAGCGCCTGGACAAGGTGATCAAGATCGACCAGCAGCCCATCGGCCGCACCCCCCGGAGCAACCCCGCCACCTACACCGGCGTGTTCGACCCCATCCGCCGCCTCTTCGCGGAGCTCCCCGACTCGAAGGTCCGGGGCTACCGGCCCGGCCGGTTCAGCTTCAACGTGCGGGGCGGGCGCTGCGAGGCCTGCGAGGGGAACGGGGCCAACCTGGTCGAGATGGACTTCCTGGCCGACGTCTGGGTGCAGTGTCCCGTCTGCGAGGGGAGGCGCTTCAACCGCGAGACCCTGGAGGTCAGGTTCAAGGGCAGGTCCATCGCCGACGTGCTCGACCTGGAGGTGGAGGAGGCCCTCGCCTTCTTCCGGGACCTCCCGCAGATCCGCCGGACGCTCCAGACCCTCGAGGACGTCGGCATGGGCTACGTCAAACTCGGCCAGCCCGCGCCCACCCTGTCCGGCGGCGAGGCCCAGCGCGTCAAGCTCGCCTCCGAACTCTGCCGGAGGAGCACCGGCCGCACCCTCTACATCCTGGACGAGCCCACCACCGGCCTCCACTTCGCGGACATCCAGAACCTCCTGAACGTCCTCCACCGGTTCGCGGACGAGGGGAACACCGTCGTCGTGATCGAGCACAACATGGAAGTCATCAAGACCGCCGACTACCTGATCGACCTGGGGCCGGAGGGCGGCGAGGCCGGGGGCGAGGTCATCGCCGTCGGTACGCCTGAGGAGGTCGCCCAGGTCGAGGCCTCCCACACGGGCCGGGTCTTGCGGACCATCCTGAGCGAAACGGAGAAAGAGTCCTTCCCCGCTTCCCCGCTTCCCCGCTTCCCCGCTTCGGCCGGTAACGGCGCCATCACCCACATCGAAGTCATCGGCGCGCGGGAGAACAACCTCCGGAACGTCAGCGTGCGCATCCCGAGGGAGCGGATGACCGTCGTGTCCGGCGTCAGCGGGTCCGGCAAGTCCTCCTTCGCCCTCGACACGGTCTACGCCGAGGGCCAGCGCCGCTACGTCGAGTCCCTCTCCACCTACGCCCGGCAGTTCCTGGGCCAGATGCGGAAGCCCAAAGTGGACCGGGTGATCGGCCTCTCCCCGGCCATCTCCATCGAGCAGAAGGCCGTCAGCAAGAACCCCCGCTCCACCGTCGGGACCGTCACGGAGGTCTACGACTACCTGCGGGCCCTGATGGCCACCGTGGGCGTGCCCCACTGCCCGGACTGCAACGTCCCCGTGGGCGCGCAGACCGTCTCGGAGATGGTGGACCGCATCCTGGCCCTGCCCCAGGGCCGTCGCATCCTGCTGCTCGCCCCGGTCTCCCCCGGAAAGGGGGAGGACTACGCCACGATCCTGGGCCGGATGCGCCGGGCGGGGTTTGTGCGGGCGCGGCTCGACGGCCAGACCTTCGACCTGAAGCGGGAGGTCGAGATCGACCACCGGCAGGCCCACCGCCTCGAGATCGTCGTGGACCGGCTCCGGGTGTCCGAGGACGCGCGCAAGCGCCTGGCCGACTCCGCCGCCGTGGCCCTCGACCTGTCGGGCGGGACCCTGCTCATCGCCTCCCCCGACGACCCGGAGGAGCTGCGCCTGAGCCAGCGCCTCTCCTGCCCCGCCTGCGGCCGGGGGTTCGAGCCCCTCACCCCCCAGGGCTTCTCGTTCAACCACCACGACGGCTGGTGCCCCACCTGCGAGGGCCTGGGCGTCCAGGAGGGCCTCGACCCTCAGACCGTCGTGCCCGACACCCGCAAATCCCTCCGCCAGGGCGCGGTGGCGGTCTGGGGACCTTTCCACAGGGGCCTGCTCACGGACGCGCTGAAGGCCGTGGGCCGGGTCGCCGGGTTCGACCTGGACGCGCCGTTCAGGGAGATGCGCCCGGAGGCGCAGCGCGTCCTCCTGCACGGGACCGGGGGGGCGTGGATAGACGGACCCAACGGCCTGAAGCTCCGCTACAAGGGCATCTTTCCGACCGTCGAGGAGATGGTGCGGGCCTCGCGGAGACTCCGGGACGCCATCGGCCAGGAGGTGCGGGAGGTCCCCTGCTCCGCGTGCGCCGGGAGCCGCATCCGCCCGGAGGGCCGGTCCGCCAGGCTGCGCGACCGCACCCTCGCGGACCTCTGCCGGATGCCGATCTCCGAGTGCCGGGCCTTCTTTGAGACCCTCACCCTGAGCCGTCGCGAGCGCCAGGCCGCCGGCGAGGTCCTCCACGAGATCCGCAGCCGCCTCCGCTTCCTGGACGAGGTCGGCCTCGGCTATCTGGCGCTGGACCGCCGGGCCCCCACCCTGTCCGGCGGCGAGGCCCAGCGCATCCGCCTGGCCGGCCAGATCGGCAGCGGCCTCACCGGCGTGCTCTACGTGCTCGACGAGCCGACCATCGGCCTCCACCCGAGGGACAACCGCCGCCTCCTGAACGCCCTGAAACGCCTGCGCGACCTGGGCAACACCCTCCTCGTCGTGGAGCACGACCGGGAGACGTTGACCTCTGCGGACCACCTGATCGACTTCGGGCCGGGGGCCGGCGTCCAGGGCGGATGCCTGGTGGCCGAGGGTCCGCCCGCGCGCCTGAACGGGGGCAATGGGTCTTTGACGGCCCGCTATCTGCGGGACAGCCTGCGCATCGAGACCCCCCGCACGCGGCGGAAGGCCGGGGCGTGGCTGACCGTCGTCGGCGCCCGGCACAACAACCTGAAGGGCATCGACGTCAGAATCCCGGCCGGCGTCTTCACCTGCGTCACCGGCGTCTCCGGGTCCGGCAAGAGTTCCCTCGTCAACGACGTGATCTACGCCGCCCTGGCCGCCTCGGTGGAGGGCGCCCGCGTCCCCGTGGGCGCGCACGACGAGGTCCTGGGCGTGGAGAACTTCGACAAGGTCATCGCCATCGACCAGACCCCCATCGGCTACTCCCCCCGCAGCAACCCCGCCACCTACGTCGGGGCCTTCGACGCCGTCCGGGGCCTGTTCGCGCAGCTCCCGGAGGCCCGCAAGAGGGGCTACGCGGCCAGGCAGTTCAGCTTCAACGTCAGGGGCGGCCGCTGCGAGGCCTGCGAGGGCATCGGGTCGCGCCGGATCGAGATGCACTTCCTCCCGGACGTCTGGGTGACCTGCGAGGCCTGCGGCGGCCGGCGCTTCCACAGAGAGACCCTCGACATCCGGTACAAGGGGTGGTCCATCGCCGACGTCCTGGACCGGACGATTGCCGAGGCCCTGGGGCATTTCAAAGACATCCCCAAGATCCGGCGGACGCTCCGGACCCTCGACGACGTGGGCCTGGGCTACATGGCGCTGGGCCAGTCCTCCACGACCCTGTCGGGCGGCGAGGCCCAGCGCGTGAAGCTCGCCTCCGAACTCTCCCGCCCCAGCACCGGCCGGACCGCTTACTTCCTGGACGAGCCCACCACCGGCCTCCACTTCGCGGACGTCGAAAAACTGCTCCAGGTCCTCAACCGGCTCGTGGACGCCGGAAACACCGTCGTCGTGATCGAGCACAACACGGACGTCATCAAGACCGCGGACCACGTGATCGACCTGGGGCCGGAGGGCGGGGACGAGGGGGGGCTGGTCGTGGCCGCCGGGACCCCGGAGCAGGTGGCCTGCGTCCCCGCGTCGCACACGGGGAGGGTCTTGAAGAGGGCGCTCAGGGTTTAGCCGTTTTATAAGCCGTATTCCCGCATCTTCCGCCTGAGCGTGGGCCGGGTGATCCCCAGCAGGTCACAGGCCCGGCCCCGGTTGCCCTGGGCGACCCTGAGCATCCGCTCGATGTGTATCCGCTCCACCTCGGCCAGCGTCCTGGGCCGGAGGTCTTCCTCTCCGGGCCGCCCCTCCGGCGCCACGAGAGGGGGCAGATCGTCGTCCCCCACGACCCCTCCGCCCGCGCGGATCACCGCCCGCGTCAGGACGTTCTCCAGCTCCCGGACGTTCCCCGGCCAGGGGTATTCCACCAGCCGCAGGAGGGCGCTCCGGGACACCCCCTCGGCACGGCGTCCCACGCGGGGGGCGACCCGGCGGAGGAGATGCCGGACGAGCGGAGGGATGTCCTCCGGCCGCTCCCGCAGCGCCGGGAGCGAGATCGTCACCACGCTCAGGCGGTAGTAGAGGTCCGCCCTGAACCCACCCTCCCGCACCATCTCCTCCAGGTCCCGATTCGTGGCGGCCACGATCCGGGCCTGGGCGTGCAGGGTCTCCCGCCCCCCCACCCGCTCGAACTCCCCCCGGTCCAGCGCCCGGAGCAGCTTGGCCTGCACGGACGCGGGGGCGTCCCCGATCTCATCTAAGAAGAGCGTCCCCCCGGCGGCCAGCTCGAACCGCCCCCGCCGCCGCTCCACCGCCCCCGTGAAGGCCCCCCGCTCGTGCCCGAACAGCTCCGACTCGGCCAGCGTCTCCACCACGGCCGAGCAGTTGACGGCCACGAACGGCCCTGACCGGCCCGAATGTCGATGGATGGCCCTGGCCACCGGCTCCTTCCCCGTCCCGCTCTCCCCCCGCAGCAGGACCGGCACGCCGGTCGGGGCCGCGCGTCCGACGGCCTTGAAGACCTCGACCATGCCAGGGCTCTGCCCGACGAGAAGATCGTCCTCCGGCGCGCCCGCTTCGCCGCACGACGCCTGAGCACGGGCGTTGGGACGCCGACAGAGCCGGCGGGCCAGCTCGATCAGCGATTCCGAAGGGATGGGCTTGCTCAGGTAGTCGGTCGCGCCCATCCTCAGGGCGTCGATGGCCGTGTCCGACGATGGGAAGCCGGTCATCACAACCACCGGCGCAGGGACCTCCCGCCTCTGAAGCTCCCGCAACACCGACAGACCCGAGCCGTCGGGCAGTTTGACGTCCAACAGGATGAGCCCCGGCGTCCCCCCGCACGCCGCCCGGAGCCCCTCCTCCGCGTTCCTCGCCGCCTCCACCGCGAAACCTCGCGCCTCCAGGCAGAGCCCGACGCTCTCCCGGAAGGCCGCGTTGTCGTCAATCACCAGCACCCTCTGCACGGCCGACCTCCTGCTAATAGACCCGGAACCATACCGTCGCCGTCGTCCCTCGCCCCGGCTCGCTCTCCAGCCGGACGCGCCCCCCCTGACTCTCCGCCACGGCCTTGACCACAGCCAGCCCCATGCCCATCCCATCCGGCCTCGTCGTGAAAAAAGGGTCCCACACGCGGTCGATGGCCGACGCCGGAATGCCGCACCCCGTATCCTGAACCACCACCTCCACGCCGTCGGGGGGGGCGCGGCGGGTCCAGACCCGCAGAACGCCCGCCCGATCCATAGCCTGAATCCCGTTGCGGCAGAGATTGACTAAGATGCATCTCATCGGACCCCGCCCGGCCTCGGCGCGCGGAAGCCCTCCGGCGCAGCGTGCGCAGACCCGGACCCCTCTGCCCGACGCCATCTCCTCCATCTCCCTCGCAACCCCGCGCACCACGTCGTTGATGTCCGTGGGATCGGGCGCGGGCGCGCAGGGGGCCGAGAGGAACCGCATCTGGTCCGTCAGGTACTCCAGGTGGTCGATCTGCCCCAGGGCCAGTTCCACGCGCCGCCGGTCCCGCCTGGATAGCCCTTCGGCGCAGATGAGACCCTCGATGCACAGACGCAGGGAAGAGAGGGGCGTCCGGACCTCGTGAACCACCGTGGCCGCAAACGCGCGAAGCCCCTCGGAAGCATCGGACACCACGAACATGCCGGAACCTCCCTGTGAAATGAGGAAATGAAGGGGATGAACGGAGATCTACGGGATATTGAGACACGATGCACGTTCTGTGCCAGCGCCCACACGCGCGCCTGCGCCTCCCGCTATGACATTCTCCTCCTTCAGGATATGAACCCCCGCAGAGACGCGGGCTCCGATGGACGCGCCCCGGAGCGCCTGACCGCATCGGGCGCTCCGATGTCTCTCATCTCTTGAAATGCCCTCTCGATGGGCCATCTTACGCCATCCCGAGCAGGCGCCTGTAGCCGTGAGGCGCAGCGCCCCCATTTTACGGGCATCTGACGCGAAAAAAAGGCCCCTCTACGACCGCGCCGCCGTAGAGGGGCCTCTTTTCTGCCGTCTGCCCTTCGATACGCGGCTTACAGCCGCTACTCAGGGCATGCGGGTCCGTCAGTCCCGAGTAGCCCCGGAGGGGCGTATCGAGGGACTGCCGTCTCACCTTTCGACGATCACAGAAACTTGAACGTCTTCAGAATGCTTTCATACTCCTCTGTGGGATAGTAGCCTTCAATGCCGCTGCCCTGGAGAATGTAGACCAGTTTTCCGTTGATCAGCAGCGTCACCGTAAATCGGTCGCCCTGGCCTGTCGCCTGCGCCCTGAATGTCCACTGTTCCGCCGGCCCCCCCGCTACTTCGATCACCCGATGGGCCGACTCCCGATAGTTCCCGTAACTTTGCGCGAAGTCCTTCGCCGCCCGGGCCCCGAGGTCGGCCAGCTTCTCATTCTGGCTCACGGGAAACGGGTCGATGCTGAGGATCGGCTCAAAACCGCCCCGCCCCTGCGGGGCCTTGATGAAGACCGAGAGGCTCGTCCCATCCGCCAGGACACCCGTGTGATGGAGCGTCTGGATGCTCATCCCCCACGACAGGTCGAGGGGCTTGGGGATCGTGACCTGAAAACCGAGGTTCCGGTTGGTGTACGTCCGCCCCGCAGGCCCGTCCGTGATCGGATGATCGTCCGGGCTGTTGGGGGATCGGGCGCACGCCAGCGCCATCCCCGCCAGAATGACCAGCGCCGCAGCGCAACGGGATTTCAAGGAACGCACCCCCTTCTCACAACAGGACGAGGATACCCGGCTTTTTCAAATTGATCAGATTAAATTATAATTATTTTGAGCAGTATGTCAACTCAATATTCTTTAGAAACGAGACGCATCTTTCAGCCCTCACCCTCCCCCACGTCTACAGACAAGCCTGAAGCCCCCTCC
>Ga0156186_1107_pt1 | contig 11182 bp, 13 predicted proteins | sample RifCSPlowO2_12_FD_107839 | JGI IMG/M metagenome (GOLD analysis project Ga0156186, IMG submission 107839) | Candidatus Handelsmanbacteria bacterium RIFCSPLOWO2_12_FULL_64_10
AGAAGCCGTCGTAGTGGGGGAGGCCGTAGTCGGACAGGATCAGGTCCGGCGCAAAATCCTTGAGGGTGGCGACAAATGCCTCTTCGGTCTTGACGTAGAGCGCCTCAAACGCGAGGCCCTCCCTGCGCAGCTCGCGCAGGATCAGGCCCGCGTCCGCCGGGATGTCCTCCAGTATCAGGATGTGAAGCTTTTCTTTCAAAATATGCTCCATGTTACGTATTATCCATTCCTGTGCGGAGGGCTATATCGAGAGCTTGATTAAAAAATCGCTGCGGCTCTGGCCCTCACCCCGCCTCGCTGACGCTCGGCTTCCCCTCTCCCATAAATGGGAGAGGGGTGGCGAACGTAGTGAGCCGGGGTGAGGGCCTGTGCACTATGCGAATCGTTCCATGCACAAGATTTATGAAAAGTTATTTAAACGTGGGGGGGGGGCTGATTGGTGGCCACCCAGTAATAGCCCAGTTCGGCGATGGTCTTGGCGAACTGCTCAAATTCCATCGGCTTGACCACGTAGCTGTTGACGCCCAATTTGTAGGCCTCGACGATGTCCTGCTCCTCCCGCGAGGAGGTCATCACCACGACGGGGAGGGTCTTCGTGCGTTCGTTGGACCGGATCTGTCTCAGGACCTCCAGGCCGTCTATCTTGGGCATCTTCAGGTCCAGGAAGACGACCTTGGGCTGGGACTCGTCACTCCGGCCCGCGAAATCGCCCCTGGCGAACAGGAAGTCCAGGGCCTCCGCGCCGTCCTTCGCCGTGACCACGCGGTTGCCCAGGTTGTGCCTTTTCAAGGCCCTGAGTGTGAGTTCAACGTCTCTCGGGTTGTCCTCGACGAGGAGGATCTCCACGTCATGAGCGGTTGCCATGGGTCTTCTCCTCAGGGATGGTGAAGTAGAAGGTCGCGCCCCGGCCCACGGCCCCCTCGGCCCAGACCCGGCCGCCGTGCCGGTGGACGATGCGGCGCACGATGGAGAGGCCGATGCCCGTGCCCTCGAACTCCCCGGCCGCGTGCAGGCGCTGGAACACGCCGAACAGCTTGTCCACGTATTTGATGTCGAACCCCACGCCGTTGTCCCGGACGAAGTAGGTGTTCTCCCCGTCCCCGTCCGAGCCGCCCACCGAGATGACGGCCTGCTCCCTCGGGCGGGTGAACTTGACGGCGTTGGACAGGAGGTTGACCAGGACCTGCCGGACCATCGCCCGGTCCCCCCAGGCGGAGGGGAGGGCCCCCACCTCGAAGCGGAGGACGCGGCCCGGCTCGGCCCGCCGGAGGTCCTCGCAGACCCCGCGCGCCAGGCCGGCCACGTCGACCTCAGCGGGGGCCATCTGCTGCCGGCCTAAGCGGGAGAAGTTGAGGAGGTCGTCGATGAGCTGCCCCATGTCCTTCGCGCTGTCCCGGATGGTGTCCAGGTAGTGACGCCCCTCCTCGTCGAGCCTGTCCCCGTAGTCCTCCAGGGTGGCCGCGGCGTAGCCGATGACCGCGCGCAGGGGGGCGCGCAGGTCGTGGGCCACGGAGTAGGAAAAGCCCTCCAGTTCCTTGACGACGTTCTGGAGGTCCACGTTCTTCCGCTCCAGCTCGACGTTCAGGCGGCGGACGGCCTCCTCCGCGCGCTTCCGCTCGGCCACCTCGATCTCCAGGTCTGCGGCGTGACGCTGGATCTCGTCGAGGCGCTGCGCGTTCTCGTAGGCGATGGCGATCTGCGCGGCGAGGGTGGCGACGAGCTGCTCGTCCTGCTCCGTGAAGGCCTCCAGGCCGAGCCGGTCGCCGAGGTAGAGGATGCCGTAGGGCCGCGTGGGGGAGCTAACGGGCGCGCCCAGAAAGGAGGCCGCCGCCGCTTTGCCGTTCAGGTTCTCCCCGCGCAGGGGCCGACGCCCCCTGAGGAGGCCGGCGAAGATGCCCTGGCTCACGGGCGGCGCGCCGAGGCGGGCGGAGGTCTCGGCGTCTATGCCGGCGGTGAAGAAGTAGCGCCACGTCTCCCCCGTCCCGTCCAGGACGCCGATGGCCGCGTGCCTTGCGCCGATCAGCTCCCGCGCGGCGTGGCAGAAGCCCACGAGCAGGCGGATGGGGTCTTTCTCCGAGCCGAGCTGCTGGCCGACCTCGATCAGCCGGCCCAGGCGCTGGTTGGCGACCTCCAGCTCGTTCACCTTTTGAGAGAGGGTGTCCGTGACCAGGCGGAGGTGCTCCCGGTCGAAGGCCTCCGGGACCTCCGGCGGGGGGGCGAGGGGCGCAGATTCCGCCGTGCCGAGGGCGGCCTCCACGGTGCTCAGCACGACCTGCGGGTCCACGGGCTTGACCAGGAGGTAGTGGACGCCGGCGGCCTTCGCGAGCCTCTTTGCCTCGGCCATGTGGTAGTTGGCCGTGTAGTAGATGACGGGCGTCCGGGCCACGTCCGCGTCCTGGCGGAGCCGGCGCACGAACTCGTAGCCGTCCATGGTGGGCATCAGGATGTCCGCGATGACCAGGTCGGGGCGCTCGGCGCGAGTTATGTCCAGCGCCTCCGCGCCGTCGCTGGCCTCGATGAGGCGGTGCCCGCCGTAGCCGAGCAGGGTCACGAGCAGCTCGCGGTTGGTCGAGACGTCGTCCACGATCAGGATTTTGGCCATGGGAACCTCTGTTGACTTTTACAGGACGTTGACGTACATTTTTGCAGTTCATCAAGGAGACGAATCTTGCGAAAGTCCAGGGTTGGAAAACACCTTGTCATTGATCCCGCCATCTGTCACGGCCAGTTGACCTTTGCGGGCACCCGCATTCCGGTTCAGGCTGTCCTGACCTTTTTGAAGATGGGCTACTCGATGGACCGGCTCCTGTCCGAGTGGCCGGAGTTGCGCCGGGAGGCCATCGAGGAGGCGGTGGAGCTGGCGGCTGAGGCGCTCCTCGAACGCTACCCTCCTGCCCTGACCCCATGAGCCTGATCGTCCTCGACGACCAGTTGCTCCCCGGCCTGGTCCAGGCCCCGATACAGGCGTGGGCGACCGCACAGCGGCTGCGCGACCTGCGCCCTGCGGAGGTCATCAAGGACGACCGGGTCCCTTCCCTGCTTCGCGAACTGAAACGCCCCACCTTTGTTACGATTGACGCAGGATTCTATGACAGAAGCCTGTGCGATCCCGCCTACAGCATCCTCTATTTCGCCCTGCGAGACGATCAGCAACCTCAGTTGCCCGGCCTGCTCCGCCGTCTGTTCCGCCTTCCCGCGTTCAAGACGCGAGCCGTCCGCATGGGGAAGGTCGCCCGGATCAGCAGAGATGGCATCGGATACTGGCAGCACAGAGAGAAAGACATGCATCTCCTGACCTGGCGCGGTTGATTCCTAATAGGATGGCCATTCTCTCCCCTCCCCCTATGGGGGAGGGGTCTTCAAATAGAAAAAACCGCACCTGTCCCGGTGCGACTTTCACCGTTCCCCCCGCTTATGTCGCGGGCACGAGCCTTCATCTTGACCCTCCCGACGCAGACCTGAAAAACCCGGCTTTGTCTTTTTTTAAAGATAACGAGTTCTGGCCGGGAACGCAGTACGTACATCTACGTAATTTTCGATCTAAAAGCCCTCATGTGTCCGGTGGAGGGCAGGGCCTCTCTATTTCCGTAAATCTCTTATTATCAAATATTATCGCAGAGATCAAGGGGAGGGGAGGTCGCCCTCCTATATCCGGGGCGTGTCCGGCTTCCAGATGTATTTGTGGATCTGGAGCTGGAGGCGGACGGGGAGGCGGTCTTCGAGGAGCCAGGCGGCCAGGTGGGCGGGGGGGAGGAGGGCGTGGGCCACGGAGAAGAGGACCTCGGCGCGGCCGGGGAGATCGTGGCGGAGGACCACGTCCTTGGCCCAGTCGTAGTCTGCGCGGTCGGACAGGACGAACTTGACCTGGTCGCCCTGTCGCAGGAGGCCCAGGTTCTCCCACCGGACCTTTTCGGACTCGCCGCTGGCCGGGCACTTCACGTCGATAATGCGGACGGCGCGGGGGTCGATGCCGGAGATGTCGAGGTGGCCGCCGGTCTCGATCAGGACGCGATGGCCCCGGTCCAGGAGGGCGGACATGAGGGGGTGCACGGCGGGCTGCAGGAGGGGCTCCCCGCCGGTGATCTCCACGAGGGGGCAGGCGAGGGTCTCCACCTGCGCGACGACCTCCGGGACGGTCAGGCGGTCCCCCCCGGTGAAGGCGTGCGCGGCGTCGCACCAGACGCAGCGGAGGTCGCAGCCGGTGAGCCGGACGAAGACGCAGGGGAGGCCGGCCCAGGTCGATTCGCCCTGAATGCTCTTATAGATCTCCTTGACGACGAGGGTATCGCGTTTTCGCGTGTGGGACATGGGATAAAGTTACGAAAAAGGGTAGGGGGTTGGCAAGTAGGGGCGAAGCATTCGCGCAGCGAATGCTTCGCCCCTACATTACGCCACGCACAAAAAATCTGCCCCTTCGACCAGGCCCAGGCTCGTGAGGCGCCCCCGGATCAGGTCGCGGGCCCCACGGGAGGAGACGGCGCTCAGGACCGTCGGCTGGCCGTGCGCCCAGAGGAGGCCGGGGAGGGCGTCGGGGGGGCATATCGGCGCGCCCCGCAGGCGGCGTCCGATCTTGGCCGGGTCGATGTCGATACAGGCCAGGAGGGCTATGCCCTCGCGGGCGAGGTGCTTGGCTAAGCGGCGGCCGGTCTGGCCCGCGCCCCAGAGGATGGCCGCCCGCGTCCGGGCGAGGGGGCCGGCGGCCAGGTAGTGGGCCTTGGCGCGGAGGAAGTTCTCGATGGAGTAGCGGCCGTCGGCGCGGGTGAGCCGGTCGGGGCGCTCGCGCCAGGAGAGGAGGACGCGGGGGACCTTGGCGAACCGCCTCCCGCTCAGGTGGAGGCGGAGCCAGAGGTCGTAGTCCTCGGCCCAGCCGCGATCCTGATAGCCGCCCACGTCGCTCAGGTCGCGCCTCCGGAGCAGGACCGAGGGGTGACAGAGGGGGCTCTCGATGAAGATCTCGCGCGCGATGTCGTCGGGCTCGATGAGCCGGTTGAGCCAGTCGGCGTAGATGCGGAACCCCTCCCGGACGGCGGCGGCGGGAAAGCACTCGATCAGACAGCTCGCGACGGCCACGTCGGGCCGGTCGTGGAGGAGCTGCGCCTGGAGGCGGAGGCGGTCCGGGTGGGCCAGGTCGTCGGCGTCCATGCGGGCGATGAGGTCGCCCCTGGCGTGCGTCAGGCCGAGGTTGAGGGCGCCGATCAGGCCGGTGTGGGGCGAGGGGACGGGGCGGATGCGAGGGTCGGCGGAGGTCAGGCGCTGGATGACCCGGCCCGTGTCGTCCTGCGATCCGTCGTCGACCAGGACGATCTCAAGATCGCTGAAGGTCTGCCGCAGGAGGGTCTCCACCGCCTCCGGCAGCGTGGCGGCGGCGTTGTAGGCCGGGAGGATGACGGAGATAAGGGACATGAACTAAAAGATACGCAAAAAACCCTTGACTCCAACGGGGTTTCGAGGTTTATTTTTAAGCTTTTGTTTTTTATGACCTCTTTTCTCTTCACGTTCTCCATCATCCCCTGGACGGAGGGATAGGTATGCCGACGTATGATTACGAGTGTGCGGCCTGCGGGCATAAGTTTGAGATGTTTCAGGGCATTAAGGAGGATCCCATTAAGGCATGTCCCAAGTGCAAGAAGCGGAAGGCCCGACGCCTGATCGGGACGGGGGCCGGCCTCCTGTTCAAGGGGTCGGGGTTCTACGTCACGGACTATCGGAGCGAGGGCTACAAGAAGGCGCAGAAGGCGGAGACGTCCCCTTCGTCCTCGCCCTCGTCCGGCGACGCGTCGAGCTCGAAGAAGGCGGAGAAGGCGGAGAAGGCGAAGAAGGGGGATTAGCCGGCCCTCTCACGGGTGAATAGAGATCAAATGCTTAGTTTTCGGGAACCTGTGAGGGATTAAAAAGTTTATTTTTGGGGTCCACACGATCATTTCTTAATCCGAAAAAGGTAGCCATGTCAAGCGTGTTCCGGATGGGGAGGGCGTTTCTCCTGATGGCGTTTCTCTGGGGGTGCGGTGGAAGATCGGCGGATGAGCTGTTCAACGAAGGGGAGCGGGCCTCCCACAACGCAGCCGCCTACCCGAAGGCGGAAAAATTGCTCAAGGAGTTCCTCAAGCGATTCCCGCAGGATTCCCGGTGCGATGTGGCCCTGATCGCCCTTGCCCGGATCTTTCAGAACCAGGACCGGCCCCCGGAGGCGATCGCGGCCTATCAGCAGGTCCTGGACCGGTACCCCGACAGTGAGAGGGCCGACGAGGCGCAGTTCATGGTCGGCTATATCTACGACTCCGCCAAAGACTACGAGAAGGCGCGCGCCGCCTACCAGAATGTGATCCAGAAATACCCTCACTCCGAGTTCGTGGACGACGCGAGGGCGTCTCTCGAACACCTGGGCAAATCCCCAGAACAGTGGCTGGCCGAGACGCAGCAAGAGACGGTGGCGGTGAAGAGGTGAAGACCCCTCCCCCGGCCCCTCCCCCAAAGGGAGAGGGGAGAGAGTAGCTTGCTCCCCCTTCCCCTTTGGGGAAGGGGGATGGGGGGTTGGGTCTGTTTCAAGGAGGGCCGTTTTTCATGCAGTTGTAACGGGATATCATTGCGATCAACGAACAGGTGAACCGGGAGAGCGTGTTCGTCGAGGCGATCCTGGCCGAAGTGGGCAGGGTGATCGTCGGACAGCAGTACATGGTCGAACGGCTCCTGATCGCCCTGCTGTGCAACGGGCACGTCCTGCTGGAGGGGGTTCCGGGACTGGCCAAGACCCTCTCCGTGAACACCCTGGCTCGGACGATCCGGGCCTCCTTCCACCGCATCCAGTTCACGCCAGACCTCCTCCCCGCAGACCTCATCGGGACGATGATCTACCACCAGGGGAACGGCGAGTTCGTCCCCAAGAAGGGCCCTATCTTCGCCCATTTGATCTTAGCCGACGAGGTCAACCGGGCCCCGGCCAAGGTGCAGAGCGCCATGCTGGAGGCGATGCAGGAGCGGCAGGTGACCATCGGCGACCGGAGCTTTCCGCTGGAGGACCCGTTTCTGGTCCTGGCCACCCAGAACCCGATCGAGCAGGAGGGGACCTACCCGCTGCCGGAGGCGCAGCTCGACCGGTTCATGCTCAAGGTCCGGGTCACGTACCCCAGCCGCAAGGAGGAACGGGCGATCATGGATCGGATGTCGGGCGGTCCGCCGCCCCAGGTCCGTCCGGTCGTGACGCCGGCGGACATCGTCAAGGCCCGCGCCGTGGTGAACGCCGTGTACGTGGACGAAAAGATCAAGGACTACATCGTGGACCTGGTGTTCGCCACGCGCGACCCGGCGGGGTCCGGCCTGGGCGACCTGGCCTCCATGATCGAGTACGGCGCATCCCCCCGCGCGTCCATCTACCTGACGCAGGCGGCGCGGGCGCACGCCTTTCTCCAGCGCCGGGGTTACGTGACCCCCGAGGACGTGAAGGCCGTGGGGCTGGACGTGCTCCGGCACCGGGTGATCGTCACCTACGAGGCCGAGGCCGAGGAGATCACGGCCGAAGACGTGGTGCGGCGGGTGTTCGACCACGTGGAGGTGCCGTGATCCCGAAGGAGATCCTCAAGAAGGTCCGGCAGATCGAGCTGCGCACCCGCCACTTAGTCAACACGGTGTTCTCCGGGGAGTACCACTCCGTGTTCAAGGGGCGTGGGGTGGAGTTCGCGGAGGTGCGGGAGTACCTGCCGGGCGACGACGTGCGGACGATCGACTGGAACGTGACGGCGCGCATGGGGCATCCATTCGTGAAGGTGTTCGACGAGGAGCGGGAGCTGACGGTCGTGCTGCTCGTGGACGCCAGCGCCTCCGGGGACTTCGGCACGGTGGCGCGGATGAAGGGGGAGATCGGGGTGGAGATGTGCGCCCTGCTGGCGTTCTCGGCCATCCAGAACAACGACCGGGTCGGGCTGATCATCTTCACGGACGAGGTGGAGCGGTTCATCCCCCCGAAGAAGGGGAAGAAGCACGTCCTGCGGGTCATCCGGGAGCTCTACTATTTTCAGCCGAAGGGGCGGGGGACGGACATCGCGGCGGCGCTCGACTACCTCAACCGGGTCACGACCCGGAGGAGCGTGGTCTTTCTGGTGTCCGACTTCTTCGCGTCGGGCTACGAGGCGGCGCTGAAGGTGGCCAACCGCCGGCACGACTTAGTGGCCGTGACGATCTCGGACCCGCGCGAGGTGGAGTTGCCGGACGTGGGGATCGTGGAGGTGGAGGACGCGGAGACGGGGGAGGAGGTCCTGATCGACACCTCCGACGTGCGGGCGCGGCGGAGGTTTATGAACGCCTCTGAGGAGGCCCGGTCGGCCCGGCAGCGGCTGTTCCGGTCCGTGGGGGTGGACCGGGTGGACGTGCGGACGGACCGGCCCTACATCGAACCGCTGATGAGGTTCTTTGAGGCGAGGGCGAAGAGATTCAGATGAAAGGAGGGTTTCGTTCGTGATCGAGGTGGAGCATCTCACCAAACGCTACGGCCCCGTGTCGGCGGTGGACGACATCTCCTTCCGGGTGGACCGGGGGGAGATCCTCGGCTTCCTGGGGCCCAACGGGGCCGGGAAGACGACGACGATGCGCATCCTGACCTGCTACATGCCGGCCACGTCCGGGGCGGCCAGGGTGGCGGGCTACGACGTCTTCTCGCAGTCTCTGGACGTCCGGAGGCGCATCGGCTACATGCCCGAACAGCCCCCGCTCTACCGCGACCTGTCGGTGCGCAGCTTCCTGGTCTTTGCGTCCAAGATCAAGGGGGTGGAGAAGGCGCGGATCCGGTCGCGGGTGGACGAGGTGATGGGGCGCTGCGGGGTGGACGACATGGCCGACCGGCTGATCGGGAAGCTGTCGAAGGGCTACCGGCAGCGGGTGGGCCTGGCGCAGGCCCTGGTCCACAACCCGGACGTGCTGGTCTTAGACGAGCCCACGGCGGGCTTAGACCCCAACCAGATCCGGGAGGTCCGGGCGCTGATCCGGTCCTTAGCCGGGGACCACACGATCATCCTGAGCACGCACATCCTGCCGGAGGTGAGCGTGACCTGCGAGCGGGTCGTGATCATCAACCGGGGGCGGATTGTGGCCGTGGACTCGCCGGGCAACCTGACGGCCCGGCTGAAGGGGTCGGAGCGGGTGTTCGTGGAGGTGGCGGGCGGGTTCGATGCGGCGGCGGAGGCCCTGCGAGAGGTGGAGGGGGTGACGGGCGTGGTCCCGGACGAGGGGCCGCAGGAGAACGGGCAGGCCCGGCTGTTCGTGGAGAGCCCTCTGGGCGCGGACGTGCGGTCCCGCGTGGCGGCCCGGCTCGTCCAGCGGGGGGTCGGGCTGCTGGAGATGCGGAGGATCGAGATGAGCTTAGAGGATATCTTCGCCGAGCTGACGACGAGCGAAGAGGAGGTGAGCGCGTGAGAAACTTTGCGGCGATTTACGGGAAGGAGATGCGGTCCTACTTCGCCTCGCCGGTGGCCTACGCCGTGGCGTGCGTCTGGCTGTTCTTCTCCGGCTTCATGTTCAGGAACATCCTGCTGGAGTTCAACCGCATCTGTCTGACCTACAATCAGCAGCCCATGCGGACGGCCAGCCTGAACCTGAACGACTTCGTCGTGACGAACTTTTTCGGCATCAAGTTCTTCGTCTGGATCTTCTTCGTGCCGTTTCTCACCATGCGGCTCTACGCCGAGGAGCAGAAGTCGGGCACGATCGAGTTGCTGCTGACCTCGCCGGTCACGACGCTCCAGACGCTGGTGGCCAAGTTCGCGGCCTGCCTCTCGCTCTACGCGGCCGTGGAGGGCGTGGGGTTTGCGCACGTCCTGATCGCGAACGCCTACGGGAGCCTGGACTGGGGGCCGGTCCTGTCGGCCTACGCGGCCGTGCTGCTGATGGGGGGGGCGTTCGTGGCCGTGGGCATCCTGACCTCGGCGCTGACGGAGAACCAGATCATCGCCGGGGGGGTGGCGCTCATCCTGCTCCTTCTGTTCTGGGTGATCGACTGGGCGGCGAGCTTCTCCGGGCCGGGGCTCGGCGCGGTCCTGAGCTATCTGTCGGTCCTGGGGCACATGCGGGACTTTCAGCGGGGGGTCGTGGACACGGGGAACGTGGTCTTCTTCCTGAGCCTGATCGCGTTCGGGCTGTTCCTGACCCACACGGCCCTCGAATCGCGCAGATGGAGGCAGTGAACTCATGAACTTCAACTTCTTGAAGGGCAGGGCCTTCAAATACGGCTCCAACACCCTCCTGTCGGTCCTGATCTTCCTGACCATCCTGGTGGTCATCAACTTCCTCTCGAACAAGTACCGCCACCGGTTCGACCTGACCGAGGGGGGCCTCCGGAGCCTGTCGAACGAGACGGTGAGCGTGCTGAAGGGGCTGAAGAAGGACGTGCGGGTCGTGGCGTTCTACCGGCAGAGCGAGCGGGGCCGGATCGAGCAGTTGCTGAAGGACTACGCCTACCAGACGGGCCGCGTGTCCTATGAGATCGTGGACCCGGACAAGAACCCGGCGCGGGCGAGGCGCTACAACATCCGGCAGTACCGGACGACCGTGCTGGAGTGCGGGGACCGGGAGGAGCGGGTGATCGCGGACGATGAAAAATCGCTGACGAACGCCTTAGTCAAGGTGACGCGGGACAGGCAGAAGGCGGTCTACTTTTTGACCGGGCACGGGGAGAATGACCTGAGCGGCCGGGACCGGGAGGGGATGGGCGTGGCGAAGGACCGGATTCAGGAGTTCAACTACCTCGTGCGGGACTCGCTCCTGCTGGCGCGGGACCGCTCCGTGCCCGAGGACTGCTCGGTCCTGGTGGTGGCCGGGCCGAAGAAGGCGCTGTTCCCGGCGGAGGTGGACTCGCTCAGGGCCTATCTCGAAAGGGGGGGGAAGGCGCTGGTCATGCTCGACCCGGACGCGGAGAGCGGGCTGGAGGGGATGCTGTGGGGGTATCAGGTGAAGGTGGGGAACGACTTCGTGGTGGACAACAGCGGGATCGGCGGGCTGTTCGGACTGGACGCCTCCATGCCGGTGGCCGTGAACTACGCGGACCACGAGGTCACGGGCAAGCTGAAGGGGATCATGACGACCTTCATGCTGGCCCGGTCGGTCTCCGCGATGACGGGGGTCTCGGCAATGGACGCGCAGGCGACGGAGGTCGTGAAGACGTCGGACGCGAGCTGGGCCGAGAGCGATCTGTCGCCCA
>Ga0156186_1007_pt1 | contig 11145 bp, 9 predicted proteins | sample RifCSPlowO2_12_FD_107839 | JGI IMG/M metagenome (GOLD analysis project Ga0156186, IMG submission 107839) | Candidatus Handelsmanbacteria bacterium RIFCSPLOWO2_12_FULL_64_10
TTCCGTTATGTACATTTCTGAAACGCACTTACGAAAAATACTGTGACGGTTTATGTACCTTTGTTGGGTTTTACCCGATTATGGAAAACCACGACGGCAAAGGGCGCCGCCGAAAACAAGGAGTCGGCGGCGGGAAGGTTCAGCGCCATAGCGGATACTAATAGGGCGATTTTCCCTTGACAGGCATACGCAAGAGGATTATGCTATGATCATTCCATACGAGGTGGGTCATGGCCGGTATTTTGGCAAGGCGCTTTGGAGACGAGGAGGCTGATCCCGAAGGGATCGGCTCAGAGGAAAAAGTAAAGCGATAAGCTGTCAGGGATTCGTCTGGTGATCCCTGGCGGGTTTTTTGGGGGGGTGCAGTAGAGGAATTCCTATCGGTCGGGAATTTCTTTCGGGATAACAGTATAGAATGTGCGGTTATCAAGAAGTTAAGAGCCATGCCTGTTTTAACCCAGGATGGCCACCCCTCCTGGCTGTCCAACCCCGAACGAGAGGAGCGATGTCGTGATCAAGATCGCCTACGTGGTCTCTCCCGAGCCCAGTCTCACCGCCACCCTGATGGCGCAGGTGGGCGTGACGCACGCGGTCTACTGCCCGTCGCTGAAGACGATCCCCAACACCCCGGAGGACCAGCAGCCCTGGAGTCAGGCAGCCTTGGGGCGGGCCAGGGACGGCTTCGAGAAGATGGGTATGGAGGTCGCCGTCATCGAGAGCCGCCCGCCCATGGAGAAGATTAAGCTGGGGCTACCGGGCCGCGACGAGGAGGTGGACGTGGTCTGCCGGTTCCTGCGCGCCATGGGCGCGGTGGGCATCCCCGTGTGGTGCAGCATGTGGATGCCCATCCTCGGCGTCATGCGCACCTCCTTCGCGGTGCCCTCGCGCGCCGGGGCGAAGGTCTCGGCCTTCCATCTCGACCAGCTCCCCGACCAGTCGCTGACGCCCTACGGGGTGATCGACGAGGAGCAGCAGTGGGAGAACCTGCGCTGGTTTCTGGAGCGCACGGTGCCTGTGGCCGAGAAGGCCGGGGTCAAGATGGCCATGCACCCGGATGATCCTCCGCACTCCCCCATCCGCGGCGTGGCCCGCATCATCAGCAGCATTGACAACTACCAGCGCATGTTCGACCTGGTGCCCAGCGAGGCCAACGGCATCGGGCTGTGCCAGGGCAACTTCTCGCTGATGACCCGGGACCTTCCCGGGGTCATCCACCGCTTTGGTAGGCAGGGGCGCATCCACTTCGTGCATTTCCGCGACGTGCGCGGCACATCGGACAGCTTTGTGGAGACCTTCCACGACGACGGGCAAACCGACCTGCTGGAGTGTATGCGCGCGTACAAGGACATCGGGTACGAGGGGGTGCTCAGGCCCGACCACTACCCCAAGATGGGCGACGACACCTACAGAGACGATCTCACCCTTGCCCGCTTCTTCGCCGTCGGATACATCAAAGGCCTGCGGGAGGCGGTATACGGGAAGCAGGCCGGCTAACTCTTGCGCGGCGTCCATTGGCCACGACCATCTGACACGCCAAGCTGGATACCGGGCACGCGCGCACCAACGCTAACCTCACCTGAGATTCCTCACCCTACTCGGAATACAACTCGTGTATCGTAATTGCCAAAGCTCAAGGAGCAGATATGGGAAATGAAAAAGTGTTTACAACGGCACCCTCACCTGAAAGCCTGGGAATCCCTTCACGGGCGATCCTGAATTTCCTGCAGCGGATCGACACCGAGCGAATCTGCATGCACGGGTTCCTGCTGGTGCGTCGCAACAGAATTGCGGCTGAGGTATACTGGGCCCCGTGGTCGGCTGACCGCAAACACCGGATGTATTCGGTCAGCAAGAGCTTCGTCTCGTTGGCGGTCGGGATGATGGTCGACGAAGGCAGGCTCACCCTCGACGATCGGATCGCCGATTACTTCCCGGACAAACTGCCAGAAAAGCTTCATCCGTGGCTTACCGCCTCGACCGTCCGGGACCTCCTGACGATGTCGACCGCCCATTCGACCACCTCCTATACACGCGACGATCCCGACTGGGTGTGGACCTTCTTCAACCGGACCCCCTCGCATCCTCCCGGAACGATCTTCTCGTACGACACCGCGGCAACCGTCGTGCTCACGGCCACGGTCGAGCGGCTCGCGGGCATGCCCTTTCTGGATTACATGCGACCACGTTTCCTGGACCGAATCGGATTCTCGGCTGACGCCTGGTGCATCCGCACGCCCGAGGGTGTATCGTGGGGCGGATCGGGGGTCATCTGTACGCTTCGCGATCTGGCCAGAGTCGCACTCGCCTGCATGAACGGCGGCATGTGGGGCGAAGAAAGGGTCCTCCCGGAGGAGTACGTGCGCGCCGCGACCTCCAGGCAAATCGACAACGCCATCAGGGGAAACTGCGGGTATGGATATCAGATCTGGCGCGACAAAGAGAACGGATTCTCCTTCCGCGGGATGGGCAGTCAGTACGCCATCTGTTTTCCCGATAGGGAGTTTCTGTTCACCTGCATCGCCGACACACAGGGTGCACCGGCGGGCAGCGCCATTCCTGCCGTGATGCGGGAGGAGCTCTACCCCCACCTTTCAGACGCGCCGCTTCCGGAGAACTGCGAGGCCCACGCGGAGCTCTCCGATAAGATCGAGCGGCTCGCAGTCCTGCCAATCCCCGGGAACCCTGAGGTGCGGGCGGCTTCGGAAGTCGACGGAGCCTGGTATGCTCTTGAAGACAACCCGATGGGGATCACGCGGATGCGCCTGTCCTTCAAGGGGGATCAGGGCACGTGGGAGTACACCAACGGTCAGGGCGACAATGTGCTGCGGTTCGGTATCGGGCGCGTGCTGTCCGGCAAGTTTCCTCAACGCAACTACTTCGGCGAACAGATCGGCACGGTCCCGGGCATCGAATACGATTGCCTGGCCTCGGCCGCGTGGGTCGACGAGCAGACGCTCAACATGGAGGTCTACATCACGGATATTTACCTGGGAACGCTTAGGATATCTTTCGCCTTCAAGGGGGAAGAGATCGGCGTCTTTATGACGAAACAAGCCGAGTGGTTCCTGGACGAATACAATGGATTCGCCGGAGGAAAGCGGCTCTAACGTAGCATCGGACGTATCCATTTCAGGAGGGAGGAGAGGGTTGTCCACATTGGGATGCCCTGCGACATGGTTGGATCCCCCCGTGGTCTGGAGGTGAGGACAATATCAAGGAGTACTTCTACCGCAACAGCAGATAGATCACAACAGGAGGCTTATACCCTAACACCGGCTGCACCGGGCGGTGCATCGCACCGCCGGTGAGCCATTCGTTCGGTGGAGGCAACGAGTTCTTCTGCTGGACCGGCATCTAGCGAAAAGATTGAGCCATGTTTCACGGAAAAATCTCCAAACAGATCGCAGAAGGCTTGAAAGAACTCCAGGCCCGTATCAAGAAGGCCAAGATACCCTCCTCCAAGATTGATGAAACTCTCAACATTGCGACCTGGAACATCCGAGAGTTTGGCAAGAAGCGCAGGACAGAAGCCGCGATTCACTACATCGCAGAAATTCTGGGGCAGTTTGACCTGATCAGCCTGGTGGAACTCAGAGATGACCTCACTGACCTGGGTCGTGTGCTGCCCATCCTGGGACCCTACTGGCGGGCCGTGTATTCGGACATGATCCCGGACAGCGGGGGCAACCGAGAGCGGATCGCATTCCTCTACGACAAGCGGGCGGTCACGTTTACGGGACTGGCTGCGGAGGCAAACCCGCCCCGCACGAAGAAAGGCGAGGAGTATTTGTCCGATATCTCGTGGTGGCGAAGTCCCTATTCCAGCCCAGGACGATGACCTGTTCAAAGCGATCACGAGTAAGGGGCTTGAGGTCCCCAGGGCGCTCCGAAAGCTTACCTTCGGGACCAACCTCGCCAAAAATAAGCGCTACGATCAGATCCTGCACTATCCCATCTATCCCGACAACTTTACGGACCAGGGCGGCGTGCTGGACTTCTACATGGACGACATCAAGCCGCTGTTTCCCGGCCTGTCCAAAGAGGAATTCACCTATCAGATGTCGGATCACCTGCCCCTGTGGATGCAGATCAACACGGATATTGACGGTCAGAAGCTTGACCAGATCATTCGTGGCTGAATCCTGACTCCTCCACCCTCGGCGGCCACACCAGCAGCGCCGCTTCCCTCCCCTCTTTTGTCTCAGGCGTTCTGGCTGGGTCTCAACTTCAACCGGCAGCCTGGGCGGGTCTACCGGTGGGAGGAGCGGCCCTGGGGCGGCAAGGGGCGTAGCGGTCCCCTCGGAGGTCCTGAGATCGGCCTCTTCCCTACCCCCCTGGCGGGGACTGGACAGGTCGTGCTGATCAGGAAAGCCGCCCCCCACCCTAACCTTCCCATGAAGTCGCAACCCCGGCCACTATTCCGACCTGCTGGCAGATGGAGCGCCGCTGAAAACAAGGACCAGCGGCGGGACTCGTCTGACCGATGAAGGAGCTGACCTTCAGGCGCTCCTTTTCCCTTGACGCCTCCGGCAATGGGTTGTTATCTTATCAGGACGTGACACGGAGGTGGGCAACGGTGACCGTTGCGTCCTGGTTTGATGAGGCCGGGAGTGAAGGGATGGACGCTCCAATACACAACAGCCAATCGTGAGGGGACAGCCACGCCTGGGCAGGTGTGGCATTTTTATTTTGCACGAAAACCATCCATAAAGGAGAAGACCATGGCAAAGCGCATCCCCAAAGCGGTCTGGTCGCATCCCGGCAGGGATTACCAGACCGGCAAGGCGTCCGTCCGGCCGATGGTGGAGCGATTGGCTCAGGCGGGATTCGAGTTGATTGTCCCGTGTCTGAAAGGGCACGGCCCTGTGTCTTACCAGAGCAAGGTCGCCCACGTGGCAGACTGGTGCAAGGAATGGGACCCGCTGGCAGTTTTGGCCGAGGAGGCCGGACGGGCCGGAGTGAAGGTCCACGCCTGGTTGTGCGTCTTCACGGAAGGGGAAGGATCGGCCCTCGTGGAGAAGCGCACCGACCTGTCCGCCCTGGACCCGGAGGGCAAAAAGCTGGACTGGGCCTGTCCTCGCGCCCAGGAGGTCCAGGATTACGCCTTTTCGCTCTACGAGGAGCTGATGGGCTACGACATCGCCGGCGTCCACCTGGACTACATCCGCTACGGGGGCCAGAACAGCTGCTACTGTCCCCGCTGCCAGAGGGCGTTCAGCGAAGTCCACGGCCTGGAGCCGAGCCGGCTGGGGGTGCGGGATGCCCTGCGCGGAGACTGGCTGGCCTTCCGGGCAGAGCCTGTGACCCGATTTGTTGAGCGACTGAGCGCAACGGTAAAAGGACGTGGGAAAGAGTTGTCCGCCGCCGTGTTCCCCGACTACCCCGGCTGCTATGTCGGCGTGGGGCAGGACTGGGCCGACTGGGTGGAGCGCGGCCTGCTGGACCTGCTGCTTCCGATGAACTACACGATCAGCACGGAGGTCGCCCGTCGTCGTACCCAGGCCCACGCAGCCTATGTGAAGGGCAAGGTCCCTCTCTATGAGGGGTTGGGAAAGACCAGCAGCCATTCTCATCTGCCCACGAAGAATCTGGTCGCCCAGGTTGAGGCGGTTCTGACAGCCGGGGCGGACGGGATCTGCCTGTTCTCCCACGGGGGCGTCACGGACGAGGACCTGAGGGCCTTGAAAGGCTTTTGATAAGAGGAGGACAGGGAGAAGATCCTCTGGAAGAACGCCGCATCCCTGCTGAAACTGAACCGATGAGACAGGGCCGATCAGGAGGGCGGACGCACAGGCTGGAAAGTGGGTAACGGAGGTTACGAATGAGCGTGGCGCGATCTTTTCGTCTCGGTTACTCCTGTATCACCTGGGGACCGACACCGGACCTGGACGAGATGCTGGACGCTATTGCCGGTGCTGGCTGGGAGGGGGTGGAGTTTATCGGCGTCTCCCTCGATTGGCTGGGAACGCCGCGCCGCCTGCGGGGTCTCCTAAATCAACACGGCCTTCTGCCCGTGTGCATGTTCGGCAGCGTGAGCCTGGGAAGCGATGCCGATCAGACGCTGGAACGGCAGCGGCGCATCATCGAGTACGCAGCCGAACTGGGTTGCTCGATCTACTGCTTCCTCGGCGGAGCACGCGCGCCCCTGCGCCTGCCGACCGATGAGGAGTTCAGGCGGCTGGCCGGGCAGGCGGAGACCCTGATCGACCACGCCGCCCCCTTCGGCCTGACCGTCGCCTACCACGCTCACCCACGCTGCACCGTCGAGAGCGAGGTGGAACAGGACCGGCTCCTGACCTACACCAGCCGCCTCCAGGTCTGCGTGGACGTGTCGGTCGCGGGATTGATGGGGGAAGACGCGATTGCCCAGCTCCGCAAGTACCGGGATCGCCTGGGCTACGTCCACACGAAGGACTGGGCGCGGGGGAAGTTCTGCCTGATGGGACAGGGCACGGTCGGGCTGGATTTCGGGCGGATTCGGGAGACGCTCAACGAGATCGGCTACCGGGGCTGGGTGATGGGCGAGCTCTCCAGCTACGCGGACACGGACGCTGTGGAATCGTGTTATGCCAACCGGGCCTACCTGCGGTCCGTCGGGTACTGATCCCTCTCGCCTTGAAGGCGCATCAGCAAGGAGGTGCGATTTGGAAAAAGTCCCCCTGTGCGTCATCGGTTGCGGAGGCATGGGCCACCGCCACATCCTGGCCTACAAGGAGCTGGAGGACAGCGGGATAGGCAACATCGAAGTCGTCGCCGTGTGCGACGTCCGGCCTGAAAACGCGGCCCTCGGCGCCAGAGAGGTCGAGCGTCTCTTTGGAAGAAAGCCCATGGTCTTCACGGACCTGGACCCGGTCCTGACCCGTTCTGAGATCGCGGCCGTGGATGTCGTCACGGACCCTTCGACCCACCACGAGGTGGCCGTGCCGGCCCTGATGGCGGGCAAGCACGCGCTGGTCGAGAAGCCCCTGGGCATCACGATACGCGCCTGTCAGGCGATGATCGCCGCGGCTCGCCGCCGTGGCGCGGTCCTGGCCACCGCCGAAAACCTGCGGCGCGACCCGCCCAACCGGCTGGCGCGGGGGATTCTGGACCACGGGCTTCTGGGTGACCCCTACCTCATGGTCCACAACGCGCTCGGCGGAGACGACAGGATCATCATCACCCCCTGGCGTCACCTCAAGGAAAAAGGCGCGATTGGCCTGGACATGGCCGTGCACTATGCCGACATCGTCCAGTATTACATGGGGCCGTTCGACCAGGTCTATGGTCGGGGCCTGATCGTCGAACCCGTGCGACGCCGGCCGGACCACTTCGATCACCCCCTGGAGTCCTACCGCGAGCGGTTCAAGACCTTTCCCGAGACGGTCGAGGCCACGGGAGAGGACTCGGTCCTTACCCTGTACAGGATGAAATCGGGCGCGATGGTCCAGTTCTCCTACGTCGCCGGCGGTCGCGGCAGCAGCGCCTTCGAGCGCAGCGTCCACGGGCGCCAGGGGGCCCTGCGCGCGCCGGGCGACCGCAACGGCCGTCCGGTCATCCTGCGCCTGGAAGGGCGGGAGATACAGGGAAAGGACATTCTGCCGCTCCTGCCCGACTTCCGTCTCAGCGAAATCACGGAGCGGCTTTTCGGGAGGCAGGGGGTCCAGTACGAACTCCCTTTCCCGCCCGTGGACGCCAAACACATGGCCATCGAGTTCCACGACTTTGCCGAAGCCATCCTCAAAGGACGCCAGCCGGAGGTGGACGGCTATCTGGGGATGACCGCTGTCGCAGCCATCCTCGGCGCTTACGAATCGGCCCTGGCCGGACGGGCCGTGAGGATGGAGGAGCTTCTTACAGGGGAGGTCCGGGCCTATCAGGAGGGGATCGACGCGGCGCTTGGCCTGAAGAACCCGTCAGCGCCCCGTGAGAACGGTATAAGACGAGGGGAACGCCTATGGAACTAAGCCCTTTTCCCCCTCCCCTATTCCCATCTTCAGACGGACGAGGATGAGGGCCTTGAAAAGTTTTTGATAACCTGACCGGATCACTTTTTGAGAGGAGAATGACATGAAGCTAACTGCGTGGGGACATCCGTACAGCGAATTCCCGGAGGGAAAGGACAGCCCTGACGATTTCATGCGGGCCTTTGAGAGATGGTCCAACTGTGGCATCGAGCGTTACATCCCGTTCGTGTCGTCCAGAGGAACTGCCTATTACGATTCCTCCCGGCTGAAGGTGGACCGCGACCTGCTCTCGTCCATCGTGAAGTCGGCGAAGGAGTTCGGTGTTGAAGTGCACCCGATCCTGGGGCTGGGTCCTATGGGCGCCGGAAGCGAGGTGAGGAGATACAGGATCGACACGCAGAGAGGCGGCCTCAAACCGGAGGATATTCCGTCGTGGGCCAGGGACTGGACGTGTCCTTCGTGGGAGGAGAACAGGGCGGATGCCGAGGCCGAGGCAGGGGAGGTGGCCGAGAACTACGACATCGATGGGATACACCTGGACCACGTCCGTTATCCGAACACCTCTCAGATCAACAAATACCCGTGCGAGTGCGAGGCCTGCTGCAAATCCCGCGAGCCCTGGCTGGGCCATGGAGTCCTGACAGAAGAGGACCTGGCAACGCCGGGAGTCACCTACCGGGAGATCCAGCACAGGAATTCTTGCGTCAAGGACATCGCCTTGAGGGCGAGGAGGATTGCGGACAGACACGGCCTGAAGCTGTCCATGGCCGCGCGTGCGTGGTACCTGCGATCTGCGGTCGCGGAGGGTCAGGACTGGCCCAGATGGTGCGAGGAGGGGGTCCTGGACTTCATCTGCCCGATGAACTACAATCTCTCGAATGAGACCTTCAAGAAGCTCATTGATGACGACGTCCGGCTCGTCGGACACACCCGTACGGCGCTGTATCCGGGGATCGGAAGGTCGAGCAGCGCAGGCAAGATGGCGCCGGCCCAGATGATCGAGCAGGTCAGCCTGTGCGAGGAGATCGGGTCCGAAGGCGTCTGCATCTTTCATCTCAATGCGCTGACGGATGAGGACATCAGATTGCTCAAAGGCTATAAAAAGAGCTGACCGGGAGGGCATATCGACAACATGCGTGCGGAAGAGTTCTTCGTGGAGGTGGAGGGTCGGCGGCTCTCCCCAGAGGAGGCCCTGGACGAAGTGGGCTTACAGTGCGTGGTGGAGGAGGGCCCTTACCCCGGCGGCAGCGCCCTGCGCGCTTCCCTGTGCAACGGAGGGATGACCCCGTTAGCGATCAGACGAGCAGGCTGGCGACTCGGGGTTTTAGAGTCCGGACGGGAGCGGCTGTGGCGGATCTTCCTGGACCGCGGCGGATGCGGCTGGTGCGGGGTTAAACGGCTGGACGCGCTGGGATCGGCGCCCTACCTGGAGCCGGTGCGCGTGGGTGAAAGGGCGTTCCATCGAAGCAGTCTTCAGGCGGCCGGCTGGGATGCGGTGAGCGGAGAGGCGTTTCTGGTGGGATTTCTGCGCCAGCGCCACGGGTATAACTATGTCGACGTGGTGCCTGCCGGGAACAGCCGGGAGATCGAGAGGATAGAAGCCTGGCAGGAACTCGGTGTCGAGCTGGAGCCGGGCGCCGCCCAGCCCCTCGACGCGCTGGTCTGGGCCTGCGGGGACGATCCGTATGCCTTGCTGGAGGGATTTGGCAAGGCCGTCCAGGCGCACCACGGCAGGTGTTTCGACACCCCCCCTGTGGTGGGCATGATGACCTGGTACGGGTATCGCACGGCGATTACCGAGGAGATCGTCCTGCGCAACGCCCGGATCATCGGAGAACTCTTCGGCGGGTACCCGCAGGAGATGCAGAAGGTCATGCTCATTGACCACGGCTGGAACGAAGACGCCTGCTGGGGGTTCTGGGAGGCGGACGGGAAGCGATTTCCTCACGGCATGGACTGGCTGGCCAGGGAGATCGGCAAGGAGGGCCTGAAGCTGGGTCTGTGGTACACCCCCTTCTGCGTCACCGAGAACGCCCCCAACAGCGGGGATCTGCAAGAGATGCTGGCCAGGGACGAGAGAGGAGATCCCCGGATTGGCCACGCCAGCGTGTGGGGGGCGCTGCCGGGCCACCGGAGCGGAACGTGGCCCGTGCGCTATTTCGACGGGACGCGGGAGGATGTGCAGGAGAAGTGGCGCGACGAACTCCGGCGCACGAGAAAGTGGGGAGTGGTGTATTGGAAGCTGGATTTCTTCTCCCTGCTGAAGGGCGCGGGAGACAAAACCAGCACTGGGGCGCTCTACGCCCGCACCTGGGAGAATTTCCGCCGGGCCGTCGGCGAGAAGGGTCACCTGGCGCCGTGTTCCTGTGGTACCAACATCCAGCTGGGGTATTGCGACTCCGTGCGCATCGGTTCGGATATCGGCAATGCCGGGGCCTGGCCCGGCGCCATGGAGCAGTATCGGCAAGGGATCGCGCCGGTCCCCGCGCTCTGGTACAAAAACCGCACTTTTTGGGTCAATGATCCGGACTCCATCCAGATCGGCAAGGGCTGTTCCCTGGGCGAGGCCAGGGTGCGGGCAACGGCTGCGGCCCTGAGCGGGGGGCACCTGATGCTCAGCGAAGACCTGGAGCGCGTGGATGGCGAGCGCCTGGAGATCGTCCGCCGGCTCCTGCCACCCTGTGGGCAGGCGGCCCGGCCCCTGGACCTCTTCGAGCATCCCTTTCCCGAGGGGTATCCGGCGCTCTGGGCCCTGTCCCTGGACACGGGCATAGGGCCGGCGACTGCGCTGGCAGCGTTCAACCTGACGGAGGCGACGCGGAGTTTCCGTATCGAGCCGGGGATGCTCGGATTGGAAGAGGGCCGGGAGTTCCTGGCGCTGGAGTGGTGGCAGAGCCGGTGGCTGGGTCGCTTCGATGGGCCGTTCACCCTGGAGGTGCCAGCCGGGGACGTGGCCGTGATCCACGCAAGACACACCGGGGAAGCGCCCTCGCTGATCTCGGTGTCCCATCCCATCACGGGCGGCTACATCGTCAAGGAGGTGGTCTTCGACCCCGTTTCCGGCACGCTCTGCGGCGCCCTGGACACAAAGGCTGGCCTGGGTCTGGTGCTCTTCGGTCACCTGCCGGAGGGGTGGGCCCTGTCGCGGGAGAGCCGGTTTCACGGCATAGCCGGCGCGATCGGAAGCTGGCAGTGCGAG
>Ga0156186_1423_pt1 | contig 11070 bp, 6 predicted proteins | sample RifCSPlowO2_12_FD_107839 | JGI IMG/M metagenome (GOLD analysis project Ga0156186, IMG submission 107839) | Candidatus Handelsmanbacteria bacterium RIFCSPLOWO2_12_FULL_64_10
CCGGCATCAATTGCCTCCCACCACTTTTTTCGCAGATGGGGGAGCCGACGGGGACGGGGATGAAGACGATATTGCGCCTACAGAAGGGTTTCAGAGCCTGTTGGACCTGATGTCCTCGTTCCTCCAGTCCTGGCCCCTGGAATGGCACTACCGGAGCCGCGATGAAAGGTTGATCGCTTTCTCAAACCGCCATATCTACGGTGACCGACTGATCACGTTTCCGGGTATCGGGGGCCTACCGTGCATCATCCATGTTCTGGTCCCTCACGTTCCGAATGTGGATGGACAGGAAGAGAGCACATCCGCTGAAGTGCAGCGGGTTGTCGAGCTTATCCTGGAACATGCGACAAACCGACCCAATGAAACACTTGGGGTGATTGCGATGGGGATACGACACGCGCTCCGGGTTGAGGCTGCGTTGGACTATGCGTTAGTTTCTCGCCCAGACCTGGACGATTTTTTCGATCCTAACCGCCACGAGCGTTTTTTTGTGAAGAACCTGGAACGTGTTCAGGGGGATGAGCGGGATGCGATTATCCTGACAGTGGGTTACGGTAAAGATCGTGCGGGCAATCTGCCTTACCGATTTGGGCCTTTGCTCTACGAAGGGGGGGAGCGTCGTCTCAATGTGGCTATAACAAGGGCCAAACGACGCATGACGCTCGTCTCCTCGTTCAGCCATCAAGATATGGATCCAAATCGGTCAAAAGCGAAAGGCGTTGAAATGCTGCGTCTGTATCTCCAGTATGCGGCCAGCAACGGTGGGAATTTAGGAGACTCTGGCCACACAGGATTCCCAATGAATTCTTTCGAGGCGGACATTTACGACACTTTAGCGTCAAAGGGCATTCCTCTCCTGTCACAGTGGGGAGCCTCACGTTACCGGATTGATCTGGTAGCGAAGCATCCCCAAAAGCCGGGGCGCTTTGTCCTTGCCATCGAGTGTGACGGAGCCAGTTATCATTCCGCACCGACCGCACGGGATCGAGATCGGCTACGACAGCAGCAACTGGAGGCTCTCGGCTGGCGCTTTCACAGCATCTGGTCTACGGACTGGTTCCAGCGCCGGGATAAGGAGATAGAACGTACTGTTACGGCCTATCAGAGGGCCGTAGAGTGGTCTGATCAGATGGAGACAACGGGCGGGCAGGCTCCACGTGGCACAGCAGTAAGATCGGATAATACGACTGCTTTGCCGCCTGCTCCCATTCGGCGTGGTCCACGACCACATATCCCCCAATACGATAGAATAGACCAGTACACCAGTACTCAACTCATCGCGTTTATTCGATGGATAAAATCAGATGGCCTTCTGCGCACAGATGAGGAAATTTTATCTGAAATGATTCAACTGCTTGGTTTCCAGAGACGGGGTCCACGTATTGTCGCAGCTATCCAAGACGCTATTGAGCGTTGCTCGTAATCTTTACAGCCCTATCATCCACGCCAGGTTCGTCACCAACTATAAGAAGGATCGCGGCATGAACCCGGACGACTCAGAGCACCTTAACGGCCTACACGTCAAACGGGCACAGAAGGAGGCAGCGCGTCGGGCGGCGCAGGAGGCCGGGAGATGAAGCACCCCTTCCCGCCACTGGAGGCTCTCCTCCGGGGAGAGACACTTGGGGTTGAATACAAGCGCGACCTGGACGCAAAAAACAAGCAGGGGCCGGCCTCCGACGAAACCATCGCCGATTCGCTGATGGCCATTGGAAACGCAGACGGCGGCTATCTTCTGCTCGGCGTGGAAAACGCAGGGAACGTGTTGGGCATCCATCCTGATCGTTCGACCAGTCCTGCCGATTTTCGCAGCCGGGTCTCTCGAAAATTTCTGAACGCGCCCACCCTTGCCACCCACGAATACCGGGAGGACGACCGGCGCGTCTTCGCGTTCTATGTCGAGGCGGCCAAACAGAACCCCTATCAGTTGCATAGCGGTTCGCTCAAAATTCGGAAGGTTCTGGGCGGCAAGCAGGGGCCGGAGAACGTCCCTTTTCCCCTTTCCGAACTCCCTCAGTGGCAGGCGCAGCGCGGCGTCCACTATGACTTCTCCTCGCAACTGATCTCCGATATGCCCTGGGGCGAACACGAGCGGTTCCTGAACGCTTTGTCCCTGGGACTGCTTCAACGTCGCATCGCCGACGGCAAGATCAACAACCCGAATCTCCGGAGTGTCAGCGGCCTGGAGCAGCAGATGGACACGCTGGGGCTGCTTGGCACCGTCGAGGGGCGCAAGGTGTTGACCCACGCCGCGCTGATCCTATTCGGCAGCAACGAGGCCCTGCGGGAGCGCATCCCCGCGCACGCAGCGCAGTTCCAGGCGTTCGCGCCGGATGGATCGCTGCCCTACAACCTGTTTTCCGGCCAACCTGGGCTGGAACACCTCCCCCTGCTGCTGCTCGCTACGCGCATCGAGGAGTTGTTTCGCGGGATTGTGCCCCGCCGGGAACTCATGGACGGGCTGTTCCGCATCGACATCCCGGCCTTCGGCGACGATGCCCTGCGCGAGGCCGTGATGAACGCCTTCATCCATCGCGACTATACGATCCCGGAGCCGGTGATCATTCAGATCACTCCGGAACAGTTTACGATCACCAACCCCGGCGGTTTCTACCGGGACGTGACGCCCCAGAACATCCTGTTCCACGAGCCCTGTTCCCGCAATCAGCGGCTTGCGCAGGCGTGCGCCGACATCGGCCTGATGGAGAAGTCTGGTCGCGGCGTGGACCGCATCTTCTGGGATCAGATCCGCTTCCTGCGCCCGATACCCTCCTATGCAGCATCCACAGACGACACCGTGCGGCTGGTTCTGTCCGGCGGTGAGGGGTCGCTGAAGGCCATTCGTTGGATGTTTCAATATTTTTCCAGTATGCCGGATATGCGCGTTCGGGTGGTTCACGGCGGCCTCATCCACGCCCTGATCGCGGAAGGCGAGGCGTCCCGCGATACGTTGATCGCCGCCCTGCCGGGCCTGAGCAAGGAACACGGATTGCGCGCCATCACGGAATTGATCAATGCGGGGTTGATCACGCGCATCGGTCACGGACGCGGCCAGCGGCTCATCCTGTCGGCTAAGTTCCAGAAGGACCTCGGCATGCCGGAAGCCTTTGTGCATCAGGCGGGACTGGACAGGGAAAACCAGCAGCAGATGATCCTCCGATATGTCGAAGCGCACGGATCTATCACGCGCCGGGAGGCGGCCAAGTTGCTGAATGTCCCGGCGGACGACAGCGTCTACAAGTTGCTTCGCCACATGGTCGGAAATGGACGCTTAACGATGACAGGAACACGCGCCACAGCCCGTTATTCCCTTCCTAAAGCATGATAAACGTGTACGAATGTACGAGAAGATGATCCATTGTTCGGCGGCCGAACAAAAAGGGGATAACATGCTCCCTTCCTAAAGCGTAAGAAACGTGTAATGGAAAGAGGTCTCGGAAGGGACCGGATCGCCGGGCGCAGACATAACTAGTTGTTATGTAAGAAGTATACGAAAATGGCCTGTTTTCTGCGGTTTGCGTTAAAGCGTAAGACGAGCGTAAGACGGGAGAGGTCAATGTGTCATGTGCGTCATTCCTCTACATTTACTACGTGGACGCGAGAGACGCGCTTTTGAAGGTTCTTGCGGATTAGAATGAGGAGGAGGCATTTGCGTGGACGAACCAGAACCTTCCGCCTTTGACCCTCGGCAGTTCTTTGCCCAGGCGCATGCGCCAGGGGTACCGGAGCGGGTCGAGGACGCGGAGGCGGAGGTGCGGGCGTGGGAGGCGTGGCATGCCTATCTGGCAGGGCGGAAGGGGCCTGCGTGGTACTTTGACTCCGCGCGGTTCGGGGAGGCGATGCGGGCGCACTGGCCGGGGCTGGCGCGGGTCTGGATGGACCTGTCGGACCGCCTGATCGCGGGGACCATGCCGTATGGGAACTCCACCATCCCGTTTGTGCCCGGAAAAGGGCTGGACTGGAACGCGAACCCGACGCGGACGTCGAACTGGGCCGGCCAGCACTACATGTTCTTCCTGCGGTGGCCGATCCGGGCGGCGATGCTGACGGGGGAGGCACGCTACGTGAGGGCCGTGGCGGACTGTCTGCGGAGCTACGTGGAGCAGATGGACGGGGTCCGGGACGAGATGGATGTCCTCCGCCGGGGACCGGAGGAGGGGGGGCGCTTCGCGGTCTGGAATACGCTGGCCATCGGGCTGAAGCTGAAGGCCGTGGGCGAGGCGCTCTACGCATTCCGGGACCACCCGGCCTGGACGGCGGAGGACTGCCGGAACGCCACGGTCCTGATCTGGCGGCACGCGGACTTTCTGTATCGGAGGCTGGCCGCGCGGACGCCGGTGGAGTGGCAGCAGGAGCTGAACTTCATCTCGTCCGGGAGCGGGGGGCTGGGCGCGGTCGGGGCACTCCTGCCGGAGTGGGGGGCGGCGTCGGACTGGCTGGAGATGGCCCGGCAGGTGCAGGAGGCGCTCCTGCTGAACCAGGTGCACCCGGACGGGATGCAGAAGGAGATCTGCACGCAGTACCACAACACGGTCATCCGGTCCTTCGCCACGCTCCAGATGATCCTGGCGCGGCGGGGGCTGCCGAGTTTCTACGACGTGGAGCCGTTCCGGTCGCGTTTCCTGGCGATGCACCGCTTCGTGGGGGACATCCTGACGCCGGACGGGTACGGGCCTGCGATCAACTCGGCGGTCTACGACACGGAATGGATCGCGGTGCTAACTGCGGGGAACGCCTTCTTTCGGGACGGGGAGCTCCAGGGACACCTGAACCGGTGGTATGAGCCGGGGGTGATTCCGGTGCAGAAGGGGGGGCCGGGGTGGTGCTGCAGCCTGCTGCACGACCTGTGCGTCCCGAAGCCAAAGGGTCTGAGGCCACGCGCGCCGCGCCACACGTCGCGGCTGTTCCCGGAGTCGGGGGTCGCGGTGCTGCGGGACGGGTGGGACGAGGCGTCGAACTTCCTGGTCCTGGACTTCGGGCACCCGGAGGGGGGGCACGCCTACGCAGGACAGGCGTCGTTCACGGCGTGGGTGAAGGGGCGGCCTGCGGCGCTGTCGCCGGGGTCGCCGTTCTCTTACAGCGACCCGGACTACCGGCCCTGGTACTACGGGACGCGGGGGCAGAACACGGTCTGGGTGGATGAGGAGGACCAGGAGACGTGGCGTCCGGGGCGGAAGCGACGGGTCTGGGGGCGGCTGCTGGGCTGGGAGGACGGGCGGGAGGAGACGAGGGTCCGGGTGGCGCACGACGGGTATCTGCTGTCGAAGGGCATCCGGCACGAGCGGACAGTGGTCCTGCGGAAGGGGCGATATTTCCTGATCTACGACCTGCTGGACGGGCAGGGGAGCCGGGAGGCGCACGTGGCGCGGTGGACGATTCGCTGCCCCGACGCGCTGCGGGAGGTGGAGGGGCGGATGGTGATGAGCGAGGGGAGGCCGGGCATCCGTGTCCTTCCGGCGTGGCCGGAGGGGATCGGCTCGGTGGAGATCGGCTGGGGGCCGAGCATGGCGCCGATGCCCTATCAGCCGGACATGACGCCGCAGCAGGGGAGGACCTGCCACGCGCGGTTCGCGCAGCGGATGGAGGCGGGGGGGACGGCGCGGTTCTTGATGCTGATGATCGCCGGGGACTGCGAGGATGCCTCGGTTCAGGGGACGGTCACGGAGGAGGGCGTGGAGGCCGAGGTGACGGCATGGGGGGAGAGGGAGAAATTGAAAATTGAAAATTGAAAAATTGCAAAATACAAATTGTAGTCATGACATGAAAGGAGGCGTTTCGACCATGGCAGGCAGCAACGATCTGATCGCGCTCACGCCGGAGCAGAAGCGGTTCTTCGACGACAACGGGTATCTGGCCGTCCGGGGCATGTACTCCGACGCCGAGATGGAGGTCATGCGCCGGGAGTTCCACGACCTGATCACGAACACGGAGGACCGGCCCAAGGCCATGACCTACAGCTTCATGGAGCCTGTTGAGGGGTACCCCATCGACCCCTACAACCCCAAAAACGTGCGCGGGATCATGGACCAACCGCTGGCCAACGACTACTGGTTCAACAACGTCACGGACCCGCGCATCGTGAACGTGTTCATCGACCTGTTCGGGCCGGACATCGACTTCCACAACGGCAAGGTCCGGAACAACCCGCCGGGTTTCCTCAACAAGCAGGGGTGGCACCAGGACTGGCCCTACGAGCGGCACAGCAGGCCGGACCTGGCCGCGGCGATCATCTACCTGGATGACACGGACGTGGACGCGGGCGCGACCTGGGCGGTGCCCGGCAGCCACAGGCCGGGGGAGTGGGAGACGCGGGACAAGGTCACGCTGGCCGATCAGGAGCTGAAGGGGTGGAAAAAGGAGCCGATGATCGCCAAACCGGGCGACGTGCTGTTCATCCACGTGCAGGTGGTGCACACGGCGGGGCACAACCGCACGCCCAAATCGCGCCATAAGCTCATCAACGAGTACAAGGCCAAAGACGCGGTGGACCGGTGGGGGAATAAGTGCGCCTTCGCGGGCCTGCCCCTGGCGCGCGGGGGCAAGGTGGTGATCCCGCAGATATAGCGAGACGGCAGACGGCAGACGGCAGACGGCAGACGGCAGATACCCCTTATCCTCCCCCAACCTTGAAGAAAGGCCCTTGTCCTTCCAACCCGTTACCCGATAAGGGAAAAGCATGCAGTGTCCGAAGTGCCAGCACGAGAACAGCGAGACGGCCAAATTCTGTCAGGAGTGCGGGCAGAGGTTGAGTGTGCGCTGTCCGTCCTGCGGGTTTGAGGCCGGGATGTCAGCGAAGTTCTGCCCGGAGTGCGGCCAGCGGCTCGGCGACTCCGGACTGTCTTCGGAAGTCGGAGACAGGTTTGTCTCTCCTCAGTCCTACACGCCGAAACATCTGACGGAGAAGATCCTCACGTCCCGGAGCGCGCTGGAGGGGGAGCGCAAGCAGGTGACGGTGCTGTTCGTGGATGTGTCGGGGTTCACCTCCCTGTCCGAGCGGCTGGACCCGGAGGAGGTGCACGGGATCATGACAAAGGCCTTCGAGTTGATGCTGGCCGAGGTGCACCGCTACGAGGGGACGGTCAACCAGTTCTTGGGCGACGGGATCATGGCGCTGTTCGGGGCGCCGATTGCGCACGAGGACCACGCGCGGCGGGGGGCGCTGGCGGCGCTGGGGATCCAGAAGTCGCTGGAGGGCTACCGGGAGGAGCTGGAACGGAGGCGGGGGATCCGGTTTCAGGTCCGGCAGGGGCTCAACACGGGTCTGGTGGTGGTGGGGAGCATCGGGAGCGACCTGCGGATGGACTACACGGCGGTGGGGGATACGACCATCGTGGCGTCGCGGTTGCTGGGGATTGCGGAGCCGGGGCGGGTGTTGATCTCGGAGGCGACGCACCGGCTGGTGGAGGGGTATTTTCACGTGCGGGGGCTGGGGGAGGTGTTGCTGAAGGGGAAGGCGGAACCGGTGGGGGTGTGGGAGGTGCTGTCGGCGCGGGAGGCCCGGACGCGGCTGGAGGTGGAGTTGGAGCGCGGGCTGACACCTTATGTGGGACGAGCGCGGGAGCTTGGGGTTCTGGAGGCGTGTTTTGAGCGGGTGAAGGCGGGTCAGGTACAGGTGGCGTTTGTGTTCGGGGAGCCCGGGATCGGCAAATCGCGTCTGCTGCTGGAGTTTCGCCGGAGGGTGGGAGAGGAGGCGGCCTGGCTGGAGGGGCACTGCATGTCATTCGGTCAGTCGATTGCGTTTCATCCGCTGATCGACCTGATCCGGCGGCGCTTCCGGGTGGAGGAGGGGGACACGGAAGGGACGATTGTGAGGAAGATCGAGGATGAGGTCCTGCCTCTGGGCGAGGACCTTCGGCCAGCGCTTCCATATATGCGGTATTTGCTGTCGGTGGATCCGGGGGATGCAAGTGTGGCAGGCATGGACCCGCAGCAGCGCCGGGGGGAGATCTTCGACGCCCTGCGGCGCTTCATCCTGAGGGCCGCCCAGGCGCAGCCCCAGGTCCTGGTTTTCGAGGATTTGCACTGGATGGACCGGGCCACGGAGGAGTTCCTGGCCTTTCTGGTGGACAGCCTCCCGGCCAACCGCGTTTTGCTGGTCGTCACCTACCGCACGGGATACGCGCATCCGTTCGAGGAGCGGACCTATCACACGCGGCTGGCCCTCACTGCGCTTTCGGCGGAGGAGAGCGCGCAAATGGCGCAGGCCATGCTGGCGGCCGAGGGGCTGCCGGAGGACCTGAAGGCGCTGATCGTGCGAAAGGCGGAGGGGAACCCGTTCTTCGTGGAGGAGGTGGTCAAGTCCCTGCAGGAGGTGGGGGCGATCCAGCGTGCCGGGGACCGGTATGAGCTGGTCAGGCGGCTGGATGAGATATTCGTGCCGGACACGATCCAGGGCGTGATCATGGCGCGGATCGACCGTCTGGAGGAGGCGCCGAAGAAGACGCTCCAATTGGCGTCGGTGATCGGGCGGGAGTTCACGCGGCGGCTGCTGGACCGGATCGCGGACACCCAGGGGCCGACGGAGGACCTGCTGCGGGAGTTGAAGGCCATTGAGCTGATCTACGAGAAGGACCTGTTCCCGGAGCTGGCGTATATGTTCAAGCACGCCCTGACGCACGACGTGGCCTACAATTCCCTTCTGGTGCAGCGGCGGAAGGAACTGCATCACGTCATCGGGAGGGCGATCGAGGAGCTGTATGCGGACCGGCTGGCCGAGCAGTATGAGATGCTGGCCTACCACTTCTCGAAGGCGGAGGCGTGGGACAAGGCCCTGGACTATCTGCTGAAGGGGGCGGAGAAGGCGGCCCGGTCGTTCGCCAACCGGGAGGCCGTTTCGCTGTATGATCAGGCATTGGAGGTGGCGGGCCATCTCGGGGATGCGATCCATGTGCAGACGCTCATGGCGATCCATCGGGCGAAGGCGGATCTCTACCTCGTCCTGAGCGATTTCGAACGCGCCCGGGCAGAGGGCGAGCGATTCCTCATGCTCGCCCGTCAGGCCGAAGATCGGGTGAGCGAGGGGGCGGCCCTGGCCGGGATGGGGATGGCGTCGTTCTGGGCCCATAACTTTGACCGGGCGCTCACCTACGCTGGCCCGGCTGCACGAGGAGGCGAAGCGGATGGAGCAGGCCCAGGGAGCGTACCGGGCCGCACGGGAGGTGATCGAGAAGGTCAAGGGGGGCCTGAGGGACCCCGGCCTGCGCGCCAGCCTGGAGAGCGCCCCGCTCGTGCGAGAGGTCTACGACCTGAGCGGTCCGGCATAATTGCCCGGACAGATATTTTGTTTACAAAAAATGCGACATCCCAAGGAGTCCCCTCATGCAGATCCTGCCAAACATCTATCTTCTGGACGGCTTTGCCTACGCCCAGCACGCCAATTTCTACCTGGTCCACAATGAGAAGGGGAATGTCCTCGTCGACTCCGGGTCGGTCCCATCCGATCTGGAGCGGGCGGAGCAGCAGCTCCGCAGCGTCTGGGGCATCTCTCTGGACCGGGGGGATTACCTGCTGCTGACGCACAGCCACTACGATCACGTGGGCAACGCGGCTGCGGTGCGGGCGCGTGGCGCTTGTGTGGTCGCGGGTCCCGGCGACGCGGAGGGCGTGACGCTGGCGGACTTCCGCACCATCCCCTACGCCGCAGGGTTCCAGGCGCCGGCCTGCAAGGTGGACCGCGTCGTTCAGGACGGGGACGTGATCGAGGCGTGCGGCTTCCGGTTTGAGGTCCTTCACGCCCCCGGCCACACGGACGGCTGCGTGATCTACCAGCTCAGGCACGCCGGGAAGATCATCTGGTTCGTGGGCGATGTATTGATGTCGCCGAACACGGACTACCGGCCGGAGCTGGGTTGGAAGGGAGGAGAGGAGTTCGACAAGCCGACCTACATCAAGACCCTGAAGCGGCTCTCCGCCCTGCCGGTGGACTGCATTCTGGCCGGTCACTATATTCCGTACCTGCGCGAGGGCCATCGCCTCGTGGGCCGCGCCTACGTGAAGGCGCTGATCGAATGGCGGTAGGGGAAATTGCGCTCATCATCTCAGGAGGACCTCCATGCCACACAAAGTCTGGGTCAGCACCACGTCTTTCCAGAGGCGGGGCGGCCCGACCGTTCAGGACAATCTCCGGAGGGCGGACCGGCTGATCGACATCGCCGCCCAGGACCGGCCCGACATCATCTGCCTGCCCGAACTGTTCGGGAGCCTGTGGGTGCCGCACGACCGCGCCGCCGAGGTTGCGGAGCCTGTGCCGGGGCCGACCACAGACCTGGCCGCGGGGAAGGCTAAGAAGTACGGGACCTACATCATCTGCCCCCTGTATGAGAAGCGGGGGGACGCCGTGTACAACTCCGCCGTGGTCATCGACCGCCAGGGCCAGGTCGTCGGGGTGTATGAAAAGCGCCACCCGGTCACCAGCAGCTTCGACTTCACGCAGTTTGAGACCGGCGTCACGCCCGGCCAGGAGGTGAAGGTGTTCGACCTGGACTTTGGCCGGATCGGCATCCTGATCTGCTTCGACATCAACTGGCCTGAAGACTGGGCCCGTCTCAAGGAGATGGGGGCGGAGGTCGTGTTCTGGCCGTCCGCCGCCGACGGGGGGTTTGCCCTTCAGTCCTTCGCCTGGCTCCATCACTACTACGTGGTCTCGTCCGTCACCAGCGCGCACGCCTACATCCTCGACATCACCGGCGAGGTCCTGCTGAAGACCGGCATCCGGGCGTCCGTGGGGGGGATGGAGATCGACCTGGAAAAGCGCTACTTTCACACGGACTTCAACGCCTCGCAGATCCCGGCGATCCGGGAGAAGTACGGGCGCGACGTGGCCATCCGGGTGTACCACGAGGAGGGGGGCATGACCGTGCAGTCCAACCGGCCCGGCCTGTCGGTGCAGGACCTCATGGCGGAGTTCGACCTGGAGCTGACGACGGACTACATCGCCCGGCACGACCGGGCGGAGGTCTTCACGCGGGCCGGGAGGACGCCGGGGCCTCAGCCGCCCAGGCGGGTCAAATCGCGGTTCTTCAGCTTTTAGACAAGGAGATATGCCGATGTCTTTGCGAGCGGTGATCATCG
>Ga0156186_1180_pt1 | contig 11035 bp, 6 predicted proteins | sample RifCSPlowO2_12_FD_107839 | JGI IMG/M metagenome (GOLD analysis project Ga0156186, IMG submission 107839) | Candidatus Handelsmanbacteria bacterium RIFCSPLOWO2_12_FULL_64_10
AAAACACGCCCCGATGACAGGACATTAGGCGAGCGTGGGGCGCTCCTTCTGAAGAAAACAGGTTGACAGAGAGCGCAGTTCTTGTAACATTGTGCTTATGACCGACCCCACCACCGGCCTCACGCCCGGCCAGCGCCGCCTCCTCCGGCTCCTGGTGGCCCTCGCCGTCTTCGTCGCAGGAGACACCCTCTACCTCCTGGCGAACCGCTTCGCCGGGTGGGCGGACCTCGGCTACTTCGCCGGCGCCGAGGTCGCCCTGCCCAGACTCTACCAGGCGATGGTCCTCCTCCACACCGTCGCCGGTCTGGCCCTCACCGCGACGGCCATCGCCTTCGCCGCCTGGCACCTCCCCGGCGTCTGGCGTCGCCGCCACCGGACCTCCGTCAACTCCGGGGCCGCGCTGGCCCTGGGCGGACTCATCCTGACCGTCACCGGCCTGTTCATCCTGACCGCCGCCAACAGCCGGGAGAACCGCTGGGCCTTCTACGCGCACCTCGTCTGCGCCGCCCTCGTCCCGGCCCTCTACCTCTACCATCGCTTCGTCTCCATCTGGGCCCCCTCTCGCGCGACGCTCCGGAACGGCGTCGCCGCCGTGCTCACCGTGGCCCTCCTGGCCGTCCTCGGACACGGCCTGAGCCACAGGGGCAAGGCCCTCACCTCGGAGGCCCAACTCGCGGCGGCCGCAGGCAAGGACCGGGGGCCCGGCTCGCGCGCCCGCGACCTGACCCCCTACGCGCAGAACCGCTTCCTGCCCGCCAACTACGTCCCGACCGGCAGCCCCTTCTTCCCCTCGGCCACCACCACCACCACCGGGGACTACCTCCCGGCCCGCATCATCACGCGGGGGGACGTCTCCCGGCCTGATCGCCTCGCCCCGGACCTGAGCCGCTACGGTTTCGCCGTCCAGGAGAAGATCGGGGCCGCCACCTGCGAGCGCTGCCACGCCGACATCGTGGAGCAGTGGTCTCGCTCCGCGCACCGCTTCGCCTCGTTCAACAACCCCTTCTACGAGGCCACCATCAACGACCTGCGGCAGAACTCCACGAACTCCAACCCGGAGGTCGACGCCCACGTCGCCAGCTCCAGGGGCCTCAAAGGCCGCGAGGCCTTCGTCAAGTCCAAGTGGTGCTCCGGCTGTCACGACCCGGCCCTGATGCTGGCGGGCAAGATGGCCGAGCCCATCGACCGGCGGACCGCCCAGGCCCAGGCCGGCCTCACCTGCCTGGCCTGTCACGCCATCGACAGGATTCATAACCAGACGGGGAATGGGAACTACAACATCGCCGACGAGCAGGAGGACCCCTACCTGTTCGCGACATCGGGGAGCGCCCTCGGAAAGGCCATCCACGACCTGGCCCTCAAGGCCCGGCCCGCCGTCCACAAGGCGCAGATGCTCAAACCCTTCTTCCGGACCTCGGAGTTCTGCGGGACCTGCCACAAGGTGAGCCTGGACGTCCGCCTGAACGCCTACCGCTGGGTGCGCGGCCAGAACGAGTTCGACGCCTGGCACGACAGCGGCGTGGCCCTCAACGCCTCGCGCACCTTCTATCTCCCGCCCAAGAAGCGCGTCTGCCAGGACTGCCACATGCCCCCGGAGAGGGCCGAGCGCGGGGACGTGGCCGCCAAGAACGGCCACGTCCGCTCCCACCGCTTCCTGGCCGTGAACACCGCCCTCCCGTTCCTGCGGGGGGACCGGGAGACCATCCGGCGGGTCGAGGAGTTCCTGCGCGACGAAAAGCTGCGCGTGGACATCTTCGCGATCCGGCGCGGGGAGTCTGCGCCCATCGCCCCCCTCAACCGCCTGCGCCCCCCGCTCGTGGCCAGCGAGGAGATCGCCGTGGACGTGGTCGCCCGGAACAGGGGCGTCGGGCACACCTTCCCCGGCGGGACCAACGACTCCAACGAGGGCTGGCTGGAGTTCTCCGTCCTCGACGCGGAGCATCCTATCGCCGTCAACGGGTTCGTCCGGGCCGACGGCCACGTGGACCCCGAGGCGCACTTCTACAAGGCCCTGCTGGTGGACCGCTACGGGAACGCCATCCACCGGCGCAACGCCCAGGACATCTTCACCGCCGTCTACGTGCGCGTCATCGGCCCCGGCGCCGCCGACCTCGCCCGCTACACCGTCCGCGTGCCCGAGAGCCTCGCAGGCCGGGACCTGACCCTGAGGGCCCGGCTGCTCTGGCGGAAGTTCGACCGGACCTACACCGAGTTCGCCTTCCGGGCCAACCCCGCCGGGTTCGCGGCGTTTAAGGACATCCCCGACCTCCCGATCACGGAGATCGCCAGGGACGAGGTGCGCCTCCCCGTCCTGGCAGCAGGCTCAAACCTTCGACCTTCGACCTTCGACCTTCGACCTTCCGACGACTGGGTCCGCTTCAACGACTACGGCATCGGCCTGTTGCTCCAGACCGAGACGAAGTGGGCCGAGTGGGCCTTCGGCCAGGTCGCCGCCCTCGCCCCGGCCCGCCCGGACGGCCCGCGCAACCTGGCCCGCGCGGCGACGCAGGACGGGAACCTCGATCAGGCTTACGAGCATCTCCGGGCCGCCGAGCGCCTGGCGTCCGGGGACCCCCAGACCGCCTGGGTCTGGGGCGTGGCCCTCCAGCGGGACGGCCGTTACGAGCAGGCCGCCGCCGCCTACCGGCGCGTGCTGCAGGACTTCCCGGAGGACCGCGCCTCCTGGTCCAACCTGGGCCGCGTCCTCTACCTGGACGGGAAGTTCACCGCCGCCCTCGACGCCCTGGATCGCGTCCTGAAGATCGACCCGGAGGACCGCGTGGCGCACTACCACCGCCTGCTCGCCCTCCGCGCCCTGGGCCGGACGGAGGAGGCCGCCAGGGCCGAAGAGGCCTACCTGACCTACCAGATCGACGAGTCGGCGCGGGAGGCCACGCGCGCCTACCTGCTCAAACACCCGGAGGACACCCGCTCCACCCAGCCCCTCTACCGCCGGCCCGTGCCCGCCTGGGAGCCGGACGGACGAAGGCTGGGGACCTACCGGGATCGGACGCTGGCGTCGTATCAGAAATGAGGCGGACATGGCCTGGATCAAGACCATACTGCTTAACTTCGCGCTTTTCGTCCTTTTCGCGCTCTTCGCGTTCCTCTCCTGCGCGCAGAAAAAGTCCGAGCCCAAGATAGACCCCGCGACCTACGCGAAGCCCGACCTGGGCTACACCCGCGTCGGGGCGCGCCGGGAGCCGCCCCCCCTCACCTTCTCCGACGTCACGCAGCGGGTGGGGGTCGACTTCCGCCACGAGACCGGGGCCTTCGGGAAGAAGTGGATGCCGGAGAGCATGGGGAGCGGCTGCGCGGTCTTCGACTATGACGGGGACGGCCTGCCGGACATCCTCCTCGTCAACGGGACCTTCTGGCCGGGTCACGAAAAGGGCAATCCCCCCACCTCTAAGCTCTACCGCAACCGGGGCAACTGGGCCTTCGAGGACGTGACGGAGAGGGCCGGCCTCGCCTTCCCCCTCTACGGCATGGGGGCCGCCGCCGGAGATTACGACGCCGACGGGGACCTCGACCTCTACCTCACGGCCGTCGGGGACAACCGGCTGCTCCGCAATGACAACGGGAAGTTTACGGACGTGACGAAGAGGGCGGGCGTGGCCGGGGGGCGCTGGAGGTCCGAGGGCGGGGGGCAGAACCCGGAGTGGTCCACTGGCGCGGCCTGGGCCGACATGGACGGCGACGGCCGGATCGACCTGTTCGTCTGCAACTACGTCCACTGGTCCCCGGAGACCGACCTCTTCACCACCATCGACGGCGTGAACAAGTCCTACGCCACCCCCCAGCAGTACGACGGCTCCACCTGCCGGCTCTACCGCAACCTGGGGAACAGCGGGGCGGGTCGCCGCCTGGACGATTCACAGGATCGTCCTCCCCCACCCAACCCTGGTGAATCGACGGCGGGGTGGACCTTTGAAGAGGCCACCGAGAAGGCGGGCCTCCTCAACCCGAAGGGGAAGTCCCTCGGCGTGGCCGTCGCGGACTTCGACGATGACGGGCGTCCCGACATCGTCGTCACAAACGACACGCAGCCCAACTTCCTCTACCACAACCAGGGGGGCGGGGCCTTCAGGGACATCGCCCTCACCTCCGGCGTGGCCTACGACGAGGCGGGCCGGGCGCGGGCCGGCATGGGCGTGGACGTGGCCTCGCTGGACAACGACCGCGCCCTCGCCGTCGCCATCGGGAACTTCAGCCGGGAGCCCGTCTCCCTCTACCGCCAGGCCGGGGGGGACATCTTCATCGACGAGGCAGGCGGCAGGCGCATCGCCCAGTCCACCCTCCCCTCCCTCACCTTCGGCCTCCTCTTCCTCGACGGCGACCTGGACGGCTACATCGACCTTGCCCTGGCCAACGGCCACATCGAGCCGGAGATCCAGCGCGTCCAGAAGGACATCCCCTTCGAGCAGCGCCCCCAGCTCTTCTGGAACGACCGGGAGAGACACTTCCAGGACATCACCGACCGCGCCGGGGGACCCTTCGCCCGCCCCGTCGTGGGCCGGGGCCTGGCCTCCGCGGACCTGGACGGAGACGGCGACCTCGACCTCGTCCTGACGACCAACGGAGGCCCGGCGATCCTGATGCGCAACGACGGCCCCGTCGGAAAGGCCGTCCGGGTGCGCCTGCGCGGCGCACCCCCCAACCGGGACGCCCTGGGGGCCGTCGTGACCGCCACCGCAGGGGACCTGGAGCAGCGGGCGACGATCCGCACCGGCTCCTCCTACCTCAGCCAGAGTGAGACCACGCTCACCTTCGGCCTGGAGGGCCGGCCCCGAGTGGACCGGCTATCCGTCCGCTGGCCGAACGGACGGACGGAGACGGAGGAGAACCTGGACGCCGGGTTCACCTACGAGATGGAGCAGGGCAGAGGGGTTGTGAGGCGCGTCCCGTTCCGCCGCCAGCCCCTTTGACTCCCTTTATTGGATGGGGACGATCACGGTCAGGGCCTTTTCCACGACCTCCACCTGCGCGGGCGTCTCGCAGGCCGGCTCCCCGTCGGCGAAGATCCAGAGCGGACGGGAGGATTCGATGCGGACGGACCGGCTTCGCAGGAGGTGCGCCTCCGGCAGACTCACGTGCGTCCCCGAAAAGATGCGGGGAAAGAACCGGAGCAGCTTCAGCCGGGGGAGGGGGTCGATGACGCACACATCCAGCAGCCCGTCGTCGCAGGCCGCCTGCGGGAGGATCTGCATCCCGCCGCCGTAGAAGCCCGTGTTTCCCACCGCCGTCAGCAGGATCGGCCCCTCGAAGACCCCGAAGTCGCCAGCGATCCGCACCTCAGGGCCGCGATAGGTCATCAGGGTCTTCAGCACCGCCAGGACGTAGGCCGCCGTCCCCGAAAAAGGGACCCGGCCTTCATACACCGCCCGCCCGGCCTCCGCGTCGAACCCCAGGCAGGCCACGCTGCAGAAATACCTGTCCCCCACCCTCCCCAGGTCGATCCGGCGCTCTTCCCCTGAAATCAAGACCTCGACGGCCTCCTTCAGGGCCTTCGGAATCCCCAGCGCCCTGCCCGTGTCGTTCCCCCGCCCGCATGGGACGATCCCCAGCGCCGCGTCGGAGTGCGCCAGCGCCCCGGCCACCTCGCCGATCGAGCCGTCCCCGCCGCAGACGGCGAAACGCCGGATCCCCTCCGACAGGGCCTCGGCGGCGATCCGGGCCCCGTCCCCGCGCCCCTCCGTCAACCGCAGCCCCGCCCTCACGCCCCGCTCACAGAGCGCCCGCACGACCGCCTCTCCGACCTTCCTTCCCCGGCCCCCCCCCGAAACCGGGTTGGCGATGACCACCCAATCGGTCACAAATGAGCCCTCCAGAATTTACCGTAAAACGAATCGCCAGTCATTCTGAGCCGCAGGCGAAGAATCTGTTTTTCGAGGCCCAAAGATAACGCCTCTCCGGACAAAACACAAGGGCCGGCAGGGGGTTGACAAAGGGCGTGGAGGGCGCTATCTTTCCTGCGCCGGAATCGGCAGGAGGATGTCTTCATCCGCAAAGCGACCCCAAAGGAGGGCCTGGAATGAAACGGGTTCGATTCGGTGTCCTGGGCGCGCGGCGCGGCGCCGGCCTGGCTAAGGCCATGCGCCACGCCCCGACCGCGGAGCTAACGGCCCTGTGCGACGCCCACGAAGAGACGCTCGCGAAGGCGGCGGCCAGCACTGGCGTCTCCCGGACCTACACGTCCCTGGAGGCCATGCTGGACAGCGACATTGAGGCGGTCGTGGTGGCCTCGCCCATGCCCCTCCACGTCCCCCACTCGGTCGCGGCGCTCGCCGCCGGAAAGCACGTGCTGTCCGAGGTGATGCCGGCCACCAGCATCGAGGGGTGCTGGGAGCTGCTGGAGGCGGTCCGCTCCTCTGGTCTCAAATACATGCTGTCCTCCAACTACTGTTATCTCCGGCCCTGGAGCATCGTCCTCGGCCTGGTCCGGGCGGGGAAATTCGGCGAACTCTACTACGGCGAGGCGGACCAGATTCAGGACTTCAAGGCAGGCCTTCCGCACCCTGACACGGGCTACAACTGGCGGACGTCGGAACTGGCCCTCCGGCGGGGGCATCAGTACATCTGCCACAATCTGGGCCCCCTCTACCAGGCATTCGGAGAGCGGGTGACACAGGTGGTCTGTCTCGGGTCGGGCCAGCATCACCTCTCCTGGGCCAGGGCCGACGACACCTGCGTCGTGCTCTGCCAGACCGAGCGCGGGAAGCTGCTCCGCATCCGGCTGGACTTCTTCTCCAGCCGGCCGAACAACTTCACCTACTTCGGCCTCCAGGGCGTCGGCGCGTGCTACGAGGCCCCGCGTGGCCCGAAGGACGAGCACAAGATTTACGTCGAAGGCCAGACCCCGCGCGGGACCTGGCAGAACCTGTATGAGTTCCAGGATTACCTGTCCGACGGCTGGAAGGCCCTGCCCCCGGAGGCCGTGGACGACGGCTACGACGGCGGGACCCCGCTGATGATCGAGGACTTCGCCCGCTGCATCGCGGAGGACACCCGCTCTCCCATCGACGTGGCCGACGCCCTGAACATGACCGCCCCTGGCCTGATGTCGGAGGTCTCCCGCGAGCGGGGCGGCGCCCCCGTGGACGTGCCGGACTTCAGCAAGTAACCCTGTCATCGGTCCCCCGCAGCGAGCCGGGGTCCGTCAGCAAAAAACAGAGGGCCGACCCCTCCGGGCCGGCCCCTGCTCTTTTCTGATCCTGCTCCGTGTCCTGTTTCACCCCTTCGCCGGCAACCCCACGAACAGCCGGCTGTCCACATCCGTCAGCGGATCGGTCTCGCCGCCGGCCGCCGCGCGGGCGAACACGATGCCGGGACGCCTGGACCGCCGCGCACGCGCAAGCACGCCGTAGCCCGTGGAGGCCACGTCGCGCGCCATCTCCTCCATCTCGGACATGACCTGCGCCAGCCCCTTCCGGGCGCCGTTGACGCGGGCGAAGACCTCCTCCGGCGTCATACCCTCGCGGAAGCCGTGCCGGATGGGCACGAGGTTCCCCCGGACATCCAGGACCGTCCCGGGCGCGTTCAGGTACTGGACAAGCTGTTGAAAGCTGCCCCGCGCGCCGCTCTGGGCCAGGAGGCGAATCGTCCCGAAGTCGTTGTCCGAAAATTCTCCGCACGAATGCGCCCAGCCGAACCTCTCCTCCCGGTAGGCCTCCCACTGGTCTGGGTCGTCGGTCTCCGGCGCAGGCGGCTGGCTCAGGTTCGCGCCGAGGAAGGGGTTCATCGAAGCGCCGAGCGTCTTCGCCGCCTCGAACCCCCGCCGCATCAGCCCCTCGGAGACTTCGAGGGCCTTCGTGGCCCCGTCGCGCGCCAGGACGGTCCGCAGGGCGTCGATCAGAGTTCGCCTCGTGACGATGCCCTCCTCCGTCTCCACTTCGGTCCCCGCGAGCTTCCGGATCTCCTGAAGCCCTCCGGGCGAGAGGCTCAGGTTCGCCAGGCCGAACACGGCGTCCATCCGGGGGGGGACGGCGCGGATCAGCTCCGGGTCGCGGGCGAGGTGCCCGGCCACGGAGAGGCGCTCCCCGGCCTCCCGCTGCGCGGCCTCCGTGACCGGCAGGAGGACGGCGGCCTGGTCCCCGTCGAAGTCGGCGTTCTGCATTTCGCAGGCCAGCGGATGGAGGCGGATGGCACGGTCCGGCTGCCGCACGGGGTGGAACGCGAGAAAGGCCGTGGGACTGAGCGCAGGGGCGCGGAAGAGGATCACCCAGGAGCGGGCCATCAGGGCGTCGAGCGTCTGCGTCGCGCGTTTGCTGCGGCTGTTCACCTCCTTTTCGTTCTTGATCTCGCGGGCGATTAGAGGGCCGAACAGCGTCCAGGCGATCTCCTCCGCCAGCCCCACCTGGTCGATCCGCAGGTCTGCGCCGGGCGCGATCACCGCGCGCCCGCTGAACAGCAGCCGGCTCCGGAATCGCACGTGACCGGGCGAGAGGAACGCGTCAAAGAACGCCCGCGCGCGGGTTTCGAGCTGGGAGAGCGCCTTTCCGGCCAGAGACTCGGGGGCCTGGCTCTTGAGCATTCGCTCTATCCGGGCGTTGGCCTCGACCAGCGCCCCGTATTCGGGGACCTCCTCACACGCGCCGACCTCGGTCAACGGGCCATATCCCCACGGGTGCGGGATGGGGCGGGCCAGCTTCAAGACAGGGCCTTCGGGCGGCGCGAACCGAAACGAAAGCCTCTCTCCCTGCAATTCCGCCCGGATGCCTGCAACGGCCAGATGCCGCGTCAGGTCGGCGAAGGCCGGAGTCGGCGGAGGGGCCTGCTCCACCGGGCCGGAGGCCACGCGCGCGGCGAGTGTCCCCGCATCGTCCCGGTCCTCTGCCAGGGTGTTGTACAATTCCCGGACGGTCTCAAACGCCTTCGCCTCTCTCAGCACCTCATATTCCATCCTCCCTAGGAGCTGGGATCCCTTTTCCCCCACAGAGGCGCGAATCTTATCGCGCGCGATGTGAAGGGTGCAGCCCCAGTAGACCCATCCGACGGTGCTCCGGTAAGGGAGTTTCTGGCCTTTGAGCGTCAGGGCCTCCATCCCGTCCTCCGGCAGGCCGGCCTTCTTCAGCCGCTCGCGCAATTCGCGCTCCTTCGGCGCGTGAAAGGGTGGCACGACAGCCGGCTTCCCCTCCGCCTTCGCGATCCGACCCATCACGGCCTCGCGGACCTGCCCGAAGTTCAGGCGCGATGGCAGGCCGCACAGGCTGTAGATCAGTTCGATGGGCGTGCCGTCGGGCAGGCGGGGCATCTCGTCGTCGGGCAGAATTCGGCTGATGACGCCCTTCGTGCCGAACCGGTTGCTGAACTTGTCGCCGGGCTCCACGGGAGCCCGGAGCCGCTTCGCGCAGGACGCGCTGATCACGATGGCGTCCTCGAAGGCGTCCCCATCCCAGGAGATGAAGGCGGTCAGAAGATTGTGCCCGCACCAGAACTCAGGCGCGTCCGGCTCGTTCCCGGTCCGCACCAGGGCCGGCTCCGGGGCGGAGGGCGGGAGCCACTGACGCATCATGTTGACGCCCATCAGGAGCCGGTTGGCGTCGGTGTGCTCCAGGAAGGGGACCAGGGAGGCCGAGATGCCGAGGGCCGCCTCGGGCCGGTCATCCACAACGACCAGCCTCCCGTCGCGGACCTCCGCGCCCAGGGCGACGGTCAGCCAGCGCCCGATGTTGGGGCCTTCCGGCGTCTCGAAGGGGCAGACGCGGCCCATCTGGCCAGGGGTGATCACCCGCTCCCGGTTCGGAATGGAGATGCGCCGCACATGGGTCTGCCGGTCGAGCCAGTTGGTCTGCTGAAGCCCCTGGGCCGCCTGCTCCATAAACGCGCGGACCCAGCCGTCGAGCGGAAGCCAGGTCCGGAGGAGGGTTTCGTCCCAGCAGAGGTCGTCCGGGGCCTCCCCGAGACGGGCCTGGATAAAGTCGTGAAGCTGCTCCCCGACGCAGCGGACCTCGGCGGCGTCGAGGTCCTCGTGCGAGGCGACGGGGAGGACGATGAGACGCCTGCCGTCCACCTCGAACACCCCTTCCTCGTCAGGCCGGGGGATACCGGAGAATTCAACGGTCACGTCGCCGGACGGCATCGTGAGGGCGATCTGTAAGCGACAGGCGAAGGGGCCGGTGGGCTCGGCCTGATAGCCGACTAAGGGCAGCCGGTCCGTCAGGAGGCGGGGCAAGAGTTCCCGGATGAACCGGTCCCACGACCTCCTGTGCCACGGGGCAGCGAATTTTCCGTTCATTTTAGGTCTCCTGTTCTTCTGCGATGTCCCGCCAGCGTCGGGCGAGGTGTCTGCGGGCGTGGTGCAGGCGCGACTTGACCGTGCCCTCCGGGATGCGCAGGGCCTCGGCGATCTCCCGGACCTCCATCTCCGCGTCGTGGATCATCCGGAAGACCTCGCGCTTCTCCTCCGGCAGCTCGTCGATGAAGCGCCGCAGCAGGCGGCGTTGCTCGGCCTCCTCCAGGGCGGCGTCCGGGCCGAGCGCCGAGGCGTCGATCAGATAGGCGGGGACGAACCCCTCGTCCTCCTCATCGGCCGGCGGGCGAGGCGTGTCCAGCGGCTGCTCCCGGCGGCGTTGCACCGAGCGGAGGTGGTTGAACGCCTGGTGGGTGGCGATGCGGAACAGCCACGCCCGGAAAGGCCCCTGGCCGTTCCACTGCTCCGCGCGGTCCCAGACCCGCAGGAACACCTCCTGGACCAGATCGTCCGCTGCGGCCCTGTCCCGGACGATCCGGGTCAGGTGATGGCAGATCATCTCGCTGTAGCGGTGGAAGAGCGTCTCGAACGCGTGCGCATCGCGTTCCAGGATCCGCTCCACGAGCGATTCATCGGACGGTGTCATGAGGGCCCTCTATGCCCCAGGACACCGGCGGAGAGACAAAGGTTCATTTTTTTCTTTCGCCACTCAGGGAGGGATGCGTTATATTGGAAAACAGACCCAACCCCCTAGAAGTGCGAATGTCGAATGTTGTCATTCGTCATTCGACATTCGTAATTCGTAATTCGTAATTCGACCTTTTTCCAGGAGGCGCAACCGTG
>Ga0156186_1030_pt2 | contig 11028 bp, 7 predicted proteins | sample RifCSPlowO2_12_FD_107839 | JGI IMG/M metagenome (GOLD analysis project Ga0156186, IMG submission 107839) | Candidatus Handelsmanbacteria bacterium RIFCSPLOWO2_12_FULL_64_10
TCAGCCTTTCGCGGATGGCGTAGCGCACCAGCTCCGACATGTTGTGCAGCTCCAGCTTTCGCATGACGTTGGCGCGGTGGGTGGCCACCGTCTTCTCGGCCACATTGAGCCTGTCTGCGACCTCCTTGTTAGTCCGGCCCTCAGCCACCAGCTTGAGGACCTCTCGCTCCCGGTCGGACAGGGCGTTATACCCCTCCCTGACCGGGGCCTCACCTGCGACTTCCACATACCTGTCGATCACCACCTTGGAAATCGCGGGACTCAGATACATCTCGTCCCGCATCACGGCCTCCACGGCCATGAGCAGGTCTCGCGCAGCCGTCTTCTTGACTAAGTATCCGGACGCGCCTGCCCGGAAGACCTCTTTCATGTAGACCTCCGCCGAGTGCATCGTCAGGACGATGACGCGGACCTGCGGCGCGGCCCTCTTGATCTGGCGCGTGGCCTCCACGCCGTCCAGCTCAGGCATCGACACGTCCACGATGGCCACGTCCGGGCGGAGTTCCCGTGCGATCTCCACGGCCGACCGGCCATTGTCGGCCTCTCCGACCACCTCGACCCTTCCGGTGGCCTCCAGCAGGCTGCGAAGCCCCTCCCGGACAATGGTATGGTCCTCGGCGAGCAGTACCCTGATCTTATCCTCCATCGGTCACATCCTTCCGACACAGACAGAACTTATCTCTGGACACGCCCCTTGAGCCGGCCCCCACCCATCCAGCACCTCTGTTGGACGACCCTAACCGGACAAAGTTCCCGGACAACGCCCCGACCCTATTCGCCCTCCTCCGCATCCCCCGGTATGGGCAGGTTCATCATCAACCGCGTCCCGGCGCCGGGCCGGGACACCACGTGGAAAGTCCCCCCAAAACTCTCCACCCGCTCCTGCACGCTCAGGAGACCGATCCCGCCGCCCCCCCTGGAGAAAGACCGCACCCGGTCCACGTCGAACCCCACGCCGTCGTCTTCGACGACCATGGTCACCAGGTCCCTGGCGTTGGAGAGACGAACCACGGCCTGGGTGGCCCTGGCGTGTTTGACCACGTTGGTCAGCGCCTCCTGAACGATGCGGTACAGGGTCATGTTCAGCCGGCCGTGACGCATCTCCCGCATCTCCTTCACATCCAGATGGACCCGGAGGCCCGTGCGCTTCGAGAAGGTCTCCGTGTACCACTGTAGCGTGGGGACCAGGCCGAGCTCGTCCAGCATCGCCGGCCGCAGCCCGTAGGCGATCTGGTGGATGTGTTCGATGGCCGTCTCCACGCTCATCGACAGGTCATCCAGCTTCGGGCCGAGCGCCGCGCGCCCCGCCTCTCCAAGCTGATGGCGCAGCATCTCCACCTGGATGCTGGCCATCACCAGGTCCTGCCCCACCTGATCGTGCAGCTCCCGGCTCAGCCGCCTGCGCTCATCCTCCAGCGCCCGGATCGTCTCGTGAGAGAGATGCCTGAGGTACTTGCGCTCCTCCTGTTCGCGCACCCGCCTCTGGACGTAGCGAAACGACGCATAGACCAGACCGGCGGCCAGCAGAAGGACCCCGCCCACGCGCCCTCCCGTGCGCGCCACGTGCCACCTCCAGGCGCGCCGGGTGGCCGCCCCGGTCCACCTCGGGTCTCCCAGCGGCTCACCGGCCCTGCCCGCCGTCAGACAGGACGAGCCGGGCAACAGGGAGAAGTCCCCCGCCTCCGCGTCAAAATATCGGGGATCGGCGTTGAAACACCCCTCGCCGCCGGGATGGAGGTCGTAATTCCGCCTGTTCCGGAAGGTGCAGTTGTGTGTGAGCGTCGCCGGCGCGGAGGACCGGACGGCATAGAGCTTGCATCCGGTGAGGATGCTGTTCGCGACGACCGCATCGCCGACGTCCCTCAAATAGATCCCGCCGAGACAGTCGTGAACCGTGACGTGGGTGATCCTGACCCGCAGAGAGGCCGTCCCCTGGGAGATGCGCACCGCGTGCGTGCCTATGCGGTAAAACGTGCAGTTCTCCACTGTCAGGTTCCGGCACATGTCGGGCGTCTGGAAGTTGAGCGCCCTCTTTCCGAGGTCGTGGAAGACCGTGTTGCGGACAAGACACGTGTCCACGGGGACGCCCGTATCCGCGATGCCGTCCTCCGTGAAGGAGGCGATCTCACAGTCGGCGACCACAATCCGATTCGGCCGAGGGGCGTGGCTCTGGATGGCGTAGGCCGTCCTGCCCCGCCCATCCAGACGAATGCCTTTGACCACCAGGTCGTGAAACACCTGGACGTGCAGAGAATCGTCGGAGGTCCAACGGGGAGGGACGGACAGGGCAGGGCCGGCCATGATCGTCAGGGGGACGCCCGGCAGAACCACGGTCCGGGGCTCGTGGTACACGCCTCCGCCGGTCGTCAGCATCAGCGTGTCTCCGCCTGCCGCCGTCAGGGCAGCGCCCCCGATCCCGCCCGTCCCGGCCGGGATGGGGAGGATTCTGGCCTCAGGCCCCGGGCCCCGGACGAGAAACAGACAGCCCAGGACCGCCCCTGCAATGGCGGACACCCTTTTCATGGCCGGATCTCCGAATGGCGAGTCTGGAGGCCCTCGTCAAACTCAGACGGACGGGTGGAGGAGATCTTCTAAACCTGCGCTCCTAAATATAACGACACTGTCGTGTCAAGCAAAAAGAAAAACCCCAGCGGACCGTCTTCTGTGTGCCAGACGGTCACCCCTGTCTGTTTCGCGCACAGCCTCCGGCCCATTCCGGCATCGCCCTCGGCGACAATGACCCCAGCCTCCTGACTGCGAATGCCCGGAGCGCGTCATCCCGGAGCCATGGCGAAGTATGGCAAATTTTTTGCTGAGATATCTTTGGTTGTACGAAACGTTATTCCTGAGTGACCCCGAAGGAAGGAGGTGCGCCACATGGCAGTCATCACCATATCCAGACAGTTTGGAAGCGCCGGCCTGGCCGTGGCCCGCCGCACGGCAGAACGCCTCGGTTATTCGTGCCTGGACAGGACCATCGTGACAGATGTGGCACGCCTGGCCAACGTCTCGGAGCAGGAGATAGAAAAGCACGACGAGCGAGGACAGAGTCTTTTCGAGAGGCTGCTGACGGGCATCTTCGGGAGCCCTTCAGAGGCTTATCCCTTCCGCGCCCTGTCGGGAGTGCCCGCAGGGGTGGTGGGCGTCCCTCCCCTGATAGAGGGACTCGAACGATACCGGATGCCGAACAGGACGGATGTCCTCTCCCTGATCGAACAGGTCATCCGGTCCGCCGCCGGACGGGGGAACGTCGTGATCGTCGGGCGGGGCTCCCAGGCCCTCCTGGCGGACTGGCCCGAGGCCCTCCACGTCCGGCTGGTGGCCCCCCTGGAGGTCCGCTGCCGGCGCATCGCGGAGCAGGAGGGGATCGGCCTGGAGGAGGCGATGGCCCTCATCCAGGCGACAGACCGAAGCCGGGAGCGCTATATCCGTCAGCACTACGGAGTGGACTGGGAGGACCCCGACCTCTACCACCTGATGGTCAACACCGGACGGATCGGGGCCGCGCTGGCCGCAGAAATCATCTCGGACGCAGCCGCTCAAACCTCGAACCTCGGAATAAGGGAGTAAGGTCTTGCTATGACACAAACGCCCCAGACAGCCGTTGACTCGCTGGCTTCAGGCTCGCAGATGGCGGAGTCCCTGGCATTAGACCTGCTGACCGCGGGCGGCATTCTGAGCGCCTTTCTCCTGACAGCCCTCCTGGTCCGTCTGGTCTGGATGCGCGTTCTGCGCCCGTTCATTGAGCGGACTGGCACGGAGCTGGACGACGTCCTGCTCCTCCCCCTCCGCAGGTTGACGCAGTGGGGCCTCGTGCTGATCGGCCTTCACGAGTCCATCGGCAGCCTCAGCGCCCTGCGGACCAGCCCTCAGGCGGCCAAAATCCTGAGCAGGGGGCTGGGCATCGCAGGGGTGGCCCTTGCCGTCTGGATCACCCTGAAGGTGTTCAACGGGATCATCTCCTGGTATGTCCGAAAGGCGGAGGAGCGCCCGGATGAGGCCCGAAGCGTCAGCCATCAGGCGGGCCTCGTGCGCAAGGCGGGAAACGTCCTGCTGCTGGCCCTGGGCCTGCTCTACGTCCTGCGGACGGCCGGCCTGGACATCAGCCCGCTGCTGGCCGGCGGCGCGATCGGCGGCCTGGCCATTGCGCTCGCCCTGCAAGACACGCTCTCCAACCTGTTCGCCGGGTTCTACCTGACCATCGACAGGCCGGTCAAGGTCGGGGACTTCGTCAAACTGGAGTCGGGGGACGAGGGGTTTGTCGAGGAGATCGGGTGGAGGAACACCAAGGTGCGGCTGTGGGCCAACAACCTGGTCGTGATCCCGAACTCCAGGTTGAGCCAGAGCGTGATCACGAACTACTTCCTCCCCGAACAGGAGACATCGGTCTACGTCTGGTGCGGGGTGTCCTACGACAGCGACCTTCAGCATGTCGAGGCCGTCACCATCGACGTGGCCAGGCAGGTCATGCGGGAGGTCGAAGGGGCCGACGCGCAATGGGAGCCCCTCGTCCGCTGGAAGGCGTTCGGGGACTTCGCCATCACCTTCCTGACGGTGCTGCGCGTGAAGGCGTTCGAGGCCCAGTACCTGTTGCACTCGGAGTTCATCAAGGCCCTGCACCGGCGCTTCAGGGAGGAGGGCATCGAGATCCCGTTCCCGATCCGGACGGTGATCGTGAAGCAGGCGGAGGCGGAAGACGGGGGCGTCATCGCAGGGGGAAGAGAGGCCGGGCGGTCGTGAAACCCGCCCGTCTCAGGCCGTTGAACGTCACGAGGCCGGCTGAGAGTGAAGCGGGTTGACATCCCGGACGATGGTGAGGAGTTCGGAGGGATGGGACGCGGCCATCAGCCGGGCGCGCATCTCCCTGTCTCCCGCTATGCGCGCGATCTCCGCCAGCGTGGCCAGGTGCCCCTCAGGGTCTCCGGAAGGGCTGAGCAACAGGAACACCAGCCGGACCGGCTCGCCGTCCGGCGCTTCGAAGTCCACCCCGTCAGGAATCTGGGCGATCGCGCAGAGGCGCGACGAAAGGGCGCGGCTGTAGGCGTGAGGTACCGCGACGCCGTGCCCCAGGGCCGACGGGAAGAGCCTCTCACGATCGAGCAGCTCCCGGCTCGTCTCCTCGCGGGGAACTTCCGGGGCCACCCGAACCACCAGGCCGATCAGCCCGGAGAACAGCTCCTCCGCGTTCCGAGCGTCCAACCGCCCCACCAGTTCGGGGCGGACGCTCCTGACCAGATAGTCCGCCTCCCGCCGCAGGTAGAGCGTCTCAGCCGGTTCCTCGCCCGCGCTGCCGGACAGAGCGGAAGGGTCCAGCGCGACCGCCTGACCGCGGACCGCGACGAGGGGAGACGTGAGGTTGTCCGGGCCCTGGGCCAGGCTCCGGGAAGGGATCACAACGGCCTCCCCGCGCACCATCTCCCCGCTCAACAGCGAAGGCTTGGGGAGGTGGGACCAGACGACGCGCCCCGGCGTCTCGTGGGTCTCCTCTATCTTCCCCCTGCCAGAGCTCCAGCGGAACACGTGCGTTCGGCCAAAGACGCTCGCCCAGCGCTGGCACAGCAGCGCATTCAGGTCCTCATTGTCGGTCAGCGCCAGCAGATTGCCCACGCCCTGGCTCTCATCCCGATCCCCGATCTCCACGTCACGAGCATCCCCCACGAACGCCACAAGCCCCTCGGCCCCTGCCTCGGCCACGGCCTTCGGGTTCGTGTCCACCAGGACCGTGGGCGCCTGCGCCGCGCGCGAGATGAACCGGGCGATCCCGCGCCCGAACGGATGCGCCCCGACGATCAGCCAGCCCGTGGGGACGGGGCGCTGGAGCCCCAGGGCGCGCGCCAGGGGGCCTGCCGTAAACCCGTTCAACAGGACCGTCGCCGCGATCACGGAGTAGGTGAACGTCTCCACAAAAATGGCGTCGGGGATCCCCCACTGCTGGAGGCTCAACGTGAACAGCGAGGCCATGGAGGCCGCCACGATCCCGCGCGGCGCCACCCAGCCCAGGAAGACCTTCTCGCGCCAGCCCAGGCCCAGCCCCCACGAGGAGACCAGGACGTTCAGGGGACGGATGGCGAAGACGACCCCGATCAGGAGGACCCCCCTCGCCCCCAGGTCCTGGAACTGCTCGAACCTCAGCCGCGCGGCCAGAAGGATGAACAGCAGGCCGATCAGAAGGTCGGTCATCTCCGCCTTGAACTGCCGGATCTGCTTCAGCTCCGCAGGTTGTTTCAGACCTATGACGAACCCCGCCACCGTCACCGAGAGCAGCCCGGCCTCCGAAAACAGCGCCCCCGTCACGCCGAAGATGAGCACCGCGCAGCCGAGCGCGAAGGCGTTCATCAGGTCCTCCGGGACGACCCTGGCCCGGATCAGAGCGTAGATCGCGAACCCCCCCGCGACGCCGATGCCGACGCCGCTCAAAAAACGCAGACCGAAGTTGGCCAGGGCCCTGCCGCCGCTCACCTCGCCGATCCACTCGAAACAGAGCAGGGCGACGAACACCCCGATCGGGTCGATCAGCACCCCCTCCCAGTGCAGGATGTGGTGCAGGCCGGGGACCACCTTGACACGCTTGAGCAACGGGCCGATCACCGTGGGGCCGGTCACGATCACGAAGCTGGCCGAAAGCAGCGCAAAGGAGAGGTCGAACCCGAAGATCAGCCAGATCGCCGCCGCCGCCGACAGCCAGGTGATCAGGACCCCCACGCTCAACAGCCTCCGGATGAGCGCCGGGGCCAGGCGATACCCCTTCACGTCCAGGGTCAGCCCCCCCTCGAACAGGATCAGGCCCACGGCCAGGGAGACCAGCACGGGCAGCCCGGCGCCCAGCGTGTCCGTCTTGACGACGCCGATGCCCTCAGGGCCGAGCGCGATGCCCCCCAGCAACAGCAGGACCAGGGCCGACAGGTTCAGCCGGCGGGAGAGGCCCACCAGCAGGACGCCCGTCGAGAGGGCAACCGCCACGGTGATCAGCATGTCATGAGTCAGGGTTTTATCCATAATGCAGGTATCCCGTGGGAGGCTCACGTTCTCCCGGCGATAGGCACGGCAGAAAAAAGGTTACTTTCCCTTTAGTGATAAAAGATACTCCTCCGGCAGCACCGGTGTTTCAGGCTGCGCCCGGTAATGGGGCGACATGATCTGCACGCCGTTCTCGTTGAAGCAGTCCTGGATGCTCTGGTGAAGGTCGGAGTATATCCGGGCCATGTCGTTGGGCTTGTCCGTGTAGGTGTTCAACTCGTAGCTCACGTAGAAGTCGTCCAGGCTCTTCTGCAGGATAAAAGGAGGCGAAGACTTCAGAAGACCCGGCGTCCGGTCAGCCGCATCCAGCAGCATGGCGTGGACCTTCCTCCAGGGCGCGTCGTAGCCGATGGTCACGGTGGTGTGCAGGATCAGGCCCTGCTCCCCGGCCACGGCGCTGTAGTTGACGATGTGGTTGTTCAGCACCGCCTGGTTGGGGATGAATATCTCCTCGTTCTTGATCGTGCGGACCTTGACGGCCAGGAGGGACCGCCCGACCACGTCCCCTACCGTGTCCGACACCTGCACCCGGTCCCCGATGCGGAAGGCCCGCATGTAAGTCAGCACGAACCCCGACAGGAGGTTGCCCACCAGAGAGGTGGAGCCGAGGGAGATCAGCACCCCGAAGAAGAGGGTCAGGTTCCTGGCCGCGGCGCTGCCGGCCCCCGGCAGGTAGGGGGTGACCACCATCACGGCCAGCACGCAGACCAGGAACTTGACAATCTGCCGCGTGGGCCGGACCAGGTCGGGGGGGAGATAGGGGAGTTCGAGGGTGCGGTTCTCCAGCAGATCGGACAGGTAGTTGAGGACCCGCATGGCGTAGTGGATCACGAGGGCGATGACGGCGATGAAGAAGAGGTTGGGCAGGAAGTTCGCGATGCCCCAGAAGACGGCGGCCGCTGGATCGAGGACGTAGCCCACCATGGTCTTCGCCCACGTCTGCGTCCAGGGGAACAGGCCGAAGGTGGCCGCGGCGTAGGCGTAGGTGGCCAGGGCGTAGACGCCCAGCCTGAAGAGGTTGAAAAAGGCCAGACCGAGGTCGACCAGGGTGTCCCAGGAGAGGAGGCTCACGCCCCGAAGGCTCAGGAGGGCGCCCTCCCTGCCGCGCTGTGACTGGAGAAAGGTGGAGAGTCTCACGAACCCCCGTTTCGCGACCTTCAGGAAGAGGGCGAAAATCAGGGTGAACAGGAGGGCGAGCGCCGCGCCGATCAGCAGGCTCCGGAGGGTGTGGCGCTCCGCCTCCGGCCTGAGCGTGTCCCGGAGGGACTCCACCACCTGCGCTGCGAGGACCTGCCGGGGCGCCCCCTGCGCCGCCGCGTCCGCGTCCGTGAGGGTCATGAGGACCAGGTCCCCCAGCACAACGTCGGTCTCTGTCCCCCGGTCGCGCGCGGCGAGGCGGGTCACGTCGAGGGCGGGGTCCCGCGCCAGACGGTCAAGGAGCGCCTGGAGCCGCTGCGCCCGCTCCTGCGGAGAGAACGGGCCGAGAGGCTGCGTGTAGGTGAAGACCGCCGTGCGGCCCACGAAGACGCGGGCTGGCCGGACTTCGGAGGTGTCACGCTGCGCGGTGGAGGTGTCCATCTGAGCGGAAAGGGCTGTTGCGATCCCCAGGACGCCCCAGAGAGCGAGAGGTAGGATAAAGGGTCTCTTCATGGCGTTTCCTCCGAACCTCAGGCATGAGAGTTGAGGGGATGGGACTGGCGTTGCCAGCGCGACCTCCGCCGCAGGGATAAGAGGGTAGGTTCGGAAATTACACCATTGGACAACCCGTGTCAAGGGGAAGGAGAGGCCGACAGCAGGCCCCTGGGAGTCAGGGTCTCGCTGGCGGCGCCGGCAAAAAAAATGGCTGTTCCGCAAGGCGGAAGAAGCCACTTCTCACGTCTCCGATCAACCGCTTACTCATCTTTTCAGGATTTCTTTTCCAGGCTCCACTTCAGGAGGGGCGGCGTGACGAGGGTGGTGAGGACGACCACGATGATCACGGAGGAGAAGACCGCGTCGCCCACGGCCCCCAGGCTCTTGCCGATGGAGGCGAAGATCAGGCCCACCTCCCCGCGCGGTACCATGCCCAGGCCGATGGCCAGCCGGTTGTAGCCCTTTTTCACGGCCAGCCCGCAGACCTGCTTGCCTGCAAACGCCGCCAGAGTGAGGGCTGCTGCGATGCCCAGTACCTTCGGGTCGGCGAAGGTCTCCAGCCGGACCTGCATGCCCATCAAAACGAAGAAGACAGGTACGAGGATAGAGGAGAGTGGGTGCGTTAGCTGCTGCAGGGAGGGGGTGGGCGTCTGAACGGCCACGCGCTCGCCCCGAACGGCTACGTCGAGGGCCTCGCCTCGAAGCGGGGGGTGAAAGTGGCTTTCCTCCAGGATGATCCCGGCGGCGAAGGCCCCCACGATGGTGGCCAGCCGATGGCGTCGGCCAGGTAGGACAGGACGAAGCAGAAGACCAGCGCGGCCCCCAGCTTGGTCCCGGTCCCCAGGGCCATGGCCGCCCGGCCCAGATAAGGGGCGAGCGTCTTGCCCACGAGCAGGGCGATGACGAGGAAGCCGATGGCCTTCAGGAAGATGACGGACGTCGTGGCGAAACTGATCGTCCCGGCGGTCACCAGACCGCTGACCACGGCCAGGACGACCAGGCCCAGCACGTCGTCGATGACCGCCGCGCCCAGGATGATGCGCGACTCCGGCAGGTCCAGCTTGCCCAGGTCCTTCAGCACGCGGGCGGTGATGCCCACCGACGTGGCCGTGAGCGTGGCCCCGATGAACAGGTGCGTGCCCAGGGAGGCCTGGGGCAGCAGGTAGAGGCTGAACCCATATCCCAGCAGAAATGGGGCGACCATGCCCACGGCCGCCACCATCAGGCTGGACAGGCCCACCGCGAGCATGCCCTTCGCGTCCGTCTCCAGGCCCACCTCAAACAGCAGGACCACCACGCCGATGCGGGCCAGCAGGTCCAGGGCCGGGTCACCTCTCAAACCCTCCAGCATGTGTATTGTGGGCTGCCGAAGCCCCTCAAACAGGGGAATGCCCACAAGCCCGGCGTTACCCAGAAGCACCCCGAAGATGAGTTCCCCCAGGACCGGAGGCAGGCGGAGCCTTTCAAACAGGCCGCCGCCTATTTTGGCGGCCACCAGGATGACAGCCAGACCCAGCAGGACCGGGGCGGAGGGGTCGCCGTGCCCATCCGCTGCCCCCGCCACGACGGGGAAAAGTACGATCCAGACCGCCAGAACGACTCGGAGATATCCCACTCCTCCCTCCTTTCGCATCTCCTCAGCGTCCCGTCAATTCTCGGCCTGATCCTGCAGGGCCTGCGCCATGGCGTCGGCCTCCCTGGCCTTCTTGACCATGTCCTTCTGCGCGTAGAGCGACGCCAGGTACTCCCAGGCCCGGACATGGTCCGGCTGGATCGCCGTCACCTCCTTGAACGTCTCGATGGCCCCGTCCAGGTCCTTCTGCCTGACCTGGATCAGGCCGATCTGCGCCCAGGAGTCGACGTCCTTCGGGTCCAGGGCCACGGCCCTCCGGAACATCTCCACCGCCTCGTCAAACTCCTCCTGATGGGAGTAGCAGAGCCCCAGGTTGAACATCGAGGGGCCATCCTCCGGGTTCAACTCCACGGCCGCCTTCAGGTAGCCTTCGGCCTTTACATAGAAAGGCATGGCGTCTTCCCTCGTGGCGGTCGTGGCCAGCAGAATCGCCCGGTTCAGGTGGAGCCGGCCTGCCGTGACGGCCATTTTCGCGTCCCTGGGATCCAGCGCCAGCGCCCGCTTGCACGCCGACATGGCGCTGTCATACAGCGCCGCCGTCCTCACGCTGTCCTTCGTGGCCATCGCCAGCGACTCGTATCCCATTACGAGCTTCGACATGACATCCACGCTCCTGGGGTCCAGCCGCCCCGCTGTCTCAAACGCCCCCACCTTCTTATCCGCAAGCCCTGCGCTGCCGGTCAGACCGATCAGCGCAAAGACCACGCCCCCCACGGCGAGCGCAACGCTTTTCCAGTTCTTCATGC
>Ga0156186_1053_pt2 | contig 11013 bp, 7 predicted proteins | sample RifCSPlowO2_12_FD_107839 | JGI IMG/M metagenome (GOLD analysis project Ga0156186, IMG submission 107839) | Candidatus Handelsmanbacteria bacterium RIFCSPLOWO2_12_FULL_64_10
AAGGGCCTTATCCACAGGCTGGGGGGAGGGTGAGGTCTCTTCACGATCAGTAATTCGCGCTCACCCGCACGCTCACGCGCCCCGGCCTCCGGTCCCCCCGCTGAAACATCACGTCGAACCGAAAGTAGTCCCGCCGCTCCGCCACCGAGAGGCCGACCTCCGTGTAGATTCCATCCGTCGTACGAAGCGATTCATCCGTTGCCATTGCCCGGCTCCGCGCCGACAGGGAGGTCCACGCCGCGCCTGCGAACCCGATCACCTCGAACATGTCCGCCAGCGACACCCTCGGAAACGGGACATCCTTGAAGATGCGGCCACCGAAGTGGTAGTCGATCAGAACCGTGGCGAACCGGTCCCCCTGGAACCAGTTCAGCGGAACCCCTCGCAGCACGCCGAAGGGGAAGTAGAAGCCCGGCCCCCCGCCCACGTCGAACATCCGGTGCGGGGGTAAGGGGCGGATCGACATCCCTCCCCGGACCTCCGCTGAAAGCCAGGCCGAGGGCGTCGTCGTCTGATACCGGATCGCCTTCCCCTGAAGACAGGTGTAGCTGAAATCGCTCTTCAAGAGACGCCTGTCCGTATGCTCGACGATGCCCTCCGCCGTCCACCCGTTGCTCCGCCGCTTCGCCCTGCGCTTTATCCGCGTGTCGCAGGTCCCCTTGAGGTAGACCCCGCTGAACCACCCCTCCCGGATGGAGGGGGTCGGGCGGAACCTCTCCCCTCGCTTGAACAGGCTGAACTTCGCCTGCGTCGAGTCGCTTTGCAGATGCTCCCGCCGGTAGCCCGCCCGCACCGTGAAGGCCCGGCTGAAGGCCCGCGTCACGAATCCCTCCTTTCCCTCCGCCGTGTAGTAGTTCCGGTGGTCCTTCTTGCTCAGCAGGGCGTCCTTCGTGATCGTGACGGTCTTGATCAGCGCCGGGTCCTCCTCATAGCGGATCTCCCGATACACCCCGGCCCCCACGGCAAGGCGCCGGCCCTGTCCTGATCCCGAAGGATTCCGCCAGCGCATCGCCTCCCCCCGATAGCGCCACCTCCGGTCCGCAAACCCGTAGCTCACCTTTGTCAGCAGGTCCAGGTCCGGCAGGAGGTTCTGCGTCCGCAGCCCCAGCCCCAGCGCCGCCCCCTCCACGCGGTTGTAGTGAAACAGGTCGTTGAACCCCGTGTAGGAGGACGTCAGCGGTCTGTCCCCGGCGTTCGGGCCGCGCGTCCCCTCCGGCGACGGATATCCTTCGGCGAAAAGGAGGGCAGGAAACACAACTATCAGAATGGCGACGATCACGGCGCATCCTCTTCGCGCACGGCCGGCGTCAGCAGGTACCGGATCGGCACGCGACTGATCTGCGACGCCGGGATGTTGAACGGCATCCACTTCGGCTTGATGAGCTGCCCCGAGACGTAGGCAAACCCGTGTCGAAGCTCTACGGCCAGGGACCGGAAGTTCCACCCCTGCCGGATCAACCTGCGGTAGTACTGCACATCCACGTCGGCCTCATCGGAATCGATCTGGCGGAGGAGGTGGTCCGCGGCTGCCGGGCCGATCCGCGTCAGGTGACACGCCCCGGACACCTCGAACGGCCCGAACGCATCCCGGTAGTCGGGCAGGCCGTTCCCCCGCAGGTGGACGTCCGCGCTCACCGTCGCATCGCCCCTGTCTCTTTCACCCCGATCCGTCAAAAGCGACGCATTCAGATGCGACACCTGCACATCGGCCTCATAACGCAACCCGCTCAAATCCGACCCGGTCGGATCACCCTCCCCAAAGTCCAGGCGGAGGCTGCCTGCCACCTCCCCTTCGTAGGCCTTCATCGAAAAATGGGGCATCGTCAGCGCCCCATCTCGCACGATCAGATGTACCTCGACGTCCTCTGCGCGGTAGAGCCCCCCTGTCCTGACATCTCGCACCTCGATGCGACTCAGGGACAGGCCGGGACCCTGTTCCTTCGACCGATCGTAGTAAGCCCTTACGTAAGCGTAAGGCACTGCCCCTGACGTGGGTCGGCCCCCCTCTGTCTCGCGCACGAGCCGCCGCCCGGCCAGGTCGATCCCCTGTGAGAACGGCACAACTCCGTGCAGGTCGTCCAATACAAGGGCCGACTCAGACCGCAGCCGGAGGTGTCCAAGGGACAGACGGCCGTCCACGTGGGCCCTCCTGGTCTCCCCGTCGTAGCCCACCCGGACATCTGCCCCGACGCTCCCGGCGACCTTCAGACCTCCCCAAGACAGGCTGTCCGAAGGCGACAGAGACGCCTCTGCGCGAACCTCCGCAAACGCCCTATGAAAAAGGTCGCTCAAGTGTCCATGCGCCTTAAGACGCCCTCCGACCTCCGGAAGGGTCGCCTCCGCCTGAGCCATCACATCCACCCGGCCTCCGGTTGTGAGCGCCCGCAACACCCCTCCGGGGTCGGTTGTGGCGCACCGGATCTCTGCCGACAGGCCCAGGTTTCGCAGCCCATCTTTCAAAACCTCCACACCCGATTTGACGACCCGTCCGGCCTTCAACGCCACACCGAGGGAGAGGCTGTCAGGGCGAAGGGTCGCTGACCCCGCGCCTTCGACCCCCTCCACGGTCAGCCGAAGTCCTGGCAGGTCAGCGCGCAGGCCCTTCAGTCGAAGCCGGAGGTCGCCGCGTATGGGACCGTTCCAGCCCTGGGACGCGGTCAGGCCGCCCGATAACCCGACCGTCCCGGAGGCTGTCCCGCCGAGCGGCCCGAGCGCGCCCTCCAGGAGCGACGCAGCCCGACCCACGTCTACCTCCGCGCGATGCAGGTCGATCTTCAGACCGCCGTCCGCAACGCTTCCTGAAATCTCCACCCAACCTGTCGCTCCCATCCGGTCGCGACCCACAGCCCTGTCCGCCGTCTTCTCGTTGATCTCAGATGCCATGCGCCGGATGTAAAACCCCTTTCCGTCCGGCGTCACGCCGCCCTTGAGGTCAGCCGTCAGGCGAATCGGGGGGAGGGACCGCGCGCTGTCCGCAGGCCCGAGGCGCAACGCGGAGGCCTTCACATCGAGGCCCACCCACAGGTCCTCCATACCTTCCGCCCGAACGTCTGCGGAGAGGTCCGCCCGCCCCTGCGCGCCCGCGTCGGGGACCTGCCCCAGGTCCAGGCCCGCCCACGTCAGGCGGCCCTGGCACCGGACCTTTGTCCAATCCGGCCCCCCCTGTGGCGTCGTATCCGAGATGGACGCCGACAGGCCCAGCCCCACCTCCCCCCGGAAGAGCGACGCGATGCGCCCCTCCACCTGTCCCCGGTATCCTTCTCGACCCGCACCTTCCACGGTGATGCTCGTCCCCATCCCCTTTGCTACCGCCTCCCTTGTCCCCGCCACGAGCCCCGCCCGCGCAAGCCCGACCTTCGCCTTCGCTTTCATCTGATGCGCCCCGGCATCATAGTCCGCGCGGCCCTCAAACGACAGCCCCTCCAGCGCTGCGCGGGTCGTGTCGTTCAGGGTGAGGCGGAGGGCCGGGACCCTCAGGCTGTCCACCGAGAGATGCGCCGTCTTCACCCCTGTCGAATCCGCGGCAACGGACAGTCGCCCTGAAAGGGAGGCATGAGATATACTCAGACTTTTTGAAGGGAGGGCGAGCTGAAAATCGGATAGAGCCATGTGGGTGTCCAGGGCAGCGTCGTTCGACAGGGTCCCCCACGTCCCGCGAAGCCCCGTCCCTTTTAGATCGACTTTGCCGCTGAGGGACATCCCCCTGATCTCCGCTGAAAGGTCAGAGAGCACCCCTCCATGAATCAGGGCTTGCACCGTTGCCCACACCTCCCCGAGATCGATCCGTCCTTCCGTGACCGTCAGGTCGAATTCAGGACGGCGTTTCAGGTCCCTGACCTGCCCGCGGACAGACAGAGCGACGGCCCGACCCAGAGATGCCCGGAGGTCCTGGACCTCGGCCCGCCCGGAGTCGAGGCGCGCGCGCGCTGTCACGTGGAACCTCGCATCGGGCAGCGACACGATGCGTTGCGTCTCTCGTCCTCGCACGCGTGAAGAGGCCGATCCATCCCCATCCACTTGCAGCGATGCGGAGTCTTTCAAGTGTACGTTGAGATCAAACTGGAGGTTGAGAGAGGCCGCAGGCAGGGTCCCTGAGAGGTCGCCTGTCTCCAGGGTCAGGGGATGGCCGGAGACACGGGCAGAGAGCGTGGCCCGGTCCCAGGAGGGCAGCGCGACGTGAGAGACCTCTGCATCCAGGCCGTTCAGTCGCAGCCACCGCCGGTCCCGCTCACTCGTGACGAACAGGGAGATCTTCTGGACTTCGACGAGATCGAGCTGTAAAAGGAGAGGGAGCTGAGAGACGGCGGGGTCAGGAGCAACGTGGCCGGATGCAGGGGGCGGGGTCAGGAGGTCTTCGATGTCCAGGCGGCCGTCCGACCCCTGTCGAAGGGAGAGGCGGGGGGCGTCGATGCGGATGTGGGTGATCTTCAGCCGGCGCCAATAGAGGGCGGAGAGGTCGTAGGTCAGGAGGACTCTGTCCGCGCGGAACAGGGGCAAACCCCCTCTGACGGAGGGGCCGACCTGCACGCCCCGCGCCTCGATGCCCCTCAGGAGATGAAAGGACAACTCCTCGATTTGCACGGGCCGCCGCAGGGCGGCCTCCAGGCGGGCGACGGTTAGCTGGCGGAGACGCTCCGGAGGAAAGGCCCAGCGGACCCAGAGCCCGGCCAGGAGCGCCAGCGCCACCCCCGCCGCTCCTGCCCACGCGAGGGCCTTCAAGATGCGTCGGACGCGAACGCCGGGCATGGCAAATGGGAAATGACAAATGGCAAAGCGCAAAGTGCAGAGCGCAGGGCGTAAAACCATCCGTACTTAACGCTATGCGCTATGCGCCGTGCGCTTTGCGCTTCACTCCAGCCTGATCTCGATGCTCCCCGGCGTGACGCTGACCACCCCGATCTTCTTGGCCCCGACGGCCTTCCCGTCCAGCTCCTCGGCCACCGCATTGCCGTCATTTTTGCAGGTGATCTCATAGATCGCCACGCCCACCGTAAACTCTCGCCGGGTCGCGCTCTTGAACCCTGTCACGCCCTGAAGCGCCGCCACAAAATGCCTCAGATCGCCCAGAGTAGCGTTTCGGATCGTCACCGCGATCTGCCGGTCCCCCCCGATCGCCTTCTTCCGCCAGTCCTCGATGATCTTGGGAATCAGCTTCGACCCGAGCTGCACCGAGGCCTTCTCCAGCGCATTCCGTCCGCCCGCCACCCTCTCCACCACCGGCGCAAAGGCCCCCTTGCCGATGTCCGACCCGATGATGTCCCCCGTGTCGCACCAGATCATCCTGGCCGTGGCCGTGGCCTGCGCGGACTCCATCCTCGTCCCGAACGTCTCCACGACGCTGGTGTTGGCGTAGGCCTCCCCCACGATCATGATATCGGCGTCGTAGAGCTGGCCGATGGCCTGCGCCGCCCCGTTATCCCCCCCGAGGGCGGCCAGGGCCCTGGAGCGGTCCAGCCTGGCCTTTGCCGTGGACCGGTCGATGAACTTGAACCGGTCGCTCTTCTCCAGGAACCTGTTTCGCAGGACCGTCTCCGCCACGTTGAGGTCCACGCTGACGTCCGCCCAGGAGTCGGTCATGTTTCGCTCCCGCAGCAGCACCGCGATGCGGGGGCTGTGCATCTGCTCGATCAGGAGATGAAGGGCCGCAATGTTCTCCTCCAGGGCCCCTTTTTTGACCGCTGCCGAAATCGAGACCGTATACGTCCCGTCCCCGGACCTCCCCTCCTTCACCAGCGCGTATCGCTCCACAAACCCCGAGGACTTACTCCAGATGTTGTCCTCCAGAACCTGACTGTTCTGGACCTTGGTATCTGAGAAGATCATTGTCCCGGCGACCTGTTCCACGGCCTTCCGGAGGGCGTCCTGAATGGCGTTGTCCCGGGCGTTGACGACGTTTTCCGCGACGACGGGGGCCATTCCGTCGGCCTGAACGGTCTCGACGCCCTGAGCCCTGGGGCCGGGTGGGGCCTGGGCGTGAAGGGGAGAGACCGGATGGAACAGCAGCACAAGCAGGAGCCCTGCAAAAGAACGGGTAGACATAGATACCTCACCTGGGGGCCAGTCCCTCTTTGAGGTCCTTGATGGCCAGCAGGGCCTCTGCCCCCGAAACCACGGCCTCAGGCTTGAACTGCCCGCTGATCTTATCGGACCGCAGAAACCCCCTGTCCACGCAGAGCGCCGCCGCGTTGTAGTAATAGGCATCCGGGCGGACGTCGGTGAACCGGGAGGTCTCCCCAACGTACTTCGTCGCCAGGCCCTGATCGCCGGTCACGAGCAGGAGGATGCCCTGCACCACCTGCGCAAACGTGGCCCGTGTCACGGGGTCATCCGGGCCGAACCGACCGTCAGGATAGATGCCTAACCCCGCTACCTCCAGACTCAGGACGTCCTCGATCCAGCCCTTTGCCCAGTGGCCCGCGATGTCCGGAGGGGGCGCAGGTTTCGACGCAGGCGGTGATGTGGCTCCGGTCGCTCCATAGCCCTGGAAGGAGGTGTCGGGGGCCTTCGGCCTCCGCCTGGCGATCAGGGCTTTCAGCTTCAGCTCATCCGCCAGCAGCGCCGCCAGCTCCCCCCGATGAAGGGCCGGCACCAGCCCGATCCTGACCCCGGCGTTCGTGCCCGGCACGGCCCGACGGATGTCCTGGACGAGCGACAGCCGGGCCGACGCCGCATCCTGGAGGTCCCCCTTCAGGCCCACCGCCTTCCCGTAGGCCGTCTCCGCCTCCTGCAGCATCAGCGCGTCCTTGTAAGTCTCGCCCTGGTAATAGAAGATTTTATCATTCCCTGGATCGAGCTTCGCGGCCTTCTCAAACTGTTCCATCGCCTTCTTCAGCCAGTCGTCCCCTGGCCGCAGCCTGGAGAGCAGCCGACCCTCGACGATGTAGATGTCCACGAACTTCTTGTCCTTCTTTCGCGCGGCCTTGAGGTACTCCTCCGCCTGGGCCGCCTTCCTCTGCTCCAGCGCCACCAGGGCCAGCCCCACGTAGGCCCCTGCGTAGCCCGGGTTTAACTTCTGCGCCCGGCCAAACGCCTCCGACGCCCCGGCCGTGTCCCCCTTCTCCAGCTCTCGCAGCCCCTGCCGGTAGTGGGCCTCCGGGGTGTCGAGCGCCGACTGCTGGGCCTCTGCCCCGTACGCCACACAGAGGGCCGTCAGCGCAACTCCCGCAATCCACCGCCTGACCATAAGCCGTCTCCTCTCATCATCAGTCGATCACAAACAGGACCTTGCACTGGCTCAGGAAACTCTGCGTCTGCGCTGCATCGCGCACCTTCGCCGCGTCTTCGGCGGACAGGGTTACATCGGTCTTGTTCGTGCCCGCTGCGCTGACGCCTTTTACGACGAGCGGGTTTGTCCCGGCCCGTTCGTTCTTCTTCGCGCCGTCGAGGTCCTTGACGTAGCCCGCCACGCCGTGCTTCACTGCGTAGTCCCGCGTCACGAACGACGCCCCGTAGACCTCCTGGCCGTTGTCGTCCAGCACCTTTGGGGACATGGCAGGCGTCACGCTCAGCCCGCGGGCGTCGATGATCAGCCCGGTGTACGCGCCGGGGGCAGGGGCCGGCGGCGGAGGTGGAGGCGTCGCGGGCGTCGCGGGGGCCGGAGCAAACCCGGCGTCCGGCAACACCACGTTGGCTAGGTCGCTCCGCTTCATGGCCACGGTCACCTCTACGGAGCCGTCCGACAGGTACTTCGGCTGGCCCACCTGTCGCGACCCCTTGATCATGCCCTCCACCTTTTCGTGAATCACGTCACTGGTGGTGATCTGGTTCTCAACGGTCGTCTCGGCGTTGATCGCCACGCCTTTCAACTCCGAAAGGAGATTTCGCCGGGCATCCACCAGGGCCGCCCGGACCGCCATCGCACGGGCCTGCGCCACGTTGACCGCAGTGGGAGGGGGCGCGCCGATCCCCACCGCCGTGATGACGTCCGAGTTCCAGTCGATGCCGGAAGAGGAGGCCGAAGCGGGGGCCTGGGCAAGGGTGGATGGCACAATGACAAGGCAGCTGATGAGACAGGGCAACAAGAGACTAAACCTGATTTTCTTCGACATGGTGACCTCCCTCAAATTTAGATTCTTAGAACTCCTCTTACTTGTCCCGCGCCCGGTTCCACTTGACCCACTTATCCTGGGCGTCCTTTGTGGTGTCGAACGGACTGACCGCCACCTTCCGGTCCGGCGTGAGCAGGGCCTGCTGTCCGGCGCGGATCGACTCGATCCACTCTGTCACCGTGATCTCCTGAGGCCCGGCGACCTCTGTGGGGGCCTGCAGCACGGTCTGTCCGGGGATGAACGCCTGCTGGGGAACCCAACCCACCTGAACCTGTCCCTCATAGACCCGCACCAGCGATGTGGAGTCTGGGGCCACATCCATCCGATAGATCGTCCCCCGAACGCCCGAAATGACCATCGGCGAGGAGAGATGGAAGTCCCTTTTCTGTTCCTGCAACCGCTTAATATGCTTCAGCGCCTTTAAGTTGATCCATACCCTTCCGGACGTCAGGTGGGCCTCTGTCCTGCGCGTAGAGTCCGTCCCCCCCGACCTGACCAGCGCCAGCAGGGAGTGTTCAGCGATACGAATGACTCCCTGGTCCTCCAACAGCGTGATCTCCGCCCGCGACTCCGCGCCGGTCAGGATCATGTCCCCCGGGTTGAACGTCTGCCCCAACACCGTGGGGGTGTAGGACGCCTGCCCGGCCCCCTTCACCGTGACTTGGCCTACGGAGAGGGTGAGCCTGGCCTTCGTCTCCTGGGCGACGGACGACGGGGGCTGCGCGGCCATCCACCCCGCCAGGCTCCAGAGCAGAATCGCCCGGCTTCCCGCCCAAACCCATTTCGACGCCATCGAACACCCCCTCTAACTCGCCGTGGCCCCGCGTACCCGGAAGTTGAAATCGTAGTTCCGGATCGTGTTCCACGCCGCCTCCCCGGCCCAGCGCGACCGCGTGCCGTCGGGCGACCCGTAGGGGTTGCCATAGATGTAGAACCAGTTGCAGATGGCGTCCCCCGAATAGCGCAGCACGACCCAGTAGCGGCCCGGCGTGAGCACCACCTTCGACGCCATCGAGTTGAATGGGAAGACGACCCAGCGGTAGCCCCCCTCCATCGGCAGAGAGGCGACGGACACCTTCCCACTGGAGGCCGGCTCCCCCCCCGGCGCGCCGTTCACGTCGTCCATCAGCTCCAGCCAGAGCTGCCCCGACTGCCCCCCGAACCGGCGGAGCGCCAGGGAGATGTCCTGCACCAGCGTCGGCCTCTCCAGGTCGAACGCCTGAGCGAACGCCTCCTTCCCCGTCACGTACTCTGCGGACTCCACCACGTAGCGATTGGCCCCCTCCGCCGTGGCCACGCCGAACACGTCCAGGGCGGGAAAGTGGAGGTTGCCGACGGTCAGCGGCCGGGTGAACGACAGCCTGGACAGGTCGGCCTCCGGCTTCGGCGTCGCGCCCACGTCGGGGAGTGGGACAGAAGGAGTAGGCCTTCCCGCGCCGGGTGGCAGGGCCTGCGGAGTGGGACTCTCTGCGCCGGGCGGCGGGGTGTGCGAAGACCTTTCCGCACCGGAGGGGGCGGGTGAAGGGAGAGCGGCAAGGGGAGGGGGCGCGGGCGGGCGGACCTCCCCCACAGATACGGTGAAGAGGTGGTTCGAGGGCTCGGGACGTTCCTCTAAGGACTGCGTCATGTCCTGGTCCGAGGCAAAGTTCACCTGAATCGACTCCCGGAACGATAGGGCCTTGCCCGACGGGGCGCCCGCCCACTTGTAGACCCCGTCGGGGTCGTCCCCGCTGTCGAAGCCCACGCTCACCCGGACGTAGCGCGTGCTCACGAACCGGTGTGTCTGCTGCGCGTCGTAAGGGACCCACCCCCACTTCGGGTCGTAGACCTCCAGCCAGGCGTGCCGGCCGTCCGCCAGGTTCAGCGTCCGCACCGTCCCGTTGGGTTGCTGAACGGACCACCCCTTCCTGATGGACCAGCCGCACGCCACCCGCGCCGGAATGCCCGCCGCGCGCAGCAGGGCGACGGAGAGGTTGGAGAAGTTCTGGCAGTTCCCCCGCCCCGTGCGCAGGGCGTAGAGCGCGTCGTAGGCCTCCGGCTCCAGCGTGTAGGTGACGTGATCCGCCACATAGTTGAGGACCGCGCTGACCGCCTCGTGCTGCAGGCGCGCTCCCCCGATGAGCCGCTGCGCCAGGGCCTTCACCCCGGCGTCCTCCGACTGCGCCAGGGGCGCTGGCTTGAGGTAATCCCGGACCTCCTCCGGGGCCGGGGCGGGCGGGAACGGCGCGTCCCCCGGCAGGGCCGGAAAGTCCACCCGGCACCTCAGGCGCAGCTTCGTCCGCGCCTCGACGCGAGCTGGTGGGGAGTCCCACCGGTACATCGCATAGCGATTCCCGCAGGCGTCCACCCGCTCCTCCTCCGAAGAGGGGGGCGTGGAGAAGACCGCCTGCTGCGAGACGACCTGCTGCGAGGTCGTGGGCGACGTGAAGGTCGGGACCCTCGTGATCTGCGTCCGGAAGAAGGTGAGGCCGGGCGGCAGCGAGACGTCCCGCACGATCTCCACCTCCACCTCCGACGCGAGCTGCCCGCCCACCACGAACGTGTTGGCGTCTATGGACGTTGCCCGGACGGCACAGAGCGCCAGGACCAGAATGAACGCGCGCCTCATGGCCTACCTCTGTTGTTTGTCACGTCCCAGATTCCACTTCACCCAGTCCGACTGCTCATCCCTGTCCTTCGGCGAGAAGTCCCCCTGCGTCATGATCTGCCCCCCTTTGCCGATGGTGATCTGCTGGAAACCCTTGACGATGACCACCCATTCCTCCAGCGAGACCTCTTTCGGGCCTGCGACCTCCTGGGGACCCTGCACCTCTTTCGGCCCCGGCGCCTCCTCCGGCTGAACGATCTGTCCCTTGGAGATTACCATGGGGGAGATCGATTCCATTTTCTCGGGCACGTTGCTCAGCTTGACCTCCCCCTTGTAGACCTTGAGCTGCGCCGTGGAGGAGTCCTCCGCCACGTTGAT
>Ga0156186_1294_pt1 | contig 11012 bp, 10 predicted proteins | sample RifCSPlowO2_12_FD_107839 | JGI IMG/M metagenome (GOLD analysis project Ga0156186, IMG submission 107839) | Candidatus Handelsmanbacteria bacterium RIFCSPLOWO2_12_FULL_64_10
AGCACCAGGCGTCCGATGCGTCCGAATCCGTTGATCCCCACTCTGACCGACATGATCCCTCCGAAAGGCACGATCACCGATCGCGCCCTACAATTCCAGAATCGGCTGTCCATCGCCCTGTGTTGCACGGCTTGCGTCGTTACCCCGGCCTGACGCTCACCCCTGAACATCAGGCCGGGGGGCTTTGCGGCTCCTCTCCGGAAGGGAGTCGCCCCTGGGGGAGGTCTATGCGGGTTTGCGAATCGGCGGGCTATTGCCGCGAGGTCTCCGCCCGGTCGCGTCCGCCGATCCCAGAGGTCACCCGCAGTCCTGGAAGAGGCCCTCTCAATAGTAGTCGTTCCCTCTGAAATATTCCCTGTGCAGACTGAAGGGGTCCTTCGTTGCGCTGAGGAGATCTATGGGTTCCCACGCGGGCATTTTCGCGGGTTCTCCGGCGGCGACCCTTTGGAAGGCCCGCTGTCTCCTCACGGGTTCCACCGCTTTTCCCTGGCTCATTTCCCTTCCGAAGGGCTGCCGTGAAGCCGTCGTTGTCTGGGGTTGCATAGCGGGCCTCCTTGATACGGATTTAAAGGGACTCTACTGGGCGTCAGGTCCGCGTCACAGCATAGGTCCTGACGGCGGTGAAGCTCTGGATCTCTGCGTCCTCCACCACCTTATCCTGCGCGTTCTGCTGCGTAGCCCACGCCTCTGCATTCAACTCGAAGAGGATTGTAGTGGTGGCGTTGGCGCTGACCTGGAATGGCGGGACCTGCTTCTCAACCGTGACCTCTCCGTCAGTCCCCCCAAGGGTGAGGATGACATCGCTGGCCAGTCCGACACCGCCGATGGTGCTCCCCGCCTTGATCGTGGCCCGGGCGCTGCGCATCACCAGACGCACATAGGCATAGGTCGCCACCGGGGCATCTGTCTCACCGTGCAGATTGGTGCTGTCCCTCGTGCTCTGGAGTGCGATTGTAACCCCGTTTGGCGAACCCAGGGCGGCCCAGGTTCTGCCGTCCGCCGAGATGAAGGCGTTCGTGTTGGCGCTGATGGACCCTGAAAATGCGGTGGCCTGGAGAGACAGGATATTGAGGTTCCCGGAGTCGGCCAGAGGGGTGGCGCGACTGGGGTTGTCAGTCACAATGGCCTGGGCGCGACCTGCTCTGCCGGAGGAGACGGCGTTATCGCCGCAAGCAGTCAGAGAGATTGCAAAAACCGTTACCAGAAAGACGTTGCAGAGGCGCTTCATCATATTCAACCCTTTGGCTCTAACGGATTGGGACGGGGACGGGGCGTTTTGCGCCGCCTGACTCTCGCCTCATCCCATCAGGATCACCGCCAGGATCACCACCCAGCCCAACGCCAGCACCAGCGCCAGGGCGATGGGTCTTGCGATCTTCCACAGGAGGGTGTTCACGGCAGGCAAGCTCCTCAGCGTGTGTGGCTCTGTCATCGGGCGCTCGCCACAGGCTGGCCCCCGGTCATCTCCACCTCCACCGGCTGCTTCAGACGGAAGGTGAAGCGGACGCCGGAGGAGACCTCCACCTCCTTGCCGCGCGTGGCGACTGCAACCCCCGTGCCGGCCGCCCCGCCGACGCCGGCGCCGATGAGCGCCCCTTTCTTCCCCCCGGCGATGCCCCCGATCACCGCGCCGAGGCCAGCGCCCCCCCCAATGGTCGCGGCGTCCCGCTTCTTCGTGCCCTTGGCCTGCGCGTGGAAGGCGTCCGTCTCAATCGGGTAGGCGCGTTGGGCGTGGGTGGGCTTTAGCTCCGTGAGCGTAAAGCCGAGCTCTGCCCTTCCCGACACCCGCCCGGACTCTTCTGCGTGGGTGACCCGGCCCAGGATTTCGCTTCCCGCCTCAGCCACAGTCCGGCCGTTGACGACCAGCGGCTGGTCGAGCGCCAGGCGGAAGGTGTCGCCCGCCCGGCTCTGCCCGCTGCTGACGCCGTCGGTCGCCCGCACCTTCAGGCTGGTCCCCGCGGGGATGGTCACAACCTCGTGGAGGACGCGAAGCCTGACCGGCCTGCTGGCGCTTTTGGCGCTGCGGTCGGTCACGACCAGGTCGTAGTTTCCTGGCTTCAGGTTTTTGGGGAGCTCCACCACCAGGAGCGAGTCAGCGCCCTGTCTCTTCACCCGGGCCTCGGCCTCTCCCACCTTGACGACAGAGGCGGCGGGTTTGTCGCTGAACCCCTTTCCGGCGATGGTTACCGTCGATCCAGGCCGGACTTCCTCCGGGGAGACTTTCGCTATAGCAGGGCGGGCCTTCTCGCATCCACAGGCCAGAACGGCGATCCCCCCCGCTACGAAAGTCAGGAGCACACAGGTCTTCGGCAGCATTTTTTTCATGTGGACCTCCTACTCCTGTGAACGGCTATGGCGGGAAAAATAAAAATCCACACCACCAGGAAAGCGCGTCTTAAGGCAGTGTGGCTGTCTCGTGAAACCGGCTCCCTCCTCTGCATGTTACGCCGGGTGGAATTTCAGGGGCAACCCTTTCGGGCTGCCCCCTTTTCTCAGGGCAGGCACCCTGAAAATAGGCAATGTCTATGCCAACGAAGTGCGGACCCGGAGAGAGGCGGGCCATTCTCTTTACCGGTCGAGCCTCAACCCTGTATCCAGTGGCTATATCAAGCTCAAACTCTATATGCAGTTATTGAAATGAAATTTAATCCTTCGATTTTTTACGGAGACAGGAGGAGGTGGCGCAGGGGGATTCGGGAAAAAACGGAGAGGAGTGCAGCAAAAATACAGCGATGTATCGAAAGGGATTAAAAAATCTTTGAGATTCGCGGGAATTCAGAAGCAGAATATTTATATAAGATAAATTTTTTAAGTAGCTTAAATTGGTTTAAAAGACCTTAAGGGCTGGACTGAATTATTTTTACAGCAGTGTTGTGTCATAAAGACATCGGTTTGTCAGGCGTCCCGGTAGTCCTCTGACCGGATGCTGTATTTTTTCATCAGCCGCTGAAAAGAGGAACGGTCCAACCCCGCCCGCTGGGCCGACCGGGAGACGTTCCCCCGGCACTCCAGCAAGAGTTTCGTCAGATACTCCCGTTCGAACGGTTCGATGTAGACCCTTTTGGCCTCCTTGAAGGGGCGTCGAGTATCGATGGGCAGCACCGCCAGGCCTTTTCGGACCAGGTGCGCGGGCAGGTCCGAGGGGGTAATCGTGCCGGAATCGGTGAGCGAAAAGGCCCGTTCGATCACATTCTGCAGCTCTCGCACATTGCCCGGCCAGGCATAGCCCTGAAGGATGTCCATCGCTTCTTTGGATATCCTTTCGATGTGTCTTTGCCGCTCCCTGTTCAAGCCCTCCAGAAAGTGCTCCGCCAGAAGGGGGATGTCCTCCACCCGCTCCCGCAGCGGGGGCAAGGTGATGGTGATGACATTCAGCCTGTAATACAGGTCCTTTCGGAAGGCCCCTCCGGCCACCGATTCTTCGAGGTTTTCGTTGGTGGCCGAGATCACCCGGATGTCGATGTCGATGGTCTCCTGTCCGCCCACCCGGCGGACCTGCCGTTCCTGCAGCACCCGGAGCAGCTTGACCTGCAGGTTCGGGCTGAGGGTGGAGATCTCGTCCAGAAGGACGGTCCCTCCCTGGGCGGACTCCAGGAGCCCTATCTTTCTGGCATAGGCCCCTGTGAAAGACCCCCGCTCGTGACCGAACAGCTCACTCTCCAGAAGGTGCTCCGGCAGGGCCCCGCAGTTGATCGGGAGGAAGGGCTGGTGGCGGCGCGGGCTGTTCCGGTGCAGGCACCGGGCGATCAACTCCTTGCCGGTTCCGGTCTCCCCCTCGATCACCACGCTGCTGTCGGTGTCGGCCACCTTCTCCACCAGCTCCATCACCCTCTCCATCGCGCGGCTCTTTCCCACCACCCCCTCAAATTCCAGCCGAAACTTGAGCGCCTTTCGGAGCACCTCCAGGGTCTGCGCGTGTTCTATGGCGTAACGGATGGAACGCTCTAACAGGGGCGAATCCAGTTGGCCCTTGACCAGGTAATTCGCCGCCCCGGCCTTCATCGCCTCCACGTCGATCTCGTGCCCCCCCTGCCCGGTCAGGAAGATCATGGGCATGCGGCTGCCGCTCTCCCCCATCTGGCGCAAAAGTTCCAGCCCATTGTGCGCGCCCAGGCGGTAGTCGATCAGACAGACATCGTGCCGGTTGCGCTGGAACGCCTCCAGGGCGGCATCGTAGGTGGCCACCCATTCCAGATCGAACTTCCATGCCTCAATTTCAGACAGCAGGTAGCGAACGAGGACATAGTCATCCTCATCGTCTTCAACGAGCAGGATGTTCAATCGGCGGCTGTTCACGTCGGCCTCCCAGATTTACGGAACCCAAGGGGATCGCTCATGTACATACAGTATTTAAGGGTATCCCTCCTGTTTGTCAAGGGAGTTTTTTCAGGCGGTGGTTGACCGTGAACAGGGTGTAACCGGCCTCCACCAAAGGCTTCCCCTCGATCTCCACGTATGCACAATTGGAGATTTTGTCCACGTGGACAAAATCCGGGTCTACGGAGCCGTGAAGTCGAGGGTCAGCCGCCGATCCCCCTTTCGGACCTCCACGACCCCGCTCTTCCAGGCGGACCTGAGGTAAGGCGAGTCCCACGTGGGGTATTCGAGGTCCAGCGAAGCCCCGTCCACCTCCCGTCTCCCCCTCGTGTCCAGGACCAGCCTCCCGGCCCGCCGCGAGGCGTAGGTCAGGCGCATCTCCCCCGCGTCAAACCGGAGTTCGTTGGAGGCGATCTCTTGCCGGAAGGCCTCGAACGACCCGAAGTCCCCCTGAAGCCCGACCTCGCAGACCGCCCCGTTGCGCCCCCCAGGACTCTGGACCTCCAGGTCCTTCCAGGGCCCCTCGGTCGTCCACACGTGCCCGCCCAGCATCCTGAGGGCCGCAAAGACGCCCTCCTCCCGCACGAAGATGAACCCGTTCTCCTCCATCACCTCGTCAAAGGCGGGCCTCGGCAGGTAGGCGTGGATGAACTGGAGGGGCTGGTCCGGGGGGATGTCGTAGAGCGCCAGCAGGGCCGTCCGGCTCTGGAGGAAGCTCCCGCAGCAGCACCGGATGTCCCCCGTCCAGTAGCCGTGCTCCGGCCCGCTCTCGCCCGGATGATGGGTGAAGATGCGGGCGCTGGTCCGCGCGCCGACGGTCAGGTCCCACTCGTGCTGCTCGTGCCGGGCGTACCATTTCCCCCGGCAGTCGTCGGGATAGGGGTCCTGGTATTGCACCGCGCCCAGGACGTAGCGCGGCGTATAATAGGTGTACTTTCGGATACTCCCCTCCACCGGCTCCAGCGGCCGGACGTCCGCGGTGTTGTGCAGATGCTTCCGCTCCCGGTTCTCGTATACCTCCGGGCGGTCGAGCGCCACCTCCACCACGAGCGGGTGAGGCCGGTAGCCGGAGGTCAGGGCGTCCACGAGCGTCCCCCTTGCGCCCAGGGCCGCAGGATCGACGTTCCCGAAATAGAGGTACTGGAGGGGGAACGTGGCCTCATCCCGGTGGTCCAGGGCCTGGGCCTGGTAGATGCGGCCGTGCGCCCCGCCGTACATCCCGTTCAGCGAGTCCACGGCCATGTCCGTCAGCAGGAGGTCCAGCATCATCCCCGACAGGCGGCGGATCGCAGCGTCCTTAGCCGCGTCCTCCGGCGAGGCCGGGGGGGAGGTCAGGCCGTCGGCGCCGCAGAAGTCATGCAGCGAGGTCGCGCACTCCCAGTCCGGCGAGAAGTAGCAGGACGAGTCGAACTCCCCCCACCCCCGCTCCGCGCGATAGCGGATGAAATGCAGGAGCCAGTCCGCATCCTCTCGGGCGAGTTGAGCGCCGGTCCTCCCGTAGGCCTGGAACGTCTCCGCCCAGAGGGCTTTAGCCATCAGGTAGCGGCTGGCCCGGAACAGGAGTTCGTGATTCTCGGAGTTGTGCCGGCTCGCGAAGTCCCGGCTTAGAAAGAACCGCCGGATCGCCTCTCGCGTCTCCGCCTCCAGCCGGTCCTGGCCCTGGAACAGGTGGAACGCCCGGCACAGCTTCATCGCCGCGAAGTCGCACTCCCCGTCGTGCGTCCGGCCGTTCGGGTGCGGGTGATCGAACCACTCCGCCGTCCTCCGGAGTCGGGCGTTGCCCTCCGGCGCGAACCGCCCCAGGACCAGGTTGGCAATCGCCCGGTTGCCGTAGATGTCTGCGCGGGGGTCCGCGATCTCCTCCCCCGTGATCCGGTCCCCTCCGGCAGTCGCCCTCAGGAGACGCTGGCGTCTGGCCTCGAAGTGCGCCACGGCCTGTTCCGCCGACGGCCCGGGCACGTTTAACTTCATCGGGTATTCCATCGCTTCTCCGCTCCCCCTATCCCAAAATCCGCGCCTCCGTGATCCGCGTCAGCGGCACGTCCTGGCCGTCCACCGTCAGCCGGAACGCCGATCCCTGCGTCACGCGGTCCCCCGGCCGCGACAACGCCTCGACCCTCAGCCCTCCGGAAGGCGAGGCCCACGCCCCCTCGACCCATCCGTCCGCGATGCGCGCCACGATCTCCTGTCCTTGAAAGGCCCCGTCGAAGGCCTCCCGCGCCATCTCCCCTGCGCCCACCATCCAGGTCGCCACGACCGCCGCCGCATCGCCGACCTCCGCCCAGTCCCAGACCCGCTCCTCGCCCGACCAGAGTACGAAATCGACCCAGAGCGCCTCCTCATCTCGCCGGACCTCTCCGTACCCCTTCGATCCGCCGAAGGTCCCGGCAGGGCAGCAGACCCCGATGAACGCCCCTCCACCAAACGCTCCCGTTGAGGTCGCGTTCCCATCCCTGTCCAGCCCGATCGTCACCCGGTCCCCGGCCTTAAACCGGTCCCCCGCCTTCGCCGCCTCTCCGTTTATCCGCACATCCGCCGGGTCGGGCGCGCCCGTCAGCATCAGGCTGACGCGCAGGTCCGTCGCCCGGAACCGCCCGTCCCGGATGATGTCGAACACCGGGTGCCGGTCCCCGGCCATCGTCAGATAGTTGATCGCCGACAGCGCGCACCCCCGCTCCTGGAGCGTCGCTGCGTGCGCCGACGTGAAGTCGTAGAAGTTTTTGAGCCCCCGGAGCTGCAGGGACCGCCCGCCCCGTCCGTCCCCCCAGTAGCCCACGAACGGCCTCCGCTGGTGCCAGAGGTCCGACCGGTTGACCGTTCCGAGCGCGAACGCCGGATGCAGGAACGTCGTCCCCTGCACCGGGGCCTCCTCCCGCCCATCATCGTGCCTCCGCGCGGGGATGAACAGCTCCCGCCGCTGGGCCGGGGCCTTTAGCCTCCGGAAATGGTCCAGGAGATGCGCCGGGCATCGCATCCGCGCCGGGAAGGGCGCTCCGCCGGGGACGTCCTCGGGCGTGTAGAAGGAGACCGCGCCCTCCGTGCCCACCTGCAGCGCGACCTTCGCGTGGCTGTGCAGGTCCGTGCTGTAGGACCGGCTGTGCGGCCCCGCGAGCTGCTGCGTGGGCGCGTGGAAATGATACGCCAGCCCCAGCCAGACCCGCTCGTGCAGCCCCCCGGCGACCCGCTGGACCTCCGGGTCGTCGATGTGGGTCAGAATGTTCGCCAGGGACCGCATGGTCACGAAGGCATAGGTCGGGCTGTTGTACTCGTTGAAGCTCCCCGTCCCGTCGGTGTGCGCCGCGAACCGCCTCAGCCGCTCCACCCCGTAGTCCCACAGGTCCGCCTCCTGCAGCCAGCGCCCCGCGGCCAGCGCCACGAACGCCCCCAGGGCGCAGATGTTCGTGTAGTGCGGACCCACGTTCCGCCGCTGCACCGCCCGCGCCGCGTGCCGGATCGCCTCCCGCACCGGCCCGCGCAAGTCCTCGGCCAGCCGCTCCGGGCGTCGATACACGATCAGCAACAGCTCCGACCCGCAGAAGTCCGCCCAGTTCGCGTCCGGCGCCTCCATCTGCCCCAGCGGCTCCTCCCAGTAGTAGGGCCAGACCCCGTAGGTGCGGCTCTGCGGGTCCCGGTCCTGCGCCTGCAGCGCCCTGCGGAGCATCCGCGCCGCCCGCTCGCAGCGGGCCGGGTCCCCCGTCTCGATCAACAGCCCCGCGCACGAGAACGCCTCCCGCAGCGGATGCGCCCGCACCCCCCGCAGGGCCGTGTGGTAGGCGTAGAACGACGTCGGCGCGTGCGCGACCGGCAGGTCCATCTCCGGGTCGAGCCGGCGCTCCGCCTCCTCCACCGCACGCTTCAGCATGGCCGCCTCAAGTGGCATCATCCCGTCCCTCCTTTCACGCTCCAGACCGACCCCGTCGTGTACGTGTTCCGCTCCGAACAGAGAAACTCCACGACCTCGGCGATCTCCTCGGGGTCCGCGTAGCGCCCGATCGGGTTGCCGGGGTTGGCCAGGAACTCCGGCGAGAACCGGGGGACCACCATCTGCGTGAGCGCCCGGCCCGGCTCCACCCCGTTCACGAACACCCCCTGCTTCGGGTAGGCGTTGCCCAGCGCCCCGATGAAGGAGTAGACCGCGCCCTTGGAGACGCCGTAGGGTACCTGGTTCGTGGCCGCGTGCCGCGCCCCGGACGTGATGGTGACGCACCGGCCCCACCCCCGCGCCAGCATGTGCGGGATGGCCGCCTGGTGGGCGTGGTACACGCCGTAGACGTTGATCCGCATCACCCTGTCAAACTGCGCGGCGGACTGCTCCAGGAACGGGGCCTCCAGCCCCAGGATGCCCGCGCAGCAGACCAGGATGTCCAGCCGCCCGAACGCCTCGATCGTCTGCGCGGCCATTCGCCGCACGGAGGCCTCATCCGTCACGTCCGTCCTCACGAACAGGGCGCGCTGGCCGAGGGCCTCCACCTCCGGGACCACCTCCGCCCCGAAGTCTCCGACCTCCGCGATCACGATGTCCCGGCCCTCCCCGGCGATCCGGAGGGCGCAGGCCCGGCCGATCCCCCGGCCCCCGCCCGTGACCACGGCCACGCGCCGCTCCTTCGGGGCTGCAAAGCGCAAGTCAGGCACGAAAAACCTCCTTACTTCTTCCCCGCCTTCTTCCCCTTTCCTTTCTTCTCCATCTTCCCCTTCGCATCCCGCGCCTGCAACTTCTGCGCCGTCCCCGGCGACCCGATGTGCAGCGTGTCGTAGGCCTCCTGCGACGTGCGGAAAGGGCCGCGCCCCTTTTTGCCGTGCCAGTCCAGGTTGGTGAACATCGGGTTCGTCTTGCCCGTCTCCCGCTCCCGCTTTGCGATCCACGCCTGCGTGCGACGCCTGAGCAGGGCCACGACCTCCGGCTCCTTCTTCGCCAGATTCACCAGCTCGCCGGGGTCCTGCACGAGGTTGTAGAGCTCCGTCTGCGGTTTGAAGTGGAAGTCCGGCTCCAGCGCCTCGATCAGCTTCCACTCCGGCGTCCGCCAGCCGTGTTTCCGCATCCAGGTGCACTCCGTGATGTAGAAGTCGGAGTGATTCGAGGCGCGGTCGCCCCGGACCAGGGGCATCAGGCTCCTCCCGTCGAACCGGGTCCTGGTCCTCACGCCCAGCAGCTCCAGGAGGGTGGGGACCAGGTCCTGATGCAGCGTGATCCCCGGCACGCGCTGCCCCTCCGTCAGGCGGCCCGGCCACCTCAAAATGAGCGGGACATAGAGCGTGGGCTCGTAGACGCCGTGGTGGTCGAAGTAGCAGTCGTGCTCCGTCAGCGTCTCTCCGTGGTCTCCATTGAGGACGATCAGCGTGTCCTCGGCCAGGCCCAGCTCCTCCACCCGCGTCAGCAGGCGCTGGATGCAGGCGTCCATGTAGGCCAGCTCCCCGTCGTACTGCGCGACCACGTAGTCGGCGTCGGTGATGCCGGGCGGCATCCAGCTCGCGAAGTAGTCGCAGAACGGCTTGAACGCCATCACCGGGTCCATCGACCGGTTGGACGGGTCGCATTCATCCCCGCTGTAGAACATCCGGTCGAACGGGGAGGGGGGCAGATAGGGGGAGTGGGGGTCCATGTGCCGGAGGAACAGGAAGAACGGCTGCTTGCCGGAGGCCAGCCGCTCCAGCTCCGGGACCGTGACCTCGTTCAGGTTGTGCGCCTTGGTCAGGGGACGCTCCTCCCACTTCCCCCACGCCTTGTAGTCCAGGTACGCGTCGAACCCGCGCGAACTCGGGTTCCCGGAGAACCCGACGCAGGTCGTGGCGTAGCCGGCGCCCCTCAAGATCTCCGGGAGCGTCCGCACGTCCGGCGTGAGCCCCCCCTGGTGCCGCAGGGCCACGACCTGCGTGGAGAAGCAGTCCATCCCCGTCAGCATCGAGGCGTAGGCCGACGTGGTGGGCACGTGGGGGCAGTAGTTGCGCTCGAACAGCACCCCCTGCGAGGCGAGCCGGTCGATGTGAGGGGTCGTCAGCCGGTGATACCCGTAACAGCTCATGTGGTCTGCTCTGAGGCTGTCCACCCCGAACAGGATCAGGTTCGGCTTCTTCTTAGGCATGAGATTCCTTTCGTCTGATCGCAGTAAGGGCGACCGACCGGTCGCCCTTACTGCATTTATTGCGACAATTTTTTCCGATACGCCAACAATCGCTCCCGGACCCCCTCGTCGGACAGCGCCAGGATCTCCGCCGCGAGCACGGCGGCGTTGCGGGCGTTGTCGATCCCGACCGTGGCCACGGGGACGCCGGGGGGCATCTGCACGATGGCGTAAAGCGCGTCCTGGCCCTGAAGCGGCCCGGCCCCGATGGGGACGCCGATGACCGGGAGGGGGGTGTGGGCCGCGAGCACGCCGGGGAGGGCGGCGGCCAGCCCTGCGCCGGCGATCAGGACCCTCAGCCCGCGGGAGGCGGCCGTCTTGGCGTACTCGGCGGTCCGGTCGGGGTTGCGATGCGCGGAGCAGACGTTCATCTCACAGGGGATGCCCAGCTCTTCGAGCAGGTCCGCGGCCTTCTGCATGGTATTTTGATCCGAGGGACTGCCCATGAGGATGCCGACGACGGGGGTGTTCATCGAGAAACCCTTTCTAAAAAGGCAGACGGCAGACGGCCCCCAGCCCTCCCCCGTCCCAGGCGGCAAAGCCCTGAGTACCCCCCTCCCTCCCCCACATGTGGGG
>Ga0156186_1426_pt1 | contig 11007 bp, 6 predicted proteins | sample RifCSPlowO2_12_FD_107839 | JGI IMG/M metagenome (GOLD analysis project Ga0156186, IMG submission 107839) | Candidatus Handelsmanbacteria bacterium RIFCSPLOWO2_12_FULL_64_10
CCCCGGATAAACTCAACGACTTTTCCCGACTCCCTGTGGGGCCCGTGACCCGTGAGGATGGCGAGGTGATCGTCCAGGAGTTGAGCAATCAATACGACCTTCGTTTCACGAAAGAAGGGATGGATACCCTCTTTTCACTCGTTGGCCCGCCGATCCCCTACTTTATCCACTTGATCGTCTTTCAAGTCATCCTCGACTCTGAACTCAAGGGCAGGTCGTTGACGCCAGAGGAGGTTGAGCGTGTCTACCGTCACCGTGTCATTGGTCCTGCCTGCCGGAGTCACTTCGACTTCTATCGTCAGCGTCTGAAACGCTATGGAGCACCCGCAGAGCAGGCGGCCATTGCGATTTTGAGAGAGATCGCCAATGCCTCCAGCGGGCGGGTTTCTTATAGCGTCTTATACGATGTCTATCGCAAGGCCCGCAAGAAGGGGGCTGCGGACGTGGAGTTTTTGGAAATTATGGCGGACCTGGAGTGCGATTGGTACGTCTCGCTCGACACGGCCACAAACGAATATTTTTTCCTGATCGACGTGATGAAAGACTGGTGGAAGCGATTTTATCCCAGTCTCAAGTCCGGTCGGAAGAAGGAGCCGAGGCGATGACAGTCTTTGTTCCCTACAAATACAACCCGAACGAGATGCCCGCCGAGGACGTGGAGACGGTTTTCGTCGGGCGTCAGCATTTGCTGGACCATCTCGTTGCAGCCGTACGGGAGCAGACAAATAGAGAAACCATCCAGCACTATCTGCTGCTGGGGCCGCGCGGGGTCGGCAAGACGACGCTGTTACGAATGCTGGAGCGAAGGGTTCAGGCGGACCCCGATCTTTCCAGTCGATGGCTTCCCGTGCGGTATCGTGAGGAGGAGTTTTATGCCTACACGCTTCGAGATTTGTTATCTCTGACTCTGGAGTATCTGGATACGGAGACAGGTCTTTCCGAGGCTGGCGTGATCCTGAGACAGGCGGATGACGAAACCGACGACGCGCGAAGTCTTGCCAAAATCCTGGATGGGCTGCGGAAAATATGCGCCTCTCACGAAAAGCGTATCCTGTTGCTCATTGACAACTTCGATCAGATTTTCTCGAAACGTAGTCCCAACGATACGGATGAATGGGCCTTCCGAAAGCTGCTCAGCACCGAATCCTTCCTGATGGTCGTTGGCGCCTCCACACGGCTGTTTGAGGACATTTTCTCTTACGACGAGGCGTTTTTCAACTTCTTCTCGCCGGTCCCCGTGGGAAACCTCAACGATGAGGAGGTACAGGCCCTGCTCCACGCCCGCGCAAATCTCGACGAGAATCACGATTTTCTAAGAGACTTTGAGGAACGTAGGGAAAAAGTCCGGGCGATTACTTACCTCACCGGTGGTAATCCTCGTCTGGTGCTGATGCTCTACGAAATTCTGAGTCATCGACAATTTTTGCCGGTAGTGCAGGCGCTACGGGCAACCATAGACAACTTGACACCCCTGTACAAGGATGTATTAGAGGGGCTTCCGAGACAGCAGAGCAAGATCCTGGACGCGCTCATGCGGCAGGGCGGGGTAGAGTCGCCGAGTGAGATTGCCAAACGCGCCCGGCTGCCCCTCAACGCGGTCACAACGCAGGTGGGCCGGCTCAAAGGGGCGAGGCTGATTGAGGTCCAGGGTGAGGGCAGAGGCAAACCTGCGGTCTATCGCGTCAGTGACCAGATGTTTCGCACCTGGTACCAGATGCGCTACCTCCGTCCTGCCCGCCGGAGGGTAGAGATGTTCGTGGAGTTCCTGCGGGCATGGTTCACAGTGGAGGACAGCCAAGAAGGCCGAATAGACGAAGCGAAAGGCTGGATGGCCCGAATAGACGAACTGGAGCCGGAGGGAACACCGGCAGAACAGCGCCTTGAGGCCCGTATCAACATCATCGTCACGCTGGCCCGCACGTGCTCGCTCGACGCGGCGACGGCGCTCCTCGACACGCTCCTGAACACGGCCCCCTCCGACCTGCGAGAAAGACTTGCTTTCTTAAAGCCAGGGCTTATCTTTGCCCAGAGCGGCGACGAGTCCACCCTGGCAAAGCTCCCCCAGGAGGAGCAGGAGATGGCCCGGCGCATCGCCGCGACAGTGAAAAGAACCGCATAGCCAGTTGAGACCACGAACAGGAGAGCAACGTGAACCTCCCGGCATTCGCCATTGTCGGCATGGGCGGCTTCGCCAGGACGCACCTGAGCTACGTCCGCAGGGCCGAGGAGGCCGGCCTGGTGAGGCACGTCGCGCAGGTGGCCATCCCGGCGGACCAGGAGCGCTACGCCGCCGAGGTGGGCGACCTGAAGGCGCGCAGCGTCGAAGTCTACGCCTCCCTCCGCGAGATGCTCGCCGCCGCCCGCGACCGCATCGACGTCACCTGCATCCCCACCGGCATCCCCCTCCATCGCCCCATGGCCGTCGCCGCCCTGGAGGCCGGGACGCACGTCCTCGTGGAGAAGCCCGCGGCCGGGTGCATCCAGGACATAGACGCGATGCTCCGGGCGCGGGACGCCTCCGGCAGACTCTGCGCCGTGGGCTACCAGCACCTCTACCGGCCCGACACGCAGCGTATCAAGGCCTGGGTCTGCGAGGGTCGGCTGGGGAAGCTCAGGCGCATCCGGAGCTTCGGCTGCTGGCCCCGGGGCCGGGCCTACTACACCCGCAACGGCTGGGCCGGCCGTCTCGCCGTGGAGGACGCCTGGGCCCTCGACAGCCCCCACAACAACGCCCTGGCCCACGCCGTCAACGCGATGTGCTACCTGAGTTGCGCCCGCCCGGGGGAGTCCGCCGTCCCTGCGTCCATCCAGGCGGAGCTCTACCGGGCCAACCCCATCGAGTCCGCCGACACCGCTGCCTTCCGCGCCACCACGGACGAGGGCGTGGAGGTCTTCTTTGCCGTGAGCCACTGCACCGACCAGACCATCCAGCCCATCACCCTCATCGAGGGGGAGCAGGGCCGGGTCGAGTGGGCCTACCAGGGAGACCTAAAGGTCCGGTGGAGCGACGGGTCAGAGCAGACCTTCGAGAAGCCCGACGGGTCGCCCCGCGTCGCCGAGGACGTCGCCGAGGTCCTGCTGGGCAGGAGGGCCTCGCTCTCCTGCCCCCTCGACCTCGCCCGCGCCCAGACCCTCTGTATCTGCGGGACATTCGAGTCCTCCGCCATTCACGACCTCCCCCCGGACCTGCGCTCTGAGGACCCGGCGACGGGCGTCATCGCCGTCCGGGGCATGACGGAGGCAGTCCTGCAGGCGCACGAAAAGGCCGCCCTCTTCTCCGAACTCGGCCTCCCCTGGGCTAAGCGCGGGGAGCAGATATCGCTGAAAGACTATCGCTACTTCCCCACCTTTCGCCGCGACGTGGGAAGAAAAGACTGATCACCCGCCAAAGGAGTCCCCTTTATGTTCGATTTGCAGAAGGTCGCGTCCCTGCAGGAGACAAGAAACGACGCGCTGACAGCCAGGAAACGCTGCCTGGGCCAGAGAATCCGTTCCGAGGTCCTCCCGCTGCACATAGACATCGAAACCACAGAGGCCCTGGAGGAGGCGCAGGTTCAGGCGTTCACCACCCTGCAGATCGAGGCCGCCCGCACGGCGATCCGCTCCCTGGCCTCCCTGGCTAAGATCGGCGAACTGGACCACCTGGGCGGCGGGCTGGACCTGATCCCCTCCTTCCTCCTGACCCTCTCCGTGGTGGACTACGAGCGCCGGGAGTTCACCATCGAGCACGCCCACACCAGCGTGGGCTACTACGCGGCCCTGTCCGCCTGCGGCTTCATCGACCCGGAGCGGGTGGTGGAGGACTTCCGGCGGGGCCTGGACCTCCCTGGACACGTCTCCTGGGTTCCGGGCGGCACGCAGCTCAACGGAGGCCGCCTCGGCGTGATGATCCCCGTGGCCGTGGGCCAGGCCCTCGGCAAGCGGGCCGTCTACGGGAAGGGGAGCTGGGTGATCGCCCACTGCGGGGACGCGGGCTGGGTCTCAGGCCAGGCCCTCAACGGCTTCAACGGCGCCCACCTCCACAGGGCGCCCATCACGTTCGTGATGCACCGCAACGGCATCCAGCTCTCCGGCAGCACACGGAGCATCATGGACAAAGACCCCCGCCCCATCATCCGCGCCCTGGGCGTCGAAATCCTGGAGATCCCCTCCCTGCACGACACCGCCGCCCTCTACGGGGCCTACCGCCAGGCCTACGCCCTGGCCCAGCAGGGCCGGCCCAGCCTGATCTATCCCACCGGCCACCGCTCGGAGGGGGGCAGGCGGGTGGACCTGCGGGCCTTCGGGGAGATGTACGGCATCCCGGAGGCCGTGGCGACGTTCGCGGCCAGGCACGACGTGCCCCTGGACCGGGAGGTCTGGGTCCCGGGGTCCCTGATGAGCTTCCGGGACGTGGGCCCGATGCTGGAGTGCCTCTTCCTGGTGAACGGGCTGCCGGGGGGCGCGGGGCACCACGACGGGCACATGAAGGGCCGGAGTGCGGACGAGGTCCTGTCCAGCCCGATGTTCCGGATGACGGAGGCCCAGGCAGAGGCGCTGAAGCGCCTGCGCGCCCGGACGCCTCTGCGGGTGGTGACGGAGGCGCGCCCGGCCCCTGGCAGCCCCAACCTCTCCGTCCCGGCCGAGGCCCTCCGGAAGGTCAAACTCCCTGGGCCGGGCGAGAAGGCCAGCCCCCGCGACGGCTCCCAGGCGGGCTACGCGCTCATAGCCGAACGCTTCCCGGACCGGGTCTTCGTGGTGGGCTGCGACCTGGACGCCTCCACCCGCCTGGCCAAAGCGCGGACCTTCCTGGCGCCGGACCACCAGTTCGAGATGAGCATCGAGGAGCAGGCGGCCGCGCTCATGGCGGACGGCCTGGCCCTGAGCGCGCGGGGGCCGCAGCTGAACGTGGTCTCCACCTTTGCGGCGTTCTTCGAGGGCATCGCCCGCGAGGGGATGGACATGTGGCAGTACCAGCGCAACCTCACGGGCGTCAACGAGGGCCTGAATGTGACCTTCCACCTCTCACACGTGGGGGCCTGCACCGGCCGCGACCACTTCTCCGGCTGGGGCCTGGACTGGGTCAACGTGGGCCTCACCTACCTCCCCTATCTCCACCGCTTCTACGCGCCCGCCGACGCGCGGGCCGCCTTCCTGGCGGTGGTGGACCTGGCCGCCCACTACGGCGGGCACATCCTAGGGGGGCCCAGGGACAGCCTCCCGGTCCTGGACAGGCAGGACGGCTCCGGGCCCCTGTGGGAGGCCGACGACCCGTGGGAGGCGGTGACCCGCTACCGGACCTATGCCGGGGCTAAGCGGGCGATCTTCGCCCTCGGGGCGCCGGCCTTTCTGGGGGCCGGGGCGGCCGAGGTCCTGCGGGGGCGCGGCATCCCGACGGACGTCTACGTCGTGAACGGCCTCCCGCTCCCCAAAGGCGCTCTAAAGGGGCTGCTCGCGCCCTACCGCGAGGGCGTGGTGACGATCGAGGACGGGAAGATCGGGACGCCGGAGACCGGGGTGCGGGGGTTTGCGGGGCTGATGGCCAGCGCGGCCTGCGGGCAGGGCATCCCCTGTGCGCACCTGGGCATCACGGACCCCCGCATCGCGCCCTCCGACGGACACCTGGAAACCTGGGCGCACTTCGGGATCACGGCCGGGGCCCTGGTGGATGCCGTGATGGGATTATGAATATAGGAGATTTGTTGTGCCCAACAGGATGAAGCGAATCAAACTGACCATCGAAAACGTGTGCAACGTGAACCGGGCGGCCTGGCCGATCACGCAGGGCGTGCCGTTCGCCGACGGCGACCTGGAGAAGGGATGCGGGTTGCGACCTCATGGGAGCAACAGGTTGGGTGGCGCGCCCGTGCGCCTGGTCACCCCCGAGGGCAAGCCCCTCCCGGTCCAGGCGACCTGTCTCACCACGTGGCGCGAGGACCTGAGCTATGTCAAATGGCTCCTGCTCGACTTTCAACTCGACCTCCCCGCGAACCAGACGCGAGAGGTGTTCCTGGAGTACGGCCCCGGCGTGACGCCCCTTTCCCCGGCGCAACCCGTGATCGTGGAGAGGGTCTCAGGCCGCACGCGCATCGACACGGGCGCGATGCAGGTGGACCTCCGTCACAACGACCCCAACTTCTTCGCCGCCTGCCGGGTGAAGACGCCGGACGGATGGCGAGACACGCTGCGGGACCGCCCCGGCCCCTTCCTCTACATGGTGGATCAACGGGGGACTCCCTACGACTCCTTCGCCGCAGCCCCCCCGCCGTCCATCGCCGTGGAGGACCCCGGCCCCCTGCGCGTCTCAGTCTGCGTCAGGGGATATCACGCCTCGGAGGACGGCAGGCGCTTCTGCCCCTACGCGCTGCGGATACACGCCTATGCGGGGAAGGCGGACCTGCGCTTCCAGCACACCTTTGTCTTCGATCAGGACCCGGAGCGCATCGAGCTGTCGGAGGTGGGTGTCCGTTTCCCCCTGATCCTGGGCGACGGCCTGCGCATGGCCTTCGGCGGGGATCAAAAACCCCACCGGGCAGAGCGGTTCGAGTCCGGCCAGTTCCTCCAGACATCCGACATCGAATACCGGGTCACGCGGGACGGGGAGCCGTTCGGGTCCGGGGGCAAGACGCGCGGCTGGGGGAGCCTGAGCGGCCGCGAGGGATCGGCAATCGCGGTCCTGAAGGATGTATGGCAGGAGTACCCGAAGGGCATCTCGGTGGACCGGGACGGCCTCGATGTGCAGGTCTGGCCCTCCGCCTGCGGGGAGACCCTGAAGTTCTCCACCCCCTGGAAGGAGCGGGCCGCCTACTTCAACGGCTACTACGGAGACCCTAAGGTGTCCGTCGCCGCGCGCGACGAGGAGGGCTTCCGGCGCATCCTCGAACTCAACCCCACGGCCCCCCTCAACCTCAAGAGCCTGGGCGGCGTCACCTCCCGCGAGGACCTCCTCTGGGTGGAGGAGATGATCGCCAAACACGCCCCGGGACGGACCGCGAGCTACAACGACACGGGCACGGGGGACGGGTTCGGCGCGGCTAAAACCACGGAGTTCTATCTGCGCCTGTCGCCGGGGCCCGCTTCGGACGAAGACTCGGAGGCCCTGGGCCTCTGCATTCAGGAGCCTCTGATCGCCGTGGCCGACGTGGCCTGCGCCTGCGCCACCGGGGCCCTGCGCGTGATCGCGCCGTTCGACCCGGAGCGTTTCCCGGAGGCCGAGCGGGGCCTCGACGGCCTCTTCGAGCGGATCGTGGCCGGGCCCCGTCGCGCCCTGCGCACCTACGGCATGATCGACTACGGCGACCTGATGTGCTCCCACTGCGCCTCGCCCGTGGCGATGTGGGGGCACTTCAAGCACGACCCCGACGTCATCCAGAAAATGAAGCACTGCGCCCGCTCCTACAACAACGAGGCCAACGACCAGGTCTACGCCGTCTGGGGGTTCTACACCCACACCGGCCAGCGCAAGTACTTCCTGGCCGCCGACGCCTACGGCAGACACATGGCCGACGTGGACATCGCCCACGCCTCCCCCGACGGGTCGAAGGGCGGCCTGATGCACTACCACAACTGCCACCACTGGACCGGCGGCGGCTCCCCGTCCCACACCTGCACGGCCGGCCTGATGCTTCAATACTACCTGACGGGCAACCGCCGCATCCTGGACGTCTGCCGCGAGGTGGCCGACTGGGTCCTGGCCCACCAGGAGCCCTGCGGCATCTACAGCAACCGGAACGGCGCCCTGGTCCGGGAGTACTCCACGCCCGTGGCCAACCTCCTGGAGTTCTACCAGGCCACCTGGGAGCACAAATACGGCGACCTGGCCCGGCGCAGCCTCAAGTGGCTGCTCCTGTCCATGCCCGAGCCGGGCTGCTTCCCGGTGAGCGTCTACACCGCCGGGGCGCGGGGGGACGAGGCCGAGGTGGAGCAGGTCGGCTGGCATCTGGACCAGGCAGGGGGGATGACCCCGCAGATGCTCTACGATGCGGTCCGCATCTTCGGGGACCGGGAGCCAGTCTTCAAACAGGGCCTGGTCGGCATGGCGCATCGCTTTGTGCTGGGGCCGGACGAGGTCCCGGCCAGCGCGTTCACGGTGGGGTCGAAAAAGGTACGGCGAAGGGACCCCTACTTCAACATCTCGCTCATCGCCTACGCCTACGAGGTGACCGGGGACCCGGTCTACGCGGCCTTCTGCCGCTACTACCTGCGGGAGCGCTTTCCGGAAGTGGCGAAAGAGACCTCCTTCACCTACGTCTGCTGGGGGAGCCTGATCCCCCCGGTGATGGAGGCCGTGCGCCGGGCCGAGGCGAAGCACGGCGCGGAGGCCCTGGAGCGCGCGGAGCGGGAATGGGTCCGGCAGGTCGAGGGGATGACGCCCGAGCCCGCGCCTTCCGGGAGGCCGGACCGGAGGTCCGTCGGGGTGGTCAAGGAGTACGCGTGAGGCGCTCATGAATACACAGGCCCAATCTTTCAGGCGAATCCTCTTCACCGACCTGCGCCACATCCAGTGCGGTCACCTCTCGTGGGGGACGCCGGACGGGAGGCGCTTCGGCGTGTCCCACCCCCCGGAGCCGCAGGTGGAGATGCACGCGCAGCCGAGGTACGTGCCCCACGGGGTGCGGCTGGTCGCTCAACCGGCCCGCAAGACGGAGCCCGTGACGGGCTGGCGGGGGTGGGGCCGTATCATCTACGATCAGGGGATGTATCGGTCCTGGTACCTGACGGTGGACGGCCACTCGCTGCAGGGGAGCGGTTCCCGGTCGCAGACGGACGACCCGCAGACCTATGACGCCTCCATAGAACGCTACGTGCTCTACACGCGGATGTACCGTCAGGACCGCCGCTGGATCGGGCGGGCGGAGTCGGACGATTTCCTGAACTGGGGACCCATCGAGCCGATGATCTGGCCGGGGCTGGACGACCCTCTGGACCACGATGTCTACCTCAACGGCTACACGACCTATCCCGGATCGCCGGAGTACCGGCTGATGTTTCCGATGTTCTATCATCGCGCCACGGAGCGGTCGGACGTGCGGCTGTATTCCAGCGAGGACGGCATCGTCTGGAACCGGGTTCCGGGCGGGCCTGCCCTGACGCCGGGAGAGACGGGGTCGTGGGACAGCGAGTTCATCGCAGGGGGGAAGGACCTGATTCCCCTCGGAGAAGGGAGGATCGCCATCCCCTACATCGGGACCCCCTACCCGCACAAGTACCCGCGCTGGCCGGAGGTGTTCGAGGCATGGCGCATGGGGTGGGCGTGGTGGCCGGAAGGACGGCTGTGCGCGGTGCGGGCGGACGACGAGGGTGAGTTCTGGACGTTTCCGCTTGTCCCGTCGGGACGCAGCCTGCGCCTGAACTTCCGGACGCCGAGGGGCGGAGAGGTGCGGGTGGGGCTGGAAGGCGTGGCGGGAAGGTCCGCGGACGACTGCGATCCCATGCACGGAGATCAACCCGCTCAGACCATCTCCTGGCGCGGACAGACGGACATCGGCATGGCCGAAGGACAGGCCGTTGTCCTGCACTTCAAGATGCGGTGCGCGGAGGTGTTCGGGGTGGAGTGGACATGATCGAATGTCTATCCACTTTAATGTGGGGGATGTGATGAAAGAAAAAGTGGTCCTCATCGGCGCAGGGAGCGCGTCCTTCACGCGGGGCCTGCTGGCGGACCTCCTCCGGCGGGGAGAGACGGCGGATCTGGCCCTCGTGGACGTGGACCCAGACGCCCTGAAGGTCGCCGAGCGGCTGGCGCGGAAGATGATCGAGGCGAAGAAGGTTCCGATCCGCCTGAGCGCCGCCACAGACCGCCGGGACGCGCTGGCCGGGGCCACGGCCGTCATCTGCACCGTCGGCGTCGGGGGCCGGCGGGCGTGGGAGCAGGACGTCTTCATCCCCCGCAAGCACGGCATCTTCCAGCCCGTGGGCGACACCGTGATGCCGGGCGGGACCTCGCGCGCCCTGCGCATGGTCCCGGCCATGGTGGCCGTCGCGCAGGACATCCTCGACCTGGCCCCGGACGCCCTCTTCTTCAACTACGGCAACCCGATGGCCCCGGTCTGCCGCGCCATCCGCAAGGCCACCGGCGCGAACGTGACGGGGCTGTGCCACGGGGTGCATCACGTGGGGCAATACCTCGCCGGGGCGCTCGGCGTGGAGGTCCCCCGCCTGAAATACACGGCGGTCGGCATCAACCATCTGACCTGGTTCACGGAGGTGCGCGTGGACGGCGCGGACGCGATGCCGAAGCTGCGCCGGATCGCGGCGGAGAAGATCGCGCAGGGCCTCTCGACCGGCAGCCCGGAGACCGCGAACGTCTTCGCCTGGCGCCTGTTCGAGTTGTTCGGGGCGTTCCCGGCGGTGCTGGACCGGCACGTCACGGAGTTCTTCCCGCAGTTCTTCGCGGACGGAAAGTACTACGGCAAGACCCTGGGCGTGGACGCCTACAGCTTCGAGGACACCATCGCGCGGGGAGATCGGGGCTATGCCGAGATGCGGGAGATCGCGCTCTCGGACCGGCCCCTGCCCGAAGGCTACGGAGTGCGTCGGAGCGGGGAGCACGAGCAGGTGCTGGACATCCTCGAGGACATCCGGCGGGACGCCGGGCGCGTCTACTCCGCGAACCTCCCGAACCGGGGTCAGGTCCCCAACCTCCCTGACGGGGCGATTGTGGAAAGCCCGGCAATCGCGGACGGGTCGGGGCTGAGGCCGCTGACGCAGCCCCCGCTCCCGGCAGGGGTCGTGGGGACCCTGGCCACGCGCCTCGCGTGGGTCGAGACCGTCGTGGAGGCCGCCCTGGAGGGGAGCCGCGAAAAATTCATCCAGGCCCTCGTCCTGGACGGCGCGGTCGGCTCGCTAAAAGAGGCGACGAAGCTGGCGGACGAGTTGTTGGAGGCGCACGCGAAGTATTTGCCGCAATTCAAAAAAACCGTGAGACGTGAAACGTGAAACGTGAGACGACCTCACCCTCCCCCAAGGCTGTGGATAAGGCCCTTGAAACCCCCTCCCTCTCCGTATACGGAGAGGGAGGGGGTATGG
>Ga0156186_1435_pt1 | contig 10991 bp, 5 predicted proteins | sample RifCSPlowO2_12_FD_107839 | JGI IMG/M metagenome (GOLD analysis project Ga0156186, IMG submission 107839) | Candidatus Handelsmanbacteria bacterium RIFCSPLOWO2_12_FULL_64_10
GAAGGAAGGGCAGGGACTGGGAGGTCGCCAGACAGCCGGGGGCCTCCCAGTCGCCCCCCTCACAAGCCCATGTCATCTGAGTGCGCCAAATCGCGGGGCGACCTGGTCGTCAGCCGGCAGGACACGCCCGAAGCCGTCACCTTCGTGGTGAAAGACCCCGCCACGGGGCGCTTCTTCCGTTTCAGGGAGACCGAGGCCTTCATCCTCCAGCAACTCGACGGCGCCACCCCCCTCGACCTGCTCTGTCACACCGTCGAACAGAGGTTCGGCGCCACGCTCCCCCCGCAGACCCTGGAGCAGTTCGTCGGCAGGCTCCGCAACCTGGGGCTTCTGGAGCAGGCGGAGGGCGGACCCGTCTCCCTCCATCGCCCGCACGGCAGGGTTCGCGGGAACTTCCTCTACCTGAGGCTGAAGGCCATCGACCCCGACCGCCTCCTGGGCCGGCTCGTCCGCAGATTGCGGTTCTTCTTCACGCCCTACTTTGTGTTCTTCTCCGCCGCCTGCGTCCTGCTCGCCCTCTACATCACCGTCGCCGACTGGCCGGAGATCGAAGCGCAATTTCGGCGCCTCTTCCGCTTTCAATCCCTCCTCCTGGCGTGGGCCGTCGTCCTCTGCGTCGTCACGATGCACGAGTTCGCCCACGGGTTGACCTGCAAGCACTTCGGCGGAGAGGTCCGCGAAATGGGCTTTATGCTCATCTACTTCCAGCCCGCCTTCTACTGCAACGTGAGCGACGCCTGGCTCTTCCCGGAGAAGTACAAACGCCTCTGGGTGACCTTTGCCGGCGCCTATTTCGAGGTCTTTCTCTGGGCCATAGCCACCTGGACCTGGCGCATGACCGACCCCTACACGGTCCTGAACTACGTCGCCATGGTGGTGATGGCCACCTCGGGAGTCAAAACCATGTTTAACCTGAACCCCCTGATCAAGCTGGACGGCTACTACCTGTTGAGCGACTTTCTGGAGATCCCGAACCTCAGGGGCAAGGCCGTCGGCTACCTGGGCGACCGGGTCAGGAGACTGTGGGGAGGGGCCCAGCGGATCGGAGAGGCGCCCCCCCGCGAGCGCCGCATCTACCTCGTCTACGGCCTGCTGGCCTGGACGTATTCCTGGTGGTTGCTCAGCTACGTGGCGTTGTGGTTCGGAGGATACCTGGTCGGGCAGTATCAGGGGTGGGGGTTCATCCTGTTCCTCGCCATTCTCGCCGGGATCTTCCAGAGCCCTCTCAAGAAATTCTCCCAGGCGGCGTCCTCCTCCCTCAGGCTCAGTGGCATCGTCTCCCCCCTGAAAGGTCCGATCAGGACCTTCGCCGTCCTCGGCGTCCTCCTCACTGTCCTGTTCCTCTGCCGGATGGAACTGAGGGTCTCAGGGCCGTTCGTCGTCCTGCCCGTGCACAACGCCGACGTCCGGGCGGTCGTCGAGGGGATCATCGAGGAGATCTACGTCAAGGAGGGAGACGTGATCGACAGAGGCGCCCCCATCGCCCGCCTCTCCGACCGCGACTGTCGCACCGAACTCCGCAAGATCGAGGCCGAGATCGCCGAAAAGCGCGCGCAGCTCAAACTGCTCAGGGCAGGGCCGAGGCAGGAGGAGATCGACCTGGCGAAGACCTTCGTCGTGAAGGCCGAAGAACGGCTCAAATACGCCAGAAGTCAGCTCGACATGCGCAATGCCCTGTTCAAACGGCAGTTCATCTCTCGAAAGGACTTCGAAGAGACCGAAGAACTGGTGGCCGTCCGGGAGAAGGAGCTGGAAGAGGCCGAGCACAGGCTCAGGGTGTTGCTGGCGGGGAGCCGGCCGGAGGAGGTCGAGGCCGCCGAGGCGGAGATCAGCCGCCTGAAGGCCCAGCAGCGCCACCTCGAAGAACAGCTCAAGGCCCTGACGGTGGTGAGCCCCATCGCAGGCGTGGTGACGACGCACAGGCTGAAAGAGAAGATCGGACAGAACGTGGGGAAGGGGGACCTCATCGCCGACGTGCACGACCTGACGACCGTGACCGTGGAGATCTCGGTCCCGGAGAAGGAGATCGCCGACGTGCGGGTGGGGCAGGAGGTCGCCCTTAAGGCGAGGGCCTACCCTCAGGCCAGCTTCCACGGGACCGTGGCCTCCATCGCCCCCACCGTCACCCGGCAGGAGAACGGAATGGGAGAGAATGCGATCCTGGTGATCACCCAGATCGACAACGCCTCCCTCCTCCTCAAGCCCGACATGAGCGGGAACGCCAAGGTCTCCTGCGGCAGACAGCGGCTCATCGACCTCGTGACGCGAAGGTTCGTCCGCTTCATCCGAGTCGAGTTCTGGTCCTGGTGGTAAGGGGGGATTTCATCGGCGCGACAGGGTCTTACAAAGAGGCGACTCAAAGCAGAAGAAGGGACTCCCGGAGAAGGAACCCCTTCTTTTTTTGTGCTTGACCCCGGCGGGTGGAATTTCTATCATGGAAACATTCATACAGCGTGGCTGAGACTGTAGAGCATTTTTACACTATGCGCCCATCCAACTTTTCTGAAGCGCAGGAAAGCCTTTATGCCTCTCCTGACCGGACAGCCCATCACCGCCCGCGAACTGGAACTGGCCGCGAGCGCCTGGCCCCCGGAGCAGTTCGCATCGATGTGCAACGCCCTCGCCTGGGCAGCGTCGGGTCGGAAATGTCCGGGCCTGCCCTCCTTTACGGAGCGGGTGAACGCCGGGGACGGTGGCATCGACGCGGAGTGGACGGTCGAAATTCCTCCTGACGACCATCCCATCCCGACCCCGATCCTGGGCCCCGGCTGGAACGTGTTTCAATACAAGAATCGGAGCGTGATCGGCCAGGATAGACAACGCATCGTCTCCAACCTGAAAAGCAGCCTCAAAGAGGCCATCGTCGAGTTGGTCGAGGAAACCGGACGGCATCCTGACCGCTATATCCTTTTCGTCAACGTGGACCTGAAGCACGACCAGACGGCGGCGCTTAAAGAGGTGATCCTAAAAGGATACGACCGTCGCGCCGAGGTCCACGTGGAAGTCGCAGGCGCGGCTACCCTGGCGTCGCTCCTGAACGACCATCCGCACCTGCGATCCGCCTACTTCGCTCCTGGGCCGTTCAAGACCTGGGAGGTAGCAGACCGGGACCGTCGTAATCGTAGATTCTTTGGGGCTGATGTCGAACTCATCGGCAGGGAAAAGGAACTTGAACGCCTTCGGGCCTGGGTGGATGATCCCCGCGTCCGTGTGATCGTCCTGTCCGGCCCGCACGACATCGGCAAGACCCGGCTGGCGCTGGAGGCCACGAAGCATCGACCGCACGACGTCGTCGTGTCCCTCGATCCACGTTCGATGGCCCTGACCGACTATCGCAGCCTTTCCGCCGGTCACGGCGAGGTTCTGTGCATCGTCGAAGACCCCGATTCCGAGGCCCTTGACCGTCTGGTGGATGAGGCCCTGACCATCCCGAACCTCAAACTCCTTGTGGCACTCCCCACCTCTGCCAGCGCCCCTGCGCCCTCTTACGGACGCGACGAGCGTGTTCAGGCCCTCCATCTCCAGCCCCTGGGCTATGATGACTCTCAAAAAGTGCTGAAGGCCACCGGCAAACCTCTGGACTTCGAGATCGAGGACTGGATCATCGACCATGCCGGAGGTATTCCCGGCGTCCTGCTGGTCGCTGCCAGCGCAGGTCCGGGATTGCGAAGTACTTTGGGAAATTTTGCTGAAGCGGTGGGGAAAGAATTCGAGAAACGGATCGACTCGGAGCTTGGCCCGGATGCCCTCCGCTGCGCCCGCCTGTTCTCCGTCATGACGCATGTGGGAATTTCAGGAGAGTATGAATCCGAACTCAAACAGGTCTGCGAGGTCTTTGGCGACGGCTGGTCGCCCCATCACGCACTCTCTGCCCTGGAAACGCTCGAAAAGGCCGGGCTGGCGAGACGCGGAGGCTCATTCGCGGAGATCACGGTCCTCCTCCTGGCAAACCACCTTCTTTCCGGCCTCCTTCGGGGGCAGGCAGACGAGATGTTCGCCCTGTTCGGCAGGCTGGAAGAATCGGGGAGGCTGCGGTTCCTCAAGCGGCTCCGTGAGGTGAAAGGCCCCGAGGTCGAAAAGTTCTGGGATGCCCTGTTCGATTCCAATGACGGCCTCCTCCGCAGCCTCGACTCCGCCCTCGAAAACGCCCACCTGCTGAAGCTCGTCTCCGGAACCGTCCCTGAGCGTGTCCTGCGCCTGCTCAAAATGGAACTCCCGGAAAAAAACCTTGAAGAAAGACGGAAGATTGCAGGGGACCAGCGCCGGGAACTGATGTGGACGGTCGAGCAACTTCTGTTTCGGGAGAAGACGAGCCGGGGGGCCTTACGTCTGCTCTATCTCCTGGCCGAGGCCGAGAACGAGAGTTATGGCAACAATGCGACCGGAGTGTTTACGGAGTGTTTTGTCCCCCTCCACCCTCAGATGCCCCTGCCTCTCCACGAAAGGTTTCAAGTCTTGAAGGATATCTCTTCGGCTTCAAGACAAGGCAAATTCATGGCCATTCGCGCTGCCGGAAATGCCTTTCGTGAAACATGTGTTACTCTTCGCCACAGCACGGGAGCGATGCCGCTGGACTCAAGGCCGGTGTTCACTGACGGTGATCTTCCTGATTATACTCGCGATCTGGTAAACTTGCTGTTCTCGCTTGCTGAAGGAGACGATCAGGAGGTAACTGAAACTGCTTTACAAACGCTGCCCGACCTCATAGCAGAGTTAGGTGTTCAGGGGCAACCGAAGAATGCGATAGAACGATTCCGACAAATGGTCGATTGGGCGCGGGATGGGAAATCCGGCCTTGACGTGTCATCTCTACTTGATGTGATACAATCCTTGCATGAAGTCTTTTCTGAAAGAATTACCAGAGAAGAAGCTCTCCCAGATGAGAAAGCCGCACTTCAGGGGCATGTTACTGAAATGGATCGATTGGAGACAGAACTTCAAGAAGGTGTTTTTGCCGTCCGGTTGAGACGATGGGCAGGGTCGTGGACGCGAGGTGATTTTGAAGACAAAGTTTATGAGGAAGAGCTAAAAAGGCTTGCCGAGGAGGCGGTTAAAAACCCTGCTCTATTGGATAACAGGGTGGTCGAGTGGCTCCTCTCTCCATCCGCTCAGAGGTCTAAAATCTTCTTCTTTCAACTCGGTCACCTGGACACACAAGACGCATGTCGCCAACTCATTGAGCAAATAGGTCAACGCCCGGAGGGGAACAACGCCTTTGCCTCCTATTGGGGCGGTTTTGCTCGAAGGGACCCGAAGATTGCCGAAAGACGGCTCGATGAATTAGCTGCCTCTGATCGTATTACCGCAACCGCCATCATCCAGGCAACGGGCTGGCTCAAGGGTAGCCAAGCAGGTGTAGATCGGCTAAAAAATCAAATTCGAGCGGGTAGGATCACACCAGAACGGGTTGAGGGCATTCTCGGTATCGGTCCCTGGATGGACATAACCACCAATCTGTTTGAAAAACTTCTCAGGACAATTGCAGGCGATGACTTTAAGCATGCGTCGGTTGCTATCCATATGTTGGTCACGCGGCTGTATCCAAAGTGGCATATAGAAGGCAGTCTCGCTGACTTTGCCTGGCGCTGTCTGGAGCATGATCCACCTGTCCGAACCCAGCCAGAAAGATGGTATTTCGACAAACTTGCGGCAACACTTGCGAAGAGCGACCCCGACCGGGGATTCAAACTCCTTGAAACCCTACTCCAGAGAGACCGCGCCAATAGAGACCTTTGGAGCCAGTGGGACCCGGTGGCCCCTTATGGCCCACATCATTTCTTTTGGAATACTCTTTATGAAAAAGATAAAAAACGCCTGACCAGTCTCATGCTGGACTTATGCCGAAAAGATCCTCTGATTCAGTCCCACATCTCCTGGGGCATGAAACGATTCTTAAATCACAAGACTGACCGCGACTTGTTACTTGAATTCGCCGGAACCGATGTTGCGTTTGCGCGAATCGTCGCCAGCTTTGTGACCCTTGATAATCCGTCAATATTCTGGCCCATCGCTTTCGGGCTGATCCAGATTTATCCGTCGGATGAACCCCTGCTCCAAAATCTTGCCAATGGTATTCAATTTCCAGGAGTGGGTACAGGCCCAATCTCTCAATTCTATCAGGGACGCCTCATCCAGATTGAGGAACGCCTGCAAGACTCTGAAACCCCGCCGGAAGCGCGCACATGGCTCCGTGAAATCGCCGGCCGCCTGAAGGAGGAGGTCACCAACCGGGTCGTGTGGGAGTACGACCTGGACGTGAACGACCTGAACAGTTATATCAAAGACAAAAATTCCCCACAAAGACTGTGGGCTATCGGACGAGTCCTGAAGTATGCGTCCTGGAAGGATGTGAGGCGACTGCTCACGCCGGAGGACATCGCAGAAGCGCTTCCGCAGGTCGATCTCCCCGACAAAAAACGCAAGGCCCTTGAGCGCGCCTTAGAGGTCTGGCTGCATGAAAAGTAAGGTCCTCACTGGCCTCCAGGAAAAGGTCCTGGTCACCCTCTTTGACAATGGCCTCGGCGAGCGGGGGTACTACCTGACCGGCGGGACGGCCCTGTCGGAATTCTACCTTCAGCACCGGCGCTCGGACGACCTGGACTTCTTCACCCGAAACCAGCACGACATGGAAAGGGATTTCGAGGCGTTCCAGAACGTGTTGACCTCCAGCGGATTTGAGGTCACCCAGGAAAACCTGCGCCCCGAACACGCTATCTTTTTCCTGCGTCCCACCGGCCAGGCAACGGACCCGCTCAAGATCGAATTTGCCCGGGACGTTCCAACGAGGATGACGCCGCCTCATATCGTCGGAAAGATCGTTGTGGACTCTTTTGAGGACATAGCGGTCAACAAGGTCTGCGCGATCCTGAATCGCGATCCCCCGGAACCGAAAGACTTCACAGACCTGTTCTTCATCCTCGCTGAATCGAGCTATACCGTCGATTACCTGCTCAGCCGGGCAAGGGAGAAAGAGGCATTCCTGGATCAGGAGGAAGGGGTCCTCACCTTTGCCACAAATCTGCTGGCGGTCAACCGCTTCGAGATGCTGCCGCGAATGCTAAAACCCCTGTCTCTGGAGACGTTAACCGCGCGCCTTCTCCCCATCGCGGACGACCTTCTGCGTCGCCTGCGTCCCCGTGGGGAATAAAAACGGAAGGTGATCCATGAGCGAAGCTGGCCGGCGTCATAACCCCCATCCCCCGACCCCCACACAGAAGGGGGTAAAATGAACTTCCTTGCCTTCGACCTCGGCGCGGAGAGCGGCCGGGCGGTGATCGGGCGGTTCGACGGCCAGCGCCTCGGCCTGGAGGAGGTCCACCGCTTCCCGAACGGCCCGGTCCGCATCCTGGACGGCCTCCACTGGGACGTGTTGCGGCTGTTCGAGGAGATGAAGCGGGGCATCGCCCTCGGCGTCAGGCAGGCTGGCAGGGACCTGGCCGGCCTCGGCATCGACACCTGGGGGGTCGACTTCGCCCTCCTGGATCGGGCTGGCGCCCTGCTCGGCAATCCCTACCACTACCGGGACAGCCGGACCGATGGGATGCTGGAGGAGGCGTTTCGCCTCGTCCCGAAGCGGGACATCTTCGCCGCCACCGGCGTCCAGTTCCTCAAGCTCAACACCCTCTACCAGGTCCTGGCCATGTCCGTCCAGAGGTCCCCCCTCTTAGACGCCGCCGAAACCCTCCTGATGATCCCGGACCTGTTCAACTACTGGCTGACCGGCCGGAAGGCCTGCGAGTTCACCGACGCCACGACCACGCAGTTCTACGACCCCGCGCGGCGGGACTGGTCGCGCGCCCTGTTCGAGCGATTGAGCCTCCCCGCTCGCATCCTGCCGGAGGTCGTGCCGCCCGGCACGCCCCTCGGCCCCCTGCTCGGCCCCGTCGCGGACGAGACCGGCGCGAGGGACGTGACCGTGATCGCCCCGGCGTGCCACGACACTGGCTCCGCCGTGGCCGCCGTGCCTGCGAGCGGGGAGGACTACGCCTACATCAGTTCGGGGACCTGGTCGCTGATGGGCGCCGAGGTCCGGGAGCCCATCCTCACGGACGCGGCCCTGAACCACAACTTCACGAACGAGGGGGGGGTGGAGGGGACCTTCCGCTTCCTCAAGAACATCATGGGCCTCTGGCTGGTGCAGGAGTGCCGGCGGGCGTGGGAGCGGGAGGGGGATGCGCTGAGCTACGACGACCTCACGAGGCTGGCCTCGGAGGCCCCGGCCTTCGGCCCGGTCGTGGACCCGGACGACGACCGCTTCGTGGGCATCGGCGACATGCCGGGGCGCATCCGGGCGTTCTGCGAGGAGACCGGCCAGGTCCCCCCTGCGGGCCGGGGGGCCGTCGTCCGCTGCGCCCTGGAGGGCCTGGCCCTGAAGTACCGCCACGTCCTGGAACGCCTTGAGGAGATCCTGAAGCGCCGGCTCGGCGCGGTCCACGTCGTGGGCGGGGGGAGCCGCAACCGCCTCCTCTGCCAGCTCACGGCGGACGCGACCGGGAGGCCCGTGATCGCCGGGCCTGCCGAGGCCACGGCCATCGGCAACATCCTGATCCAGGCCCTTGCGACCGGCCATCTCGGCGCCCTCTCCGACGCCCGCGCCGTCGTCCGCCGGTCGTTCGACGTGGTCACGTATGAGCCCAGACGAGATGACCGATGGGACGAGGCCTACGCGCGATTCTTAAAAATGACGTAGGGGCGACAGGGTAGGGGCCGCGAATCATTGCAGCGGCAGGTGGTGGAGGCGCGTCGCCCCTACATTCACCGTTCACCGTTCACCGTTATTTTGTCCACGCCCTCCTGAACAGCCGCAGCCAGTTCCCGTGCATAATCCCCTCCACGTCCTCCTCTTTATAGCCCTTCTTCCTCAACAGCCCCGGCGTCTTCCGGAGGTCCGCGATCGTGTCTAAGTCGTGCGGACACTGCTCCGTCCCGTACCCCCCATCCAAATCCGTGCCGATGGCCGCGTGCCGGGCGTCTCCCGCGAGCTGGCAGACCCGGTCGATGTGGTTCACGTAGTCCTCCAAGCTGACGACCGTGTTGGGCGTCTCCCCCTTCACCCAGCCCGGATACAGCATCCAGGCGTCTAAGGCCGCCCCGATCACCCCGTCGCGGGCGACGATGGCCTTGACCTGCTCGTCCGTGAACTGCCGCCCCCCGGGGACCAGGGCGCGGCAGTTGTTGTGGCTGGCCAGGACAGGGCCGCCGAACGCCTCCAGCGCCTCCCAGAACGCCTGATCCGCCAGGTGGGTCAGGTCCAGGATCACGCCCTGCGCCTCCATCGCCTTCAACAGGGGGCGCCCCTCGGCGGTCAGCCCCCCCTCCGTGCCCGTGCCGTGCGCGTAGCGGCTCACCCCGTAGTGCGACAGACCCACGGCGCGCAGACCGTCCTCCCACCACCCCGGAAGGTCGTCCGGCGTGGGGATCGGGTCCGCCCCCTCCATGCTCAGGATGAAGCCGAGAGGGGCGTTCTCGTCCCCCCTTTTCCACGCCCCGGCCAGGCCCTCCAGCGTCGGCCAGTCCCGGATCATCTTTACAAGGCCCTGCCGCTCTAGGATGCGGTAGTACGCGAGCTGCCCCTGCGCCTTGGCGTAGGCGATGTCGTGACTGCGGTTGTCGAGGGAACCGGGCGCATAGGCCACCCGCGCGATCACCGTGGCCAGCGAGACCCCCACCCGCCCTCGCCGCATCTCCGGGAAGGCGGTGGTCCCCCGCGCCCGCCCCTTCTGCGCCATCCCCTCCTCCTGCCGGCGGATCTCCGGGACGGACCGCCTCAGGTCGCGATTCCAGTTGAGGGCGTTCATCGCCAGGTCGAGGTGCGCGTCGATGATGAACATGGAAGACTCCTTGGAAAAAGGAGACAGAAAACAGGCCCTCACCCTCCCCCATTGCTACAGAACAGCCTGAAGCCCCCTCCCTCTCCCAAATTTGGGAGAGGGAGGGGGGTTGGGGGTGGGTGAGGGCCGATTTCTTCCGCCTTCCGCCTTTATGCCCGCTTGCGCCTGGGCAGCGACGACTCGTATTTGCCGTCGATGATCTCGCGGGTGATCAGGCACTCCTTGAGGTCGGACCGGGAGGGGATGTCGAACATGAGTTCGACCATGATCGACTCCAGCACGGAGCGCAGGCCGCGCGCCCCGGTCTTCTTCTTCATGGCGAGCTCCACGACCCGCCCCAGCGCGTCCTGCGTGAACTCCAGCCTGACACCATCCATCTCGAACAGCTTCTGGTATTGCTTGATCAGGGCGTTGCGCGGCTTCGTCAGGATTTCCATCATGGCCCCGGCGCTCAGGTCATCCATCGTGCTGACGATCGGGAGCCGCCCGACCAGCTCCGGGATGAGGCCGTAGCGGATCAGGTCATCCGGCTGAATGTGGACCAGGGTCTCCCCCACGTTCTGTCGATCCCCCTGCTTTTCGGGGGTGGACCCGAACCCGATGGACTTCTGGCCGATGCGCCCCCGGATGATGTCCTCGACCCCCTCGAAGGCCCCGCCGCAGATGAACAGGATGTTCCTGGTGTTGATCTGCACAAGCGGTTGCTCAGGATGCTTCCGGCCCCCCTTGGGGGGCACGCCGGACACGGTGCCCTCCAGGATCTTGAGGAGTTCCTGCTGCACCCCCTCGCCCGACACGTCCCGCGTGATGGACGGCGTGCTCGACTTGCGGGAGATCTTGTCGATCTCGTCGATGTAGATGATCCCGCGCTCGGCCTTCGACACGTCGTAGTCCGCGGCCTGCAGGAGCCGGACGAGGATGTTCTCCACATCCTCCCCCACGTAGCCCGCCTCGGTGAGGACCGTGGCGTCCACAATGGTGAACGGGAGCTGAAGGATGCGAGCCAGGGTCTCGGCCAGGAAGGTCTTGCCGGTGCCCGTAGGCCCCACCAGCAGGATGTTGCTCTTGGTCAGCTCCACGTCGTTGTCGCTGACCTGGATGCGCTTGTAGTGGTTGTAAACGGCGACGGCGAGGACTCGCTTGGCCCGCTCCTGCCCGATG
>Ga0156186_1277_pt1 | contig 10923 bp, 6 predicted proteins | sample RifCSPlowO2_12_FD_107839 | JGI IMG/M metagenome (GOLD analysis project Ga0156186, IMG submission 107839) | Candidatus Handelsmanbacteria bacterium RIFCSPLOWO2_12_FULL_64_10
CGTTCTTAGCCAGCATGTCCCACGAACTGCGCACGCCGATGAACGCCATCATGGGGTTCACCAACCTGGTGCTGAGGCGATCCGGAGACGTTCTGCCGGAGCGGCAGCGGGACAATCTGACGAAGGTGAAACTGAGCGCAGACCACCTGCTGAGCCTGATCAACGACATCCTGGACCTGTCGAAGGTGGAGGCGGGCCGGGTGGACATCAAGGCGGCGCCGTTCGATGTGAAGGCGTTGATTGAGAGTTGTTGCGCGACGGTGGGTCCGCTGGTCAGGTCGGGCGTGCAGTTGAACCCTGAGGTCTCCGAGGAGGTGGGGGAGGCGCACACGGACGAGGCCCGGCTGCGGCAGATCGTCATCAACCTGCTGAGCAATGCGCTCAAGTTTACGGAAAAAGGAGAGGTGAAGGTGTCCGTCAGGCCCTCTCCCCGGCAGGCTGCGCCCCCATCCACCAGTCGCTCCCATGAGGTCGCGACCCACGTCCCTACCCCTCTCCCACGTGTGGGAGAGGGGCGCAGGGGTGAGGGCCTGTCCCCTATCGCTGGACCATTAGAGGACAAAACTTTGGAGATCGCGGTGTCAGATACAGGAGTTGGCATCCCCCCGGACGCCCTGGGCTACATCTTCGACGAGTTCCGTCAGGTGGAGGGGAGCCATCAGCAACAGAAGGGGACGGGGCTGGGGCTGTCGATCACGAAGAAGCTGACGGAGCTTTTGGGAGGGACGATTGAAGTAGAAAGCGAAGTCGGGAAGGGATCGACGTTCACAGTCAGGATTCCGTTGGAATACAAAGGGAAATAAGGCGATGAGATAAGGCGCGGGGATTCATCCCCGCGCAAGGGGTGGTGGGAAGGGGCAGGTTTTTTCTGTAGCGCAGCGATTCATCGCCGCGAAGAAAAGGGTCCACGTTTACGGTGAGAGTTCCGCTGTTGTATCAGGGCAATTGAATCGCGAAAGATGCGAAAGAAAGGCCGAAAAACGCGAAGCCACCCCTCCACCTCCCTGTTGGGTGTGTGTGTGGTAGGTTTCGCGTGTTTCGCGATTTTCGTATTTTCGTGTTTGGTTTCGCGTCTTTCGTGATCCTGCGGAGAAGGAGGATGGGGGGATAGGTCTCTTTTCAGGAAAGGGAATCCCATGGCTAAGGGACCCCGGTTGACCGATGAGCAGTTCTTCGAGGCCATGAATCTGGACTACCCCGGCCTGGAGCGGGTCCGGGAGGCGGCGGGACGAAAGGACTGGACGGCTGCGAAGCGCGAATTCGTGGCGCACCTCAAACGGCGTGAAAGGCCCGTCTGGTTCTTCGACTGGCAAGAGCGGGGCCGGAGGAGGCGGCCCGCTGTCCAGGGCCGGCCGATGTGGAGGGGGCGGTGGGAGGATGAGGAGGGCGGGGCGACACCGGACACGTCGGAGGCGGACCGAATTGTGGCCAATGAGCTGACGAGTTGCAACGTGGCGCAGAAGTTCGGGGATGAGATCGACTGGGAGCTGGACCCGATCCACTACAAGGAGTGGACCTGGCAGTTGAGCCGGCACCCGTTCTGGGTGACGCTGGGGAGGGCTTACTGGGAGACGGGGGACGAGAAATATGCGCAGGCCTTCGTCCGGCAGATGACGCACTGGGTAGAGCACGTGCTCGTGCCGGTGGGGTGGGACGGGAACGCCTGGAAGACCGACGCGCGGATGGGGACGGACGCCACGAACTGCTGGCGGACGATCGAGTGCGGCATCCGCACGGCGCAGACGTGGATGCCGTCGTTTTTTCTGTTCCTGTCCTCTCCGTCGTTTTCGGACGAGGCGGTCTGCGCCATGGTCAAGAGTATGGTGGAGCACGCAAGACATCTCCTGCGTTGGCCGCGCACGGGGAACTGGCTGACGATGGAGGCCAACGGGCAGCTCCACGTGGGGGCGATGTTCCCGGAGTTCAGGGAGTCGGCGGAGTGGGTGAGGACGGCGGTGGAGCGGCTCTACCGGGAGCTGGACGCGCAGGTCTACCCGGACGGGGCGCAGATCGAGCTGTCGAGCGGCTACCACCAGGTGAGCCTCCGGAACTTCGTGGGGGCGTTCGAGGTGGCCCGGATCAACGGCATCCCGCTGCCGGCGGACGCGATGGGGAAGCTGGAAAAGATGTACCACTACAACCTGTATCTCGTCATGCCGGACGGGACAATGCCCGCGCTGAACGACGGGGGGCACACAGTCATCCGATCTTCTATGGAAGAAGGAGCGCTCTTCTTCCCGCACCGGAAGGACTTCCGGTGGGCGGCCTCCGGCGGGAGGGAGGGGGAGGCGCCGGAGGTGACCTCGTGTGCGTTTCCGTACGCGGGGCACTTCGTCATGCGGTCTGGGTGGGACGCGGATGCGCTCTACCTGTTCTTCGACGGAGGGCCGTTCGGCTACGGGCACCAGCACGAGGACAAGCTGAACCTCGTGGTCCACGCCTACGGCAAGACGCACGTGGAGGACGCGGGGAACTATCCCTACGACTCGTCGCAGTGGCGGCGCTATGTGATCTCCACGCGGGCGCACAACACGGTGATGGTGGACGGGATGGAGCAGAACCAGAGGGGGAAGTCGAGGGACGAGTACGTGGTGAAGGCGCCGCTGCCGCACACGTGGGTGACGGCGGCGGACCACGACTACGCGGCGGCGGCCTACGGCCTGGGCTACGGGCCGGAGCGGGACCGGACGGTGACGCACGACAGGCGCGTGTTTTTCGTGCGACCTGGACCTTCAGGGGAGGGCTACTGGATCGTGACGGATTTCCTGACGGCGTCGGACGGCAGGGCGCATCGCTACGGGGCGATGTTCCACTTAGACGCGGAGGGGGCGGAGGTGGATGTGGCGGGCGGGGTGGCCACGCGCAACCGGGGGGCGAGCAACCTGGCGATCTATCCGGTCTCGCCAGCGGGGGTCGTGACGCGGATCGTGGCCGGGCAGGAGGCGCCGGTGGTGCAGGGCTGGATTCCGAGGGGGGGGCCGTACAGGTGCCAGCCCATCCCGACGGCGCTGTTCGACGTGGAGGGGAGCGGGGTCACGGCGCTGTCTTACGTGCTGTATCCGACGCCGAAGGGGGCGTCGTCTCAGGTGCGGGGGGTGGACCTGATGCCGGCGCCGGACGGGATCGGCCTGCGGGTGAGGTTTGCGGATGGCCGGACGGACCTGTTCGCGCAGGCGCAGGAGGGGGGACGGGAGCGGAAGTTCGAGGGGTTCACGACGGACGCGGAGGCGGCGCTGGTGCGCCTCGACGCCCAGGGGCGGCGCAAGGCCGTGATCGTGGTGAAGGGGAAGGCGTAAGACCTCTCCCCCGGCCCCTCTCCCAAGGGGAGAGGGGAGGTCCTTCCTCTGGTCTTTTTCCCTGAGAGAAAAAAAGCTGTGTCTTCCCCCTTCCCCTCTGGGGAAGGGGGATCGAGGGGGTTAGGTCTCTTTTCAGAAAGAGGGTCTGCCATGCCATCCGAACACCGCAGCGCGCAGCGACGGAAGCAGGAGTCCTACGACATCGTCAGTGAGTTTCTGGAGCTTCCGAAGCTGAAGGATCTGTGTCTGGAGACCGACCTGTCGCGGGCGCTGGTCGTGCCGCCCGACGGGAAGGAGGGCGCCAAGGTCGGGAGGAGGATCGCCGGGGTCATCGGAAAGGGCGCGGAGGTGCGGCGGGGGGGCGAGGTGACGGAGAAGGACTACCGGACGCGCACGATTGTGGCCGCCGGGGGCTTTCACACCAATCCTGTGGTGAGGCATCTCGGCATGAACTTCTACTCGTTCACGGACGACTACTATCCGGGCGGGGACGGCTATGAGGTGCGGACGATCCACAACCCGTTCGGGCACGGGCGCAACGTCGTGTTGCTGGGCGGGAGCACGGCGAAGGGGGTGGCGCGGGCGTGCGAGGCGTTCGCGGAGGTGGTGGGGCAGCAGGGGAGGCGCATCGGGCGGGTCAACCTGTCCGTGTCCCGGCACAACCCGCAGACGCCGCCGGACGAGGCGGAGGCCAGGCGGATCGTGGAGGAGGTGAACACGCAGGTGGCGCTGTCGGGGAGCCAGGGGCCGCTGCGCCGGATGGTGGACCACGGGATGATGTACCATCTGTCCGGGCAGGAGGTCTGGGGGCGGATGATGCGGGAGGAGTTCCTCCACTTCATCGACCTGGCGCACGAGGTGGGGGACTGGTGCCTGTCGCAGGGGACGCATCTCTATTTCTGGGGCTATCGGATGCTGATGGCGTGGGACCTGGTGGAGGAGGGGGAGGTCCTCAGCGACGAGGACCGGCTGAAGATGACGAACGCGCTCTACAACATCGTCCGGTGGGCGTCCAACCTGTCCTACTACCGGGTGAAGTCGGTGGACGAGGTGGCGCAGCAGCAGAACCACCAGAGCTTCGCGGCGCTGACGGTCTTCTCCGGGGCGCGGTATTTCAAGAAGTACTACGGGCTGGCGGACTTCGACCGGCACGTGCCGATCGCGGACCGCATCCTGAAGCTCCACGCCCGGTCCTACAAGCCGAACGACAACGCGGGCACGGGCTACGTCTGGCTGACGCCGGGACACATCATCAAGCACGGGGCGATGACGGGGGATCTGAAGTTCCTGGAGGATGGGCATCTGAAGCGGCTCGTGGACTCGACGATCCTGACCACGGACAGCCTGGGGGACGACGTGTCCTACGGGGACGTGGGGGCCTACCGGGCGTCCCGGCAGTCCCGGCCCAGCGGCCTCCAGGCGCTGTCCACGGCGGCCTGGTTCTACAACGATGGACGGTATAGATGGGCTTATGATTGGTACAAGAAGGGGATCGAGTGGGAGGACTCGTTCAGGGCAGGGACGTCGTGGGGCATCGGCGGGTGGGAGGTCTACGACGGGTTCTTCTTCCGGGACATCAAGCCGGTGGAGCCGAAGGATCTGCTGGGCGCGAGGGCCGCGCTGTTAGACGGGGCGGCCTACCGGCTGCTGATGGGGCGCGGGGAGGGCTACCGGTACCGGATCGATGTGGGGTCCATGCTCAACCTTCCGCTGGCGGACGCGGATGTGGGCGAGATCAGCGCCCCGCCCTCCGAGGCGCTGGACAAGCTGGCGTTCCGGCGGGCGTTCACGGAGGAGAGCGAGTACCTGCTGATAGACGGGCCGACGGGGTTCTCCCACTCGCACGAGGACGGCAACGGGATCCTGCGGCTCTGCTGGAACGGGCGGATCTGGCTGGCGGACCTGGATTACATCCGCCGGCTGGCGCGCTACCAGAACAGCGTGGTGATCGTGAAGGACGGGGAGTGTCACCAGAAGCCGCCGCTGATCGCGCTCAAGGCCCTGGCGGACTTCGAGGGGTGGGGCTACAGCCTGTCCAAGTCCTTAGGCGACAACGGGACGAACTGGGGCCGGGCGATCCTCTGGCGCAAGGGGAGCTACTTCTTAGTGATCGACTCGGTGGATGCGCTGGGGCGGGGGGATTACGTCCTGGACTGTATCTGGCGCGTCCTGGGCGAGGCCGAGGTGAAGGACGCGACGCAACGGATCGACAATTCGTTGCTGAACGTCGCGCAGGGGGGCGAGCGGTTCCACATCGTCAACGCGGACGGGTCGCTCAAGCGGCTGACGGACCGGGAGGCGGACTTCGCGCCGGACTGGGAGAGCAACTGGGCCAACTACCCGCACGCGGACGGAAAGGTGAAGATGTGGCACCAGACGCAGCGGACGGCCCTTTCGGCGGGCGAGCGGACGGCCTACATCAATCTGCTGTATCCCTCGAACCGCAAGCAGCCGCAGTCCTTCGGGGTGGAGCGCGTGGGGGAGACGGCGGTGCGGGTCGTGGACCGGAGGCGCGGGAGGGCGGCGGGTCGCGACCAAGTGGGAGCGACTGGTAGAGGGGAGAAGCAGGGGACGGTCCTGGCAGGGGTCGCGGACCCGGCCTACCGGCAGGGGGACTTTGAGGTGGAGGGGCGGTTGTTCAGGGTGGATGCGGACGGCTACGCGGTGGTCGAGGGCACGTCGCTGTCTTATGGGGGGACGCTGTTCCGGGCGTGGTCGCCGGTGTCCATCGAGATGGACCTGGCGAAGGGGCGGGGGACGATCCTGGCGCGTGAGGAGACGCAGGTGGGTCTGCGGGCGGAGGCCGTGACCGTGGACGGGAAACGGGTCGCGGGCCGGTCGGAGGGGCAGGTGCTCTGGTTCAAAGTCGCGGGGGGGCGACACCGGATCACGGCCACGCCGAAGGCGGCGGGGGCGTTCGCGAAGTTGGTGGCGGGGCGAGAGGGGTACACGTCCGCGAGGTCCCTCGTCCCGGAGAAGGAGCGCGCGGCGCGGGAGGGGTTCGAGACGGTCTGGTCTGTCGCGTGCGGGGGGGGCGTGACGGCGGTCTCCTCCGGGCCGGGGGGGCACCTGGTGGGCACGGCGTCGGGCAGGGTCCTGTTCTTTGCGCCGGATGGCGGGACGCGCTGGTCATTCGACGCGAAGGGCGCAGTCCGGGCGGTGCATCTCACGGACATCGACGGCTGCGGCCGGGCCGAGGCGATGGTCGGGACGCGGGACTGTTATCTCCACGTCCTGGACGGGGACGGCCGGGCGCGATGGGAGCATCTGTTCCCGCCCGGCAGCGGGATGCGGGCGCAGCGGCTCATGACGATCTCGTCGGCGGACCTGGGGGGGGACGGGCGGACGCAGGTCCTGGCCGGGGCCGAGGGGTGGCTGTTCCACGCGTTCGAGGCGGACGGGACGCTGCGCTGGCAGACGGAGACGCACTACCACTGCGTCACGGGCTGTCTGCCGGTGGACTTAGACGGGGACGGAAAGCAGGAGGTGATGGTGGGGACGGAGCACTACACGATGAACTGCCTGAACCCGGACGGGACGGGGAGGTGGCGGAAGCGGTCGGGCTGCGTGTCGCCGACGATCCTGGCTGAGGATCTGGACGGGGACGGGCGGCCGGAGGTGATCTACGGGGACTGGCGGGGGATTCAGGCCGTGCGGGGCGGGAAGGGGGAGACGGTCTGGACGCACAACTTAGGCGGGGAACTGGAGGACATCGCCCTGGCGGACGTGGACGGGGACGGGAGGGCAGAGGTGATCGCCGGGAGCGACGTGGGGCAGCTTGCGTGCTTCAAGGCGGACGGGACGCCGGTCTTCCGGCGGGACCTGATCGACAAGATCACCTGGCTGACGGCGCTGGACGCGAATGGGGACGGGAAGGCCGAGATCGCGGTGGGGTTCGGCACGGGGGAGGTCCGGCTCTACGACGGGTCGGGCCATCTGCTGGCCGGGCAGGCGACGGACGGGGAGGTGACGCACCTGCGGACGGTACAGACGGCGGAGGGGTCACGTCTTCTGTGCGGTACGGCCGCGGGGACGGTGAGTTTGTTGAGGCCGGTGTAAGAATCCGCAGATGACAGGGCGGGGAGACGATCCCGTGGATCGTCCGGGGTGGTGGATGAACGCAGATGGTAGGGGTAGACCCCTGTGTCTGCCCCTACCACCAAATAGTACCTTCAAGAGGAAACGCTGATGCCCAAACACCCCCTTGCGGAAGTCTTTGGATTTCCTCCGGACAATTTTTCGACAGAAGCAAAGCGGTACCGAAGACTACGACTCTGCCCGTATAACAATAAAGTTCCATTTTGCACAAAGGATAAGGCCAATGACCCGCTGGGAGTTTGCAGCGTATTCGATGGCGATAACACAGCGATAACGTGTCCCATTCGTTTTGCAAATGACTCTCTTTGGCAATAAGTCTCAAGATTTTATTGTCAATGTGGCATCGGTACCCCAGCGAAGCCCCTTCCGGTATCCGGGAGGAAAAACATGGCTTGTGCCGCACATCAGGCAGTGGCTTTCAAGTCTAAAAGCTCGACCGGCTGAATTTATCGAGCCATTTGTCGGCGGCGGAATCGTCAGCCTGACCGTGGCATTTGAAAGATTGGCTGACCATGTCACGATGGTGGAGTTGGATGATCAGGTAGCAGCCGTATGGCGGACGATTATTTCCGGTGATGGGGAATGGCTTGCCAGCAGGATAGCGACCTTTAACCTTACCGTCAACTCAGCAAAAGCGGCGTTGGCGTTGAACACTTCTACGATATACGAGAAGGCGTTCCAGACCATCTTGCGGAATCGAATCAATCGTGGTGGTATCATGGCACATGGAGCTGGAATCATAAAGACAGGTGAAAACAGAAAAGGGCTCCGGTCGCGCTGGTATCCGCAGACATTGAAAAAGCGAATTTTAAACATCATTGACATACGGGACCGAATCACCTTCATCGAAGGGGACGGTATCGAGGTTCTCAAGCGTAATGCTCGTTGCGCCGATGCTGCGTTTTTTATCGACCCTCCATACACGGCGGCGGGGAAGAAGGCCGGAAGCCGGTTGTATACTCACTCCGAACTGGACCACGAAGAACTGTTTAAAGTGACAAGCAGGATTAAGGGCGATTTTCTGATGACCTACGACGACGCCGAAGGTGTGCGCGATCTCGCGAGGCGGCACGGGTTCGACATGGAGACGGTTGCCATGAAGAGCACCCATCACGCGAAGATGACCGAACTGCTCATCGGTCGTAACCTGGATTGGACGAGACGGTAAGAGGGGGGTTGATAGCAAAGATGAAACAGAATCAATTTCCTCCAGGGTGGGATGAAGAGCGCGTCCGCAGGGTTCTCGCACACTATGAGGAGCAGACGGAGGATGATGCGGTGGCGGAGGACGAGGCAGCCTTTGAGGACCAGACGCAAACCGTTATGGAAATTCCTAACGAACTGGTGCCCACTGTCCGTGAACTGATTGCTAAACATCAGTCCGCAGGTTAAAGGTAATGGGATAGGTTGTTGATCTGTCCAATTAACATAACATTAGGCAGCTAATTCCATTTTGATACCTTCACGTTCGCTCCAAATAATAGGACGTACATCATAACTACGTAGGGCATCTCTTACAGCAGATGAAACAGGTCGTTCAGAGTCGTTCAAGAAGGCATATGCCCTTGAATCCTGAGGCCTTACATTTCTAGTGTCGAACCACGCTTGGATCATTGTTTGGGCATTGGTGCGGTCAGGTTTACTGATTGCTCGCAGAATACGCTCCGGTTGCACTTTCGATTTGGGAATGACAAAATCAAAAACGTGATCATAACCACTTTGCCCTGTAAACTTTACTCTGGGTGTGTATCGTATCTCGTTTGAGTCTAGCCATGCTGTCACATCTTCTAAAAATAGGCTAGCTATCACGGGTTCAGCCAAATAAAAAAGATCATTTATGGCTAACATGGCCTGAATAAGATTATGTTTTCTAAGAGGAAAATCGTCAGAAGAGGCACGTATCACCAGAGCATTATTATCTAACTTGATCCCAAAGCCGTTTAAGGTCATTCTAAGAAGTTCTTGTCTTTTGGGAGAATCCAGCTTGCATCCGGAAAGGGACAAGTCTTCAATAATGCCGCCATCGTCGGTTAAGACGTATCCTCCGTTTTCTTGTTTGGCGTAAATCTGTAAATAGTCATTATGGCGGTCAAGATAAGGTGTGGTGATCTCAACCCATTGGTTGTTGATCTGACGCAGCACGGTCTTATCTTTCAGCCATGCGGTATATCGGTCCAATAATTCTCTAATATCTTCCACCATGGTGGGAATCTCTTTATTCAGAATAGACTGCCTTGTATCATGGGTGGCTGAGTGATATTGCAATATCGCATAAAATCTTCTAAGGTTTGTCGCAAATCGGTTATGTTAGAAAATTTATCTTTTGGAACCGGTATGGCCCACCTGAGACCAAATCCTTCACGATAAACGTGAAGATGAGGGCAAGGAATTTCTTGGTTATCAGGATTACGATGTGGCGACCCACCGAAATCTAGACGTACAAGTAATACAACCTGTCTGGCTCGATTCTGGTATTTCCCTTTTGAGAGATCGATTTTACCTCGACTTATATCGAGGAAGAAGTGTTCTCTCTTATCGTTGGAGATTAAAGGTATCTGAATTTGTCCACCCAGAGGGGGATATTCCCATGTTTTATCATCCGTGCGATGTTTTTCCATCGCAATTAAGGCATCCGCTTCATTTTGGGGTACATTTATTTCGGCCATCGTTGATTTGATTGATAAGGTTCGGTATCGGCTTTATAAGAGAGGGTACAATAAGATATTGTCAAGGTATAAGAAAAGTCAAGTATAAAGCATAAGCCGTTCGTGAAAAGCACTCATCACGCGAAGATGACCGAACTGCTCATCGGTCGTAACCTGGATTGGACGAGACGGTAGAGGGGGTGAAAGATGGGCATCATCTTCCACATCACCCGGCGCAAGCAATGGGCGCAGGCCAGGCGGGTCGGCCTCTATATGGGCGACACGCTGGGGACCGAGGGGTTCATCCACTCGTCCACGCCACAGCAGGTGCTGAAGGTGGCCAACCGGATCTTCCGCGGGCGGAAGGGGCTGGCGCTCCTCTGCATCGACCCGGCGAAGGTCCGGCCTGAGATCCGCTACGAGGCCGCGCAGGACGGGGAGGAGTACCCGCACATCTACGGCCCGCTGAACGTGGACGCGGTCGTCAAGGTACTGAAGTTTGAGCCAGGTGAGGATGGGACGTTTGCGCTGCCGAAGGAGGCCGCCGATGCTGTCTGACCGTCCCTTCATCGAGATGCGCGGCATCGTGAAGCGCTACGGGGACCTCCTGGCCGTGGATGGGGTGGACCTGGACGTGCGAGCGGGGGAGGCGCACGCCCTGGTCGGGGAGAACGGGGCGGGCAAGTCCACGCTTGTGCACGTCCTGTGCGGGCTGACGGCGCAGACGGCGGGCGCGGTGAGGGTGGACGGAAAGGCGCTGAGGCCGGGCGATCCGCGGGAGGCGCTGGCGCACGGCCTGGCCGTCGTGCAGCAGAATTTCGCGCTGGTCCCGACGCTCACGGTGGCGGAGAACGTGGTCTTAGGCGCGGAGCCGAGGCGGGGGG
>Ga0156186_1172_pt1 | contig 10874 bp, 10 predicted proteins | sample RifCSPlowO2_12_FD_107839 | JGI IMG/M metagenome (GOLD analysis project Ga0156186, IMG submission 107839) | Candidatus Handelsmanbacteria bacterium RIFCSPLOWO2_12_FULL_64_10
CCGCGTCGCGACGATCGTTTTTCTGCTGGACGCGGAACGGGAGGAGTTTCTGAAGCTGTACCGCGGCGCGTGTTGACGATCGGTCAACGGTTGGCCGAATGTCCGCGCATCGCTTGACAAGCGGGGCCTCCTCCCTAGAATCGACCCGCAGAAGGGATGGGTACCGGCACCACACGGCTTCGCTTGGGGTTCACGTACAACCTGCGGCGCGGGACGGCCGCGGGCGACGAGGACGCCGAGTGGGATTCGCCCGAGACGATCGCCGAGATCCGCCGAATCCTCGCCGCGCGGCACGAGGTGATCGCGATCGAGGCCGACGACGGCGCGTACGAGAATCTGCGCGCGGCGCGGCCGGATTTCGTCTTCAACATGGCCGAGGGCGCCGGCGGCGCCGGCCGCGAGAGTTTCATCCCCACGCTCCTGGAGCGGTTCGGCATTCCCTATCTCGGCGCCGATCCGACGGCGCTGGGCGTGTGTCTCCACAAGGCCCACTGCAAGGAGGTGCTGCTGGCGCATGCGTTGCCGACGGCCCCCTTCGTCGTGTGGGACTCGCCGGGCCGGCGGCTGCCGCCGTTCGGCCTGCCCGCCGTCGTCAAGCCGCTGCATGAGGGGTCCAGCAAGGGGATCACCGACCGTTGCCTCGTGCGAACGGCGGCCGACCTCATGCGCGAGGTCGAGCGCATCGTCGGCGTCTACCGCCAGCCCGCCATCGTCGAGAAATTCCTCCCCGGCCGCGAATTCACCGCGGCGATGCTGGGCAACGGTGCGTCGCTGGAGATCCTGCCGCTGGTCGAGGTGGACTTTTCCGCGCTCCCCGACGGCAGCAACCCGATCTACAGCTACGAGGCCAAGTGGATCTGGGACGTGCCCTCGCGCCCGCTGAACGTCTTCCATTGTCCGGCGATCGTCGAAGACGACCTCCGCCGCGAGATCGAGTCGATCTGCCGGGAGGCGTTCGTCGTCCTCGGCTGCCGCGACTGGTGCCGCGTGGACCTGCGCCTCGACGAGCGCGGCCGGCCGTCGATTCTCGAAGTCAACCCGCTTCCCGGCATCCTCCCGCGCCCGGAGGAGAACTCCTGCTTCCCGAAGGCGGCGCGCGCCGCCGGCATGGACTACGCCGCGCTCGTGCATCGCGTCCTCGACATCGCCCTGCGGCGTTGCGGGCTGCCCGTTTCCGAGGAGGCGGCGGCTTCCACCGTATGAGACTCTCGGGCACCCCCGTGGCGGTGGCCTTCGACGCCGCCCGCGACGCGCGATACAACCCGCGCGAGATCATCCAACCGGCCGACGACATCGCTCCGGCGGCGGCCGCCGTCGCCGGTGCGCTCCGGCGCGCCGGCGCCGAGACCGCGCTCGTGCCCGTCTTCGCCGAGATCGAGCGCACGATCGGGCTCCTGCGCGCGCTGGAACCCGCCGTCGTCTTCAATCTCTGCGAGTCGTTCCGCGGACTCACGCGGCTGGAGCCGAACGTGGCGGCGCTGCTGGAGATGCTGGGGCTCGCCTTCACCGGCAGCGGCCCCGACGCGCTGCGGTTGTGCCTGCACAAGCAGCGGACCAAGGACGTCCTCTCGGCGCACGGCGTGCGCGTCCCGCGCGGCGGCGTCGTCGGCTCGCTGCCGAAGATGGAGTTTCCCATGATCGTCAAGCCCGAGCAGGAGGACGCCTCGACGGGCCTGACGTTCGACTCGATCGTCCGCGACGACGCCGCCCTCGTCGATCGCGTCGCAGCGCTGCATTGCGAGGTCGGGTCTCCCGTGCTCGTGGAGGAGTACGTCGAGGGGCGCGAGTTCAACGTCGCCTTCGTCGGCGACGAGATCCTTCCGGTGTCGGAAATCGATTTCGCGGGGTTGCCGGCGGGCGCGCCGGCGATCGTCACGCACGCGGGCAAGTGGATGGAGCCGTCGGCCGACTACATCGGCACGGTGCCGGTCTGTCCGGCGAACGTCCCCGCGCGCCTCCACGAGCGGCTGCGCGCGCTGGGGCGCCAGTGTTTCGACCTGACGGGAGTTCGCGGTTACGGCCGCGTGGACGTCCGGCTCGACGCGCGCGACCGGCTGTACGTCCTGGAGGTCAACCCGAACCCCGACCTTTCGGCCGCCGCCGGCCTCGCGCGGGCGGCCGCCGCCGCCGGCTGGAGCCACGACGAATTGATCGTCCGCATCGCCGAAACCGCCATGCACCGGGTCGGCGTATGACCGTGGACGCGCTTCGGCCCGAGGACCGTCCCGCGTTGGAGGCCTCGCTGCGCGGGACGACGGCCTTCACGGCCGACGAAGTCGCCTGCGCGCTGTCGATGGTGGGCGACGACGAATACGAGTGGTTCGCCGCGCGCGACGACGGCGCGCCGCGGGGCTTCCTCTGCGCCGGCGAGGCGGCGATGGCCGAGAAATCGTTCGAGTTGTACTGGATCTGGGTGGATCCCGGGGCGCGCGGGCGCGGCATCGCCGGCCGCCTGATGGACCACTTCGACGGCGTCTGCCGGTCGCGCGCGATGCGGCTGGCGACGATTTACACGTCCTCGACGGAGCCGTACGCGGCGGCGCGGGCGCTTTACGAGCGTTCGGGGTTTCGCGTGGCCGCGCGCCTGGAGGAGTTCTACCGAGCGGGGGACGATCTCATCATCTACCGGAAGGATTTCGCGTGATGGAAGCCTGGCAGAAGATTCTCGTCGACGGCGTCAACAACTTCAAGCGGCTGCGCGAGCTGTTCCCGGACATGGACGACGAGCGGCTCCGCGCCGTCATCAAGAATTTCCCCGTCCGCGTCAACAGCTATTACCTGAGCCTCATCCGCGACGCCGACGACCCGATCGCGCGGCAGGTCTTTCCGGATCTGCACGAGATCGAGGAGCTCGATTCGCCCGAGGATCCGCTGTCGGAAGAGAACGACAGCCCCGCGCCCGGGATCACGCACCGCTATCCGGACCGGGTGCTCTTCTACGTCAACTTCCAGTGTCCGATCTACTGCCGCTACTGCACGCGCAAGCGCAAGGTGGGCGATCCGGAGTCGATCGTGCCCGGGCAGGTGGACGCGGGCCTCGAGTACATCCGCAGGCACGCGGAAGTCCGCGACGTGATTCTCTCGGGCGGCGACCCGCTGATGCTGCGCGACGAGGCGATCGTGGACGTGGTGCGGCGGCTCCGCGAGATCCCGCACGTGGAGATCATCCGCATCGGCACGCGCGTGCCGAACGCGCTGCCGCAACGGATCACGCCGGCGCTGTGCGCGGCGCTGCGCGCGTATCACCCGATCTGGATGATGGTGCACTTTTCACACCCGCGCGAACTGACGCCGGAGGCGAAGGAGGCGTGCGAACGGCTGGCCGACCACGGTTTTCCGCTGATGAATCAGACGGTGCTGCTGCGCGGCGTCAACGACGATCACGGCACGCTCAAGCAGCTCTTACAGGGGCTGCTGAGGATGCGGGTGAAGCCCTACTACCTGTTCCAGGCGGACCTGACGCGCGGGGCCAACTATTTCCGCACCGGCGTCGAGCGCGGCCTCCAGATCATGCACGCGATCCGCGGTCACACGTCGGGCCTGGCGGTGCCGACCTACGTGATCGACGCGCCCGGCGGCGGCGGAAAGATTCCGCTCCTTCCGAAGTACGTGCTGAGGATGGACGATCGGCAGGTGATCATGCGCAACTACGCCGGCAAGCTCTACCGATACCCGCTGCCGGCGCCGGAGCCCGACGCGGGGACCCTCATGGCGCCGCGTCCGGGCGGCCGCCGTCGGACGCGCCGGTGAATTTCGTCGCCGAGACCGCGCGCGTGCTCGGCGACGTGCGCCTCGCCGAAGGCGTCAGCGTCTGGTACGGAGCCGTCCTCCGCGGCGACATGGCGCCGATTTCCGTCGGCGCGAAGACGAACCTCCAGGATCTCTGCGTCGTGCACTGCGACTGGGGCCGCGACCTCGCCATCGGCGCGAACGTGACGATCGGTCACAACGCGATCGTGCATTGCCGGCGGATCGGCGACGCGTGCCTGATCGGGATGGGCTCGATCCTTCTCGGCGGCGCCGAGATCGGGGAAGGCTGCCTGATCGGCGCCGGGGCCGTGGTGCGCGAGGGCGCGAAGATCCCGCCGCGCTCGATCGTGGTGGGCGTGCCGGGCAAGGTGATCGGCGAGACGACGGACGCGCAGCTTGCGGACTTCGTCGAGCGGGCCGAGCGGTACTGGGAGGTGGCGCAGCGGCATCTTCGCGGCGAACTCATGCCGCCGGCCGTGTAGGGTGAGGTGCCGGGTGTCTTGTGTCTTGTGCGATGTAAATACTCTGGATTAACAAGGATTCGACATGATCAAACGCGTGACCCGTCACGGCAACAGCCTCGCCCTCGTCATCGAAAGGGGGGTGCTGGAGATTCTCGATAGCGACGCGGAGACTCCGCTTTCGATCTCGACCGACGGCAGGTGTCTGATCGTGTCGCCCGTCCGCGGCGAAGCAGACCGCAAGAAGTTCCGCGCCGCGCTCGGTCGCGTGAACAAGCGGTACGGCAGGGCCCTCAAGCGCCTGGCCGAATAGGTGAAGGCCCCTCGTTTCATCGAGCTTGACGTTCCTATCGCCGGGTTTTCCAATGATCCGCAGATTACGCCGATTTCGCAGATTCCGGCCCCTCTTCCGGCAATTTGCCGCGGCCATGATGATGAAACCGCATGACGTAAGGGTTCAGCGTGGTTCCGCGACTTGGAAAGAGGATCCGGAATCTGCGAAATCGGCGTAATCTGCGGATCAAGGGAACGGGTCCGCCGCGCACCCCTCGCGTGGGCCCCCCGCACCGGTTCACAAGTCACAAGTCACAAGGCACTTTCCCTCAAGGCGTCACCATCCGGCCCACAAACAACACCGTTCCGCTGCGCACGTCGCGGATCAGATAGACGAACGGCCGGTCGGCGCGGATCACGGGAATGAACGGAACCGTCTGAGGCACGCCGCCGGCGCGCATTCCCATCGCCGTCACCGCCGCCGCCTCCGATCCCTTCTCGTTGACGTCGAGGAACGTCTTGTGCACCACGAAGCCGACGTACAGCAGCTCGGCCGTCGTCATTCCGCTGAAGTCGGCGCGCTTTGGGTCGAACGCGTCGGTCATCCCCAACGCCTTGAGCGTTTCGTTGAGCGTCAGCGACGACTCCGAACGGAACTTCGGCAGCGCCACCGTCGTCGCCCGCGTCTCCAACGTCCCGATCCACTCTTCCAGCGACTCCGCCGACAACCGCTTCTCCAGCGCCGCCAGCCCGTCGGCCCGGTTCGGCACGATCACCACCATCGCCACGTCGTCGCCGCGGTACGCCAGCTCGACCATCGCGAAGCCGTCGTCGCCGGGATAGAGGCCCTCCTTCTGACCGACCTGGATTCGCTTCGGCGTCTCGAACGCCGACCCGTCGTCGTTGAAGGCGGCGTATCGGGCGGTCTCCAGGTGGCCGGCGTTCATCAAGTCGGTATCGACCGCCGTCCCGTCCGCGAGCGTGAAGGGCCCGCGCTTCGTCTTGGCAGGATCGAACGGTGAGACCCATTCACCCTTGAAGTACAGGGCGTTGACGAGGATCAGCCGCACGTCGGACGTGACCATGCCGTCGGCCAGAATCTCCTTGATGCGGTCGTGCGTGCGCTCGGCCGCCCACGCGTTGATCTTGAGGCGTTCGCCGTTGGGGTCGCCCTTGAAGTCGGCCTCGCGCACGGCGCCGGTGTCGTAGGAGTCCGCGAGGGTCTTGACGAAAGCGGGGTCGAACGGGCAGGTGCGTTCGCCCCAGAGCGCGTTGGCCGCCGACAGTTCGTACGCGGCGATCTTGCGCTGAAGCTCGTTGATACGGTCGGCCTGCGCCCGGCCTTCGTCTTCGAGGTCGCCGGCACCGCGCCAGTCGCCGTCATTCATGGCTTTTCGGATCGCCTCGTTGACGGCGTTGAGCTTCTCACGCAGCGCCTCGATCTCCCTCTTCATCTCCTTCTCTTCGGCCGTCTCCTGTCGGTTGAACAGTCGGTTAAGCTCCGCCATCCCCGTGTGGATGCGGGCCGTCTCCCACGGAATCCGCTGCGCGTCGTCGCCTTCGCGCCGCGCGGCCTGCGGGTAGTGGAGCATCTCGCCCATCTGACGCGCCGTCTCGCGGCGCGCGCCCTCCGACGCCATCGCCAGGACGGAGGCGATGGAGTAGGGCGAGATGAACAGGTTCTCGTCCGGCTTCTCGGCGGCGAGGTGCCGATACAGGTCGATTCCGAACTGCGAATTCGAGCGCACGACCTCTTTTGCCGGCGCCTCGTCCTGTCGGGCCAGCAAAAGTTCCGACGGGCCGCCCGCGGCCGAGCCCATGGCGTTGGTCAGCGTGACGATCCCGGCCAACACGAACACTCGGGTGAACATGGCGTCTCCTCCATGATGGACGGCGATCAAAAACTCGGTCCCCGAGGCGGTCGCCTCGCCGTGCGGGGTTTCGATCACGAGATTCCCGTTCCCGGCCACGTGCAGTTCGCCTCGCGCGAGGCGAATCCGGTTCGAATCGAGCACGCGCCACTCGGCCGCGCCCGTCACGCGCCAGTCGGGCGAGAGGTCGGGCGTGCGGAAAAGGAAAAACGCCCCCACCAGCAGCGCCGCGGCCGCGGCGACGGACATCCAGCGTACGATCCGATGCGACGGCGCCGCATTGAGCCCGTGATGCCAGCGAAGCATCGCCTCCACCCGAAGTTGCTCGGCGATGGGCCCCGGATCCTCGCGCGCCAGCGCGTTGAGTCGCGCGCGCTGCTCCTCGGTGAGCGTGCCCGCCTCCCACGCGGCCATGAGCTCCTCGATCATGCCTGCGCCTCGATGCATTCGGCCAGCGCCCGCCGCAGCCGGAAGATCGACACCGCCACTGCGTTGGCCGTGCGGTCGAGCGCGCGGGCGATCTGCTCGATCGATTCGCGCGCCGAGTAGCGGCGGCGGACCAGTTCGCGCTGCGCCTCGGGGAGTTTTTCGAGGCAGTGGGCGAGCGCGGCCTGGCGATCGTCCTGGCGCGCGGTCTCAGCCAGCCGATCGACGACGTCGCCGTCGAAGACGAGTCGCTCGCGGGCGAGTTTCTGGCGCGCCGCTCGGACCTGCATCTTCGCCACGCCGAACGCCCACGGCGCGAAGTCGCGCGACGGATCGTACTCGGCGCGTTTCTCCCAGAGGACGCGGTTGGTTTCCTGGAAGACGTCGCGGGCGAGGTCGGCGTCGGCCAGGAGCGAGTAGACGAACGCCCAGAGGCGGCTTTGGACTTCCGTAAGCCGCCTGGCGAACGTCTCGAGCTCGGCGACGCCGGTCATGCAGGGATTCAGCGCAGGGAGGGCGGAATATTACATCAAAAATCTTCGTCGCGGCCGGGCGGCATCCGGCCGCGGCCCGAGAGCACCGTGACCGAGCGGTCGAGGCTGCTGAAGGCGACGTCGAGCACGCCGTCGCCGTCAAAGTCGGCCAGCGCCACGCCGCCCTCGATCGCCTCGCCCGTGCCCGCGCTCCACTCCCAGCGCCGCTCGCCCGTCGCCGCGTCCACGCACCGGACGGCGCCCTTGACCGTGCCGGCGACGGCCTCGAGGGCGCCGTCGCCGTCGAGATCGGCCACGGCGATCTCGCTGTTGACGCCGTCGCCGCCGGTCGTCCAGACGACGGTGCCGTCGGCGCGCAGCCGCGTGAGCCCGCGCGCGTTGCCGGCGATCCATTCCGACCCGATAGCTACCGGGCGGCAGAGGCTGCCGCCGGCGCCGGCGATCGCGCCGATCGATTCGCCGGTGCGGGCGTCGAACAGGTACAGCGTCCCGTCGAGGCTGTTGACGGCCGCCGTCGTCGCGCCCGCCAGCGCCACGCCGGCGTCGTTCATGCCGCGCGTGAAGGCCTCCCACAGCAGATCGCCCGTGGCGCCGTCGAGGGCCATCACGCGGCCGTTTCGGAACGAGGCGAAGACGTCGGGGCGGCCGTCGCCGGTGACGTCGGCGAACGACGCGCCCGACCAGGCGGCGGCGCCGGCGTTCCCGCTCCAGAGCGTCGCGCGCGTTCGACCCGACACGGCCGCGTAGGCGCCGTCGCGCCACCAACCGAGCGCGACGAGATCGTCGACGCCGTCGCCGTCGAGGTCGGCGGCGGCGGGTTCGGCGTAGCCGAACGACGGCACGGCGATCCGTTCCAGCAGCGCACCGGTGCGCAGATCGTGGATGGGCAGCACGTGATCGGGGTGCCACGCGACGACCTCGGGCACGCCGTCGCCGGTGAAGTCCGCCACGGCGACCTTTCGGATCATGTCGTAGTCGCCCTGCACCCACAGCGTCGTGCCGTCGCGGCCGGCGAGCGCGTGAAGGCCGCAGTATCCGCGGTCCGCGACTTTCATCGGGATCAGGACGTCGGGCGCGCCGTCGCCGTCGGCGTCGGCGACGATCGGCCCGCCGCGGATCGGCGCGGCCGCCTCGCGGCGCCAGAGCAACTTCGGCGCCCGCACCGCCGCCGGGCCGCCCGACGACTCCACGAGGAAATCCATCAGCCCGTCGCGGTCCATGTCGTAAAAAAACACGTCGCGGACGGGCGGCTGCACCCTCGCGCTGAAGCGCTCGATGCCGTCGGGGTCGAGGCACGCGAGCAGACCGCCGGCCGTCCCGACGAAGAGATCGGCCTCGCCGTCGCGGTCGAAGTCCACGGGGTCCGAGACGAAGGAGATCGGATCCTGCTCCTCGTAACTCCAGCGGCGCTCGCCCGTCGCCGCGTCCAACGCGATCAGCCGCGACCCGGCGCGGAGCCACAGAAGCCGCCGACCGCCCAGCACGCCCACCGTCGGATGAGGGTCGATGGAGGCGTCCGCCGCGAACGTCCAGATCTCGGACGTGATCGGCAAATCCCACGCTGCAATCGACCGGCCGTCTTCGGAGATCCAGTACGTGGCTCCGCCGGGAACGTCGACCGTGAGGCGCGCCTCCCATTCGTCGTGGCTCATTCCGGTCGCGCGCGACCACAGCAGTTTGCCGGCGGCCAGATTCCAGCAGCGCGTCGTACCGTCTTCGCTGCGGATCAACAGGTCCGAGAAATAGTGGAATTGGAACGACCCTTTCGGCGCCGGATCAAGCCGAACCCGCCGGATCTCACGTCCGTCCGTCTCGTCGAGATGAACCAGCGTGTCGCCGATGACGGCGGCGAACGCGCGGATAGACGCCACGTAAAGCACGGCGTGCGTGATCGGCGTCTCGAAACGGCGCTCCCATCGGAGCGAACCGTCGGCGCCGTCGATGGTGCGGATCCAGTCGGCGAACCAGACGACCGGGTCGGGGGACTCCCGCGCTACGACGAAGAACGACGCGTGCGGAAGCGCGTGCCGCCACAATTCGCGCCCGTCGCGGGAAGATCGGGCCGCGAGCGTCCCGCCGTCGAGAAGCGCGAGGAGATCCTGCGCGCCGTCGCCGTCGAAGTCGGCGAACGCCCGGACGGCGAAGGCGTCGGCGGAAACGGCGTCGCCGTCGGCGAGCATTCCGGCTTCGGCGCGGGTGAGGACTTGCTGCCCGCGCACGAGCCAGCGGGGGCGGCCGTCGCGCGGCGAAAGCGCCGCGAACGCGTGGCCGCCGGCCTCCCGAAAACAGGTGACGAATTCGCGGACGCCGTCGCCGTCGCCGTCGATCAGTTCGCCGAACGAGTTGACCGGGATGTTGACGGGGATCTCGCGCAGGTCCTCGCCGGTGCGCCCGGAGACGACGAGCAGGTTCACGCCGTATCGGCTGGAGATGAAATCGGTGACGCCGTCGGCGTCGACGTCGCCGACGGGATTGAGGTGGCTCCAGTCGGGGACGTTTCTGGCCCACACCTGCGCGCGGGGCAGCGTGACCCGGCGCGTCGCCGCGCGGTCCGTCCGCACGTCCAACTCGACGCGGCGGCGGTAGAACCCTTCGTCCTGGACCCACAACACCTGCCGGCCGGTGTCGAGCCGGTGACGGAACGGCACGCCGTGGCGTTCGCCCCCGACGACCACGGCCAGGCCGTCCTGGTCGGACTCGATGACGACGTCGCCTTTCTGGTGCGCGAGGACGCGCTCGATGCGGCGCGTCTCGTTGCGGCCGACGTATTCTTCGAGGATGGCGGATTCGTGGTCGGCGCGTTCGATGCGGAGGGTGTGGCGACCGGGCGCGACGGCGGCCGGCTCATCGAGCGATTCGACGCGGCGACCGTCGATGGTGACGATGGTGCCGGGCGGCAACGTGTCGAAGGCGAAGGTGCCGGGGCGCGTGGCGGCGTACACGCCGACTCCGGCGAGCACCGCGGCGACGGCGGCCGCGGGGATCGTCACGGCGCGGCGGCGCACGAGCCAACGGCACGCGTGATACGCGCGCGACCGCGGGCGAGCGGCGATGGCCTCGCCGCCGAGGTAGCGGCGGACGTCCTCGGCGAAGTCGGCGGCGGTGGCGTAGCGGCGGTCGGGATCCTTCTCCAGCGCCTTCAGCACGATCGTCTGGACGTCCAGGTGCAGCGCGGGGACGATCGCGCGCGGCGGCGCCGGGTCTTCCGACGCGACCCGCTTGATGAGGTCCCAGACGTTCGGCTCGACGAACGGGGCGCGGCCGGTGAGCATCTGATAGAGGACGGCGCCGAGCGCGTAGACGTCGCTGCGCGCGTCGACGCGGCCCGTCTCGCCGAGGGCCTGCTCCGGCGACATGTATTGCGGCGTTCCCATGATCATGCCCGAGAGCGTCAGCGCCGTGCCGGCGTCGACCTCGCGCGCGAGGCCGAAGTCGGCCACGAGGACGCGGAACCCGACGGCGCCGCGGCCGGGGACGTTCAGCGTCGAGTCGGCGGCGTCTCGCGGGGAGACGAGTCGTTGAGTGTCGGCGTCGTAGGCCAGAAGGATGTTACCGGGCTTGACGTCGCGGTGGATCACTCCGTTGGCGTGGGCGTGGTG
>Ga0156186_1293_pt1 | contig 10807 bp, 4 predicted proteins | sample RifCSPlowO2_12_FD_107839 | JGI IMG/M metagenome (GOLD analysis project Ga0156186, IMG submission 107839) | Candidatus Handelsmanbacteria bacterium RIFCSPLOWO2_12_FULL_64_10
TCACCGGGCTGGTGGCCACGCGCAAGAAGGCGGCTCAGGACACCATCGACGACCTGCAGAAGCAGATCGACAGCATGGAGGACCGGATCGGCCGGTCCATACAGGGCCTCGTCCGGCAGTTCTCCGCGCTGGAGTCCACGGTGGCCACGTTCAACTCGCTGGGGACCTTTTTAGGGTCGCAACTGGCCAACCTGAGCGCCCTGGGCGCGAGGAGATAAATGAATACGGACCAGGACAGGACGTCACGGACGACGAAGGAGTCAGGGATGACGAAACCGAACACCACCAGCCGCTACAGGCAGGTGCAGATCGCCACAGCGTCGCGGGGCAGGCTGATCCTCATGCTCTATCAGGGGGCGATCACCTCCCTCAAGAAGGCCGTCGATCTGCTCGAAAAGAAGGATTACATGGGCAAGGGGGAGTGTATCATCAAGGCCCAGGACATCATCATGGAACTGAACATGGCGCTCGACATGAGCGCCGGGGAGATCGCCCGGTCTCTCCGGGGTCTTTATGTCTACATGTACCGACGCCTGATCGAGGCCAACCTGCGCAAGGACGCCGCCCCCATCCACGAGACGATCCGCATTATGTCGAATCTCTACGAGGCGTGGGAGCAGGTGGTGACGGAGAAGGACGACGGGGGGATGGGGAAGCTGAGGCCGTCGCGGATCAGCATTGTGAGATAGGCACATGGACACGCTCACCGAGCAGATCAGAGCGATCCTGGACGAGCAGGCGGAGCGCTACGAGACGCTCAGGCGCACGCTGCTGAGACAGGGGACCTGTCTGCGACAGGGCGACGTCGTCGGCGTCGGGGCCGCGAACGCCGAGATCCGTGAGGCGGTGAAACAGGGCTCTGCCCTGGGGATCCGTCTCGCCCCCCTCCTTGCGCGGTGGCGCGAACGGTCCCCCGAAACAGGGGACCCTCTCCGGGAGAGGGCGGGGGCGGTTCGCGCGCTCGTCTTAGAGGTGGAGGGCCTGAGGGCGCGAAATGAGGGGCTTGCGAAATCGGCGATGGAGCGGATACGCCGGGAGATGGTGACCCTCAGCGTGGGGGCCAACGCCGTGCGGGGCTACAGCCCAAGGCCCTCGGATGGGGCGCGATTTGTGGATAGAATACGTTAATCGTTGATTTCACTAAATTTATGAAATATAAAAATTCTTGCAAGGCGCCTAAAATTTCCTCAAGAAAATTTCGCCCTGTCCGATATAATAGACAGAGGTGATCAACTATGAAAATCGAGGGGATTCTCAGCGAACTCCGAAATATCACGCAGGCCGACCGCAAGGCCGCCGACGCCAAGCAGCGTCCGGGCGCGGCCCGGTCCGGCGGCGATGTGGTTCAGATCTCCGACAAGGCCCGCACCCTGAAGTCTCAGCAGGAGACGGCGACTGCGGCGCTCAAGGAGACGCCGGACACCCGCCAGGCCCGCGTGGAGCAGGTGAAGGCCCGCGTGGCCGAGGGCTACTACGACCGGCCCGAGGTGCGCCAGGCCGTGGCCGACTCCATCCTGGACTCCGGGGTGGTGAAAGAGGTCGCGGCGGAGAGGCGGCAGGTCAATGTCGCCAGGACCTCCATGTCCGATGTGCCCGACGTGAGGACAGATCAGGTGGCCCAGGCGAAGCAGAGGGTGGCCGGCGGGTTCTATGACACGCCGGAGGTCCGGCAGAAGATGGTGGACGGGCTCTTAGACGGGGTGCTCTGATCGGGGAGAGGGAATACGGGTTTTGCGCTTGATTGTGCTTGACATATTGTGAGGGGCAAGAAAAAGCGGAGGTCATGCTTTGACCTCCGCTTTTTGTGTTTCTAGACCTCACCCACCCCCCGACCCCCTCCCTCTCCGCATGCGGAGAGGGAGGGGGCAATAAGGGCTTTTCCCACAGGCAAGGGGGAGGGTGAGGTCCGTCACGCATCATAATAAAGTGCGAACTCGTAGGGGTGAGGCCGGAGCTGGACCTGCTTGACCTCGTTGTTCATCTTGTAGGAGATCCAGGTTTCGATCACGTCCTCCGTGAACACGTCCCCCTTGAGCAGGAAGGCGTGGTCCCTCCTCAGGGCGCTCAGGGCGTCCTCGAGGGAGCCGGGGGTAGAGGGGACCTTCGCCAGTTCCTCGGGCTCGAGGTCGTAGATGTCTTTGTCGAGCGGGTCGCCCGGGTCGATCTTGTTCTGGATGCCGTCCAGTCCGGCCATCAGCATGGCGGCGAAGGCGAGGTAGGGGTTGCACGTGGGGTCGGGGCAGCGGAACTCCACCCGCTTGGACTTGGGGCTGGTGGAGTACATCGGGATGCGGACGGCGGCGCTCCGGTTGCGCTGCGAGTAGGCGAGGTTGACCGGGGCCTCGTAGCCGGGGACGAGGCGCTTGTAAGAGTTCGTGGTCGGGCTGGTGATGGCCAGCAGGGCCGGGGCGTGCTTGAGGAGGCCTCCGATGTAGTGGAGCGCCATCTCGCTCAGGCCGGCGTAGCCGGAGCCGGCGAACAGGGGCTTGTCGCCCTTCCAGAGGCTCTGATGGGTGTGCATGCCGGTGCCGTTGTCGCCGAAGAGGGGCTTGGGCATGAAGGTGGCGGTCTTGCCGTGTTTCTTGGCCACGTTCTTGACGATATATTTATACAGGATGAGCTGGTCTGCGCTGGAGACGAGGGGGGAGAACCGGAAGTCGATCTCGCACTGACCGCCGGTGGCCACCTCGTGGTGGTGGGCCTCGATGCTCATGCCGCACTGGATCATGGTCAGCATCATCTCGCTGCGGATGTCCTGCAGGGCGTCCGAAGGGGGCACCGGGAAGTAGCCCTCCTTGTAGCGGGGCTTGTAGCCGAGGTTGGGTTTCTCGTCCCGGCCCGTGTTCCACCGCCCTTCGGAGGAGTCCACATAGTAGTATCCGGAGCGGGCGTCCTGGTCAAAGCGGATGTCGTCGAAGATGAAGAACTCGGCCTCCGGGCCGAAGTAGGCGGTGTCGGCGATGCCCGTGGATTTGAGGTAGGCCTCGGCCTTGCGGGCCACGCTGCGAGGGTCCCGGCTGTACTGGCTGCGGGTGAGGGGGTCGCGGATGTCGCAGATCATGCTCAGGGTGGGGGGGCTCATGAACGGGTCGACGATGGCCGTGTCAGGGTCCGGGATGATGAGCATGTCGCTCTCGTTGATGGCCTGCCAGCCCCGGATGCTGGAGCCGTCGAACCCGAAGCCGTCCTTGAAGGCGTCCTCATCGAGGGCGAAGATCGGCACGGAGAAGTGCTGCCAGAGGCCGGGAAAGTCCATGAATTTGAGGTCGAGAATCTTCAGGTTGTGATCTTTGGCCATCTTGATCACGTCTTGAGGGGACTTTGCCATGGAGAGACTCCTTTCCGTAACGGGGATTCAGAGAAGATGAAATGTGATTTGCCTTTGATATCGCGCCCTATTATGAGGGATACGATCCTCAAAAGCAAGGGAAAAAATTTAAACGATCCAATATACCGACGTTTCATTTCGAGGTCGTTTCTCCTGTGTTAACTTTCTGTTAAATTCCCGTTGGGTTCAAAGACTTGAACGTTCGGGCCGAACCTCCCTGCTGACGGCCCTCCTGAGATGTGACAGCGATCACCTCCGCAAAGTGCCTCGCGTCACATCCCAAGGCATCGGAGAGGGTTATATTCTCCCCCGGAGCGAATGAAAAAATAGTTGAATTCGGGTCGGACATTCTGTATATTAGACAACCTTATTCTTTATAGCCATTTACAAAAATTTTTACAGGATTTGAAGGATGTTCACAATTTGTATATTACGTCTGATGTGGAATGATTTTGTAAGTTATTGAAAATACTGATCGGGATTTTTAGGCCTCAAAATGGCCCTTTAATAACCCATTGTTTTTATTGAAGCTATTTAATTCCACATCAGACGTATATTATGGACTATTAACCCGACTTTGAGAGTTAGCAACTGTTAAGATTTTCCACTATCATTGAAAATATTGAAGTTACGAGACCACAAATGATAAAATTCTCCACTTTTCAAAAATTATTCTAAAATTATAAAATGTTAACAAACTAACTATCTGTTTTTTAATTACTTTTTCTTTGTTCATAACTCTCAAAGTCGGGTATTAAGGAGGCGACTTTGGAAAAAAATGTATAGTGGCTATCGGCCTTTGCCGCCTGGCGACTATTTGGTTTTCCTGCCTGATCGACTCACCCCCTATTTCATCATCTCGCCGCGCCATCCTGCTGGGAGGGATGTTCTCTTTACATCTAAGTAGTTTAATTTATTGAATATAATTCGTTTTCGATCTCGTCGACGGGGGCGTTTCTGCCCTCTGAGGAGGATTCATTTATGCATTTCATGAGGCAGATCAATTTTTTGACAGTCGTTGCCCTGCTCTGTCTGATTCCGGGGGCGCTCGCCTTCGGGCAGACGACGCAGCCCGCGCCGGTGGATTTTGAGAAGGACATCCAGCCGATCCTCACAGTGAGTTGCGCGGTGGCGGGGTGCCACGTCCCTGGCGGGAGCGGGCCGATGTCCCTCCAGGCCGGCGTGGCCTACACGAACCTCGTGAACCCCTCTACGCAGAGCAACCCTTCCCGGGTCGTCCCCAAGGACCCGGCCAAGAGTCAGCTCGTTCAGCGTCTGGAGGGGACGTTCCCTCCCCAGATGCCGCTCGGCAGGACCCCGCTCCCGCAGGCGCAGATCGACCTGTTCAGGCGGTGGATCGCGGAGGGGGCGCTGGCCAAGGCCGCCGTGGCAGGGAGCATCACGACCTATGCGGGTAGGGGAACAAGTGGTTTTTCAGGAGACGGAGGGCCGGCGACTCAGGCTGCCTTGTTCAACCCGACTGGCGTGGCCCTAGACGCAAAAGGGAATCTCTACATCGCTGATCATTTCAATCATCGCATTCGTCGTGTGAGCTCAGATGGCATCATCACCACCGCAGCAGGTACAGGAACTTTGGGTTTTTCAGGGGACGGAGGATCGGCGACTCAGGCCAATTTGTCCAACCCGAATGGCGTGGCCGTGGACGCGAATGGGGTCATCTACTTTGCCGAGTTTAGCGACGCTACCAATCACCGCATCCGCCGAGTGGGGCTGGATGGTATCATCACGACCTTTGCGGGTGGAGGAGCTCAGGGTTTTTCGGGGGATGGGGGACAGGCTGCCCAGGCCCAGTTGCGTGGTCCGTATGGTGTGGCCGTGGATCCTACAGGGGTTATCTACATCGCCGAGAGTGGAAATCATCGCATCCGCCGGGTGGGACTGAATGGTATCATCACGACCTTTGCGGGTGGAGGAACCGGTGGGCTGGGGGACGGGAGACCGGCCGTCCAGGCCCAGTTGAACGAGCCATCCGGCGTGGCTGTAGACGCAAAAGGGGTTGTTTACATTGCCGACACACAAAATCACCGCATTCGCCGGGTGGGGCTGGACGGCATCATCACGACTTTCGCAGGGACGGGGACAAGTGGTTTTTCAGGGGATGGGGGATCGGCGTCGCAGGCTCGCCTGAATGCCCCCTATGGTGTGGCCGTGGATGCAAAAGGGGACGTCTATATCGCCGACAGGGATAATCAGCGTATCCGCCGGGTAGGATCGGATGGCATCCTCACGACCTTTGCGGGGGGAGGCAGTTCTTTAGGGGACGGGGGACCCGCCGTCCAGGCCAGCCTGAACCGTCCATTCAGCGTAGCTCTGGACGCCACTGGGGCTGTTTACATCGCTGACAACAATAACCACCGCATACGTCGGGTGGAGGGAATAGGAGCCACAGGGCAGCCTTCGTCCGGGGTGGAGGGGCACATCGCCACGCTGGACGTGCAGGGCGGCACGATCAGCCTGTACACGGGCATATCCGTCCCGTCTCCGTCCGTGCCGGTGGTGGATGCGACGGGGAGGGAGACCACGGCGGGGCAGGCGGCCCTGCAGGGGCTGTTGAAGATCGGGACGTCCGTGGCCGTGGATTACCGGCAGGAGGCGGGCGGGCCGAAGGTGGCCACGCGCATCCAGATCGCGGGGACGGGCGGACTGCCGGCGATCCCGGACCAGGCCAACCGCCTGAAGGGGACGATCGGGGACGCCAGCGTCTCCGCAAGCGGGGGGTTCGTCCGGCTCCTGTTTTTTGCCTTCCGGGTGGCCAGTGACACGAAGATCTTCGATGAGCACGGGGCGACTATCGGACCGGGCAACCTGCGCGTGGACGACCGGGTGCGGGTGACCCCGGCCCCCACGCAGCCGGGGCCGCCCCAGACGCCGGTCGCGACCGAGGTCCGCGTCTTAGAGCGGGCCACGCAGCCCGGTCCTGGCCCGACACCGGTCGGAAAGATCAACCTGGTCTCCGTGAAGTTAGACGGGAAGGTGGTGCAGCCGCATACGAAGACCGATCCGGTCGCGCCGGGGAGGCGCACGGCGGAGATTACCTTCGACACGGCGCTGAACATCCACCTCGACCCAAAGGCCGGGGAGTTTGACGTCGCCGGGGTGGAACTTCTGCTTTTCCCGCTCCCGTCCCAGTTCCCCGACATCACGGTCAGCCCGGACCGGAAGGGGTTCTCGGTGACGCTGGACCTGCCGGCGAACGCGACTTATCAGCTTGTCATCTTCACCAGCGTGGACACGGACGACGAAACGTTTTCGGACTTCTTCTTCGGCACCACGGCCCTGTCCGATGCGAAGGTGTCGGGCACGATCCTGCCCCCGGCGGAGGCGGAGGACGCTGAGATCGGAGACGGGATCGCGCTCCTGCTGACGGAGCCTCCCGAAGAGATCTTCGGGAACGAGGGGTCGTCGAAGGTGGCGCGGGCGGCCAAGCGGGTCGCGGCGCGGCTCATGCAGAACGACGGGCCGGGGGATGGAGGAGGCGAGGATGAGGGCATCGAGGAGAGGCTTCTGGGGGCCACGTTGCGGGCCTCCCTGATCCAGGACGCGGCTTTCAGTTTCCTGTTTGTGCCGAACGGGCAGTACTTTATCGTGACGATCGCCGACGTGGAGGTGAACGGCCAGCAGGGCGAGGTCTTCGGCCTCTACGACATCGAGGGAGACGGGGAGTCGGACCCGGTCGTGGTCCAGGGCGGGCGGGGCGTGGAGGGCCTGGAGGTTCAGACGTTCCTGCTGGGCGAGGGGGGAGAGCCGCCTCCTCCGGCGATCCGGGGGGTCGTGGCCCGCGTGGAGCTGAGCCAGCGGCAGTTCGCCATCGGCCGGTCCATCGAGTTCGACCCGGACCAGGTGGAGGTGTTCGGGGGGCAGGGGGGCCGGATCTCGGTGCGGGACCTCCAGCCCAACTTCCCGGTGGTCGTGACGCTGGAGCATGAGGCGACGCCCCTCAGGGCCGTTGAGATCCGCATCCTGAGGCCGGGGCAGGTCGTCCAGCCCGGCCCAGATCAGGCGATAGGCGTGATCGACCGGATCGAGGCGCGAAGGATGTTCCTGATCGAACAGCGGTTCCAGTTCGACCAGCAGACCCGTTTCGTGGACGCGGACGACAACCCGATCGAGGCGTCGAGGCTGATGCCGGGGGACTTCGTGGAGGTGGAGGCGACGCCGCACGACCCGCCTCCGCAGTACGCGGTCCGCGTGAAGGTCCTGCCGGCCGGGTTCATCCCCGGCCAGAACCCGGACCAGGTGACGGGGGCGGCCTTCCTCACCCGGACGGGGACGGTCCCGGCGGACGGGGCGACTAACCTGGCCACCAACCCCCAGCTCCAGATTTCGTTCAACGGTCCGGCGAACCAGGACTTCATTGACCAGGTGGAGGTCGTCATCGTCCCGTATGCGGACGACCTGTTCCAGACCTACGAGGCCAGGAACGGCCGGTTCGTGGCGAACCTGAACCTGAAGGCCAACACGTCCTACACGATGTGGGTCGTCATCCACGAAGGACAGAAGGCCCCTTTCGCCGCCCACTTCACGACCGGGTCGGAACTGCCCAGAGGGACGGTCTCCGGGAAGGTTATCCTGCCCGCCCCCAAGGACATCCCGGGCCTGCCGGAGGGCGCGGTCCTGGCCGTCAACCCGGCGAGCGGGCGCACCGGCGTCCTGTTGATGACGCAGGACCCGGCCACGGTCCTGCCCCTGCTGAACTCTGACAACTCTGACGACTACGTGAAGTTCCTGAAGCAGCTTGCGGGGGCGGGACTCATCCGTCCGGATGGGAGTTACATCGTCACAGGGGTGCCGGCCGGGAGCTATTACGTGGCGGCCATTGTCGACGTGTTCGCCCGCCGCGGGCCGACCGGTCCCACCATCCCCGGCACGGAGCGCAGCCTGCGGGGCTTCTACGTGGATCAGCAGAAGGCGGGTACCGTCTCCCTGACGAGCGCGACCATTATCAGGATTGAGGGGATCGACATCAAACTCAACCCGCCCCCGGCGCTCCGGGTCCTGAAGGTGACCCCGGCGGACAACGCGGCCAACGTCCCGCTGGAGACCACGCTGTCGTTCACGTTCAGCGACAGGATCCGCATCGATGAGAACGGCTTTGTGAGCGCCGAGATCCACCTGTTTCCCGAGCCTGAGAGCGGCGCCATTGACCGGGGGCAGCTCTCCCTGAGCGAGGACGAGAAGACGGTCAGCGTGGACGTGACGCTGGCGGGCAACACGACGTATCAGGCGTTCGTGTTCTACGCGGAGAGCAGCAATGAGGGCCTCCTGCCGGCGAGCAGCCTGGAGCCGCAGACGGGGTTCTCGACGGGCGCCGCGGTGGGGACGGGGAGGGTCTCCGGGGAGGTCCAGGGCATACCGGGTGGGGCCATCAGCCGCGACGTGGGGTTGATCTTCACCTATCTGATCCCGGCGAGCATCGACCTGCGCGACCTGGGGCCGGGCGACTTTGAGCGGGTGGTCGCCTCCATCGGGGTCTCGGACGGAAACCTGTTCCGGGCGGCCTACATCCCGGAGGGCCGGTATTACGTCCTGGTCGAGGTCCACCGGTTTGAGGATGAGGCGTCCCTCTACGGGTTCCTGACGGACCAGGAGGGGAAGCCGAGGGTCCTGGGCGTGGGCAAGGGCGAGGAGATCAAGGACCGCAGGGTCCAGGTGTCTCCGCAGAGTCCGTTCGAGCGGGAGACTCGCGCCCTGCGGGTGTTGAATGTGCAGGCGTTCGACGACAAGAACAGGAACGGGAAGGTCGAGTCCGGCGAGCTGATCGAACTCCAGGAAGGCGTGGGGGGCGTGCCCCTCAAGACGCAGATCGTCGTGACCTTTTCGGAGGCGGTCCAGGTGAGCCGGGAGTTCGTGGGGGTGAATGCGGAACTGATCCCGGAGGCGAAGACGGGGGACCTGTTCGAGGGTGGGAACTTCCGGGTGCAGGATCAGAGGAGGCAGGTCGTCTTCACCGTGGAACTGAATCCCGACACGGACTACCAGTTCATCGTCCGGGGGGCCGTGGGGGAGTCCGGCGCGGAGCTGAGGGTGTCTGAGGAGCGGTTCTTCACGACCAGGTCCCAGAAGGTGGCCCTCGGGTCCATCACCGGGAGTATCAGCCTGAGCGACAAGGGCCGGCCGCACGGGTCGGTGTTCGCGAGCGTGAAGTCCGGCTCGAATGAGATTATCGTCGCGCAGGTGGACGCGGACTCGGTCTACGCCTTCCCGAGGCTGCCTGACGGGAAGTACTTCATCGTGGTGGACCTGACGCTGGAGAATAAGCTGAAGGTAGGCGGATTCTACGACCGGAATGGGAACGGGAGGCGCGAGGACGACGATTTCGTGGAGATCAAGGGCGGGAATGCGGTGACCGGCATCGACGTCGGTCCGCTGACCGTGCCGACCGCGTCTGGCCCCGTGACGGGGGGCGGCCCCAACGCCAAGGCCACGGCGTCGCTCGACTTTGGAAAGGACAAGGGCGACCAGAAACAGACGAAGCTGGAGAACGTCGGCGCTGCGGCGGACGTGAACGTGGCGGTCTACGCCCAGGGGGCGAAGGACCTGTCGGGCTACACGGTGACGCTCACCTTCGACCCGACGAAACTCGCCTTCAACGGGGCGGAGAACGAGAACACGGCGGAGGGGACGAACCTCCTGAAGACGTCGGGCGGCGTGGCGCTGTTCCTGCCCCCTGCGATTAAGGGCGGCAATTCGGTGGAGTTCGGCGGCGCCGTGCTGGCCGCCACGGAGGCCACCGCGCCGGAGGGGGACGGCCTGATCGGCGTGTTCCACTTCAAGACGACGGAGACGTTCGACTCGACGACGACGGTCTCCATCTCGCGGGTGGTGCTGAGGGGCCTGGCCGGCACGGACACGGTGATGTCGTCTGCGGTGGCGACCGTCTATCCGCCGGGTAAGACCCCGCCGGACGGCGGGGGGACCACGCTCACGCCGAAGGCGGGGGATGGGACGGGGGTCCTGGACTTAGACGTGGCCTCAGGGGACCAGAACTCCCGAATTTTGGGGAGTGTGAAGGCAGGTCAGAAGGTGGAGGTTCAGGTCATTTTGAACAAGGAGTCGGCCAACGCCACCGGGTTCCAGGTGATCCTGACGTTCGACCCGAAGAAGTTGAAGGTGGTTTCGGGCAAGGGGGACGGTGCCTTCGCCAGCGCGATCTTCCCCGGCCCTCCTCAGGTCAAGGACAACACGGCGACGTATGCGGGGTCGTTTTTGGGACAGACGACGACGGCCAAGGGCGCCGTGGCGGTGTTGACGTTTGAGACATTGGGGGATTACACGGGGGACACGGAGATCGTGCTGACGTCGCTGGCGCCACGAGTCTCCGGCGCCTTCATCACGCAGACGCCGGGGGCGTCGGTGGTGCTCAGCAGCAGCGCTGTGGGCGGTTCCAAGCCGCCGACGCCGGACTTTGACGGAGACGGGGAGGTCGGGTTCGCGGACTTCTTCGAGTTCGCTTCGGCG
>Ga0156186_1429_pt1 | contig 10804 bp, 13 predicted proteins | sample RifCSPlowO2_12_FD_107839 | JGI IMG/M metagenome (GOLD analysis project Ga0156186, IMG submission 107839) | Candidatus Handelsmanbacteria bacterium RIFCSPLOWO2_12_FULL_64_10
CTGCGGCCAGCAGGTGATGATCGGGAGGAGCCTCAGGTCCACCTCGTCCCCCCTCAGGACGACCTCCTGGCAGGGGCCGGACCGGACGCGACGGGGCGGGAACTTCGTCATCTCGACGAGCTGCGGGAGCATGGCCAGCTTGCCCAGGAGGCCCTCCGGCACCTTCACGTTGAGCATGCGGGCGAGCCGGTCGCCCACCTCGTTCAGGTCCCCCACGCCGAGGGCCATGGCCATGCGGCGCATGGAGCCGAACAGGTTGATGGCCAGGGGGATGCCGCTGCCCCGGACGTTCTCGAACAGGAGCGCAGGCCCCCCACCGGGGCTTTTCATGCACCGGTCGGCGATCTCCGTGACTTCGAGCCGAGGGTCGATCTCCGCGGTGATCCGTCGCAGCTCCCCGGCCCGTTCCAGGGCCTCGATGAACTGGCGCAGGTTGTCAAAGGCCATGGGCTTTTATCGCTTTTTGATAGTCCTCCGGCGTATCCATGTCGTCCAGGATCTCCGGCCTGCCGACCTCCACCTCCAGCGTGTCCTCCGGATGGCCGCGCATCACCGCCTTGAGGCCCGGCTCCCCGCAGAGGGCCAGGATCTCGTCGCGATACCGGAGGCTGACCAGGGCCGGATGACCGCGCTTGCCGTTGGACGTGGGGATGACGATCCCTTTGCCGGTCCGGCGATGGACCTCGATCACCCGGTTCACCACCGCCGGGTCCACGGAGGGCTGGTCGCCGAGACAGATCAGGGCCGCCCTCGCGTCCGAGGGGAGGGCCGCGACGCCGATCTGGACGGAGGAGAGCATGCCCCGCACGTAGTCCGGATTCAGGACGAATTGGACGGGGCGGTCCGCGAGCGTGGCCCGGACCTCGTCCGCCCGGCAGCCCAGGACGACGAGGATGCCATCCGCCCTGCTCGCCAGGAGCCGGTCCACGACGGCCTGGAGGACGGTCTTGTCGCCGAAGGGGAGGAGCTGTTTGGGCGCCCCCATGCGGCGGGACTCCCCGGCGGCGAGCGCGACGGCGTAGATCATAAAGAAGGCGGAAGGTATGAGACGTGAGGCGGAAGGGGGATTCATGCCTGTCGCCTCACGCCTCTCGCCTATAAAAATGCCAGATGCCCGTCAATTCTGAGTGGACATCTGGCATCTGGTCACAATCGACGGGACAATTATGCCGCCTTCGCGGTCTTGCGCGGCGCTTTCCTGGCCGTCTTCTTGGCCGTCTTCCGAAATCCGGCGGCGGCCTCCTGCACCGCCTCCACGATCTTGGTGTAACCGGTGCAGCGGCAGAGGTTGCCCGCGATGGCGCGGCGAATTTCACGCTCTGTGGGGTTCGGGTTTTCCCGGAGCAACTGCACGGCGGAGACGATCATGCCGGGGGTGCAGAAGCCGCACTGGATGCCGCCCTTCTCGACCATCGTCCTCTGGACGGGGTGGAGGGCGCTGTCCGAGGCGATGCCCTCGATGGTGGTGATCTCCCCGCCGTCGGCCTCCACGGCCAGAACCAGGCAGGAGGTGACGGTCTTTCCGTTCATGATGACGGTGCAGGCCCCGCAGTCCCCTGTGCTGCACCCCTCCTTGGTCCCCGTCAGCTGAAGCTGGTCCCGGAGCATCGCCAGCAGGGTCTTGCGAGGCTCGACCAGGACCTCATAGTCCTCGCCGTTAATCCGGGTCTTGATCAGATGTTTGGCCACCCTCATTCTCCTGTAAGAATGAATCCACAGATTTCGCAGATTTCGCAGATGGGTTGTTTATCTGTGCAATCTGTGTAATCTGCGGATTCTCCGAGCTCTTTTGTCTCAGCCTCTCTTCGCCGCCTCAAACGCCCTGGTCACCATCCGCCCGGTGAGCACCTTCGTCAGCTCCCGCCGGAACTCCGCCGAGCCGCGCTGGTCCGAGATGGGCCGGGCCTCCTCGGAGGCGACCTGCGCGGCCTGCTCGATCAGGTCAGCGGTCAGCTTCTGGCCTTTCAGCAGGCCTTCGGCGCGCACGGCCCGGATGGGGGTGGGGGCCACCGCGCCCAGGGCGATCCGGGCGTCCTTGCAGACGCCGTTCCTGGGCGTTAGCGTCACCGCAGCGCCCACGCCCACCACGGCGATGTCCATCGCCTCCCGTGTGGTGTGCCGGACGTAGGCGGAGCCGGTCTTGGGCGGGGGGGGCGGGACGACCACGTGGGTCACCCACTCGCCGGGCTTCAGGATCGTCTTGCCGGGGCCGGTGAAGAACTGGTCGAGGGAGAGGGTGCGGGTCTTGCCCGGACCGGCGATCCTGACCTTCGCGCCGAGGGCGATCAGGCCGGGGGCCACGTCGGCGGACGGGGCGGCGTTGCAGAGGTTGCCGACGACCGTGGCGCGGTTGCGGATCTGCACGGAGCCGACGATCTCGGCCCCCTCCGCCACGCCCGCGCAGTGTTTGCGGACGATGGGGGAGAGCTCGGCATCCCGCATGGTGACGCAGGCCCCGATGGTGAGGCCGTTCTTCTTGTCGAACTTGATCTCGTTGAGGCCCGGGACGCGCTTGATGTCCACGACCACATCCGGGGTGAGCGCCCGGCCCTTCATCTTGACGAGCAGGTCGGTGCCTCCCGCGACGATCGTGGCCCGCTTGCCGTGTCTCTTGAGGGCCGAGACGACCTCCTTAACCGTCTTCGGTGCTACGTATTCAAAACTCTTCACGCATTTACCTCCTTGTCACATCTTAACTTACCCCAAATTTCAGGTGGCTTAAATTTCACCGGGAAACTCAGGGATCAGCCTGGATTTTTTAAGCCGCCCCTTCTTCCCGTAGAAGGATAGTTTCCCGTCCTCATCACAGACCCAGACTTCTCTCGCGCCTTCAGCCAGGTATAGACTCACCTTCTCTTTGATCTCCTCATTGCTGTTTGAAGGGGAGGTTATCGTAACATCCTTCGGCTGTCGTCCCTGCTCAGGGAATTTTCCTAATATATAATGGACTTAGCGCCTGAAGTCAAGGGGAAAGACGGCCTATTCGCCCTGATAGACCTCCACCTTCTTCATGTTTCGCTGGAAGGCGAGGTAGTCCTCGTTCGTCATCTCCGGCTTGGAGGTCTCCAGGATCTTCCGGGCAGGCCCGGCGTCGCCGTAGAGCAGGTCGATGGCCATGGCCGCCAGGGACTTGGCCGGCCAGAGGTAGCCCCTCTCCGGGTCGGAGATGTGCCACTCCGGGGTGTGGCCGCTGCCCGTGGCCCCGGCCATAAAGGGGTGGAGGGCGGGCATGATGTAGGAGACGTCGCCCATGTCCGTGGACCCCGTCCGGTGGCCGCCCCGCGCGAAGTGCTCCTCGCCGCCCAGGATCGGGAGGATGTTCTGTTTGAACAGCTCCGCCATCTGGGGGTCGTTCTTGAGGGGGAAGTAGCCGGGGAGGGTGGCGATCTCCACCTGCGCGCCGAGGGCCAGGGCCCCGGCCCTGAGCGCCCGGTCCACCTTCCGGTTGGCCTCCTGGATGGCAGCCGTGGTCTTGCCGCGCACGTAGGTCTCCATCCGCACGTCGGCGGGGATGACGTTGACGAGGTCCCCGCCCCGGGTGATGATGGGGTGGACGCGGATGCTGTCCTGGTCGCGGAAGGTCTCCCGGAGGGCATTGATGGCCGCCAGGCCCACGTGGGCCGCATAGAGGGCGTTGATCCCCTTGTCGGGCGCGCCCCCGGCGTGCGCCTCCTTGCCGATGTAGCGGATCTGTTTGACGATGCAGCCGTTGGAGGAGTCGGCCACGCCCGCCAGCCGGTCCTCGCGAGACCCGCTGGTGTGGATCATCATGGCCATGTCGACGTCGTCGAACTCCCCCAGGCGGATCAGCTCCGGCTTGCCGCCCAGGAACTCGATCTTCCCCTCCTTCATCAGGCCGGACCGGTACTCGACCTCGACGTACTCTTCGGCGGGGACAGCGAAGAAGACGACGTCCCCGCCGAGGTGCCGGATTGCGCCTGCGTCCGCAAGTCCCATGGCCGCGCCCACCAGGCCGGCGATCTGGGCGTTGTGGCCGCAGGCGTGGGCCGCGCCGGTGCCGGGGTTGGCCTGAGGGTGGCTGGCCACGATGAGGGCGTCTAACTCACCGATGAGGGCCACGGTGGGGCCCTCTCTGCCGCTTTCGAGCTTCGCCTTGACGCCGGTGATGGCCAGGCCCGCCCGGTGGGGGAGGTCCAGGGAGGCGAACTTCTCCCGGACGAGGGCGGCGGTCTCGAACTCCTTGAAGCCGAGCTCCGGGTTTTTCATGATCGTCTCCCCGAGGGCGACGATCTCATCCCGGCGGCGATCTATGGCCTCGTAAACTTTAGCCTTCAGTTCTTCTTTGGTCATGAGGAGTATCTCCGCTTTCTATTTTACATTTTACATTTTGCACTTTGCACTTTGCACTTTGCACTTCCCAAAATAGACGCGCTCCGGCGCTTTGTCAAGCGGTATTTTACCCGCCCCTGTAACGGAATGGCTTTTGGCCTTGACTATTGTCGGGCAAGGAGATAGATTTACGTAAAAAACAGTCGCGGGTCCAGGGTCCAGGGTCAAAGTCTATGACTCTGGACTCTGGACTCTGGACTTGGGACTCAGGACTGTCTTTTATGATCTGCGAACGTTGCGGAAAGCGACCGGTGACAACGGTCTCGACGGTCCTGGTCGAAGGCCGCAAGGTGGCGACCTACCTGTGCGACGCCTGCCGCCGCGCGGCGGAGGCCCCTGCCCTGGAGAGGCCGTGCGCCCGCTGCGGGGAGCGCGAGGGGACCGTGAAGCTCGTTCGGCTGACGGAGGGTCGGCGGATGGTGTCCTATCTGTGTGAGGGCTGTGCGAGGGAGGGAGGGAGGGGCCGGAGATGAATATCGAGCAGGGACAGCGGCGCGTCCTGATCATTGACGAAGAGGGGAACTTCAGCAGGGCGCTTGGGATCTACCTCTCCGACCTGGGGCTGCGCACCTCTACGGCGAGCAACTGGACGGAGGCCCTAGACAAGATTCTGGGTGAGCGGCCCGAGGTCATCCTGATCAACCCCCATCTGGGCACGGTGACCGGAGAGGCCATCCTGGGCTTTCTCAGGGAAGAGGGAGACCGCACCCCTGCAGTCGTGGTCTCCGACCATCTCGACGCGAACCGCGTTGAGATGCTTAAGTCGCTGAATGCAAATGAGTTCGTCCGAAAAACGGACGCTTTTTATCAGATCGCGCAGGCCATCTCAAGGGTGATGCCAGAGTGGTCCGCCGAGGGCGCGCCCATGATCACGGACGAGGAGTTTGAGCGGATCATGATTCAGCGCATCGCAGAGGTGGCCGAAGAGGCTGAAAAAAATAGGTGGTCTGGCCAGGGCCGGGGGGATTCCCCGTCGTCGCTCAGGGTCCCTGAGCCGGACTCTGAGTCTCTGACGCCTTCGAGGGGCGCCGGGGAAGCGGCCTCCGGCGGTCCGGCGTATCCCATAGAATCGGCGCCCCTGCCCCCTCCTCCGCCCCCTGTGGAGGTGGAGTCTCGGAGGGTCCGGCGGGTGGTGAGGCGGAGGCGGTCCGGGTCGAAGGCCAGGCGCGTCTTTGTGACCCTGTTTGTGGTCTGTCTTCTGGCGGGTGCGCTGTATATCGCCGTGACGATGGGGCTGGCGGACTTTGTGAGGGGAGGAGAAGTCAGCACAGAGACGGGGAGGTAGCAAAGCGAATTACGAATTACGAATTACGAATTACGAATAGCGACATTCGACATTCGACATTCGACATTCGACATTCATAGAAGGTCGATCTGGGGGGCTTCTAACTGGGGGGATGGCGCGGCCACAGCAGAAGGGACTCCCTGCGACGGCGCGGCTGTGTAAAGGAGGTCCTGCGATCTGCTGATGAACTGGTCGAGGTCGGAGAAGAAGGCGGCGACCTGATCGGCCACCTGGGACTTGAAGCTGGTCAGGCTGTCTCCCTCCAGCCCGAACGACGCGCCCACGTCGTTGAGAAAGGCGTCAAGGCCGTCCATCACGGCGGACTGCGTGTCTTCGAGGGCCTGGTCCACCCTATCAAAAAAGCCCTGCGCCGCTTCGCCGGAGATGTCGATCATCCGGTCGGTGGCGGAGAGATACTCGTCGAAGAGGCCCGAATCGCCCTGCGCGAAGGTCTCGGAGTGGCCGGCGAACTGATGGAGGAAGGAGGCGTCGAGCGAGATGCTCACCTCAAAGGTGCGCCCCACGTTCTGGCTGGTCGACTGGAGGTGACTCGCCGTCTCCTGGCCCAGGTCCACGGAGATCGTCTGCGTGCGGGCGTAGAAGAGGTTCAGTTCCGTCTGTCGTTCCACCTGAACGCTTCGGGAGGAGGTGGAGACGGACTTATCCTCCTGGGGAGGGGCGGGGGCGGTCTCCTTAGCTGTGGAGCGGACGGCGGCGACCTCGCGCCGGATGGCGAGGCGGCGGAACTGGAAGGCGAAGCTGCGGAACCCGCCCTGTTCGGGGGCGGGCGTCAGGTCGAAGCGGTCTTTCTGCGGGTCTTCGACGGACTCTCCCTGAGCGGCGGGCTGCGATGGGCGGAGTCCGGCCAGGGATTGGAACAAGGGCTGCGCGCCGGGCTGCAGCGCGTTGAAAAGGCTGTTCTGAATCATCGCATTCCCCCCAGGAATCGGATAGCCCCTTAGGTCTTTTTATACCTATCGGCAAAATATCCGCAATACTTGAGGGGGAAATACGCGATGTAGGGGCGACCCACCGGGTCCACACCACCTAACGCTCCCATGAGGCCACCCCACCTGTCGCTCCCATGAGGTCGCGACCCCGGCCACTGTTCCACCGCCCTCCTACATCTACCGCTCTATAATGATCTCGAATCGTCGGTTCATGGCCTGCCCCTGTGGGGTGTCGTTGGGGGCAATGGGCCGGCTCTCGCCGCAGCCGACGGGGTAGAGGGTGCGGGGGTCGATCTTGGCCTGGTTGACGAGGTAGTCCCGGACGGCTGCGGCGCGGAGTTCCGAGAGCTTCAGGTTGTAGGCGGGCGTCCCGTCGTTGTCGGTGTGGCCCTCGACCACAGCGCGGGAGGGGTTGTTGCTCCGGATGAACAGGGCCGCATCCTCCAGGTGTTTGATGGCCCCCGGCAGCAGGGTGGAGCTCCCCTTGGCGAAGAGCTGTTCGCCCTGAATGACGAAGACCGGCAGGATGTAATCGCCCACGAGCACGGCGTCCCGCTCCCGGAGGGGGTCTGCGCTCCCGGCCAGGCCCATGACGCGGGATACGCAGTATTTGTCGTAGACCTGAATGGCCTTCAACTGTCCCACAAAGACCTGCGAGGTAATGGTTTCGCCCCCGGTTTCGTCGTCGATCTGTTTGTCCCGGTAGACATTCAGGAGTGCGCCGGTCTTCAGGTTGTGCTGCCGTCCGATGGTGACGTAATAGTCGTTGGCCGACGTGCTGTCCGTAGGCATAACGCCCGTGTTTAATGTGGTCTGGACCTTGATCACCCGGTAGCGGGGGGGAGCCGCGTAGGCCGGGGAGGCCAGCAGGACAAGGAGGACGACAAGGAGCGCGTTTTTCATGACCGGACCTCCAACAGATGTCTCATCCGCTCGACAAACACCGGAAGCGCCTCCTCCGGGTCCGGGATCTCCGGGTGCCAGCGCTTCTCGTGCTCAAAGGACAGAAAACCCTTGTAGCCCATCCCCTTCAGCAACTTCAGAAAATTTTCCTGCGGGGCATCCCCCTCGCCGAAGTGGACGTAGCGGTAGCCCCAGGCGTGCGTCGGGTCGGGGATGGAGTCCTTGAAGTGGGCGTGCGCGATGTGGGGGCCGAGGAGGCGGACGGTCTCCTCCCCCGTGTCGCCGCCGAAGCGGTAGGGGTGGTGCGTGTCCCACAGGACGCCGACGTTAGGATGATCGGCGATTTCCACGACGGCTTTAACGTCCGGGGCGGCGTAGAAGTCGCCGTGGGTCTCCAGCAGGACCTTGACGCCGTGATCCGCGGCGTAAGGGGCGAGACCCCGGAGGGCCAGGCCGACCCGCTCGATGACCGCCTGCCGCTCCTCCTCGGAGGGAAATTTATCCCCGAAGACGCGGACGCAAGGGGCCCCCACCTTCTGCGCGAGGCGGATGTAGGCCCTGGCCTCCTCCGCGTTCTTTTCGCGGGTCGAGAGGTCGGCGTCGTGGAACCGGGCGGAGGCGCCGAGATTGGGGATAGAGAGGCCCAGGCTGGCGAGCCGGTCACGGGTGGCCGCGACGCGGGCGTCCGAGAACTCCGGCAGCCGGGTGAGGTCCATCTCCTCGCCCACGCCCCGGAACTCCACGCCCTCAAGCCCGAACCAGTGGGCCGCCTCCACGATCTGGTCGAAGGTCCAGGCCGGGCAGCCCAGGGTGCTGAAGGAGAGGTTCATAACGTATCTCGTATCTCTTATCTCGTCTTCTGACCCCTTCAAGTATACCTATTCCAACCGCACTCGTCAAGTTCAATCCTTTCGATCCCTCCGGTTGACTTTGAGATCGTGTTGTGATAGATTAAGGCGTGAGGCGTGAGGCGTGAGGCCCTGCCTCTCCCCCATTGTTTTTTTGGTTTTTAACTGTTGCCTGTTGCCTCTCGCCTGTTGCCTGCATTGGAGGCCCCATGCCCAGATTCCAGCCAGAAGCCCTGAGACAGGTCGGATATGAGCTTTTTCAGGCCGCCGGGTGCTCGGCGGAGGACGCCCGGACGGTGGTGGACCATCTCGTGGAGTCGAACCTCTTCGGGCACGACTCGCACGGGGCGATCCGCTTTTACGAGTACGCCCATCACGTCCGGGAGGGCCGGTTTCAGCCCCGCGCGGCCCCCAGGATCGTCCAGGAGACGCCCTGCACGGCTGTGGTGGACGGGGGCGGGGCGATGGGGCAGGTGGGGGCGACGTTCGCCGCGCGCCTGGCCATCCGCAAGGCCCGCGAGCACGGCACGGGGACGGTGGCCCTGCGAAACACGAGCCACGTGGGCCGGGCCGGGGCCTACCCGCTGATGGCGGCGCGGGAGGGGATGCTGGGGCTGGCGTTCGTGAACGCCGGCAAGCTGGGCTACCAGATCGCCCCGTTCGGGGGGATAGACGGCCGGCTGAGCACGAACCCCATCGCGTTCGCCGCGCCGAGACGGGGCGCGGACCCGATCATGGTGGACATGACCACGTCGGTGGTGGCCGAGGGGAAGATCCGCCTGGCCATCAACCAGGGCAAGCCGGTCCCGGAGGGGTGGATCATCGACCACGAGGGCCGTCCGACGACCGACCCGAGAGACTTTGCCGCCGACCCGCCGGGGGCTATCCTGCCCATGGGGGGTGTGGTGGCGCACAAGGGCTACGGGCTGAGCTTCGTGGTGGAGCTACTGGCCGGGACGTTGAGCGGACAGGGGTGCGCGGCCGGGGAGCGGACGATGAGGAGCAACGGCGTGTTGCTGACGGTCTATCGCATCGAGCACTTCGCGGACCTGAACGCCTATTACGAGGAGGTGGAGGGTCTCATCCGCCACGTGCAAACCAGCCGGGTCACGCCGGGGTTCCGCGAGATCCTGACGCCGGGGGAGCCGGAGTTCAGGACCGCGCGCCGGCGGGAGCAGGAGGGGATCGAGGTGGACGACACGACCTGGTCGCGCATCTGCGATGAGGCGCGGGCGTTCGGCATAGATCCGGCGAAGTGGGGATAACATGCGGTCCTGTCTTCACATCCTGGTGGACGGCGTCGTGCAGGGGGTCGGGTTCCGGTTCTTCACGGAGCGGATGGCCGGCCGTTACGGGCTTTCGGGGTGGGTGCGGAACCTGCCGGACGGCCGGGTCGAGATCGAGGTGGAGGGGGAGGAGGGCGTTCTGAACGCCTTCATGAGGGACGTGAGGCGGGGCCCTCCGCACGCCCACGTGACGAACGTGCAGGTGAACCCCCGTCCGGCGACGGGGCATTACGATGGATTTGAGGTGAGGTTCTAATTTTTGAGAGGATATTATGAGCGATCTATCGCGTCACATCCGTGACATCCCCGATTTCCCGAAGCAGGGCATCCTGTTCCGGGACATCACCCCCCTGCTCCAGAATCCGGCGGCGTTCGCAGAGGCATTGGAGGCCCTCGCGGGACCGTATCGAGACGGGCGGATCGATATGGTGGCGGGGATCGAGTCCAGGGGCTTCATCTTCGGGGCTGCGCTGGCGCGTCTGCTGAACGTGGGGTTCGTGCCGATCCGCAAGCCGGGCAAGCTTCCGGCGGAGAAGGTGCGGGAGGAGTACCAGTTGGAGTACGGCACGGATGCTGTGGAGGTCCACCGGGATGCGGTGAAGCTGGGGCAGCGGGTGTTGATGGTGGACGACCTCCTGGCCACCGGGGGGACGATGGCAGCGAGCTGCGCCCTGATTGAGCGGATCGGCGGGCGCGTTGCGGGAGTGGCGTTCCTGATCGAGCTGACCTTCCTGAACGGGCGAGGAAAACTGAAGGGGAGGGAGATTCATGCGGTGATAAGATACTGATTGAAAATTGAACGTTGAGAGGATGTGCGATTTTCGATTTTCAATTTGTAATTTTTCAATGTTCACTTTTCTTTTCTTGGCTGATGTCCCGATCTTCTGACACAGACCTCCGGACATACTCCGGCCGGGCGCTGCTCGTGGCAGCCGCCATCTCCTCGTCGCTCCACCTGGTCCTGGCCCTGGCGGCGCCGGAATGGGGAGGCGGCAGAGGGTTGCCGCTGTTTCGCCGGCCTCCTCTCGTGGTGCGGATGGAGATGCTGAGGGAAACTCAGAAGTCAGAAGTCAGAAGTCAGAAGTCAGAGACCAGAGGAGAACCAGCAAACCTCCAGGGGCGCCCAGTGGGAGAAGAGGGTGGTCAGGGGGCAGGGGACAGGGGGCAGGAAAAACAAGACCG
>Ga0156186_1058_pt2 | contig 10776 bp, 9 predicted proteins | sample RifCSPlowO2_12_FD_107839 | JGI IMG/M metagenome (GOLD analysis project Ga0156186, IMG submission 107839) | Candidatus Handelsmanbacteria bacterium RIFCSPLOWO2_12_FULL_64_10
CGTCCCCTCCGCCCGGAAGAGGACCCCTCCGCCCACAACCACAACCGTCTCCGCAGGCGCAATCGCGAGGGCCGCCAGGCCGGGCGCTCGCACGGTCAGCCGCGCCGGGGGGCTTGCGAGGCCCGCGACGCTCGCCCGAACCTCCGTCCCGCCCGCTCCGGCGGCCTTTCCCCTTCCCACGCTGACCTGCGCGACGGACGTGTCTCCGCTCGTCCAGGCCGCGGCCAGGGTCACGTCCCGGCTGCGGCCGCCGGGGAAAAAACCGGTCGCCCGCCACGCGATGGAGTCCCCCACGGCCACAGCCGTGTCCGCCGGCGCGACGGACACCCCTGACAGGACGACCCGCGCCCGTCCGGGTGAGAACGCCGCCCCGTCTCCGGGCAGACCCCCGTGCAGCGTCAGACTGCCCGTCCCCTCCGGAGAGCGCACAAGGGATTGGTCCCGGTCCCCATCCACCCCGAATGCAAGGACATCGAGCGTGTCAGGCCCAGACGGGTCGATCAGCAGCACAGCGTCGCCCCCGTTCGTCAGCCCGTTTCCGATCCTTCCGTCGTCGGTGAAAACCGACCCCTGGACCCCTGTGGGCATCCCGCCCCCGAACAGGACGGCCTGCACCCCCGGCTCCAGAAGCGTGCCAGGCGGAAAGGCGAACTGGCTCCCGGCCGCCGTGTCGTCGTCGCTCAACCGCCATCCGCTGAGGTCCTCTGCTCTCGGCCCGATGTTCAGGACCTCTATGAATTCATCCTGAAAGGTGTCCCGGACGCCATCCCCGTTGGCGTCTCCATCCGTCCCGCCGGGCGGGTCCGCCAGGATTTCGTTGATCACCACCGTGGAGCGGACGCCCTGACCCGAAAGCGGGACCCGCACGGTCGAGACATTCGACCGGATCGACAGCGTGTCGCTGAAGGCCCCGACCGAGGGAGGCGTGAACCGCACGACCACCGGCGCGGCCTCCCCGGCCCGCACCGTGAAGCTCGACGTGACCGACTGCGCCGGCAGGTCGAACGCCGCTGTTCCCAGGTCCACGCGCTCCACGATCAGGTCCGCAGCCCCGGCGTTGCCGACCAGCAGCGTATCCCTCACCCCCCTCCTCGCCCGCGCCATCCCGAAATCGAGCGACGCCTTCGACACGGAGGCGGAGGGCTGCGCCACAGCCTCAAGGGCGCAGAGGAGCAGCAGAACGACGATAGGGATGAGTGAGCTTACCATAGGAGCCGAATGTCGAATGTCGAATGTCGAATGGAGATTCGCACTTCGCACTTCGCACTTCCCTGATGCAACCCCCGTGCCGAACGGCCTGAAGTTGCGGAAGGCTGTACGGCGTCAACCGTTTAGCCCTTCCTGTCTCTCCGCGTCCTTTCCCCTTCCCCTGAACGTCCTTTGCAAGACCCATCGCCGCAGGGAACGGGACTTTCAAGCCGAAGGGGCGCCGTCAGCGCAGCCCCGCCACTTTTGCGCTTGACTTCGCCCCCGTTCTTGCTTACACTGCTCGTGAGGCCTGAGGTGCGCCCTTCTGCCGTGAGCCCGGAGGAGCCCCGATACCGCGGTCCCAGACTGAAGGGAGGGAAGGAGATGAAAACGATTGTTCTAATCCTGATGCTCATCTCCGCAGTTGCTCTGGTGCTGGCAGCCCTGATGGGTCTTGACATCCTCAAGACTGCCATTATGAACGTCAGCGGTACGGGCTTTCTGATGCTGTCGATCGCCTGTTCCCTGTATGCCATCGGCCTCCACTTCACCAAGCTCTTTGGGAAAGGAGACTCAGGCGCGTAGTGTGAGAACTCTCTCCTGCAGGCCCCTGAAATGGCTCCTCCGGATCACGCTCCCCCGATCGCCGCGTACAAAAAAAGGGGCTGACGATTCGCTCGTCAGCCCCTTTGGTATCTCTATCCCGGAACCGGTCACCCCGTCCCGGTCACCCTGCTCTCCGGTCGATCCAGGCCGGCCCCCTCCGTCTGCGGAGGCGCGCAGCGGATGAACCTCAGCATCGGCAGACAGAGGGCGAACCCCAGGCACTGGATGAGAAACAGGAGGTGGATGCTCCCCATGTCGATCCCCATCAGCCTGAAGTGCGCGCCGGACAGCCGCTCCACGACCTGCCCGCCGATGAAGGGGGAGACTGCGCCCGGCGCGCCCCACGTCAGAAAGCTGAGGCTGCCCGCCATGCCCCGCAGCGCCGGCGGGGACAGGCTGTAGAGCAGCGGGAGCCAGCTCACCGAGAAGGCGGACTGCGCCACCCCGGATAGAAACTGCGCGAACGGAAGGGCCGCGATGTGGCCGGGGGCGTTCAGCGCCCAGAGAAAGGAGACGGCGACCATCCCGATCCCGGCGACCCCCATGACCGGCCTCCCCCCGAAGCGGTCCACCAGGCGGCCCCAGGCCAGGGTGGCGCTCAACGTCCCCGCCGAGGCGAGCGCCGTGTAAAGCCCCAGGCGCTCGTAGGGGATGAGGAGATCTTTTCTCATGAACACGGTCGGGAACACCCCGGCGAACATGGCCACGGAGTTATAGAGGATCATGTAGCTGAACAGGCGCATGAGCGGCCGGCACCTCACGACCGCGCGAAAGGCGTCCCGAACGCTCCCCGACGCAGGAGGCGTCCGCACGGGCTCCGGGATGCGGGCCGTCGGCAGAAGGGCCAGAAACCCGGCGAGCGCCCCTATGGCGAACAGCCCCGAGAAGCCCCTCATGCCCGGAAACCACCCCAGGAAGAACCCCCCGAAGGCGTGGCTGAGCATCGTGGCCGCCATCAGGACTAAGAGCCGGATGCTCTGAAACTGTCCCATCCGACCCCTCCGGACGAAATGGGGCAGCCAGACGAACCACCCGGCGAAGAAGACGTTACAGATGAAATGCCCAACGAGACTGACGCCCAGCAGCGCCCAGACCTTCGCCGTCCCCATCGAATGCGGCAGGAGCAGGGCGGGGCAGAACGCCAGCCCTGACGCCGACGCGCCGGCCATGGTCCAGAGGCAGAGCGCCTTCACCCGCCGGACGCGGCTCGCCCAGAGGGCCACGAAGAAGATCGGAAACGTGGAGAGACACCAGAGCGCCGGGATGACGCTGAACTGAAACGTCGAGGCCCCCATCTCCTCCGCGCAACAGGTCAGAAACACGGCGTTGATCATCCCGGTGCCGTTCAGGGCAAACAGGATGCCCAACAAAAACACGCTGACGTGGCTCTGAATCTCGGCCCTGCGCCGCTCCGCCCACGTCAGGCCCTCTTCGGGCGACGGCCCCACACCCTCCATTTGGAATCCCATCCCTCAGACCGCAATGGCCTGCGGCTTCCCCGTCCTCACCGATTCAAAGAGCTTGACCACGATCGTCGTGGCGATCCGTCCCTCCCTCGGCCCCACCAGCGTGGGCCGGTTCGCCTTCACGCACTCCGCAAAATGCCGGAGAAGGCCCCGGTCCCCCTCGATGTCCTCGTTCTCCTCCGGCGTCAGGTGCTCCGGCCCGATCCGGTCCACGTCCGCGCCCCACAGGACGGCCTCGTGGCAGCGGTTGTAGAGCCCTGCCCCCCTGCCGTCCCGACCGAACAGCTCAAAGAAGAATTTGGACACGTAGGGGTTGAGGCCCGCGTCCCCCTGGATCATGCCGGCCACCACCCCGTTCCTGTACCGGACCGTCGCCACCACATTGTCGATGATGTCCGTCCCGGTGTGGGTCATGGTACCCCCCTCGGCGTAGACCGAGACGGGATCGGCGCCCGCAAAATAGGTCAGGATGTTGGTCGTGTGGCACCCCTGCGAGATCACGTTGCCGCCGCCGATCTTCGGCTGCTGCGCCCAGTTAGTATCCGCCCACCGCCGGTCCATCATCTGCCCCACCATCATCATCGGCGTGCCGATCTTCTCCTTCACCTTCGTGATCACCGGCATGAACCGCATCTTGAACCCCAGGGCCATCCGCACCCCGGCCTTCTCCACCGCCTGCTCGATGGCCTTGCACTCCTCGATCGTGAGGGCCATCGGCTTCTCCAGCAGGATGTGCTTGCCCTGTTGCGCGGCCTTGATCGCCAGCGGGGCGTGCGTGTCGTGATACGTGCAGATCAGCACCGCGCCGATGCGGGGGTCCTCCAGCACCCGGTCCAGCTCCGGGGTCGCATAGTCCCCGCCGTAGGCCTCCTGAAACGCCTTCGCCGCCTCGATCCTGGCGTCGGCGTAGCCCCGCATCCGGAAGCCGGGCAGCTTAGCCAGCCCGGACGAGTAGACCCTCCCCCTCCCCCCGCAGCCGATGCAGCCCACCTCCATCACATCTGCCATAAGACCCTCAGCGGTAAATGGTTTTGAAAAAAAATGGCGCGGTGTCAAACCCGCGCCGTGATCTCGACCCCAATACCCCTCCAGAACCCCGGCCCCTTCCGGCTACTGCCCCTGCTGCCCCTGGCGGTGAAGGATGACCTTCCCCTTCTTGTCGTGCTGCTTGCGGACCTCTTCAATCTTATTCCTCAGCTCGTTCTTCATGTTCTCCAGGGCCTTCATCTCCTCTTCCAGGACGCTGATCCGGGCCAGGGACTCCTCCTTGCCCTTCACAAACACATCCACCTGGGCCTCGGCCTGCTCCTTCGCCGCCCTGGCCTGCCGCACCTGGGTGTGCCATTCCGAAGCCCCGGAAGAATAGTCGAGCATGATCTTCACGAGGAGGAAGAGGCAGCCAACGGTCAATCCTCCGAACATCCATTCCATAGAGATACCGCCTTATGGGGTTTGACGCCCAAGATCGACACCCCGGCGAAGGGGCCGGCCTGTGTGACCTTTTCCGCCAAACGTGAACCGACAGAGAATCGTGCGCGCCTGTGGAACGACTCCCTTTTATAATAGTCCATAGCGGACCATTTGTCAATAACTTTTTGCAACATCCGGAGTTAACATCTCTCACAGGAGCGGCAGCTTCACCGGCTTCCCCCCCTGCTCCGCCGACATGTCCAGGGCAATGCAGAGCTCGTGCGTCTTGACCGCGTCCTCAAGGTTGCAGTGGGACTCCACGTCCTTCAGGATGCAGTCCACGAAATGGTTGATCTCCCCCTGGAAGGGGTGATGCGACACGGCCCCGCTGTCGGGCAAGATCGTCGGGAACTCCACCCACCCCATCTGCCCCGGGAACTTCGCCTTCGACCAGATCCGGTTGTCCCGGATCGAGCCCTTGCTCCCGAACAGCTCCACCGGGAAGCTGTAGGGCATCTCAATCTCAAAACTCGCGCCCAGGTGCCCCACCCCGCCGTTGGCCAGATGCAGCGTCCCCATCAGCGTCGGCATGTACTCGAAGTCCTGCCGGTGCCCCCGGCAGTGGAAGGCCGTCACCTCCGACACCTCACCCGCAAACCACCTCAGGGCGTCCGCGGCGTGGCACCCCCCGCACAGCATGGCCGTGCCCGACGTCTCCTTCCGCCTCGCCCACTCGTACCCCGAATACCAGGGCCCGATCTCGTGCAGGTAATTCACCCGCGCGTAGAACACCTTTCCGATGGCGTCGTCCGCCAGCAGCGCCTTGACCGTCTCAAACATGGGGTTCCACCGGAGGACGAAGCTCACCACCGTCTTCACCTTCGCCTTCCGCACGGCGTCCCGCATCGCCTTCAGGTCGTCCAGGTTGAGCGCCACCGGCTTCTCGATCACCACGTGCTTCCCGGCCTGCGCCGCCGCGACCGTCTCGCGGGCGTGGAGGTGATTTGGCGTGCAGATGACCGCAATGTCGATGTCCTTCCGGGACAGCACCTTCTCAAAATCGGTTGAGACATCGCATTTGAGGCCCGTCTCGTCCCGCCGGCGCTGCGCGCTCTCCAACCTCCGGCTGCTGATGCACCGCACCTCGGTGTGCGGGTTGGCGCTGAACCACCTGATGTGCTCCCCGGACACCCACCCCGCCCCGTGAACGGCCACGCCCAGTCGGTCTGGCATGCGGACATCCTCCCTGATAGACAGGGGCGACCCATCGGGTCGCCCCTGCATTCATTTCTTGCTGTAAGCCTTTTTCATCTCCTCAAGGCCCTTCGGGGCGTAATCCCCGGCGTGTCCGGCGGTCCGGAAGGCCCGCATCCGCTCGGCCACGATGCGCGTGATCTCCTCCATGGCCGGCTTCAGGTAGTCTCTGGGGTCGAACTTGTCCGGCTGCTTCCCAAAGACCTCCCGGATCACGCCCGTCACCCCGAGCCGCGTGTCCGTGTCGATGTTGATCTTCCGCACCCCGAAGTCGATCGAGCGGACGAGGTCGGGGAGCGGGACCCCCATCGCGTTGGGCATGTGTCCGCCGAAGGCGTTGATCCGGTCCACCAGATCGCGGGGCACGGAGGACGACCCGTGACTGACGATGGGCAGATCGGGCCGGTGCTGGTGGACCTTCTCCACGATGTGGTAGGCCAGCTTCGGCTCCTTCTTGAACTTGTAGGCCCCGTGGCTCGTCCCGAACCCCAGCGCCAGGGCGTCCACGCCGGTCCTCTCCGCGAACTCCACGGCCTGATCCGGGTCGGCCAGCTTGACATCGCCGGACCCCACCCCGTCCTCGATCCCCCCGAGGCATCCGAGCTCCCCCTCCACCGTCGCCCCGCGCTCGTGGGCGTACAGCACGACCTGCCGGGTGACGTTCAGGTTGTAGTCGTAAGGCGCGGGCGTCTTGCCGTCCTCCGCCAGCGACCCATCGATCATCACCGACGTGAACCCGTCCTCAATCGCCTCGACGCACGACTGAAGGTTGTTTCCGTGGTCCAGGTGCATCGCTATCGGGATCTCCGGGTACTCCTCGATCGCCGCCAGGATCAGGTGCCTCAGGAACCGCCTCCCCGCATATTTTCGCGCCCCCCGGCTGGCCTGGAGGATGACCGGCGACTTCGTCTGCCGCGCCGCCTCCATGATCCCCTTGATCTGCTCCATGTTGTTCACATTGAACGCCCCGACGGCGTAGTTCCCCCGGATCGCCTCGTCGAGGACCTGTTTCATCGTCACAAGTGGCATAGCCGTCTCCTTTGATTAGAGCCCCAACCCAATCCCATCCGAGACACCGCTACAGGAAAAATAAACATGTCGGACCTGCAAAGTCAAGCCCAAAGACAAAGGCCCTGCGGGAGTTCCCACAGGGCCTTTCGCCTCTCGCCTCTCGCCTTTCTTACGCCTTCCTCCCCATCTTCTCCATAAACGTCTGCGCCCCGAGACGGAGAAGGCCCATCTCGCCCCCCACGGTCACGAACTGGAACCCCTGTTCGATGCGCTTCAGGCACAGCTCCGGCGATGCGGAGGCGTAGCACCCCGGCACCTTCAGCTTCTTGCCCCGGGTGATGACGTCCACGATCACCTTCTCCACCTCCGGGTGGCCGGGGTTGCCCACGTATCCCAGCGACGCCGCCAGGTCCTGGGGGCCGATCATAAAGGCGTCCACCCCCGGCGTCGTCAGGATCGCCTCCAGGTTCTTCACCGCCTCCGCCGTCTCAATCTGCACGATGATCAGGGTCTCCTCGTTGGCCTCTCGCGCGTACGCCGCCGGGTCCCCCCCTTCGAGCTGCACCCATCGGGGCCCGAACCCCCGCAGCCCCATGGGCGGGTACTTGGCCGCCCGCACCGCCGCCTCCGCCTGCGCCCGGTCGTTCACCCACGGGATGATCAGCCCCATCGCCCCCACATCCAGCGCCTTCTTGATGACGACCGGGTCGTTCCACTCCACTCGCACAATGGGCGTCGGCGACCCCTTCCGCGCCACCTGCAGCATCGGCCCCAGCATCTCGGAACTGAGCGGCGAGTGCTCCGTGTCGAACCAGAGCCAGTCGAAGTTCATCCTCGCCATGATCTCAGTGATCTCTAAGCTGGGCGTCGAGACCACCGCCCCCACCGTCACCTCGCCGTTCCGGAGTTTTTCCTTCGTCTTATTTTTCATGAAACCCTCCCTTGCCTTTATCCGTTGTTCAACTCGCATACCGCATCATACAGCACCTTCACCCCGAACCCCACCGTGGCCTCCGAGACACGCTCGTCGTGGCCGTGACAGAGGTCGAAGAACGCCATCCCCGGCTCGTAGCGCATCGGCAGGAACCCGTAGATCGTCGCATTGAGCGGGCCGAGCCGGCACGCGTCCGTCCCACCGGTCACCAGGAACGGGACCACGCGCCCCTCCGGGTCGCTCCGCTTGAGCGCCCGCCCCAGCGCCCCGAACAGCGGCGTGTCGGGGTTTGACTCCAGGCCCGGACGCCACCGGCCCTCGACGACCTCCACGCGGCCCCCTACCCTCTCCCGAACCTCCCCGACAAAGAGTTCCTGCGTCTGCCCCGGCAGCGGCCTCCCGCTCACGCTCAGCCTCACCTCCGACGGGATGACGTTCCGTTTCAGGCCGCCGCCCAGCATCGTGGGGGCCGCCGTGTTCCGGAGCATCGCGTCGAACATGAGCTGCGTGGGCGCGTCCGTCGGGAGACGGCGGAAGGCCTCCGGCTCCTTCTTCGGGTCCAGCATATCGCGCAGCAGCCGGGCATGCTCCGCCCTCTCCTGCGCCGCCGCGACCCCCTCGAAGAATCGTTTTGCCGTCTCCGTGACGTGGTGGCCGAGCCGCCCCGCGCCCAGCCGCGCGACCGCCTCCGCCAGGTGGACAATGGCGTTGTCGTCGTGCGGCACCGAGGCGTGGCCGGGCGTCCCCCTTCCGACCAGGTCCACGTCAAACCCCCCTTTTTCAGCGGACTGGCAGACATAGAACCGCTTCCCCCCGACCTCCAGCGCGAACCCGCCCCCCTCGTTGATCACGTACTCCGCGTCGATCAGGTCCTTCCTGTGGTTGGCCAGCCACGCCGCCCCGTTGGCCGCCCCGCCCCCCTCCTCGTCCGCCGTGGCCGCCAGGATCAGGTCCCGCCGGAGCGGAACCCCCTGCCGGGCGCACAGCAGCAGGACCGCCAGGCCCACCGCCGTCGTCAGCTTCGAGTCCACGGCCCCGCGCCCCCAGACGTAGCCCCCGGCCAGGTCCGCCCCAAACGGCGGGTGCGTCCACCTGGACGGCTCCGCCGGAACCACGTCTAAGTGCGACAGGAGCAGCAGCGGCCTGGCCGCCCCCGTCCCCTTCATCCGGGCGACCGCGTTCCCCCGCTTCGGGCCGGACTCCACGATCTCCGTCTTCAACCCGGCCCCCTCGCAGACCTTCGCCACGTAGTCCGCCGCCGGGCGCTCGTCCCCCGGCGGGTTCGTGGTGTCGATCCGCACCAGCGCCCGCAGGTGCTCCACTGCCTCCGCTTGAACCTTCTGCCAGTCGATCTGGGGCATGCGTGCTCCTTCTACCTTGAAAGCGAAAGGCGAGAAAGTCTATCTCTCGCCTTTCCAGCCGGTTCCGCCGGTAACATCGACGCAGGGGCGAGGCATGCCTCACCCCTACAAATCACGCCCTCACCGCCTTGAGCGCCGCCTCGACCTGCTGCTCCGTCAACTGCATGGTGTGCCCCTGCCAGATGATATTGCCCGCCGTGTCGATCAGAAAGGCCGCAGGGATACTCTGAATGCCGTAGGTCGTCATCGTCCTGGCATTGTCGTCGATCCCGACCGGGAACGTCATCTTGTGGTCCAACACGAACTCCCGGACCGTCCCCAGGTCCTCGTCCGTGACGCTGAGGACCACCAGCCCCTTCTTGCTGTACGTGTCGTGCAACCTCTGAAGGTGCGGGATCGACGCCCGGCAGGGCGGGCACCAGGTCGCCCAGAACTCCAGCAGCACGACCTTCCCCCTCAGATCGCTGAGCGAGGGCTTCCCCGCGCTGTTCAGGGATGAGGCCAGCGCGACCTCCGGCGCGGCCTTTCCGACAAACCCCTTCTTGTCTCCCCACGCGCTGAGGTAAAGCAGACTGAAAACTGCCCCGGCTGCCAGGACCACCAGCAACGCTCTCCGCATCAGCCCTGTCTCCCTCCGTTACAGCATCCATCCTCTGTTCCGGCTTCATCAGAATGTAGCCAATCCCCGTCCCGATGTCAACGGGAAAACCGGACCTCACCCACCCCCTCCACCCAACCTGTCGCTCCCATGAGGTCGCGACCCGCCGCCCTCCCTCCCTCTCCGTATACGGAGAGGGAGGGGGTAACAAGGACCTTTCCCCTTGGCTGGGGGGAGGGTGAGGTCTAAAACACCCAGAACTCCCCCGGCAGCTCCGGCGTGGCGCTGTCCTGCGTGGCCACGTACCCCCCCGCGCGGTTCCCCCGATCCGCGCACGTGAATGCCTCCCTTCCGGCCAGCCGGTGGAGGACGAAGGCAGCGGTGAAGGCATCCCCGGCCCCCACCGTATTGACCACCCGCCGGGGCGCGGCGGAGACCCGGAGGTCCCCCTCCGGCCCGAGGACCCTGCACCCCTCTGCGCCGAGCGTCAGCACCACCGTCTCGATCCCAAACCGCTCCCTCACCCCGTTCAGGAAGGCCCTGTCGTCCCCGGCCCCTCTCAGATAGCCCCGGAGGGTCTGGACCTCCTCGTCGCTCAGTTTCAGGACGTCCGCCAGACGCAGGGACTCCCGGACGACCTCCTCCGAGTGGTAGCGCTGCCGGAAATTGAGATCCAGCGCCTTGAGACAGCCCTTCCCGCACGCTGCCCCAAACCGCCTCAACGTCTCCCGGCCCTGTTCACTCCGCTGGGCCAGGGTCCCGAAGCAGACCACGTCCGCCCCCTGCGCTAAGGGCAGCAGCCGGGCCTCCCATTCGATGGCGTCCCAGGCCACCCCCTCGACGATCTCGTAGGACGGCCTCCCGTCCCGGAGGGTCACCCTGACCCGTCCTGTGGGCCGCTCCGGGTCCCGCTGCACGAAATCCACCCCCACGCCCCGGCCTCTCAAC